>BNJU01004759.1_pt1 | contig 70976 bp, 110 predicted proteins | sample 8539281 | NCBI WGS metagenome assembly BNJU01 (sample SAMD00202456, study PRJDB9452) | human saliva metagenome | isolation source: human saliva | place: Japan | reverse complement strand
CAAGACCAACATTTATTATTATACATGGTAAAGCATATATTGCAAGTATTTTAACGAAAAATTTTAAAAATCTATGAATATGTTTTCTATTTTTACTTACTTTTTAATCTTTAATTCACTTTCTAATTTTGACCTATATTATATAGAAGAAAAAATTTATTTTTTTCAGATAATTAAAAATACTTAGAGTTTTACACCCTAAGTATTTCTAATTTCTATTTTATTTTAAAGGTAAAATATTATATTGAATATCTAAATCAGAAGATAATAAATGAGAAACTTTGCGGCTGAAGTTTAATATTATCTAATACCCCTTGTCTATCTCCTGATGCAAGTTGTTCTTCTGTTCTATCTACATGAACATTCGCTACAATTTTTCTATTATCATAATCTACCACTAGTTCAGTTTCTACCGCTAGATCTACTAGTTCATATGCTCTGAAGAAATATCCTTTTTGACACATACTAACACATCCGTTGTATGCAGTAGCAAATAAATCCATAGGACCATCTTTACTTTCTTCTATAAACATTTTATATTCTCCACCAAGTGGTGTAGTTGCATGAGAAGTAAAACCTTCTTTAATTTTTAAATTAGACGTATACATAACTGTCTCCCCGTATATATTTGATTTTAAGATTACTCTTAATAATTTTATTATACTCTTACACTAGATTTTTGTACACTATTTTTTTCTCGACTATACTTCTAACTGTTTCTACTAAGTCTACATCTTTATACTTATAGTTTACACCAGTGAAATCCATATATTTAGTAATATCATTTGTCTGAAGTATTAACGTTGCACTGATAGCTGCAGCCTCCTAATGCTCCCGGACGCGAATCTTCAACTGCAATTGTATTATTAATATCTGCACCTAGTCTGCTAATAAATAGATATCTGGAGCCGGTTTAGGGATTTACTACCTCTTCTTTTCGTCGCTATCGCTGAAATATATTTCTCAAAAACCTTTTCGTTTGAAGTCCAGTTTCGATATGTTCTCTCTTTCCATTAGAAGCAACAGCCATCTTTATTCCATTATTATATAGATATTCCATTACCTCTGCTATCCCTGGTAATACTGGAGCATTATGATAATTATCTAATATACGCTTTTGTAATCTCCGCTTCGAACTTATCATAATCTTCACTAGACATACCATATGTGTCATTATAATATTTTCTACTCGTTTCTTCATTCGTTCCAGAAACGTTTTTATATAGTCCATCTTATCTAGCTTTTTATTTAACACTTCTTTTGTTAAATCACGCATATTTTCATAGTAAACTTTCTCAGTATCTACTATTGTTCCATCAAAATCAAAAAAATAACCGCCTCTAATTTTTCCACCATTAATCTCCTTTTTATTATATACATATAACTACTATTTTATAATGTAATACTCAAAATTCAAAATAATTTGGACAAAAAGAGCACCATAACCACAAATAATTATGATTAAGTACTCTTTCTGTATATCTTTTATTTATCTAAAGCTTAACTCTAGCATATCAAAATTAGTTGCATCACTCGAAAACTATTATTCAAATCTCACAAGATTCTCTGCCTTCATTCTTACAGTTGGTCTTGCATCTTTTTCCTTTTTACCTAGGGCTATAAGCATCACAGGAATTAAGTTTTCTTCTAATTCAAATAATTCAGCTACCTTCTCTCTAACAAATCCGCCAATAATATTAGTGTCGTATCCTTTAGCATATGCAATGTTTTGCAAACTGCATAGTCCACAATCCACAATCAAAATACACCTTCTCTATTTTTTTGTCAGTTGGCAAGTTTTTCTAATTGAGGTCCCATCCCTTTTTCAAAACCATCTTTTACCTCTTCAGTCATATAACCTTTTTCAACAGCCTCTCCGTAAATTTCATCAAATTTCCCGTAGTGATTCAAGTCTCTAAGACTATAATCATAGCGGCTGATGTATCATTTTGAATTTTATTATAATTAGCACTTCCTAATTTTTCTTTACCTTCTGGTGTATCTACAACAATATATCTCCAAGGTTGTAAATTACATGATGACGGGAGCAGAGATTAGCTTCATTTAACATTTCTATTATTTCTTCACGTTTAATTTTTAACATTCGGGTCAAAAATACTTAACCGATTTTCTTCCTTTAATTACATCAAAAACTCTGGCCTTTTCTTACCTAATAGAGTACCAAAAATTTCCTCACTAGATTTTCCTCCTTCTTTCAAAATAATTAACTCAATAATTTTTACTATACTTGAGAATTATTATCAAACAAAAAGGCTCAACAAAAAATTTATAAAAATACTAAACTATCTTCACTATATTTTTATCCATTGCAAGTTTACATGTTCCATTATTTCTTTTATATGAAACATCTACTTTTTCCTTCATCTTATCATCTAATTTTATCACGAAGTTTTCCACCATTAATGAAAATCTTCTAATACCATAATTTTATAGTCGTATAATGGAATTCCATTTATATTTCTACCGTTAAGTTTAGAATAAACTAATGTTGGATGAGCTTTTACAGTTTTTACCGTAGTTTTATCTTTTGATTTTTCGAAATGTAACATCCATTAGTAAACCTCTCTCAGGCCACTTATTCTCCATTCTTTCCATACGTTGGTTTGAAACAAAAGTTCCCCATAGAGTATATTATAAATTTCTTATCTCCATCTTTTTCTACTGTCTCAGCAGGTTCTATAACATGAGGATGCCCTCCGAATACTACATCAGCACCCCATTCTATCATCTTTGTGATAAAGAGCTTTTTGTTCTTCTGTAGGCTCTAACTTATACTCAACACCCATCTGAGGCATCACTACTGTAACATCCGCTTCGTTCTCAGCTCTTTGGATTTCTTCTTTCATCTTTTTCCTCATCAAGATCCGATAAATGATTAGTTCTATCCTCTGCGGTTAAATTAGCATCCATTCCATTATAACCATAAGCATAGGCTAGAATTGCTATTTTAATTCCATTAACTTCTTTTAATAAGAATCTTATCTTCCGAACGTTTTCTATCAGCGTGAACTCCAACTGTATCCAAACCTCTATCTTTGAAGACTTTATCCGTATACTTCAATCCATACAAACCTGTATCCAATATATGATTATGAGCTAAATCAACAACATCATACCCTACTTCTTTCATTGTATCTGCAATTTGAACAGGAGCATTAAACAATGGATATCCTCCTAGTGGAGAACGATCAGCTAATAGTCCCTTCAAAATCCCTCCTATCGCTAAATCAGCACTCTTCAATCCATGGCTTTAACATATTCAAAAATGGATCAGAAATCATAACTTCCATCTTCCTTTTTAGCAGTATAATACAAAGTGCATCGTGAATAAGAATATCTCCATTAGCTACAACTCGCGCAGTTCTCACACTCGAGTCGCTATCCTTTTTAAAGTTCCCCTCTTTATCAGATGCTGTTAAAAAAATAAATACACGAAAAATAATACCACTAATACTCAGTACACCTAATAAATATACTAATACTTTCCTCAATATAATATCCTCCTAATTAAATACTTTTATCTATCTATAATAACAAGTAGTTAATAATATTTCAATTAACTACTCGTTTTTATATAATTATTTTATATCGCAACAATAATGTGCTCCTCTTACACATCATCAAGTTTTCTATTATAAAAATATTTCATTATTCTCTATTTCCTAATAATATATCCAAGATCATCTGTGGTTTAGTAACCATAAGAAGATGATCTGACTCCTCTATTTGTGTATAATTCATTCCTACTAATTTAAAATAAGAAAAAAACTGAAAGTTTATTAAAAATATTCCTACTTCTTTTTAATAGTTCTAAATTATCTACCCCGCAGTATAAAGATAAATAATTATACTCTATTCATGAGTTCGGCCTTACCATATATTCATTACCTTCTTTTTGAGTTTTTCTTAGAATTAACTCTACTAAAAACTCATCTTTCATCTCTTCTACACTAAGTGTCTTTGATAGATATTCTTCTTTACTAGTGAACTTTATCTCTGGTTCAAAAATATGTTTTTAACACCGATTCAGGAGGTATAGGGTTCTAAGCCCTCGATGATAATCAAATTAACACCATCAAGGTACTCACTAAAAATCTCTAAACCGTTAAAGCAAAACGACCGTACCATAAGAAGCAGTAACTATAAAAGCCTCCTCTTCTTACTTTTGTCATTTTATTTAATAGTACCTTCTCAATTTCTTTTTGATATAGATTTAAAACTCTCTTCGGTAAATTCAATAAAATCAAAGGTTTGGTCTGGCATATTTTCTAAGACTCTCGCCCAAATACATCTATCCCAACCTAGTGGATTAATAAATAAGATATCTGTCATATTAATCATCCTCTCAAATATCTACACTAAAAATCCTAATTCGTCACCAAAATCCTCTAATTTATTTTACAAGTATCGCCCCTCTTTAATGTATTCATTCATTGCATAACTCATCTTATCGCCAAATTTTCCTGGTAGGCAGAATACATCAGAACCTACATCCAAGGCAAAATCCACCGTCCTTTGCGTTCCACTTCTTTTTGCCGCTTCAGTTACTAAAAGAGCACTGGAAAGACCAGCGACAATCCTATTTCGTTTCTAAAAATTTATATTTTCCTTATAGGCGAAGTTGGAAAAATACTCAGATATAATAAGATGGTTTCGTTCTAATTCCTTATAAAGTTTATAACTTTTTCCGGATAAATTATATTGTGCCCATGAGCTATTACACCGATGGTGTACCCCTTTACTTTTATAGCGCCCTCATGAGCAAGACTATCGACACCAATCGCAAGACCACTAACTATAACAAAAATTATTCATGAGTTAAATATGGTACTATACTCTGCAAGGCATCATTTGAATATGCGGTATTGTTTCTAGCTTCCTACTATAGATATCTTTTCTTCTAAATAGAAGCAAATCTTTATTCCCCTGTAAAAATATAACATATGGATAATCATAAATCTAAATAATTCTTTCGGATAATAGATATCATCGCAAAAAATATACTTTACATTATAAAACTCAAAATAACTCTCGAAATCAAACTCCATATTATTATGAAGCTTAGTATAAATTTCTTCAGCATTATCTCCAAAAATATACAGCTAACTCAGGTATAGATAATTCAAGAATCTTCTCTATACTATTTAAATCCATAAAAACTTTATGTAGCTTGAATGTTGTAATCCTCTCAATCGCTATTAACGAAAATAATACCTTTTTTTCTTTTTCTGTAAAACTACCACTATACTCCCCCCATAGTTTTATCCTCTTACTTCTCATTCTCAACCAATAAAGCATAATATGCTTTAAATACTTTTTAAGAAAATCTCCCTTGTTGAACATTGTTAATATATATACTATCTTTAAACTCTATAATATTACTCATTATTCTTATAAGTTCTGAGTAACTTTTACCCTCTTTTATAAAATCTATACATCAATCCCTTGCCAATAAACAAGTGGAGTTCTAATAAGAACTTGCTCCAACATATTCACACCAATAATTTCAGGTATATTATTTAACTCTATATGTTGGTTATAAAACATACTCAATACTTTATTTTTTTACAGTTTTATCATATTTAATTTGCTCGTAGACATAGTTTTCAACATCCTCCGGATATAACTTAGACGTTAAATCTTTTATCCAGTAGTTTCAAATCAAGTGGTACATCAAAACTCATCAATACTCAAACTAGTTTTATACAAACAGCATTTCGTTTTTCAAATTATGAGCCCCAGATTTGATAAAATTCAAATATTTATATTATCCCAACCATAAAAGAATACTTTTTCCTTGATAATAATTTAAAAAATTATCCACAAATGGCGCATATCTAATATAACTTATACCATCATAACTCTTCAATTCTTTTATAAATTTGTTTGTATCGATTAACCAGATTAATTTCAATCCAGCTTTCATATATCCTCTTGTTCTCGCTTTAATAAGATCAAATGGAATAACCGATCTTTTGATACTCAAAAAGCGATACTATTATCTTTAATAAATACATCGGCTATCTGAATATCATTCTCCCCAGTTTTAAAAATATGTTCGACTTCACATTACGATATTTTCTTCTAAAATGCTCATAGAGATCCTTCTTCGCTTCAAGGTGCTCATTACTCTCTTTCTTGTATGTTTCAAACTCACATGAACAATTCTAGCATGAGCAAAATGCGATTGAATTTTCACTCCTTTTTGAAAATTACTTTTCCCCCACATATCAGACAGTGATACTCTTTGTTTTTCAACTTCACTATCCAAAGCATTAAAAACTTCATCTTTACTATCGTATGCCACGTACATAATGTTTCTCCTTTTTCTGTACTACACTTGCAAACTACATCTAACAGCGTCTTATTCAATTGTCATTTTTACTTTAATACCCTATACCTTCTATAGGTTGCATCACCTTCTTCTATTTCAACAAACTTATCTAGATTAACCCAGCTTATTTCATCTTTATGATTATCACTATCTACTAGATATACTCTATCGTCTTTTTACATAAATAGTAATTTGTCTGACGAATACTAGCCTCTCTCATAAGATATGTATTTTCATCTTTTATAGAAAAATCAAGACAACTTGTTGTCCACGGTTTTACATATTTTTCACTTCAACAACTTGATCATATCGATCATATTTTTCAGTATTCACACTCTATCCTCCTTCATAATTTTTCCTTCTGTTACAACTTAACCTACTTCTTTGCAAACTAAAAAGTTCTGAGATCTATCGTAATTTCTTTTTAATTGATTAATATCAGAATCTGTAATTTCTTTAGAAAATGTTAAAGGTGTCATCTTAAGAAAAACTCGTCGCTTGCTCTTTAGTCAATTGGAAAGTATCACTTACCGTTATCCTATCACAATCTTGCAATTTTCTTCAATCAATTTTACAGTATCACTATTTGTGTATTCCTTCCCACTAATCAACTCTCTAATCTCTCTTAGGTAATTTGTATTCGGAATAATTTTTATCAAATATCCATCATCACCTAATACTCTGAAAAACTCCTCATAATTAGCAGGTGTTAATATGTTAAGAATGCACGAGACACTTCCATCTTTTAAACGGAAGATTAGCTAAAGTTAGCCACCATATAAGGATTCAATTTATCCTCTTTAACAGCTAACTCGATCGCATCCTTGCTATTATCTAGCCCATAAAAAAATATTTCTCAGGAAATACTGTTTTTAACTTTTTAATATAATATCCTTCTCCGCAACCAATATCCAATACAACATCTTTAGCATACTTTTTCAATTGAATTTTTGAATATTCTTTAATACATTTTTCATAAAAACTATTACTAAAAAAACTTCACTACGAGCTTTTAAATAAGTCTTCACTGTATTTCGTTGGTTTATAATTGTTTATCAAATGAATATAGCCTTTTTGGAAAAAAATCATAACGATGATTTTCATTGCAAACAAGACTGATACCCTCTATGTGAGATTCTGATAAACACTTTGGACAAAGGTATATTTCCTCTTGATTAAACTTTTTATTACATTTTCTATTTTCATTGAAACTCCTCTATACTTTCTAAGATAATTGTATCAAATAATAATGATAGCAAAAACAGTTGAAAAATTAGAAATTTTCGACTTTTTAGATTTCCTCTTAAGTTTATTTTTTTAATAAGTAACTATTTATTTTATTACATATATTAAAACAAAAATGACGACACAATCCTCTGAATTGTTTTTATCGTCATTCTATTTATATATTATTATCTTTAATTATTTTTATATTTATAATTTAAAAATTTTTAAATTTATAAATATATTGAATGTTTATTTCTTCTTTCGCCCTCTTAACTCTTTGAAAAAGTTCTTCATTAGCATGGAACACTCTTCTTCGTGCACCCCAGAGATAACCTTAGCTTGATGATTGAATTTATTCTCACCCACTAAGTCAATGCAACTACCACAGCAACCATATTTAGGATCACTCGCTCCATAAATAACATTTTCAACTCTAGCTTGAACAATTGCTCCACTACACATAACACGGCTCTACAGTAGTATATAAATAACTATTATCAAGTCTCCAAAAAACCCTGTTTTTCACAACCTTCTTTAATAATAACATTTCTGCATGATTCAATGCCTGTTGATTTTTCTTCACGAGTATTATGAGCCTTCGCAACAACCTTATCATCAATAACTAGCATAGCTCCAATAGGTACTTCACCTTTAGCGTAAAGCTCTCCGCGCTTCTTCTAATGCCAACTCCATATAATAAGAATGATCTTTCACCCACTACATCCTTCCGCAAATATTTTTCAATTAATTATATCATATTTAGAAATCATTAGGGGAGTAAGTTGCGAAATTACATATAACAATTAGATGAGAAAAAGACTTAACAAAACTAATTTCAAAACTAATTTTTGTTAAGTCGATCCTCTTAAATTCTAGCTATTATTAGCCCAAAAATATATTTCCACTAGGGACAGTCGCTATAAACAAGGATGTCAGCACACCTAGGACTATAGCGTGTATTCTTCTTTTGAAATATAGATATCCCTATAAATTCTCTAATGAAAGCATTGAGACTGAAATAGAACTTAGTCGGCGCTCCATAGCCAATACATCTAAAACCTAAAGTTCTTGCTTGAACCAACGCACGATAAACGTGATAATAATTCGTCACCACAGCAAAACTTTTATCAGCTGGAATAAATTTCTTTGAAAAAATAATATTTTCTTCAGTTCGTGTCGATTTTTCTTCTAAGATTATATCTTTTCATCAACACCTTGCTCAAGAGCATAATTTTTTCATCGCAAATGCTTCAGATACTACTTCATCAGGACCTTGACCACCTGACATGATTAGCTTACTCCCAGGATTAGCTTTATAAACTTTTATCCCTTTTCTAATTCTACTAGCTAAAAGAGGCGTTACCCTTTCACCAATCAGTCCTGCACCTAAGACCACTACATAATCAATCTTTCTTGGTAAGATATTAATAAAATTTAAAACACTAGATACTAAATAAGACATCGCAATACATAAAAAATATAAAACTACCAAACTGATATAAACATAAAAGTGTATTTAACAGAATATTGTCACGTGTAGGTAGCAACACGAGGCCAATATGTAAAATAACCTACCAGAAAGAAAAATACAGCTAGACTAAGTAAGTTACCTACTCTTAATCCTTCTCTTCTAATAAGTATAAACGAATTGTATAAAAACATAATGACTACCACCATTGGAATCAAAGTCAATATTACCACCGCCATAACAAGTAATACTACACCCTAAATTGTATAAAAAAATCTATTGTCTTGTGCATGGTTAGTAATAAAAGTCATTACATAAAAATAAAACTTAAACCTGTCGCTATAAAAAAATATCCTAAAAAACAAGTTCCTTCTGTCAAAATACAAAACAGATAAGAACAATAAAAGGAATATCACAAAAAACTATAAACGAACCTATTATCATAAAAAAACTCCTACTTAATATATCTATAATATAAATTATATTGCAAAACCAAGATACGTGTCAATCTTACAAAAGAATCAAATTAGCTAATTTCTTAGTAAAAATATAAAAATAAGGAATACTAGATTCGTTTTAACCTCCGAACGTTACATTTTTCAGCAACCTCTGATTATAACACAATCCACTATTCCTCATATTTTTTATTATTCAGTTCTTAACGCTTCGACTGGATCTTTTTTCGCAGCTATTCTCGCTGGAATAATACTTGCGATAAGTGTTAGCACTAAGCTAGAGCTATTAATCCAATTGATGATTGAGCATTTCAATGACGCTGTGAATGCTTCAACTTTAGCACCTTAGCAATACTTCCACTTATTGGAACTGATAAAAGCATAGTCACCACTACACCTACAGTACCGGAAATAAATCCGATTAACCCTGCTTCTGCGATAAAGATTCTTGTAATATCTTTTTTACGAGCACCAATTGCACGTAAAATACCAATTTCCTTCGTTCTTTCCACCACAGATACATACGTTAGTATCCCAATCATAATAGATGATACAATTAACGATATTCCTGCAAATGCCGATAAAGATCAATGAAATTGTATTAATCATTTGTGACATAATCGTCGTCATTTGCTTTTGCTAAATCCGCATACGTAATACTATATTTATGATAATCTGAGCTATCTGAACCATATTTCTCTGCTACTTTCTTGTTAAAGTCATTTATAACTCCAGCTATTTTATCACGATCATTGAAAGACTTCGGATAAATATTAATTGCACTCGGTGCAGTTTTTGCCCCTAATGTAGCAAGCAGTTGTTCAGCTGTATCACTATCCATCTTCTGATTAGTTATAACATTTCTAGTTTTATCTTTTTGTTGAGCACTACAATATCTGACTTCACTTCTTTTTCAATCATTGATTTTTGTAAAAGCTCTTGTGTAACCAATCGTCATCTGAGGTCTAGTAAAACTATCTTTTAGCTTTTAATATAGCTACTACTTTAACCTTAGTTCCTGAATCATACATCTTACCATCAACATCACGTGGAACAAATCTATCAGCTATTTTTCTGTAATAGTTGTTATTTTCTACAACACTGAACTCTTTTTCCTATAACATCTTCATACTTAACCTTTGTATTTTCATCAAATCCTAGAGCTTTTATCAGTAGCTTTATCGATTTCGTTATTCTTCGCATAAATAACACAACTTCATTATCGCTAGGATATTCGAAAATTATCTTTAGATGATTTTACCACTTCATATTGATTCATAATTAGGTTCTTATCTTCTGGTAATACACCAAAAAATATTATCATTCAATGAAGTTTGTTCTTGTTTTACAGCTACCACATCACCTTTTTGTATTTTTAGTTAATGCTTGTAATTTATAACCTTCTGCAAAATCAATCGCAGAGTAATAATCCTTCGTATTATTTTTAATATAATTTATAAATGTTTCTCCATTCCCTAACGAATCAACTGAGTATAAATTTCTATGCACATCTCGACGTGATTTTGGCACTAATTCCGAGGCGTTCGAGTCTTTTTCCGAGTTGTCATCATCAACACTTAACCCAAAATTCACCTGATTAGCACTTATCATAATCGGCATTGACGATAAATTCTCATTTTGCATTGTTTGAATATACTTATCCATCCCCGATGAAATAGCTAATACTAGACCGATGCTAATAATTCCTATACTGCTCGCAACAACCGTCATAAACGTACGGAACTTCTTCGTAAGTAGGTTCTTAAAACTAGATTTAATCGCACTATTAAATGCCATAGCAGTTTTCTTCAAAGCAAAACCATTATCAGTGACCTCTTCAGCTACATACGGATTTGTGTCTTCTTGAATCTCTCCATCTTTAACTCGTACTATTCTATCGCTGTATTCTTTTTCGCCAATTCTGGATTGTGCGTTACCATTATAACTAACTTCGTCTTACTTATTTTCTTTAATAAGCTCCATAATCTGAACACTAGTTTTACTATCTAAAGCCCTGTTGGTTCATCAGCAAGAATAATCTTCGGATCGGTAACTAATGCACGAGCAATAGCTACCCTTTGCATCTGTCCACCAGAAAGTTGATTAGGGTTTTTTTATACAGATGATCAGCTAACCCAACATCTACTAGTACCTTTTTCGCCTTTTTCATCATTTTCAGCATTCAGAATGCCCCGAAATCGATAGTGCTAATTTCACATTTTTCTATAACACTTAAATGAGATATTAAATTATAACTTTGAAAGACAAAACCTATAGTCCCATTTCTATAACTATCCCAATCTCTATCTTTTAAACTCTTTAGTAGAACGCCCCATAAGAGCCATATCACCAGATGTATATTTATCTAAACCACCTATGATGTTCAATAGTGTCGTTTTCCCACTTCCACTTGCTCCTAAAATCGAGACAAATTCATTTTTCTCTAAAATGAATATTTACAGATTTTAGTACTTCTACTCACTACCACCAGTATTATACTTCTTAACTATATTTTTAAGTTCTAACACTCTATGTCCTCCTAATTTATTATTAGACAAACTTAAACTTTTCACTACACAAAGCTTCTCGTGTATGTAATTATAGCATACAATATATCCCCATTAAAAGAATACTCTCTTCTAGGGATACATGTATGCTACTTATTATAATCGATTACTACGCTTTATATTTTTTTAACCAAGTAAAAAGGTAAAACCGTAGAGGCAATTGCAGAAATAACTATTAAAAACTAATGCTACTGTTGAACTAAAGAATCCACTAATAAATATAGCAACTCCACTAAAGGTCATAAGCAATGCATAGGCTCTAATCACTTTTTGCTCATTTACACCTTTTTCTAAACCAAAAAGATTAAAAATTGTATTTTCCCCAAAATTCTTTTTGGTAGGTAATTACCAAGAATAATAAACACTATACCTATAACAAACGCTGTTAATTGTGGTAACATTAAAATTATTATCTAAAGCATATGCTATTAATCCACCTTGAACTAGAACACTTATCAAAAGGTATAATCCCTTAATTATTAGCGCACCTTTTTAGGGCGTTTTATCAAAAGTCAACTACTAGCGAAATTATGACCTGAACTACCGCTAAAAAAATATCAGAACATCGATAATCGCACGAGTCTTACTCACAAAATTATTAGGCTCTCCATTAAAAATTGAAAATGTACGGCTATCTGTTCAGGTAGCACATCATAATAATAAACTCCAATCAATATAGGCAATAAACAAATACCGACACTTAAAAACAAACTTTTTATCTACTCTCATCGCTTTTTCCTCCTAAACCATGATCCAGACAAGCACTTCTTCGAATACACTGGCATTTAATTCATAGTATATAAAATTTTTATGTCTAGATTCTAATATCAAACCTGCTTTTTCAATTGCGTTAAATGATACGATACAGTCGCTCCCAGATAGATTAAATTCTGAAGCTAACTCTCCTGCACTTTTCTTCTCTTCTTTCAACATTTCTAATATATTTCTTCTTACCGGATCAGATATCGCCTTTTAAAGTTTCACTCATCCCATGTATATCACCTCTTTATATAACGAACTGCAATTCTATTTAGATATCTTTCTAAATAGATTATAACTCTATTATTTTTAAGTCAATAACTATTTAGAAAAATTTTTCTAAATAGTTGTTAGAATTTGTTTAACACAACCTATTAGCTGTACTATAAATTACAATATTTTTTTATGATTATTTTTAATAATAAAGATTATATTTATCTATATGATATTATAATTAATATCTATTATACAATTACACTCTACATCAAACACGTTTTCATTTGAAATTTTTCAAAGCAAATATTACAACAACAACTTTGAAAGCGTATTAATTTTTATGGAATATATTATCTGTACTATACATTTAACACTGTTGACAAAACTTTGTTATTCTCTTTTAAAATAATAATTGTAAGCGTTATCTATAGTCTGTTGTACTATCTTTATATATTATATTTTAGATGAATACTAGATGCCAAAAATGATAATTTAATACGTTATTTTAATCTACTATTCATCTAAAATATAAAAATTAAAAGGAGATTATATTATGAAATTAGCACTATTTAACTTGAGAGAAGATGAAAAGACCATTTGTTGATGCCTGGTTAAAAGAACATCCTGAAGTAGAGATTGATCTTCATGAAGGAGAACTTCAAGCAGAAACAAAACACTTATTAGAAGGGAAACAAGGAGCAGTAATGTTCCAAAAATAGACCATTTTGCTAAAGAAGTATACGATTATGCAAAAAGAACAAGGTGTTAAAGTTATCGCAAACAGAATGGCAGGATTCGATATTTATGATATAAAATATATGCGTGAATTAGGAATTAGCATGACTAACGTTCCTCGTTACTCTCCAAACGCAATCGCAGAACATGTTGTTACTACTGTCTTATATATTAGTAGAAATATTAAAAAAATACTTAACAATGTTGAAAAACATGATTTTACATGGAATAAAAATATAATTTCTCGAGAACTAAAAACTCTTACTGTAGGTGTCCTAGGAACAGGGAAACATTGGACGCTAGTCGCAACACTATTTAAGGGACTAGGTTGCAAAGTTATTGGTTATGATTTATATCCTTCTGACGTCGCTCGTGAAGTTTTTAGAGTATGTTGACAGCATAGATGAATTACTAGCTCAATCTGATGTTGTGACTATTCACGTACCTGCTACAAAAGAATATACTCATATGGTAAATGATGATTTCTTCAGTAAAATGAAAGATGGCTCTATCTTCGCTAATCGTCGCTCGTGGTGTTCTTGTTGATACTAAAGCCGTTATTCGTGCTCTAGATAGCGGAAAATTATTAGGAGCTAGCCTTGATGTATATGAAAAACGAAGGAAACTACGTTCCTAAAGACTTCTCAAATAAAGACTTCGATGATAAATTAATGCAAGAATTAATCGATAGAGATGATATCATCTACACTCCACATACTGCATTCTACACAGAAACAGCTGTTAAAAAAATCTTGTAGAAGGTGCATTAAACGTCGCTGTCGAAGTGATTACAACTGGAGATTCTCCTAATATTGTCAACAGATAGTTTTGTTATATTATATTCATTGATTCTAAATCTTTTCATAAAAAGGGAATATACTTGATAATGTTTTATCAGTTATTCCTTTTTATATTTTTGTAGACTATTCAAATGATATTATCTGTAAGTTTGCATAACCTAAATATTTTTTTACTAATTCTTTTGTTTAACAGCATTCAATATTGTATATACAGGATTTAATATAGAAAAATATTCTATTCAATAAATTTCTATAAAATCTTGTTTTATTTGACAACCATCGACATTTTGTTACAATAAAGATGTAAACAGTTAGTAGGATAATTTTATCATTAAAAATATCTTAGTATAATTAATATTATTTATATTTTTCGATTATACTATTTGTTACATTTTTGATATTAATTATTACTAAAATATCGTTTTCAGAAGTTCTTCAAAAATCCACATCATCTTAAACGTAAATTTTGAAAAATTTCTTAATAGCATATGATAAGCATTATATGAGTTAATAGATAGAAGAGGATATGTCTATATGCCCTCATACAATCGTCTAGATTGTTCTTAAAACTGTGAAGTATATCATTCTTCCATTTTTACGGCTATACTCGTTATAGTCATAATTTCCTTTCGATTGTTAAATTTATTTAACAATAAAACTTTTAATTTAATATCGGAAGAAATTCCGATTACTACAAAATAACAATTTACCCTAAATTCTTATTTTTGTGTTCATATAACGAAAAAGCGGTCCATTACGGGCCACTTTTTTTGTTTTTAACGCATTATTTATTCAATATCGCATTCTAATTTTTCTACGTTTATTAGTATAACGAAAAAGAAGAAAGTAAGATTTATCCTACTTCTTCTTATTTTTATTTACTATTAGTCGATTACTGAAACTTTTAAGAAGTTAGTTGATCCAACATTACTTCTTGAAGTGTTTACTGGGATACCTCCAGTGATTACGATAGCATCACCTTTTTTAGCATATCCTGAAGTTTCTGCGATGTTTTTAGCTGTATCTAACATTTCGTCAGTTGATTTAACTTGTTCAGAAATTTGAGCGTCTACACCCCATACTAAGCTTAATCCACGTGCAACTTTTTCACTTGGAGTTACAGCTAAGATAGTGCGTTTGGACGGTATTTAGAAATTAATCTAGCTGTTTGTCCTGATTCAGTGTAAGTTACGATTGTGTGTAAGTCTAAGTTTAGAGCTGTGTATCCTACAGATACTCCAATTGCGTTTGTAATATCTTTTAGAAACGATTTTTAGAACGATCTTTTTAAGATACGAGAGTAATCTTGCATTTCTTCAGTACGTTTAGCGATTGTAGCCATTGTACGAACTGATTCGATTGGGTATGCACCCTCTGCAGATTCTCCTGATAACATGATTGCATCAGTTCCATCGTAGATTGCGTTAGCTACGTCAGATACTTCGGCACGTGTTGGACGTGGGTTTTTGCATTGAGTCTAACATTTGAGTAGCTGTGATTACGAATTTACCAGTCGCATTACATTTTAGCAATGATGTCTTTTTGCATAATTGGTACTTCTTCTGCTGGCACTTCAACCCCAAGGTCACCACGAGCGATCATGATACCGTCAGATACTTCAATGATTTCGTCGATGTTATCGATGGCTTCTTGACATTCGATTTTAGGGATGATTTGAACGTGTTCACATCCTTCTTCTTTAAGAATACGTCTAACTTCTAGTACGTTTTCTTTAGTACGAACGAATGAAGCAGCAACGAAGTCAATATCATTTTTACATCCGAAACGGATATCTTCTTCATCTTTTGGAGTAATACCTGGTAATTTTGTAGATACACCTGGAACGTTAACTCCTTTTTTGTTTTTAAGTACTCCACCGTTTTGTACTGTAGTGTAGATTAATCCTGCTTCAGCATCTACGCTGTTTACAGTTAATCCGATTAATCCGTCGTCAAGTAAGATAGTGTCTCCAGCTTTAACGTCGTGTACTAATTCTCCGTATGTGATTGAGAATTTTTCTGGAGTTCCTAGAACTTCTGTCATAGAAACAATAACGTCTTTTCCAGTTTCTAACATGATTGCATCATTTTCCATGTTGTTAGTTCTGATTTCAGGTCCTTTAGTATCTAAAAGGATAGCTAAGTTAGTTCCTGTAGCTTCTCTTACTTCTTTAATTGTTTTGAATTCTTGCTCCGTGTTCTGAGTAGTCACCGTGTGAGAAGTTAAGACGACATACGTTCATCCCTAATTCTACCATTTCAGTAAGTTTTTGCTTTATCTTCAGACTTAGGCCCAATTGTACAAATTATTTTTGTTTTTCTGTATCATAAATATACCTCTTAATTTTTATCTTTTTAATATTTTAACTCATTTTCATTATGTTTTCAAATATTTTCTTGAAAAATACTATTTTTATCTAAAGAAAAACGTTTTTAAACTAAATTGAAAGTTGTTTAGAAACCTCGTAGATAGAAAGATCCACATTATGAACATCACTAAATACGTCTTCAAAACGAGTACTTACAAGTTTGTTGTTTTGAATACCTACTGCACGTCCTGATTCTCCAGCTAATAATAGTTGAACAGCATAGTTACCTAGACGAGATGCTAATACTCTGTCTTGAGCTGTTGGAGTACCACCACGTTGGATGTGTCCTAAAATAGTTGCTCTTACTTCTTCTCCTGTAAGTTCTTTAAGTTTTGCGACTAGTTCTTGTCCACCCATTACACCTTCAGCAAGTACGATGATTGAGTGTTTTTTACCACGATCTTCACCAGCTTTAATACGTGCAACAACTTCTTCGATATCTTCTTTTTTCTCTGGAATTAGAAGACTTTCACTTCCTCCAGCAATACCAGCGAATAATGCTAAATCCCTGCATTACGCCCCCATTACCTCGATAATGAATGCACGCTCGTGACTTGATGCTGTATCACGAACTTTTGTCAATAGCGTCAACGATTGTGTTAAGCGCAGTATCAAATCCGATAGTGTAATCTGTACAACAAATATCGTTATCGATTGTTCCTGGAACTCCGATAGTTTGGATATTCATTTCGTTACTCAAAAGCCATAGCTCCACGATATGAACCATCTCCACCGATTACTACTAGTCCATCAATTCCTAATGCTTCTAAGTTCTTAATAGCACCTTTTTCTAACTTCTGGGTTAGCGAATTCTGGAAGACGAGCTGAATAAAGCATTGTTCCTCCACGGTTAATGATGTTACCAACATCTCCAACTTCAAGTTTTTTTAATGTTGTTTTCTACTAATCCTTTGTATCCTTGATATACTCCATAAACTTCTAATCCATTATAGATTGCTGTTCTTACAACGGCACGCACAGTGCGTTCATTCCTGGTGCATCCCCACCACTTGTTAAAACTGCTATTTTTTCATGTAGTCTTACCTTCCTCGTATTTGTTATTAATTATTTTTAATTTACTTATCAACAATATCATATTTTTGTTATTTTTTTCTAGTAAAAAACATAATTTTGTTTAATTTTTGTTCGATTTTTTTGTTTTTAAGAGTATGCTATTTTTGATACGTTTTCCTGGGAAATTTTCAAAAATTTATGAACAAATTCCTGTTCGTTTTCTATTGATATCGTTTTACCTCTGTTAGTATCATTGTTCAGTAAGCTACAACCTTGACTTTACCTACCTCCGACTTTATACTCATTTAAAAATTTAAGTATTTCTTCATCAACTATCGTATAGATAATTTTTATATTACTAAGGCAGTACTCTCTATAATTTCTAAGACTTGCAATTTTTTTCTAAGATATATTGTTCTCTTCCATTTCGAATCTGTTTTTCAATGTCATTACCGCAAAACTCCCTACTTTTATAAATACATTAGCGTACTTATAAACACTTGGGAACACAGTAACATCATAATCATTCTTCCCATCATTTACAGTTAAAAATGCCATATAATCACCGTTTTTAGTCTTAATTTCTTTTCTTGTAATTATTTCAACATAACTATCACTAAGTTCAGCTCCTATATACTGTAATGGCAGATAAGAATATTTCTCTTTTTCAACTTGAACAGGATGTTTTAAAAAGTACGTGCCGTCACTTCTTTTTTTCCATTTGGATTCTTTCAGTAATAGAATAATCTTCTACCTCTTCGACTTTCAGTGTTAATCCACTTTCAGCGGATAAGGCAACTCGAACATTATTTATATACTGCCTATTATCTGAATAATAATCCTCCACTTTCTTCATTAACGTAGCTCGATTATATCCAAAAGTGTCCATTGCTCCCGCCTTAACTAAAGAAACCAGCCTGATAGTCTACTTTTTATTCATACGTTTTAGAAATCATCTATATCTAAAGTAGCGTCCAAAATTTATTCTATCTTGTACTATTTCATATCCCACTTCTATATCCAACATTCTTAATCGCAGTTAGAGCAAATACAATATCATTTTTATAAACACTAAAATTTGATAAACTTCGATTCACATCAGGTTTTACCAGATTTATTCCTAGGTTATTAAGTTCTTGCTTATACTCATTAATTTTTCTCACTACTAATTACGTTGTTTAATAAAGCCGTCATAAAATACTTAGTATAATAAACTTTTCAAATATGCCAAGCGATACGCAAGCATACTGTATACAACCGCGTGACTCTTATTAAAACCATAATTCGCAAAAGTTACAATAAGATCAAAAAGTTTCTTGGCAACTTGCAGATCATATCCTGCAGCAACACTCTTCTCTACGAAGATACGTCCATAGTACTCTAAGTCTTCTTTTTTCTTTTTACTTACAGCTCTTCTCATATTATCCGCTTCATTCAAACTCATATGAGCGAAATTCACCGCAATCAGCATAATCTGTTCTTGATAGACTATTACCCCGTAAGTATCTTTTAATATTTTCTCTAAATGAGGATGCGGATATACCACTTGCTCTTCTTTATTTTTTCTTCGCACATAGACTTCTATCTGAGCCATTGGCCCCGGTCTATAAAGAGCATTCATCGCAACAATATCATTAAACTCCGTAGGTTTCAAAAGATTTAATTTCTCTTTCATCCCACTAGATTCAAATTGGAAGATACCTTCTGTTTTACCTTTAGCAAATAATTCATACACTTTAGGATCTTGGTAATTTATCTTCGTTATATCAAATGTTGGATTTTCTTTTTTTATCTCTTCAACAATACTCGATACCATCGTAAGATATCTAATACCTAAAAATCTATTTTTAATAAAACCAACACTCTCAACATCATCCATCGTCCATTGTGTTAAATACTTCGTCATATTTGATTCAGCAAGTGGTGCATAGTTGACCAGAGGTTTATCATCACTTATTACTATCCCAGCTGCATGCACCGATGGATTCTTTTCGGTAAAGTTCTCTAAACTCAGCGCTATACTAAACCAACGTTTATTAATATTACTCTGATTAATAAACACCCTTAACTCTTCTGATATTTCGTAACATTCTTTCAATGTTCTTGTCGAGACTAATATTACTACTAATAAATTTTAAAGTCTGTTCATCAAACTGCAATATTCTCGCCGATTCTCTTGCAAGCACTCTTCGATTGAAATGTAGTAAAAGTAATAATTTGTGCAACCTTATCCTGACCGTACTTCTCTTCTACATATTTTTATAACTTCATCACGTCTAGTATCTTGGAAGTCAATATCAATATCAGGCATAGATATACGCTCTTTGTTTAAAAATCTTTCGAATAGAAGACTGTATTCTAATGGATCCGCTTCTGTTATATCTAGTAAATAACAGACTAAACTTCCCTGCACGACTACCACGTCCTGCTCCCTACTAGGATTCCATTATCTTTCGCATATTTCACAAAAATCATAAACAATTAAGAAATAATCGTTAAACCCCATCTCATCAATAATCTTAAGCTCATAACTATAGCGTTTTTTTATAGATATAAATCTTTTGCCAACTAGCTTTTCTTTTTACACCTTTTTGAACCAAGTAATGCAGGTACTCTTTTAGAAGAAAACTTAGAATATATGTCTTCTTTTCTCCATAAACATACTTAGGAAGATGATAACCCGAAAAGTTCAGCTCATATTGACATTTATCAACAATATTTTTGCTGATTTTACAAATGACTTCTTAAAAATCAAATGTAATTCTTCATCACCTAGTGCTAATATTTCTTCAAAATCCTTCTGTTCTCTTACGAATTCATCTCCTGAAATAGTTGTCAGTTCTTGTATATTTAATTTTTTTATTATCGCGAATAGCACGACTAACAATGACTTGCTGATAGTTCTCTTTATTAAGATAATAACTAGGCTTTCGTATAAACAACATTTTCATAAAAACTATACAGGGCTTACTTGAAAACTTTCATTAAAAACCGAAGTAAAAATCATAATTGCTAAAAAGATTGTTTAGAGTATGAAAATTCCATACTGTCTCTAAGTTCATCAACAACTATTAAAACAAAAGTCTTCGCTATATTCTTTCATCTCGCTAGAAAAATCTTCTATAGTCCACTCTTCTCCATTCATAAACTTAGTCGAAATCTCTAATAATTTATAGAACATCTTCTCAGATTTTACACAGTATGTTGAATTTTAGAAAACCAATCCCGTATCCTAAGCTTTACTTCTAATCCTTGAATAAGGTTAATTCCAGCTTTCTTAGATTCTTTATGAGCTTTTTATCGCTCCGTACATATTCGGATCAACGATAACAACAGCTCTTTGATTATCTCTTGCTAATTTTAAAAACATACTTTCATACTTTATAGTACTGTTCAACAGATCATACGCACTATGCACCTGCAAATTATAATACATACTAATATCCTCCTTTCCTCAATATTTCTAGTTCTGTTTAATCGATATTATCCGCAAAGTGGATTATACTCATCTTCTTCTGAAGAACATCCCATATTTTCTCCATAATTTTTACTTTTGTTCATTAAAAATATCGATATACTCGTTTGTTATCATCACCCATAAAAGTAAATTGGGTTAAACTGTGTATATTTCATATTTCCTTCTTCGTCTAAAAGATTCTCACAGACTACTCTACGTTTTATAGAAGCTACAAAATTCGTATACTTTCCATATTCTGAAATATTTTCTACTTTACATTCAAGTGACAAAATACATTCATCCATTACCGGTGCATCAATGTATTTTTGCTGGATCATACGTCATATCCGCCATTCCAATTTTATTCTGACCTGAATGGAAACCTGCAATCTCAACCTTGCTAAGTATTTGTTGACACGGTACGTTAACAGTAAATTCTCCATATTCTTTAATGTTATCGACCGCATTACTATCTGTCGAAAGTCCAACTGTAATCATATCACCTAAAGAATATGATGAACTACAAGCTGTCGCATTGTATCTCCATTTTTTTATCTTTATATCCTATTAATATTACTGGAAAGCCGTAATATAACTTACTGGTTTTAGTTTCTAATTTCATCTTCCTCTATCCTCTTTTATTTTTCCTTTCATAGTATACTCTTCCTTATTTATCCTATCTCTTAGCTATGAAAAGCTAATACTTTTTCTTCTGAATGTTCTTTACTAAATTCAAATCCATCGAACTTTATTTTTCATCTCTTCTACTGATGAAACTTTGTTTTTACAAGTTCTGTTAAAAATTTACCTCTTGCTTTTTTTAGAAATCGTAGAGTGTACTTTTAATTTTCCTTCTTTTTCTTCCATAAAGCTGATTTTAATAAATTTCTCTTTTTGATTTTTTTGAAAATACTTCTTCAAATTCACTAGATAATAATGAAACAACAAAACTCTTCACCTTTAATACTTTCATCATAACTAGCTCGCCAGAAAATTCTTTAAAGACTCTCCTGAGATTTTTACATTTTGTAAAAAAATCTAGTCTATGTTCTTGGATCAAATCATAGCACCAATTATACCATATAACGACGTTGTAATAAATACATTTTTCTCTATATACTCTTTATCTGCTTCATCAAAATTATCTCGATTTATATTTCTATACATTAGTCCATTGAATAAGTCTAATGCTTTATAACTTTTTGCTGTGTTGTTTTTATATCTTGCCAGCGAGAGAATTCTTCCATCGCCTTATCTTCTTTAATTTTATAAACTTTAGCTAAATCTTGTGCACTAAACTTAGCAAATTCAGCAACTATTTCATTACTTTTTCACTAAGTTCTAACGCTTCTTGTGCGTTGCTTTTTGTTTAGTTCTTTAGCTGTCGGTATTAAAATTTTCATTATTATTCCTCTTCTTCAGGTAACTCTAAGAAGCTGTTTTCGATTAAACTTTCTACTTCCATTAATACGAAATTGTATTCTGTTGCCTCTATTGCAGGATTAATAATTAATGTATTGAAGTACCCAACTACAAAATCACGATTAGCAACTTCAAGTTTGAACATATACTCACTAATTTCATCGACTAAAAATGCTGTTTCTTTTAGTACTTTATCCTCATAAGTATTCGCATAATGAACTTTTTCTAAAAGTCTACGAATTTCTAAATCGGCATATTCTTTTGCGAAACGATCGCGAATATGTTTTGCAAGCTCCTCTGTTTTAAGCGCTACTGTGTTAAATTTTTCTTTTTGTAAAACACCATTTTCCTCTAATTTTCTCTAATAATGCTGTTAAAGATTTGTGTAAACTATTCATTGTATTTCTCCTTTGTTTTATAATAAATTATTTTAAAAACTATCATTCTCTATTTTATAAGAAAAATACGAAAAACGCTAATAATACGCTATATAATAATCTATTCTCTTTGTTCTATCCCCCACTTTCAATATACAATTATACATTGTCTTCAGCTTTTAAACATTATTAGAAAATGATATAATATTAGTGACATAACTATTTTCGAGGTGGAGTATGAAAAATACATAATGGCAATGATCAAGGTACTACTAGTTCTAGGGCGATAATTTTTAATAAGAAAGCAGAAATAATAGCGAGTAGTCAAAAGAGTTTCCTCAGATTTTTCCCTCAATCTGGATGGGTTGAACATGATGCTAATGCAATTTGGAACTCTGTTCAATCAGTAATCGCAGAAGTATTTATCGAAAGTGGAATAAAACCGAATCAAATTGACAGTATCGGTATTACAAATCAACGCGAAACAACTGTAATTTGGGATAAAAAAATACTGGGTTACCTATTTATAATGCAATTGTTTGGCAAAAGTAGACAAAGTGCTGATATAGCAAAGTAAAGCTTGTTAACGATGGTTATAAAGACATGATACATCAAAAGACTGGGTTAGTAGTTGATGCATATTTCTCAGCTACTAAGATACGTTGGATTTTAGATAATGTTCCTGGAGCTCAACAACGAGCTGAAAATGGCGAACTACTGTTTTGGAACTATCGATACATGGCTAGTTTGGAAACTTACAGGTGGGAAAAACTCACGTTACCGACTACACAAACGCAGCTAGAACGATGTTATTTAATATCAAAGATTTAACTTGGGATAAAGAAATTTTAGAAATTCTTAATATACCCGAATCTCTATTACCTGAAGTAAAATCTAACTCAGAAAGTATACGGAAAAACCATAGACTATCATTTCTACGGTGGGAAGTTACGATTAGCGGGACTTGCCGGAGACCAACAAAGTCGCTCTTTTCGGACAACTTGCCTTTGATAAAGGAATGATAAAAAAATACATACGGTACAGGATCGTTCATTATCATGAATACTGGAGAAAATATGGAACTTTCTAAAAATAACCTGCTAACAACTATTGGTTTTGGAATAAATGGTAAAAGTTTATTACGCTTTAGAAGGATCTATTTTTATTGCAGGAAGTGCTATTCAATGGCTACGAGATGGTTTACGTTTAATTAAAAATCATCTGAAACAGAATCATTAGCATACAATTCTAAAAAATAACAACGAAGTATACCTAGTGCCAGCTTTCACAGGATTAGGCGCTCCTTATTGGAATCCAAATGCTCGTGGAACTATTTTTGGTCTAACACGTGCTACTTCAAAAGAAGATCTAGTTAAAGCTACGTTACAATCTATCGCTTATCAAGTACGCGATATTATCGATACTATGAAAATTGATGCGAATGTAGAAATACCCCTTCTTAAAGTTGATGGAGGAGCTGCTAACAACGATTACTTGTTAGAATTCCAAGCTAATATACTAGGTGTTAAAGTAGCTCGTGCAGAAAATCTCGAAACAACGGCATTAGGTGCTGCATTTTTAGCAGGTCTTGCTACTGGTTACTGGAAAAACTTAGATGAACTAAAAAACCTAAATACAGCAGGGAAACTATTCATTCCTACTATGGAAAAAGAAGAACGAGAAAAACTATATAAAGGTTGGAAACGCGCAGTAAGAGCTACACAGATTTTTGCGGATGGACGATACTAATTTTAAGAGATTTATTTACCAGTACTAAAACGTTTTGGAAAATAAAAAATCACTTAATTGAGTCAGCCAAAAAGTATTAACTGCCAACCTTCGCTCGTTAGAGGAGAAAGGAATTATAGAAAGAGAAGTTTCCCTAGAAGTGCCACCTCGCGTCGAATACAGATTTACAGATTTAGGGAAAACTCTAGACCCCTATTATTAAGAGTATGCATGACTGGGAGAATTTTACAAATCTATATTTTAAAAAGAAGTATCTTTACTCATAATGAGTTAAGATACTTCTTTTTAATTATTTATACTTTGGAATCCATTTAAAATCTCGAACCGCTTTCTCCATATCTTTTTCTTGAGCACGAGCCAATCCTTGTTCTTGTGCTTTTTAGCGACTGCTTCTGCTACTTTAATAGAAACATCTGCAACATATTTGAACGGGAGGCAACACTGGAGCTCCAGGTTTAGTAATATCTGTAATTCCACTTAATGAGTGTGCCGCTGCACCAATCATTTCATCTGTTAAAAGGCTAGCTTCTGATGCTAACACTCCAAGCCCTAACCCTGGATATATAAGGGCATTGTTAGCTTGACCAATAATGTACTCCACACCTTTATATATAACATTATCAGAAGGAATACCTGTTGCTACAAACGCTTTACCATCAGACCAAACAATCAAATCTTCTGCTGATGCTTCTGCTAATTTAGTAGGATTTGATAACGGAAATATACATGGACGCTCAGTATTTTGACACATAGCTTCGACTACCTCCTTAGTAAAAGTATTCGGCTGTGTCGAAGTTCCTACTAGAATAGTTGGTTTAACAGTTTTAACAACTTCTAATAAATCTGTTAATTTATCAGCATTTGGAAAATTAGCACGGTTTTTAGCAAACGGTTTTTGTTCAGGAGTTAAATCATCCATATCATCGAAGAGAAGCCCTTGTTTATCTACCATAAAGAAACGTTCATATGCTTCTTCTTCAGATAACCCTTGACTTACCATCTCACGTAGTACACGTGATGCAATTCCTGCACCTGCAGTTCCCCCACCATAACAAAGATATACTTGGTCAACTAATTTTTCACCTGTAATATCCATAGCTCCAAAAATACCTCCTAGAGTTACGATACCTGTCCCTTGAATATCATCATTAAATGTTGGGATGTTTTTTCGATATTTTTTCCAGTATATTCAGCCTCATTCGTCCAAAGTCTTCCCAATGTAAATAAAGTTTAGGGAATAAACGTTCAGCAGTTTGGACGAATTGGTCAATAAACTCATAATATCGCTCTCCTCGTACACGTTCATGACGATTACCTAGATAATTCGGATTATTACGTAATTCCTCACGATTTGTTCCTGCATCAATAACTAACGGAAGAACCATAGAAGGATCAATTCCTGCCGCTCCTGTGTAGACCATAAGTTTACCTACAGAAATATCTACTCCATTAACACCCCAATCTCCAATCCCCAATATACCTTCTGCATCAGTAACTACTATTAGACGTATATCACGGTTATCTGTCGATTTTTAAGGGTTTCTTCTATATTTTTCAGGATGATTAATATCTAGATATCCTGCATATTGTGGCTCAACAAAAAGATCGCTATAACCCTCGATAGTATCTGCAATTGTTGGGTCATACACAATTGATTGAACTCTTCTAAGTGTTGAGAAAATAAATAATAGAAAAAGCGTGCGATTTGTATTAAAAATCTCCATCAAAAATAGACGTTTTTCTAAATCGTTTACTTTTTGTTTGCATTTGCGCATAGGTTTGTCCGCTTGTTCTTCAATAGTTTTGAATATAAAGGGGCACATACCCAATAAGGTCTAGTTCCTTTCGCTCCTCCTGTGAAAAGGCAGTTCCTTTATTAAGGAACGGATCATTTAAAAATGCTATGTCTTTCATTGGAAAATCTCCATTATCTTTAAATTATTATATTACACCCTTATGTAAATTGATATTATAACTATACTCCCATTTATTAAAAATTAATTAAAAGAATTACAAATCTCCTAAACTAAAATATACAAAATAGATAATAATTCTCACTCCTCTTTATTTATATATAGTAGAAGCATCTTTACTCATAATGAGTGGGTCCTGCACCCAAAAATTGGACAAAATATTAAGTTATTTTTGTTTAGTGTTTTAAACTTTAAAGTCAGTAAATTTTATTACTTTTTAGTGACTTTCATTCCTTACAGTTATTTTAAATTTTTCAAACTATTTAGTCAAGAATTTTTAAAAATATGATGAATGAGATAAAGCCTAAAATTTCTAATGGTATATTTAATTTATATGTTTTCTTTAATTCTTCTACTATTTTTGTTTTCTCTTCGTTTGAGATTGTTTTTAACCTTATCTCCTCAACTTTTTAAAACTGCATTTTTCTACACGTAAGTACTCAAGTTCCTTCTCTAATTGTTCAACTTTTTGATAATTCTTTATTTTCAATATTTTTATTATTTTTTTCTTCATCTTACTAGGTCTTCCTTTTCGGTTTTCTCTAGTATAGTATACCCGTTTTCTTTAAACTTTAAAATCCAATTACATAGTAAACCATGATTTGGTAATGCGTACTTTAATGAAGTAGCGTGTATAGAATTTCCAAATATTAACACTTCATTGATTATATCTAGTTTTAATCGTGGTGGATAATATGTATTTTTTCTCTTTTAATCAGTATTAGCTCACCATGTAAATCAGCTAATCTAATTATGTAGTTCACATTACTAAGATTTATTTTAAACTTTTTAGATAGTTCTTTGTTTGAGTACCTTCTTTCTTAAGTCTATACATTTCTATCTTATTTTCATCTGTTAATTTTCATAGTAAATATCCCCAAAATTTGGATAAATTTTTGGGGACTATACCTATTCTATTATACTTTTTCTTATTCTATTCATGTCTTATTTCTTAATAACCTTTCGACTAACTATCTAATTCTAGTTAGTTTATTTTAGTTATTCCTTCCTTCACTACTTTTACAATATCTATTACGCTTTACTATTATATCATATTTTTATACATAAAAAGACACGTACTAGTAAGTTTTATCTAACATATTTCACTATTTATATATAGTGGTATAGCCAATTTCTTGAATTCAAATTTTTACAGTGATATAATTAAAGATAGGAGTGAAAACGTTCGCTTCTAGATTGTTAAACTATTTTAAAGTTACAATTATATAGATAGAGGTGGTTTTATGAGATAAATAATTTTACAAAATGCACATTGGCAATTTGCATTAGGTTTTGCCTGTAACTCTCTTACTGTAGTAGAGGCAACGAGATAACACTACAGGAACTACGAGCGAAACTATAAACAAAAGTTTCATCGAACAGTTCCCATTTGCTGAAAAATTCACTGATAAAGATGGAATTACAGCAGTAAGAATGAAGAGTCCCGACGTACCTTTAGTTAACAAAGAAAAAGGGGTATTCTAAAGAAATTGTTAGGGTCATCAACTACAAACAAGGAGCAGCTGGGACTGTAATTAACAGAATTTATCAATATGTTAGATTCTACGGCGCACCTGTACACGAGGTTCCAAAAGACTCTCCAGTTAATGATGTACCAGAATACAATGGTGGTGCTAAGCCTATTGATCCTCCGGTATTGGAAAAACCAGAGTTTGAGTTTGGATACAAACTTATAGATCCTCCAGTATTAGAAAAGCCTGAATTTAATGGTGAGTCAATCCTATCGATCCTCCAGTATTGGACAAACCAAAATTAGAGGTTCCTAATACTCTGACATCCCTAAAGAATCTACTCCGGAAAAACCAAACACTCCTGAGATTCCTAAGGAGCCAACTCCGGAAAAACCAAACACTCCAGAGGCTCCCAAAGAATCTACTCCAGAAAAACCAAAATTAGATAAACCTACTAACCCAACTAAACTAAATCCAAAAGAAAACAAGTCACCAGACAATAAAAAAATTCTACCAAATACTGGTATAGAATCAAGCTCAACTGTGGCTACTATTGGAACTATAATTTTATCAATTATTGGCCTTTCAATATTTAAACGTAGAAATAATTAAACATTCTTTTATTATAAAACAAACAAAAGAAGATTATAGAACAGCAACATCAATTTGATGAATTACAATCCTATAATCTTCTTTTTATTATCCCTCAACCTAATATGTTTTCATAAAAATTTTTTATCTAAATCTTTAAACACATTGAATACTACTTTTAAATCAGCATTAGGGTTTTCACTTAAAAATTTCTTAACCTCAGTAACTGCTATTTCAGCTGCAAGATCATTTGGAAACCTAAATTCTCCCGTACTTATACAACAAAAAGCAATGCTCTTAAGATTATTCTCTAAAGCTAATTTTAAAAAATTTCTATAACACGATGCAAGCAGTTCCTTATCGTCATCTTCAACAACACGATATATTATCGGCCCAACAGTATGAATAATATGTTTAGCTGGCAAGTTATATCCCGCTGTTATTTTAGCTTGTCCAGTTTTTTCGAAACTTCCTTGCTCTTTCATTATTTCATCGCATTCTTCTCTTAGTTGTAATCCTGCTTGCGAGTGTATAGCATTGTCGATACATCTATGTAGCGGAATTAAACATCCTAGTAAAGCTTTGTTCGCTGCATTGACTATAGCATCTACTTCCAATGTAGTAATATCACCTTGCCATAAGTAAATATTTTTCTTCAATCTCAGTTAATTCTTCTAGCTTTGTTATTCCTTTAGCTTTTAGAACTTCTTGCAAGTATTCATCTTGAACTTCGTAGAATTCACTCGGTAGTTCTGACACTTTCCATGTATTCATCAGTGTTCTAAATAAATCTTTCTTTTCTTGTTCCATTTCTGGTATTTCTATTTCTGAATTTAGTGTTTTTATTAAAAATCTAGTTTTTCCATGTTCTAAATGCTTCCTCCATGTCACTTGTTTTTATTATATACCCTACTCAGATACGTGTCTATTATAAAGTCACACTATAATTTTTTAGAGACTTAGTAGGTAACTCTAAATTTTAAAAAATGTTATATGAGAACTCATTTACACAGTGATTTATTGATATAAAAATTCGACTTCAGAAAGCTAGGGCTATAAACTCTAACTTTATGAAGTCGATATATTTTATCTTATTTTTGTTTACGACGTTTTTACATAAACAGTTAATCCTACTAAGGCTAGAACTGCTATTCCAGCGTAAGCTGTCGCATTAATATCTAATCCTGTTTTTGCTAATAGTGAATTAGATTTTGAAAACTTTTCCGAAATCTTTCATCTACATTAAATGTATTTTTCCTTCTTAGCTTCTTTTTCCAACAAAACCACCTAGAATATCTTTTATTGATTTTTATAGACTTTTTCTCAGCTTCTTTTAATGCTTCTAATGCTTTTATCTACTTCTTCTTGAGTAGAAGTTGCTGAAGCCAATAGTTCTTGTGCTTTTTGAACCGCATCTAGATAAGCTTTCTTATCTTCTGAACTTGCACTTTCAAAACTATCTTTCTCTTTAACCTCTGCTAAATGACTTAATTGTTCATTTAATTTTTCTTATCTACTTTTGGTGTTTCAGGTTGAGGTTTGTTGCCTTCTTCTTTCTTAGGTTCCTCAGCTGTTGGTTTCGGCTCTTCTTAGTTCTCAGTTGCTGGTTTTTGGCTCTTTCTTCGGTGTTTCAGCTGGTTTTGATCTTCTTTCTTAGGTTCTCCAACCACTGGTCTTGGCTCTTCTTTTTCGGAGTTTCAACTGCTGGTTTTGATTCTTCTTTCTAGGTTCTCCAACCACTGGTCTTGCTCTTCTTTTTCAGCGTTTCAACTGCTGGTTTTGGATCTTCTTTCTTCGGTGTTTCAGTCGCTGGTCTTGGATCTTCTTTTCTTCGGAACTTCTACTTCTTTACCGTCAAGAGTATTTTCAGCTTGTTGTAATTTTTTTCTAACACTGCTGTAACTTCTTCTACAGTTGCATCTTTGTTATCAAGAACTGCTGTCGCTTCTTTTATAGCATTTACAAGTTATCTTTTTATCTTGTCCTGCATTTTTTTGAATTTTAACCTCAGTTTGAAGTTTTTCAGTTTCTTTTTAATTTTTTTCGATTAATTTAGCTTTATCTACTTCTTTTTCACTTCTGGTTGTTGTGAATTAGCTAATGTTACTTTAGCTTCATTTAGACTTGCTACTGCACTGTTTACTTCCTCTTGAGTTGCATTTTCGTTTTCAAGAACTTTCTTAGTCTGCCTCTAATGCTTTTGTTATATGCATCTTTAGCTTCGATAGTTGCATTTTTGTATTCCTTAGTTTCATCTAACGCTTTATCCGCTTCTATTGCTTTTTGAAGCTCTGCTTTATTCACTTCCGCTTTTTTCTCAACTGGAGCATTTTTTGGAGTCAATGCTACGAAGTTACTGAAGCTATCAGTAGTAAATGTAAGCTTACCATCAGCATAATTAACACTGCTTACAGCTGTTAATTTCCCATCTTTTTCATGGAAGAAGCGCTCTGGAGCTTTCGCTAAATCTAAAGTTACCGCTCTATCACCAGGAACTTTAACTTCTTTTCCTGTTGCATCTACAATATGAATGTTAAAGTATTCAACATCATATTTTCTTAAGTCTACATTACCTTCTGTTAATTGTTTTTGAATATTTGCTTTCTCTTCTGCAGTTGGTTCTGTTACAACAAGTTTGTAATTATTATAAAGTTTTTCTCAGTGAAATCTACTGTACCTTGTGCTTTAGAGTTCTCAGTAGTCCCTACACTTACTACTTTTTCTGCAACATTCAGAACAACTTGTTTTTTGTTATGCCCATCTTTTACTACTAATTCAAAATTGTTTTCTGCTGGAGTATATCCTTCAGGTGTCACTATTTGAATTGTGTATGTTCCATTTTCTAAGTTTTTCTGGAAGGCATTTTTTTCCATATAAACTTTTTGGAAGTATACTTTTAGTGCCATCTTGAGCTACTGCATAAACTTTTGTTCCTTCTGGAACTTGTTTGTCGAAACTGATTTCTGTAGCATTTCTGCTAATTTCATCTACCCTGAATTCAACCTCTTTTGTTGGTTTATCTTTTGTTATTTCGAAGTCAACTTTTGATGGTGTAAGTAGTTTGTACTCTCCATCTACCATTACTACTTCAACAGTATATTTACCGAATGGTAATGCTTGGTATGTACGTTTATTTCTAGAGAAGTCTTCCCCTACAATTTCACCTTTTTCATTAGTGATCTTGTAACGCAGACGACGTGAATTGTTTCCAGTTCCATCACCTTTCTTAACTTCTACTTCTAGGCTTCCTTTACCATTACCTTCAACATTTGATAAATTAATACTATCCTTAGTTATCTGCAAAGTCTTTAACTTCAAAAGTAAGATCTTTTAATTCTACACCTTCTGGAATTGTATAACTTCCATCTTCATTTGCGCAATAGTATTTTTACCATAGCTAATTTTTGTAGAATATTCCACTTCCATCTTCTAGTACTGGATATGGTGTGAATTTACGAGTTGCTTCATCATAGTAACCACCGTTAGCACCTGTAATTTTCGGAGCTTTTCTATCAATTACCACATTGAATGTTGTCTCCTGCATATCTGCACCACTTACTGCTGCTATAAGAAACTACATATGATATTCTCCATCCGGAAGAGGGTTACCGTTATTGTCAACACCTTTCAGTTTGTCATAGTTAATGATGTGTACTTTTTACTTGTGTTATTGTAAAAGTTTTTATTACCAGAACCATTTACCATTTTTGGTAAAGTGGGTTTTTACGTTCTACATCATCCTTAGCATATACTGAAAGTTTTAAGTTTTCGAAGTTACGATAGAATACCCCTCTCATTTCCTATTTCATCATAATTTCTCATCACCATTTGGTGAAAAGAAAATTTTATCAGTAAAGAATCTTTCACCAGTAACAGGATTTACATATGCTCCTGCTAGTGTTCTCTTATCTTTTTATCTTCTTTATAAGTTGTTAACATTCCTGTGAAGTTCATTTCTGTTAATGAGATCCCAGTTATTAGGGTTTAGAAGTATAACCTGTACTCATAGTTGGTTTTCTCCATTTTTCATAGAATAAATTGGTTTTTCTAGTACTGGTAGATTTTGGAACTGACCTTTAAATCCTACAAATGGAATATTAGCTTTTAATGCACTTTCTTCATCATAGAAAGTTACAAATCCTTCTAGATAATATCCATTAGTGAATACTTTTTCTAGTTCTTCTTTGAAACTTGCAGCATCAACAGTAATTTCTACTTCTTTTTCACCTTTTGCTGGAACTTCTACAGTAGCCCAATCAGTTGTCAACAACTTCTTAGGAGTCATTGTAAGTTTACCATTCCAATCTACTCCAGCATCTTCACCATAATAATTATCTGTAGTAAGGTGAGCTGCATATTGTAAGTTTTGAGCTTTATCTGATAGATTATGTAATACTAATTTAAAAGTAAATTTATCTCCAACATTTCCTAGAGAAACACTTCCGTAGTTGTTTTCTCCAGTCACATAAAGATCTCCATATCTTGCTTTATTCGCATCTATTAAACCTGCACCTTGAAGACGTGGTGATCTATAGCTGTTGTGTAACCATCAGAGTATACCTGAGGATTTGCTGTACTCATGATTAATCTCTTCGCTAATCCTCGAATTTCTTCTGCACTTAAGTTCAGGGAATCTTTCTGATAATACTTGTTTCACAAGAGTTATAGCTCCCGCAACGTGTGGTGAAGCCATACTTGTTCCACTATCTAGACCATATCTTCCATCATTATAAGATGATAGTATATCTCCTCCTGGTGCTGTTACGTCAGGTTTTAAGTATCCATCAACACTCATTTCCCCAACCAGTAGATTCATCAAATTCACCTTTTTAGGATTATCTTGTTTATCCCATGTTCCATTGAATGTTATTTATATTCTCCTTCATGAGTAGAAAGTTCATTACCAAATTTATAGTATGTTGTTACTACAGGAAATCTTTATCCTGACCATTTAACGTTAAGTTGTAGATTGTGTCTCCTTCATTGAAGTAGATTACCGCTCCAGTGCTCCATACTGTTTAGCTAATTTAACTTTTTCTTCAAAGCTATTACCACCACGTTGAATAAGGGCGATTTTTCCCAGTTAAATCTTTGTCAGCATAGTTTTTCTGCTTTTACCAACTCAACATATACATAGTCATATGCTTTTTCTCAAATTGCTTTAGTATAACTAAAATTGGCATTTTTCCATTATCAAAATCAGCATTATCTTTAAGTCTGCTCGATATTCGCTATTTCTCTGTTAAGAACACTGTTGCTTATATTCGCTACAGAAATGCATCTTCAGAAACCGATGGTCTTCCTCAGTTCCATAATCAGGATTAGCTGCACTTGGGTTTGTTTGTCCACTAGCAAAGAATGCATTATTCCCTGCTGCGACTATATTAACCCCGGCTTTTTCGCGACATCCATTGCACGAACTAGACCATCACCCACTTCTACTACTGAACCAGCTGGTGAACCTAAACTTAGATTTATAGTATCTGCACCTAATTTAATAGCATCTTCTATAGCTTTTGTATAAATATAAGACTCTGTTCCAGCATTTTTAGTATCTGAGAATACACGTATAAAAATTAACTGTGCTTTAGGTGCTATACCTGTTACGTAATCACCATTTGTGAATTTCTCCTAGGATTACTCTACAGAGTCCCAGCAACGTGCATCCCATGTGATTTATATGCACTTTGTTTAATATCATTATTCCAGTCGTTATAGTTAAATGCAAATGGTAATTTTTCACTATACCACTTACCGTAGTCTATACCCTGCTTCTATCAATTTCATCTTTAGATTTGTATTTAGATTTTGGATTATCTGATAATCTAAGCACTGGATGATTAGATCAAGTCCAGAATCTAATACAGCGACAACTTCTTCCTTGTCCTCTGATCCTTTTATTCCAAAGAGGTTGTATATTAATAAGATTATAACTGTCTAAAGCTTTAGAAAAATCATTAGCTTGTGCTTTCTTTCTTCTTCTTCACTTGCTACATTTTCTGGTTTATTGTAGCTAACACTCATTTCAACAGTATCTACAAAGTTCAACTCTTGAATTTTTAGCATTCGAGAATGTGGTTTCTAAGGGCAAAACCATTCATCAATGTATCGTACTAAACAGTATACTCGATACCTTTATCTTTAATATCTTTTTATCGCCTTTTTCTAGGTGCTTTTTGTTGATTCTGTAACTTCTTTAATTCTTTCTTTGGTTTTTAACTTGTTGTGATCAACATCACCCTTTTAACTTAACAATAACTTTACCTTATCATCATTCTGGAACTTATGTTCTTCACTTTTTGAAACATTTGATAGCTCGTCTCTTCTTGAGCTAGTGTTATCTTTGATGGTACTCCATAATTAAATGTACTGATATTTCCTAGTAGTAATGTCAGCACTTAGCACACTTACTGCTGTTTTTCTAGCCAGCGTCATTTCTTCATCTCCCTATCTTTTTCAAGTATATTTAAAGTATATTTCTATATTTTTAACATATAATTTCTGAAAAATCAAAATAATATTCAGATATACAAGTAAAAATTAACTAATAGATATAATGTTTTTAATTATTCTTATTATTTTAATAGACTCAATATCAGTTAACACAGCTACCACTATATTTTTAATACATCATCCTTTAATTTTTCCAAACTGTACTCAAAGTGTGATAAAATAGAAACTAATTAAAAATATAGTTATGGCGGAGGTAGAATGAAATATTTAACTAGTGAAGAAGTAACTAAAGCGATATTAGTGAAATAAAACCTTATAAGACTACAAAAGAGATTATCTTTTCTAATATTTTTACTTTTTCAATGCTATGAACTTAGTCTTAGCAGCATTTATAGCTACGACACTTAGATTTGAAAATATGTTGTTTTTAGGTGTAATTACTATAAATACTGCAATCGGTATTTTTCAAGAAGTTCGTTCAAAAAATGCCCTCGAGAAAGTTAAGTTTACTAGGGTAGAAGTAAATACCGAGTAAACCGTGATAATGAAATAATAAATATAGATTCTGAAGAAATCGTCCTTGGAGAATATCTACACTTAAATCTTGGTGATCAGGTTCCTGTTGATGCTGAAATCATTGAAGGGTAGTATCGAGGTCGATGAATCGCTATTAACTGGTGAAAGTGACAATATCTTTTAAGACTGTAACGATAAAGTAATGAGTGGTAGTAACGTAGTTAGTGGTAGTTGTTTAGTAAAGAGCTATTGCTGTCGGAAGATAGCTATATTAATAAGCTTGCTAAAAGTACTAAAGAATTTAAAGAAAATATCCATCTAAACTTCGTGACTATATGGATAAAAATCTTAAAAGTTATATCTATTCTATTAGTTCCTGTCGCAATTATGCTATACATGCGTGGTGCTAGTCTGGGACGTGGTTATGTAGAAATAGTCTTGCAAGTGCTGGAGCTTTGGTGGGTATGATTCCAGAAGGTTTAATCCTTCTTGTCAGTGTTTCTCTTGCAGTTGCTGCGATGAAAGCTTGCTAAAAAGAAAGTTCTAGTTCAAGAATTATACTGCGTGGAAACTCTTGCCAGAGTAGATGTTCTTTTGTTTCGATAAAACAGGAACTATCACTGCAGGTAATATGAATGTTGTAGAAATTGATGATGAAGTTGCAGAAAAATTATCAAGTTACCTTGCATACTTTTGATGATGAAAATGCAACATCTAAGAGCTTTAAAAAGAATCATCTAACATGCAAAAACAATGGGATGTAGAAGAATTAGGAGCTTTTTCTAGTAAAAATAAATATTCATTTATAAAAGCTAAAAAAACGGTGGAACATATTTCTTCGGAGCATATGAATTTTTAGGCTTTCATCGCTGAAATGGATGAATATTACGAGAATCTGAAAAAGAAGGTTATCGAATTTTATCGTTAGCCTATACTGAAGACAGTACAAACATCCCTACTAATATGAAACTTGTAGGACATGTAGTTCTATCGGATGAAATAAAAGAAAACACAAAAGAAACATTCAAATACTTTCGAATCACAAGGTGTTGAAGTGAAAAATAATCAGTGGAGATAATCATATAGCCGTGTACGGTGTCGCTAAGAAAGCTGGTTTCAAAGAAGATGCTAAGGCTATTGATATGACTAAAGTAACTGAAGAGGACTTTGAAAAAACTGTTCTTGAGAATGATATTTTCGGACGTGTTACCCCTGAACAAAAACAGAAAATGGTAGCTGTATTACAAAAAGCTGGAAAGACTGTCGCTATGAGTGGTGACGGTGTTAACGATGTTCTTGCCTTGAAAAAAGCTGATATTAGTTTTGCTATGAATGGTGCTACTAGTGCTGCAAAAAGCGTATCAAATATCGTATTCTTAACAGATGACTTCGGAGTATTTTACGATATACTTATGGAAGGTCGTCGTGTTATTAATAACATCCAAAAGGTAGCTTCACTATTCCTAACAAAGACATTCTTCTCGATTGTCTTCTCAATACTTAGTGTAATCTTCGCCTTGGAGTTTGCGTTTATACCGATTCAATTTACGATAATTTCAGCGATAACAATCGGTATTCCATCCTTCTTCCTAACTTTTGAAGCGAATAAAGAAAAAGTAAGCAATAACTTCATGAAGGACATACTGACAAACGCTGCAATCGGTGGTGGTATTTTAGTAGCTACAGTACTACTGACAAGCTTTGCTATCACAGACAATTCGCAAGCAAAATTCATCTGTTTCCTTCTTGCGTTAATAAATGGATTATGTATGGTTGCCAAAGTCAGCCTACCTCTGAATAAATACAAACTTGCACTACTTTCTATGTTAAGTATAGCTGCAATTATAGGTGTGGGAGTTAATATATTTATCCTGAAAAATCACTTTACACCATTAGTATTTTTCTCAAGTGATTTATATAATTATTCTTGGATTAGTAATTTCGACAGTCCACTTCTTTACGAGAAGAACAAATAAAAAAATAAAAGATATCAGAGTTACTCAGGATCTAGCTTCGATTTTTCATGTTTCTCTGATGTCTTTTTATTTATTTTTCTCATCGAGTACCTTCTATCTCTATTTTCTCCATGAGATTCCAGTAACTTATACTCAACAAATTTCGAAATATATCTTCTAACTGTTGGCTTAGATTTTTCGATCAGTTTACAAGCTATTGCTACAGTAATATATTTCTCATTTTTCCAAGTATTCTCTTATCTTTTTCAAAAACATCCTGTTCTGCTTTGAGACAGTTCTTTTGTCTTATCATCAGGCTCCTTGTACTGCCAGTAGAGTCTCTAATATGACTACTAACATAAATTCAATAAACACTGTTGAATTATTGTCTCTGTCTGCCTGCGCTAAAAGCCTTATAATACTGTTGTTGATTTTCATATATTATCGTTTCAATCGGTATCCAACTAAATAATGGATTCCAATTAGCTAATATAACATTTTGCCATAACCTTCCCATTCTTCCATTTCCATCTTCAAATGGGTGAATCATCTCTATTTCATAATGAAATACGCAACTCTTTACAGTGCTGGAGTATCATCTCTGCATCCCCATTCAAATAATTCTCCCATTAAATCACCAATAAACTGAGGGTCTTGCACCTAAATGAACCATATTCCCTGCTCATCAAAAATCCCCTACATCTGAATTTCTATACTTTCCCTGATTGTCCTACTATTTCTGTAGTTAATAATTTATGAGCAAGTAAAAATCTTTCTCACTATAGGGAGTCTAAATTCAATATTTTTTCATAAGCCTCATATGCATTCTTTACTTCTTTTATTTCTTTTGGATTTCTAGAACTCTCTTCCCATCAATAATTGCTGTAATTTGCTCTATTGATAAACTATTATTTTTCTATTGCTAAAGATGAGTGAATAGATTTTATTCTATTTTTCTTTCTTAAATGTAAGTTTTTCTTTGTTTCTATTTCAAAGATTTCCTAATACTTTAGAAATCTCTATAAGATAATTAAGAATAATACTCTGTAATGGTAAATGAGTGGTTTCATAGCTTTCTCCTATCAACTTCTTTTTAATTATTATACCATAAAAATTTATCCCTCATTTATCGCTCATTTATCACTCACTTTTTAGATATGAGCATTATCTAAACACTGACTATAATAACTTTTTAAAAGTATAACAAAAACCCTAGACTTGGTTAGTTCCAAATCTAGGGTTTATTTTTATTCTTCGTGAAGATTTATCAGTTTTTTCGTCTTCTAGGTCTTTTTCTTCAACTTTTTCAACTTTATCTTCCTCGTTTTTAGCCTCTTCTTGAGCTTTTTCTCAGCTTCTTCTTTGGCCTTTACGAGCTTCTTCTTCGTAATATTTCTTATTAACTACTTTATCTAGTTGATCTGCTTCTCTTTCATCTAAGTCTTTTGGCATTTTCCAAATTGGTAAAGAGCAACAATTTCTTTTCTATCGATTGTTTCAACTTCGATAAGTGTTTGTGCAATAAGTTCTAATTGTTCTCTGTGAGTTTCAATAATGTGAAGAACTTTAGCGTAACATTCGTTAATAATTTTACGAACTTCGATATCGATTTCTTTCAGCATTTCTTCTGAGTAGTTACCGATACTTGAAAGTTGACGTCCACCGTATGGATCGTGGAATGGAGCTTGCATTGGTCCCTACAGCATCACTCATACCATATTCTGTAACCATCGCACGAGCAATAGCTGTTACTCGTTCGAAGTCATTGTGAGCTCCTGTAGATACTTCATTAAAGAAGATTTGCTCTGCAGCACGTCCACCAAGTAATCCACAGATTTTGTCGATTAAATCTGTACGAGTTTGGAAGTATTTTTCTTCTTCCGGAATCATTAAGTTATATCCACCAGCATCACCACGTGGGATAATAGTAACTTTTTGCACTTTATCAGCACTATCAAGTACCATACCTACGATTGCGTGACCTGCTTCGTGGTAGCTACTAAAACGTTTTTTTCTTTTGGAGTGTATACTCTACTACGTTTAGCTGGTCCACCAATTACTCTGTCCATAGCTTCATCTAGATCTTCTTTATCGATACTAGATTTATTTTCACGAGCTGCTAATAATGCCGCTTCGTTAAGGATGTTAGCAAGATCCGCACCAGAGAATCCTGGAGTTTTTTCTGCTAATGAACGAAGATCAACACCTTTAGCAAGTGGTTTGTTTTTAGCATGTACTTTAAGAATAGCTTCACGACCTTTTTACATCAGGTGTAGAAACTTTAATTTGTCTGTCGAAAACGACCCTGGTCTTCTAAGAGCGTTATCTAATACGTCAGCACGGTTAGTAGCCGCAATTACGATAATACCTTTTTCACCATCAAATCCATCCATTTCAACAAGAAGTTGATTAAGAGTTTGTTCACGTTCGTCATTTCCTCCACCTACTCCGCTTCCACGTTTACGTCCTACAGCATCAATCTCATCGATGAAAATGATACATGGCGCATTTTTCAGCTTCTTTGAATAGGTCACGAGCACGACTTGCCCCTAACCCCTACGAACATCTCAACGAAGTCAGATCCTGAGATTGAGAAGAATGGTACTTTTCGCCTCTCCAGCTACAGCACGAGCTAGTAAAGTTTTACCAGTCCCTGGAGGCCCTCAAGTAGGACACCTTTAGGGATTCTAGCACCCATCTTAGTGAATTTACGGTGATCTTTTAAGAACTCAACCATTTCTGCAAGTTCTTGTTTTTCTTCATCAGCTCCAGCTACATCATCAAATGTAACTTTCCTTCTCCACCATCGATTTTTAGCTTTAGATTTTTGGAAGCTCATTACTTTACCTCCACCGCCACCTTGCATTTGTGTCATAAAGAAAACTAAAAGCACCCATAAACAAGATAAATGAATAATGTTACCTAAGAATGATAAGATTGCTCCAGTTTTTTCAGCTGGTTTATATTCTACTACATTTAATTTTTCCATCTTTAGCTTTTTCATTAATTTGTTTTTGTACTTCAGAATCAGATGCTGCAACTACACTCTCAAGTTCTTATTACCATCTGTGTAAGTACCTTTAACATTGTAGTTCTCATCTTTTCTTTGTAGACTTATTTCTTTAACTTTGTCGTCTTTAATAGTCTGAACAAGTTTAGCATAGTCTATTTTTCAGTTGTCCCAGGTAAGTCTTGCTGTCAATAAGCAAAATAATCCAATCGCGATAACGATTAATGCAAGCATACCAAGGATAGGGTTTTGCCTTTTTCTATTATTCATATAGACAATCTTCCTCCTATCATTTTTCTAAACATAATTTATTTTTACCATATAACTAAAGTTTGACTAATATTTTTGACCTTTTTGATTAAAATATTATTATGAATAAATTTCTTCTTTTAGAACACCGATATAAGGTAGTTTCTATATCTTTCATCATAATCTAAACCAAATCCTACAAGGAATTCATTTGGTGAAACTATACCGATGTAATCAGCTTCAACATCAACTACACGAGTTTCAGGTTTATCTACTAGTGAAGCACATGCTACTGAAGCAACATTTCTTTCTTTTAAGTTTTCGATAAGCGCTTTAAGCGTTCTTCCTGTATCTACGATATCTTCAACGATAATTACGTGACGTCCTTCAATATCCATGCCGCAATCTTTTTGATTTTGATTACGCAGAAGATTCAGTTCCTCCGTGATAACTAGATACATCCATAAAGTCAGTAACTACGTGAATGTCAATGTGTTTTTAAAAGTTCTGCCATAAAAGGTAATGCCTTTTAATGTACAAAATTAGAACAGGACATTTATCTTTATAATCCTCTTCAATTTGTTTAGCGATTCTTTTACTAGCAACTACGATGTCCTCGATGTGTAAATAGAACTTTCTCGATATCTTTTAATAAATTTTCCACTGTTTTATCCTTTCATGTTTATATAATAATCATATTTTTGTTTTGTTGACTTTAGTATTTATTCCTAAAACTCCTAAAACCCCATCTTTGTTGCGAATTACTGGAAGTTTGTCCCTAAGTTCACTAGGGAATCTTTTCATCAATAAAAAGGCGTGAAAGTTTTTGCTAACCTTACCTCTTTGAACTCGATCGCCATCCCTCTTAGTCCGTAACTACAAGCGCAAATCTCCTTATTGAAATCCTACTTCAGATGAGTTGTTAGTTGTTGTTATTAGAGTACTCTGATGAAATGTATAAACTTTATTAATATCCACCTCATCTATTATTAATTCTATCTTATCATTATAACATCGATTTTATGAATATAAATACTATTATATTCACTAATAATTTTTAAAATTATTTTTCAAATCATAACTTTTATTGTATTTTCTACTTTTTAAGTCTTCTATTATTGTAAAAAGAGCCCTTTGTTTCACATCAAAAATACCAAAATTATTTGCTAATATATCTCTTAGCAGAAAATAGATTTCTTCTTTGGTATTTTTTTAATAATTTTCTTTATCTAATTCGACTTTACCTTCTTCTGGTGAAATCACATAGTCATTTTTGCCTTCTAATACTTTTATGTTTTAACTCAGCATTAATATTTTGATAATAACTAGAAAAATTAATCAAATTATCAAAACTCACAACATTTACATCGTTTAACAATGGTACAATGTTGTGCCTATATTATTTCTCGTATAATCAGTATCGAAGTTTGTTGAATCTACATAGTATTTTCAAAGTCATTTTTATCAGCATATTGCTCAAGGTCTGCTTTTTAATACATTTAATAATGGACGATAAACTGCTAACTTACCAATAGTCGTCTTCTCTTCTATTATCAAGTTATAATCCATACTACGTCCACTAAGTAGTCTCATAAGGATATTTTCTACCTGATCATTTTTGTGATGAGCAGTTATTAACTTCGTCGCCTTCTAATGAAGACATCTCCTCAAAAGCACCGTAACGTAGTTTTCTTGCGAGCATTTCCTCTGATGTGTGACTATCTCTTATCTGGTCTTTCATATTTAGCTCTTTTTGTAGAACTTAACATTGTAGTTTTTGACAAAATTCTCTACGAACTCAGCTTCTTCATAAGACTGCTCTCTTAGACCATGGTTTGATATGGGAACGCTACTAATTCTTTTCATAACTCTCTTTGTACTTTGTAACAAGCAGATGAAATAAAACTATAGAATCACTCCTCCTGACAGACCTAGTGCTATTTTATCAGTTTTTTGCCATAAAACATTAATGTCCATCTAGGTAACCTCTCTCCTGAAGTTCTTTCTTAATTTTTTCAAACTTACCTTTAGCTTGCTTTGTCGTCGCAATAATATCTTTTAATAATCCTTCTGGCGCTGGAGAATTTCTTTTTTCTCTTCTTTCTCCTCAGACAGCTCGGTAATATTACTCTTCTTACCTTTCCCTACAGAAATCTTCATATTTCCTATGAATTGAAGTTTTTTCAAATCTTTTAGAGTTTTTGTCTCCTGTTTAGGCTCCTGATTTTCTTCCTGCGCTTCTTGTTTTTCTGAACTTCAGGTTGTTCTTTAGCTTCTTTTTAATCGGTGACTTCGAGTTTATTTTTCTTTTTATTCTGTTTTTCTTTAGAGTTTTTCTCTACTTTTTCTTCTCACCTTCTGCTTGTTTCAACTCTTTTTGTGTCAAAATCACTAAAGAATCCTTTGTACTTTTCTCCTCGGCTTTAATATAAAACCAACAGATCTCTTCTAGCTTTTTCTTTTTACCTATAAACATATTTTTCCTTTGGTAAAAATGCATCTTTTCCATTTTCTAGTTTATATATAATCCTTTGCTTTCAACTTTCGTTGCCTTACCTGCAACTTTACTCATTTAATCACCTCACTATCTAGATTATAAACTATCATATTTTTGATAGTTTTAACCTCTTAAATCATTCCTATTTATTTTCACTTAAATATTATACCACACTATATTCATCTATTGAAAATATCAAAGACAATATAAAGCAGTAGTATAACCCTCTATACTTTATTCCTTCGCAACTAAAAAACACCAACTTCAAAAAAGTTATTCTTCTGAAATCAGCGCTCAATTATTAAATCTTCTTCTAAATAGTGTTATGTTGACTATCTCTGTTAAAAACACTACTAAATTTTTATTATACCATAAAAATAAACATTTTATCAGTCTTTTAATTTTTAAAATTTTTTTGTGTTATGTTAAAAGATACCAAAGGGTATATGTTTCATATCATATATACTTATTTCATAGTAAATACGCAATACGCGATTTTCAGGAGGTTTGCTATGGTAAACGCAGAAAAATAAAAGATATTTTACATATTTCTAGTATTCTATGTGATTTGGTCCTATAATCATTTTCTCACTTGATAGAAGTAGTTAGTTCAGATTTTACACATAAATATAAAACCATATTGATTTGTGATTAAACTATGAATTTACCTATATTGTTAGCTTTGGTTATAAATAACTATATAGCTAAAAAACTAAAAACGTAGAAAAATAACACTCTCTAAAAACTAACTAGCAAGTGATGCGACAAAATCTTGTTTTCTTAAATCAAGATTTCACGTCATTCTATAACTAAAAGGCGACTCAAAAATCACTTTTGAATCGACCCTTCTTTTATCCGTTATAACAGTTTATTATTTCAAATAACTTACTACGTATTTCTTCATTTGTTGAATGTCCTAGCATTGATTTTTAACTCTACTAGTTTTTATCTAACTCCTCAACGTCAATATCTAGGGTTGTATTTTTATAAATCATTTTTGTTATCTGTCTTTTCACTACTTTCGTAATCAAGCGATAACTCTTCATACATTTTTCTCACCAGGTCTTAGACCAATCTCTTCGATGTCTATATCTTTATATGGTTCTAATCCAGATAGTTTAATTAAGTTTGTCATAAGATCTATAATCTTCACAGGCTCTCCCATGTCTAATAGGAAGATTTCCCTTCACTTGCATAATATCCAGCTTGTAGTACCAACTGTGCCGCTTCTGGAATCGTCATGAAGTAACGAATAATATTTCTATATTATGGTGTGATAGGTCCACCTTTTTTTAATCTGTTCTTTGAAGATAGGAATTACAGAACCATTTGAACCTAATACATTACGAATCTGACCTGCAGCAAATTTCGTTTTGTACCTGTTACCTTTTGATTGTAAAATAATCTCTGTTAAACGTTTCGAAGCACCCATAGCATTCGTAGGATTTACCGCCTTGTCAGTAGAAATCATAATAAATCTTTCTACTTCTTTTTCGATAGCTACATCCATAACATTTTTGTTCCAAAGACATTATTTTTAATCGCTTCTTGTGGACGACGTTCCATTAAAGGTACATGTTTATGTGCTGCAGCGTGGAACATCTACGCTCGGTTTATACTTATCGAAATACCTCAGCTAACGCATCTTTTTCACGAATACTTACTATTTCGGAAATATAATTTATATCATCATATTCCTTACTATGTGATTTTCAAAATCTAAATCACGTCTCTAACATGTATAATGCATTCTCGTTAACATCAACTAAGACAAGTTGACTCGGTTTTGAATTTGAATATTTCTCTTACAATCTGACTTCCAATCGAACCACCGGCACCCATGTAGCAAAGATACTCTTTCCTTTAATATAAGAACGAATCTCTCCTTGAGAAAGTTTCACTTCTCCACGCCTAATAAAGTCCTCGATAGATACATCTTTTCAAAGTGTTTAGATACTCTCTCCATCTTCTGCTAACACCAGAGCTCATTACCTTAACACTAACATTAGCTTCTTTCAGAACATTTAATATTCTATTTTTATTATAAGCACTAATCGAAGGAATAGCTAAGAATACTTGTTCTACTTCGTATTTTGGAATAAGTTTAGTAATTTCATAAGTTGTCCCAACTACTGTAACTACCACTAATTACAGAATTTTTCGATTATCATCTATAAGTCCAACTACATTAGCACTTTGGAAAAATATTATTTTTAGATAACTCTTTTAATAATATGTATCCCAGCATCTCCTGCACCGATTATAAATGTATTTTTATAAGTACTAGATCCATGCTTACCAGCTTCTCTCTCACGTAAGGCACGATATAACATTCTTGTAAACATCATACCCACTATTATTAATAAAGGTGAAAAAGATAGCAAATCTAACATTTGAGAATGTATCAGGTAACATATACTGGTAGAGATACTCTGTAATCAAGTCGCCTAGAACTACAGAAATACAAACATTTACTATCTCATTAACACCTAAAGTATGACCATAATGATTTATTAGTACCAAATAAATAAAAACTAATTGCATATATAACAAGTGAAATCACTAGAAAATTCTAAAATCTCAACTATAATGATCATTTAACATCGCAAATGGATCCGATGCTTTACCTAAAAAAATATTGATCTATTACACCCTAATGCAACCGTCAATAAATCCAGTAACATAATAAGTTTAAATCTATGATTTATATATATTTTTGATGAAAAATAGTCTATTCATAACATCTCCTACAAATTTATCAAAGAGCTTTAAAAGTTGACTAAACCCAGATCCTAAGTAATCACAATAGTTTATCTATATCTAAATATCGAATAAAGATACTTATGACAAACAATAAACTATGCGGGGAACAGAGTGACTCAAAAATCGTGTTTTTCGAAGAAATCGATTTTTGTCGAGTCACCACTCCCTCAGCTCTTCTACATATTTTAAAACAATCTATAACCAAAGTAACATGTCGCAACAATAATAATACATAATATCAAAATGCTGACTTTTTCTAGTTTCCTTGATTACTCTTATCTCTACTATTTTTGAACTATTAATATAGTTATAGCTACGAAAAATCGCTGTGGTCTTAATCCTTTGATTTTTCTATAAACATTGTCGCAATTATTATAGCTAAACTAAAAAAACTGTAATAAGCATATTAACAGCCATAAAATATTAATTTTTATCCGCCATAATTATTTTTCCTTATCTTGATTGTTACTTTAACAATCGGTGTATCCGTCATAATTCGAATATTCTCTTAGGATAAATCTTTCAAATTGCTACGTTCTTCTGTTTCTTCTTTAACATCACTTAAATCGACATCAACGAACATCTCTGACACTCTAGCTCAATGCAGCTTCATCTTCCCGCCTAATAGCTGCTTTAGAAACATCAGCAGTCACTAATCAATTCGAAATTCTGAAGGAAGACTACCTATAGTATTTACCTCTAACGGAACTTCTTTTTCAATATTCTTCAACTCTATATTCATAACTGTTGAACTTGGTTCTATCTGAATATCCTCAATTTTGTTATAATCACTATCATAAAGCTACTAACTTAGCTTCTTCTCTAGTATTTCTATTAAGCTTTCGTACGAGCATCACTCTCAGCACGAACCTCATTTATTCTATTAAGACTTTCTATCGCCCTAGAAATCTTAACTGTTTCATTCGATACACTAAGATTTATCTACTTCATATCCGATCAGTAAACGTTCTTTCTTAACTACCGGTGTAACTCTAAACTCTTTTGTTGCTTTTCTCTAATAGATATCGTTATAACAGATGGTTCTGCGGTACCATCAACACCTTTTTCTAAACCATCAATCTCAATTCTAACCTTTTTGATCGTCACCTATTTGAGCATTTCTAGATTTAACTTCGCCTTGAAAGTTTTTAGCAACACTTTCTTTTTGAACTTTTGTTTTCGTTCCAGATAATTTCACAGATACTGTATTAGGAATACCTACTACATAAAGCTTATCTCTGTCATAATCGACATCAGTGGCACATCACTTACCCAAGCTGTTGCATTATCACTACTACTATCTCCAAGAACCGAAAAAGTTTTTAAAATTCTCATTAACCGATAGGAACAATAGTATCGCTATTAAAAAAATGATATTAACTTTAACTTATTGTTTTTCTTTTTAGTTGCATAATATCACCTCTTATTTAATTATTTTTTTCTTGCTGTTTCCAGTTTTTCGTCAAGTAATCAGCTAAGTCGTCTGTTGAGTAATCTGATGTTAAGATTCCATTTATGACAAACACTAATCTTCCTGTTTCTTCAGATACAGCGATTATTATAGCATCTGTAACTCAGATAATCCTAATAGCAGCACGGTGCCTTGTACCCATAACTACTAGCTATCGATCTATTATCCGATAAAGGAAGTACACAGCTTGCTGCACGAATCTTATTCTCATCGATTATCATAGCACCATCATGCAAAGGTGTATTTGGAATAAAAAAATATTAATTATAAGTTCATTTGTCACCTCGGCATTGACCGTAATACCACTTTCAACGTATTCATCAAGGCCCGTATTATTTTCTAGTACGATTAATGCACCTATTCTTCGACGTGCCATATGTCTAGATGAATCAACAACAGCCTTTTATAATCTGTTCAATAGAATTTTTCTGAACATCTTTATAATTTAATATTGAAGATATTAGACAGCTGTACCCTTCCTATGTATTCAAGAGCTCGTCGTAATTCCGGTTGGAATATAATCATTATACCTAATACTCCCCAAGTTACTACTTGTTCAAAATATGTATGTCATCGTCTCTAAATCCGATAAAAGTTAAAGAATATTTTTAAATCCAATAACAATTAAAATACCTTTAACAAGTTGCATACCACAGTACCTTTTAATAAACTCAATAGTTTATAAACTAAAAACCAAACTAATAATATATCTAATAGATGAATAATTAGTGTTAGTGTACTTACTCTGATAAGTATTCAGCTATCATAAATAATCTCCTTTCCTTTTTACATAATATCTGCTACCGTACATATCCTGTATGCAATTATGCGTATACAGATCCACTTTCAATTATAACATAAAAATGCAAGCGTTGTGCTATTTTTATAGAAGAAAAAGAAGATATTTTTACAATGTAACATATGCAAAAATATCTTCAATACACTTTATAATTTTGGCTTTTTAGTTATACTTCCACTAAATAGTAGCTTGTAACCCATGTAATTTCAGGGTTTCTCCGTGTAAACTATCACTAGTTCACTAATCAACCTACTTATGTATACGGAAATCTGTATGGGGCACAGTACCTTTTCCAGTATCTGGTTGACCTGCTGTTATCAAATAGAAATCTCCAACTTCCAGCTAATTCAACTTTTTAGAATATACAGAGGCATTACTAGCATCTCTTCCATACTTAACATCTTTAGGTTCGATATACGGTACTATTCCTCTAGTAATAATTAATCTTCTAGCACTTTCTCTATCAGGTAAAACCGCTAACATCAGGTATATTTGGACGATACCTAGCGATGAAAGCGAGCTGTTGTTCCTGATTTCGTATAAGTTACAATACTTTTTACGTCAACTGCTTCTAAAAGATGTTTTTGTCGTCATAGAGACAGCATGAGAGATACTCATTTTATATCCATCCACTTCAAATCTTTCAGCATCAACAGCATTATTTTTCTCAACAGTTCTTATAATTCTATCTACTGTTTCTAACGCTTCACATGGATAATCACCAGTCGCAGTCTCCTCTGTTAACATTACCGCATCAACACCGTCGAAAATTGCATTCGCAACATCAGATACTTCGGCTCTAGTCGGTCTTGGATTGTAAACCATAGAATACAACATTTGAGTAGTTAGAAATTACTACTTTCGCAGCTTCATTAGCTCTTCTTACTATTTCCTTTTTGAATTCCAGGTAAATCTTCATGCGAAATATCTACCCCAAGTTCATCACGATTAATCATAATCGCATCCGCAATTTCAGTATGTCCATCAAGATTATCATAACCATCTTTACAATCTATCTTAACAATAATCCTATATTTTTCCATGTGACTTAATAAGCTCTTTTCACCTTTGTAATCTCTTCTAAGTTCCCAACAAAAGGACACGCAACGAAATCTACATCATTTACACAGGCGAGTCTACATTCTCCTCATCTATTCTTATAAGTTTATATTTATTTTTCGCATAAATATGATCCACATCATATATTATAGCTAAGTCTCTTCCCACTTCTTCTCTTAGAGCTTTAACCTTTCTCTATTCTTTCAATATTTTGTTCATTACTCCCATAGTAAGAATCTATCAATACAGCATCCACTGCACTTCCACTATTTTTCGTAATACTTTATCTGTAGCATCACCTATAGTAGCTATTATTTTAGAATTTCTAATCATAATTCTTCACCTATCCATATCATTTATTTCATATTTTATTATAGCACAGCAAAATATAACATACCATATCCTAAAAAAATTATAACAGATTTTCACGGTATTTATTAATATAATAAATATTTTTACTAAAAATCATAGTTTAACTATATTAAAAATTCTATGATTACAATATTTTTATTTTTAAATCCCATTTCAAATGATTATAAATTAAAAAATATAACTATATATATCGTTTTTCATCAGAAATTTAGTTGACTAAATAAAAGAAAAACCTTACCTTGCTTGAGGATTTTTCTTACAAATAAACTTACATTTGTAGTTGTTTTTAGCAATAATTATGAAAAAAATATTTATAAAGTTTATTTACCTATAAGTCTTATTTAAAGAACATAGTAGCTTTTCTAAAATTGAGACTATATAATATTATATAATATATAAAAACTATTGACAACCTCCCTTTCTGTAGTATATAATTTTTACATGCTGATATAACACATAGTTTTCAGTTATTAAAATTTATATATATATATATTTAGGAGGAACATTTTTATGTTATCATTTTTAAAACCTAAAGCTAAATCACATACAGTTCCTGCCGATAAAGTTATGCCAACTTATAAAAATTAAGATTTATTTCTTTCCTTGGGGTATTCCTTGGATACATGGCATTCTACATTGTTAGAAATAACATCAGTTTATCGAGTAGTGACCTTAAAGCATCTTTAGGAATTTCTAAAACTCAAATGGGTGCAATCATGAGTTACATGTTACTTGCATATGGATTAAGTAAAGGATTTATGAGTAGTTTATCGGATAAAGCAGATCCAAAAAATATATGGCTCTTGGACTTTTCCTTTGTGCATCTGTAAACTTAGTACTTGGAGTTAGTCACACTGTATTCTTAGTATCAATCTTAGTAATCTTACTAGGACTTTTCCAAGGTATGGGAGTTGGACCAGCATTCATTACACTTGCAAGCTGGTATCCTAAAAAGAACGTGGTCGTATGACTGCTCTTTGGAATATTTCTCACAACATCGGTGGAGGAATCATGTAGCAAGTGTTGTTACATTAGGATTCTTCATCTTTGGTAAAGAACACTGGAAATTAGCATACTACGTATTCCCAGCGATTATCGCTATTATCTTCGTTATTATTATCCTTGTTTTTAGTTAAAGGAAAACCAGAAAACGAAGGTCTACCAACTATGGAAGAAATCACTGGTGAAACACACAAAGTAGAAGTAAAACACATGTACCGGAAGAAGCTGCAAACTTAAGCGCAGGGCAAATCTTTCATAAACTACGTATTAAAAACAAACACGCTTGGTATGTATCTCTAGTTGATACATTCGTATATTAATCCGTTTTGGATTAATTTCTTGGCTTCAATTTGCTTATTAGAAACTAAAGGATTCACAAAAAGGACAAATGGGTATCGCCTTCACATTATTCAGTGGGCTGCTATTCCATCAACACTTCTTGCTGGATACCTATCTGATAAAGTATTCAAGGTTACCGTATGCCTCCAGCAATCGGTGCAATGGTTATCATTTTCTTCTGTCTAATCGGTTATTGGGAAAGTACTTCTCTAGTATGGGTAATCGTATTTGCCAGCCTTTCTGGATGTCTAATCTACGTACCACAATTCCTAGCATCAGTTCAAACTATGGAAGTTGTTCCATCATTTGCTGTTAGTAACGCAGTTGGTCTAAGAGGATTCATAGAGTTACATCGTAGGGTGCTTCATTCGGTACTTGGTTCATCGGATTCGTTGTTGACCGTGTAGGATGGTCTGGAGGGCTTTACGTACTTCTATCATCTGCAGTTCTTTGTATCGTATTCGCAGTACTAAGTCACCGCGGAGCTAAAGAATTAGCACACAAATAATTAAAAATTTAAAAACATCAAAAAGCACTGAACAAAATCGTTCAGTGCTTTCTAATTATTATATTAATTTCTTCATTAATCTTCCTACTTACGTAATATGTAGTTTTCGATGTTGTAATCTCGTGGGTCTAATTCTATATCATTTCCTAAAATTATATTCGCTACACTATAGCCAATTATCGGACCTGTAGTTAAACCAGAAGAACCAAGACCACTAATTGCATAAACATTTTTCTAATGTCGGAATCTCTCAGAACGGAGAATAATCACTAGTATAAGCCCTAATTCCAACGCGTTCATTTATTATCTGTGCAGTTCTCAATTCACCTAAGAAGTTCTCCGCTTCTTCACCAAAAAGCATCAAGTTGTTGTTTATCAACAGTTAAATCAAAGCCCATGTCATTTTCATGTGTCGCTCCAACACTAACAACGCCTTTTTCAAACGGAATAATATCCAATTCACCCTCAGGCATTATAACTGGATAAGATCCTGTATTTTCATCAAAAACTTTATAATCTCTTAGTTGACCTTTTTGCGGACGAACATCAACATCAAAGCCAAGAGGCGCTAGTATATCTTTTAACCACGCACCAGTCGCAAGAACAACAGTATCAAAAACCTGTCCATTAATCTCGTATTTATTCCCCACAACCTTTAGACTAACTTTTTCCCTAACGACATTAGCTTTCGAGGCAGTAAGTAAGGTATTAACAGATCTCTCTCCTTCTACACGTCCACCACCACTTGCGTACAATACATCTCCATTATTATCAAAGCTAGGAATGATTTTTCGAACCTCTTCTTTTGAGATTATCTCTAAATCTCCTATCATCGGTGATAATTCTTTACGACTTTCAGCAAGTTCTTTTTAACTCAGGTAGTTTATCTTCATTTTTCAATAAATATACTCCACATTGTGAATAAAAGTCAGTATTATAGCCATCAGCTTCTAAATCTTTAACTAATTTCAAATAAAAAAATCCACTCAAGTCTCGCCATCTTATACCAAGGTTTATTACGTCTTTTTAGAAAACCACGGACTTATAATCCCAGCCGAAGCTTTTGTAGCTTGACCTACACCATAATCAAAAACTACTATTTCATGTTCTTTTGACAAATAATAAGCACATGTAGCTCCTACTATTCCCCCACCTACTACTGCTATTTTCATAAGATACCTCGCTTTTTAATAAATCTACTAATTAAAATTATAACTCAAAAATTTATAGAGTAAATACAGATATTACCCTCTCTAATCTCATCTATTAAGAAATATTTTTCTATTTACTCTTATTTTCTTTATCCTGTTACCTTCCATTATCTGATAAAAATCCTGATAATTTTTCAGATGTTAGAATAGCTCCATGCTCTAAAGCTCCTCTTTTAGAATCTTTATGTAGAGCTGTCTTAACAGTAAGATCTTTATCATCATTTATTATCAATTTCACATTTACAGCTTCCGTTATACCTTTCATAGTATAACTATCATCTATTTTATAACTTTTTATTTTCCCTTCTGGTGTCAGGGGCTTTTCTATCTTTCCTTTTCTTCTATCTTTTCTAACCATAGTCGCCCTTTATAATTATTGCGTGGAAATATGTTTTGTATTTCTATATATTATACTTTTCTATTATACCATATTTATTTTATACACTTTAATAGTAAAAATACTAAGTAGCTCTTAGCTACTCAGTATCCTTTATCCGTTATTTTATCTAGTGCTCATTATCTCAAAAATTCATCTTTTTCTATTGTTAGTCTTCCCATATTACTCCTTGAATATGAACTACCATTATACTTCTGCCAATCTGTTAAAAACTATATCTAACAGTTCATCTGATTTCTTCTGTAAGTATTCTTTTGAGATATTATACTTTTCTAAGAGTTCTCTTCTCTGTTTTGGCTTATCTTCGGTTAATGGAACATTTTTCCCTATGGAAAGTCACAGTATTTCGCAATTCATGATTATCCATGTCATATAGATAGTTTATATCTAAATATACACCTTCGGTAATTAATGTTGAGCTAATTACAAATATTTCCTGTTTATTATTAAAGTTTATTAAAGAAAACTCTATATTACTTCCATTAACTTTTTCTTTATAAAATAGTTTTTACAATCTCTATTGCTTGGTCAGTTCTACGCACATATTTTACCTGTGGCATATTATCTATTGCTCCAAGCGGTAACAAGTTATAATATGAATTATACATCTCTTCAAATGCATTTCTATTATTTATTTTATAATATCCATATATACTGCCTATTAATACTACCGTTGTTATTATAAATATTTTTCCACTTCTTACTTAACTTTTCCATATTTTATTACCTTCTATTATAAACATTACTATGATATTTATTTTACCACATAAATTTGGTGTCTATTTTTCATTATATCATACTTCTTATCAAAAACAGAACTACCCATTCCATCTTTTATTTGAAATTGGTATTCTACTTTACGATACTTCAATTCCTCTTATGTCTACTTCTCCTGCACTATTTTTTTCAACACTTCTTTCATTCTATCCTAAAATAAATAATTAGCTTTACCTATCTACTATTATGTATTATAATTATTATTAAGTTGCTTATAGGCAACTATCAATCGATATAATTCGACTTATTTACACAGGAGGTAACCTATGACTGAAAATGAAATTAATACCAAGAAAAGAAGTCGAAGAAATATACTTGGGATATGACTCTTCATACAAAACTGATGAAGATTTTAAAGCGAGCCTTGAGAATATTAAAAAGAAATCTTAGATTTCAAGGCTACTTACGAAGGAAAATTAGCGGATCACGCTACTTTAGATGCTGCCGTTAAAAATACGAAGAACTTTATGAAGAATACTATAAACTTTCTCACTACGCTGGATTACCAATGGCGGTAGATAGATTTAATGACAATGTAGTACAAAATGTAACACTATTTGAAGATGTTTCCACTTTATGGGCAGGAAATTTAAGTTTCTTCGATACTGAACTTGTAGAACTAGATGAGCAATTCATTAAAGATTTCGTGAAAAACTATCGTCCTGATTTAGAATATTACTGAAAAATCGTTCAGGAGAAAAAACATACATTATCAAAAGAAGCTGAACAAGTAATCGCAAACTACGAGAGTCTTCCTGGTTACTACAATCTATACGAGGTAACTAAACACGAAGATATGCAATTCGACAGCTTTGAAGCAAATGGAAAAACTTTCGAAAACAGCTTCGTACTATACGAAAAACTTACACGAAATGGATAACGATACTGAAGTACGCCGTAATGCTGCGAAAAGTTTTTATAAAACATTAAATGCTTATAAAAACACTTCAGCAAACGAGTATATTTCACAAATCAAAAAGGAAAAAATGCTTGCTACAATGCGTGGTTATGATAGTGTTATCGACTACCTATTAGCTGCTCAAGATGGTAACCGCGAACTATATGATCGCCAAATCCGTACTCTTATGACAGATTTAGCACCTCATATTCGACGTTACATTAAACTTCTAGCTCGCGAGCACAAAATTAAAGATATACAGTTTGCAGACTGTAAAAATCAACCTAGATCCAGATTTCGAAGTTGATATGACTATCGATGAATCTCGTTCTTACCTTAAAAAGCACTTGGTGTTCTTGGTGAAGACTACGTTAAAAATGATCGATGAAAGTTATGATAAACGTTGGACTGACTTCCCTCAAAATATCGGGAAAAAGTACTGGTGGATTCTGTGCAACAGTTCCCTAATGTAGCTGGATTTATTCTACTTTCTTGGACTGGAAAAATGAATGAAGTTTTTCGTTCTTGCTCATGAGCTTGGACATGCATATCACTTTATGAGTACAGGAAAACACCAAACAATGTTAAATAATGATTGTCCACTTTTACTTCGTTGAAGCTCCATCAACTTGTAACGAGGTTATTGTATCTAACTACCTACTAAAAACTAACACTGATGCTCGTTTCAAACGTTGGGTTATCAGCAACATGATTAGTAGAACATACTTCCACAATATGGTAACACACTACTTAGAAGCTGTTTATCAAGATAGAATCTACAAAATGGTAGATAACAATGAAATGTTAACTGCTGATGTTCTTTCTGAAGTAAAACGCAACGTTATGGAAGAGTTCTTCGGAGATAGTCTAGTAGTTAATGAAGGTGCAGAACTTACTTGGATGAGACAACCTCACTACTACATGGGACTATATCCATACACTTACTCTGCAGGATTAACAATCGGTACAGCTATCGCTAATAAGATCGATAATGACAGTTCTTATGCTGACACTTGGTTAAATGTTCTTTCTAAAGGAAGCAGCATGTCAGCACTAGATCTTTCTAAACTTGCAGGTTGTGATGTAAGTACTGATGAACCACTTAAAGAAGCAATTGCTTATGTTGGTCACCTAGTGGATGAACTTTACAACTTAACAGATGAATTAAATAAATAAGGAGTGACTCAAAAATCGTTATTTCGTAGAAATCGATTTTGTCGAGTCACCCTCGCACAGTTTATTAGATATCTAAAAAGCTCCTATAAAGCGAACTTAGATATCAATAAACCACTGCGCCTATGAGGAGTGACTCGATAATATTGATTGTAAAAATTAATTTCGTCGAATCACTCCTATTTTAATATATATTTAACTATGATATACTTTAACAAAGTAGTAATTTGAAGGAGTTTTATATGCATAACAGTTGGAATGAAGTAATAAAGAATTATCCAAAAATAGATGAACTTAATGAATTGATAGAAAAATAGATGAAAAACGTCTTACTACAACAATCTATCCTCCAAAAGAGCAAGTTTTTAGAGTTTTTGACTTAGCATTAGAAGATATTAAAGTCGTAATATTAGGACAGGATCCGTATCATAATCCTGAACAGGCATGCGGATTAAGCTTCTCTGTAAATGATGGGGTACCTCTTCCTAAAAGTCTTATTAACATTTACAAAGAGCTTCATGATGATTTAGGTATAAATCCAGCAAAAACAGGAAATCTTGAATCTTGGTTTAATCAGGGGTATTTCTTCTTAATGCGGTTCTTACTGTTGAAAAATTCTCCTGCGAGTCACAGCAAGATGGGATGGGAAAATTTTACGGATTATATAATTGAAACTATTTCTGAAAAATGAAAATGTAGTCTTTGTTTTATGGGGAGCTTACGCAAGAAGTAAAAATAAATTAATTGATTCTTCAAAACATTTAATTATTGAATCAGCACATCCAAGTCCACTATCCGCATACCGTGGCTTTTTCGGAAGCAAAGTCTTCTCTCAAATTAATGATTATTTAGTCTCTCACAACAGAGAAAATATAGACTTTGAATTAGAAATGAAAACAAATGAGCAAATTTCATTTTTAAAATATTTTTAAAAATTTTAAGTATATTTTAAGTAAGAGATATATAATGAGTACCTAAACAAAAAGTAATGAAATTTCATTCTTAACGACACTTGTCGTTTCTCCCTTTTTAAGTTTGAAATTATTTTTGTTTAAACCAATATTTCGGTTAATTCTTTATGATATTAACAGATAATAAAAACTTTTTAATCATAATGTGGCTTGTCGCTCCTAGGCAAGCCATTCTCCCTCTTTAAAGAGTTGAAAGACTCTTTTTGTTATTTGTATATAAGATTAGATATAAACAAGCAAGAAATTGCTTAGAACTTAATTTAGTTCATCCCGAAAAACGTGTTCCCCAAACACGTTTTTATTATATTTTAAAAACAAAAATCTCAGACAAAATGTCTGAGATCTTTTATCTATTATGCAGCTCTTCTATACCCTGCTCTTTGGGCCGCCTCTTCTGAATTAAAGACTAATAGATTGGTAGCCGCAACATTGTTATAAGAAGGGATGTGTTGGTGTATAGTAGTAACCACTCTTTTACTAGCTCTAACAATAACCTTTCTAGGTTGTTGTACCTGTTGTTGAGGTTGTTGATTTTTGAGCTACTTGAACAACTTCTTTTTCCTCACTATCACTTTTCATCTATTCTCTTTTTAGATGAAGGTGGTGGAGCTATTTGTTGCTCTCTATTTTCTGTTGAATTTTCTTCTTTTTCTCTTCAGAAGATTGTTCTTCCACTTTTTATCACGTTCTTCTTTTTCTCTTGGAAAGTTTTTCTTTGTTCTTCTTTTCTAGCTTCACTAAAATGATTTGTCATTAGCATTGTTAACATCATAACAAGTGCACTTACAGCACCTAAGACAACTTTTTCAAACGCGTTTTTCGTTGAATAAGTTTTACAATAGGTGGACATAATAGTATAAAACTTAATACAAATACGACAATAGCGTATCTAATACCATGAGTAAACACCATGCTAAGTGATATTATCATAAATACTAAAAAGATAAACCACAAAATAACTTGTCCATGTTCTTCATGAATTTATTCACAATATTTCTCCTTAAAAATAATCACTTATCTATTTTAACACTTTCTTAGCTAATAGACAATTATTTTTTTATAAATAACTTTAACTTTCATAAAATTTAAACCTTTTCAAATGAAATTATCCATTATGTTCTATTCTTTTTAAAAAAGTTTATATGTGAATTCATTGTCCTAACAGTGATTTATCAATATCTAAATTCACTTTTAAAAGTTTTTAGATAACTAATAATCTTAGTGGAGGGTGATTCAACATAATCGATTGGTCCGATATCATGATTTTTGAATCACTTACTGTAATTATTTTCTAGAAACAACCATAGAGATACCTTGACCTCCACCTATGCAAAGTGAGCATAGTCCCTTTTCTTTGTTGTCTTTTAATTAATGCATGTACTAATGTAACTAAGATACGACAACCCGCTTGCTCCTATTGGATGTCCTAGCGCTATTGCACCACCACGCGTATTAACCTTAGTCAGATCTAGATTTAATCGACGTGTTACAGCTATAGATTGTGCCGCAAAAGCTTCGTTCATTTCAAATAGATCAATATCTTCAATATTTAAACTTAATTTTTCTAGCACTTTTTGTGTTGCAGGCACTGGCCCTAGTCCCATTACCTTATTATCTAAACCTGTTGAAGCATAACCTTCAATGTAACAAAGAACATCTAAACCTAGTTCTTTGGCACGTTTTTTTCACTCATTAGAATAACACAAGCAGCTCCATCATTAATTCCCGAAGCATTCCCTGCTGTTACAGTTCCATCTTTTTGAAAGATGGTCTCAGTTTAGCTAGACTTTCCAAGCTACTATTAGCACGAACGTATTCATCTGTATTAAATGTAATCTCCTCACGTCTAGTTTTAATAGTTATAGGCACAATTTCATCAACAAATAGATTGTTCTCAATCGCTAAGGCTGCCTTTTTTTGACTCGCTAGAGCAAATTCATCTTGTTCTTCTCTTGTAATACTGTATTGCTCTGCGATATTTTCGGCAGTAATACCCATATGATAATTCTCAAAAGCATCTGTCAAACCATCATTAATTATAGTATCTTCTAATTCAAAGCTACCAAGTTTTTGACCAAAACGAGCATTTTTCGTATAATGTGGCGCCGCACTCATATTCTCTACTCCACCACAAACTACGATATCATTGTCTCCTACCATAATAGATTGAACCCCAAGAACAACGCTCTTTAGTCCTGATCCACAAACTTTATTGACAACAAAGGCGCTTTTCTCTTTTGGAATACCTGCATTAACAGCAATTTGTCTTGCTACATTCTGCCCCAAGACCAGTCTGCAACACATTACCGAATATAATTTCATCAACAAGATTTGAATCAAGATTTACACTTTCTAATGCTTGTTTTACAAGATCTCCACCAATTTTCGAAGCAGAAACATCTTTTAAACTTCCTCCAAAACTTCCTATAGCAGTTCTTTTCGCACTTACAATAGCAACTCTATTCATGTTTTTTTCTCCTAAATTTAGTTTACTAGTATATTTTTACTATAAAAATCACACTTCATCAAATAATGTAACAAAAACTGTGTTAATCCTAAAAATCGCACTAATGTAACATTCATTAAATATTTTTCGTAATATAAATGTAATATTCTTGTAATAAAATGTTGTTTTTGTAATTTAGGATGTATAATATAAATATAAAGAAGTTATACAAAAGAAGGTGGATAATATGAACAAACTTCTAAAAACAACAGGTATATTTATTTTTAGGAATAGGGACTTATGACTGGTTGTACAGATAAGGTAGCACAAAAATTGATAGTAACAATAATAATGTAACTAGCGAAGTAGCGACTACTGAAGAAACACCAACTTCTTTGAGCTAACCTACAAAAAGAAGTTGAACATATTAAACAAACAGATACTAACGTTAGTACAAATATTATTAATAACAAACCTACAACTCAGGTAGCAACTCCTACTAGAAAAACACTACAATACAACAAACTACTCAGACTGTAAAACACGACTTAACTAAAAGCCGGAGATTTTTACAACCTATGGCATACGGAATGTTAAACTTAAAAGGTAGCAGTACTGCTAATGTAGTTCGATTTATCGCTAGTAATGATGGTAGCGATAATGTGGTAAAACAAATAAACTTGACTAAAGTATTGGACTTACTAAACACATACAATGCACAAACATTCCATAAACAAGACGTACTACAAAGATTACAAAATGATAAAGAAATTGAATTTGTTCAATTAAATAATAGAGCTACTGATTTTTAGCAAACAAAAACTTGAGAAAATTGATGAATCATAAAAATAAAGTTGTATACTTCATGAAAGATCAAGTCTTCTTAGTTAAAAGTGATATTGGTTACGGAGGCGCTACTGATGCAATCTTCATGCCGGTGGAAAAATGGGAAGTTAAAGGAGACAGAGTTCTTATTCCATGCGAAAAATATCGCTACTAGAAAAACCTGTGGTATGATGACACTTCGCTTAAACAATAAAAAACTACGAAAGCGGAGTTAATAGAACAATGTATTACGCAGAAAGATTGAATTATATTAAAGAACGGAACATCGTCATTTCACATGGCGATGTTTTTCGATTAATTTGAAAATCGATACCCAGGAAACCTCTTTATTGAAATAATATAAAAAATAGGTAACCGACTTAAGTTCTACTTTTGCCAGTTACCTATAGATTCCTATTTAATATTACCGAGATTTACTAGTTTTTCTAATAAAAAGGATTTGATAAATAATAGTCTTATTATTTAACCATTTTCTTACATCTTCAATAGCATCTTCTGCAGCTTCTTTTTACATCTTCTGCCACTTCTTTTACTTTGAAAATAGTTTTCCAGCAGATCCTTCTTCTTCAACAGCTTCTTTAGCATCTTCTGCTTTATCTGCTGCTCCATCTTTTACGTCTTCTGCTACTTCTTTTGCATCTTCTACTTTATCTTCTACAGCATCTTTTACATCTTCTGCTTTGTCTGCTGCTGCGTCTTTCACGTCTTCCTACTTCTTTTTGCATCTTCTGCTTTATCTTCTACAGCATCTTTTCCATCTTCTGCTTTGTCTGCTGCTGCGTCTTTCACGTCTTCCGCTACTTTTTGCGTCTTCTACTTTATCTTCTACAGCATCTTTTTACATCTTCTGCTTTTGTCTGCTGCGTCTTTTTCCCGTCTTCCGCTACTTCTTTTTGCATCTTCTACTTTATCTTCAAGCATCTTTTACGTCTTCTGCTTTGTCTGCTGCTGCGTCTTTCCCATGTCTTCCGCTACTTCTTTTGCGTCTTCTACTTTATCTTCTACAGCATCTTTTACGTCTTCTACTTTGTCTGCTGCTCCATCTTTTTAATTCTGCTGCTTTTTCTACTACCGCATCTTTGACATCTGCCGCTTTATCCGCTACTACTACTAGCTACATTTTTACACCGTCAGATGCATCTTCTGCTGCTTCTTTTACTTTTGAAACTACTTTTTCTGCAGAATCCTTCAACTTGTAATTTATCGTTACCTGTTAATTTCCTAATCCTTCTTTTTACTGAACCTTTTTAATTGTTCAAATTTGTTTCTAATGACATAATAGTGCCTCCTAAATATTATTCTTTATTTATCTTTTTACCATATTTTTACGCCGTCATAAGCATCTTCTACGGCATCTTTAGCATCCTCTGCAGCCTCTTTTCACTTTTGAAAAATAGTTTCCCCATGATCGTGATCTGCTTTATCCGATGCTACTTCTCTTGCTTCTGTTGCTACTTCTTTCGCTTCTTCTACTTTATCTGCAGTTGCTTCTTTGCATCTTCTACTTTTTCTACTACTGCTTTCATAGCTTCCGATGCTACCTCTTTTCGCTTCTTCTGCTTTTCTACTACCGCTTTGCCCTTAGCTTCCGATGCTGCTTCTTTCGCTCCTTCTACTTTATCTGCAGTTTCTTCTTTTTACATCTGATGCTTTTCTACTACTGCTTCCTTAGTTTCCGATGCTACTTCTTTCGCTCCTTCTACTTTGTCTGCAGTTTCTTCTTTTTACATCTTCTGCTTTTCTACTACTGCTTCCTTAGCTTCGATGCTACCTCTTTCCTTCTTCTACTTTGTCTGCTGTTTGCTTCTTTTGCGTCTTCTACTTTTCTGCTACTGTAGCTTTCGATGCTACTTCTTTCGCTCCTTCTACTTTGTCTGCTGTTGCTTCTTTTTATATCTGATGCTTTTCTACTACTGCTTCTTTTTACATCTGATGCTTTTTCTACTACTGCATCTTTTACATCTATAGCCTTATCTACTACTTCAGTTGCATCTCCGACTTTCTCTCTTTAACTGTTGAAAATCCATCACTTATACCTGCTTTAGCTGATATAAAAAGCATCAGATGCAAATTCTCCTGTTGATTCAACAACATTAGACACGATCTTGTAAACTTACTGAATCTGCTTTGCATGTTGTTCCTTAGTTTTTAATATCGATTACATTAACATTAACTACAACTTCTAATCCAGTCATTTTTGTTTATATCAGTTGCAATCACTCGTTTAATTTCCTCAAAGATTTCAGGAACACTTTTTATACTCGACTATGATATTTAAATCAGCAGCTACTTGTTTCCTTACCGACTTCAATATTAACACCTGATGTAACATTATCAGTATTAATTAATTTATCTATTAAATTTGAGAAAAACCTCCATCAACTGCTAGCAATCCTAGAAACATTTCTAAAAGCTTGACCGATAATAATTACATCATTATCAAATGTCAATTCTCCTCTTGCCTCACACTATTACTTGTAGTTAATTCTTTTGTTTCTACATTATTTTTCATTTGGATTAGACATATATCTTTTCTCCTAATTACAAATTTTTTTATATTTTTATTCTTTATATAATATCCTGTTACAATTCCTAGTGCAGTGAAAATCAAAACAAAATAGTTTTGAAAAACCCTAAGAACAGAAATTAAAACAAGCTAGAAATGCTCCCAATAATCCTGATACAACAGTGTATTGATGTTTTTAGCCATTCCATAATTTATGTCCTCACTTTACGACTTGTCTCTTTTTAGTTACTTTTTCTGAATATCAGAAACAGAAATCTTAAGTTTTACAGCTTTATCTATACCAACTCAACCAATCCATTTTTATTCCATCTCGAATCTGATCACTCTTCTGAATAATATTCTCTAGAAGCTGATTCCCCTTTTACATTAATAAGGCATTTATTTTTCTACTATTTATTTTTACCGATGGATTATTAATTAATCCTTGTTCAATCACTAAATTTTTAACAAATCCTTCAATAGCTGAATTTGTCAGTGATAATTTACCACCTTTATCGAATAGTTTTACTTCTAAATGTTGTTTTAGGATAAAATGCTGTTACTAATATTGAAAGAATTATCAATGTATGATAATACTAATGCTCCCAGAAATATATCTAGAAAGATAAAATTCTAAGAGAAATTGTTTCCAATCAAATAATTGTAAATCTAAAAATTGTGGATCTAATCCGCTAACATTATGATACTCTATCATAATAGGGAACCATAACTGTTAAAGCTAATAGACAAACAATAATAGAAATTATGCTTTGGTCAGTTTTAACCTCTTTCAAAAATTGACTATTCATTTATAAGAAAAATGTTTTTAGAATTTTTCCCAAAGAATATTGATACTATAGTTACTACAATTACCGCACCTAAGATAGAAGGAATTAACGCCATTCCACCTAGGCTTGGACCCCAAGTTCCAAATAATGATTGTCCCTACTGATGAACCCTACTAAACCTGCGATAACATTGAAATGATACCCATGGCTCCAGCCTGTGATTCCGCCAGCTACAAACCCTATGAAACCACCTACTATAATTGACCAAATCATATTTATTTCCCCTTTCTTTAATTATTTTCTCTAAATATTTATATACTAATAACAAATATTTATTATAGATATGATATATCACTTTTAATCTTAAATCAATTTAACTGCTCACAAAATTTAAAAAGTTTTATAATTTATGTTGAAACATAATTTATGCATAGATTGAAACAGTTTTTATTATAAATATATATTTTTAAAAACATAAAAAGTAAAATTCATTATGATAATAGTATTTATACATGCTTTTTAAACTAAATATTTTAATATTTAAATCGAAACAAATTATAAAAATTCGCTTGTATAACAGTTTTACTGAGTTTTAATTTATAAGTATTTTTAGAAATGATCGTAATTAAAGTAATATTTATTACTCTTTTAAAATTTGTTATATCAGTGATTGGCCAAGTTTTCTTTACTTCCGCCAATCACCTATAGTAAAAATATTGAATCTCTTCCTTCGTTAACTTAATTCACCGATGTCCTAACAAAGAATTCAATAAATATTCGTCTTATTTTTAATTTATCTTTAACACTGTCGATAACGCCTTCTACAGCATCTTTAGCATCTCTGCTGCTTCTTTTTACTTTAGAAACTACTTGTTCTGCTAATCCTTCACCTTCTGTTGATTTATCTCCAGTTAATTTTTCCCTAAACCTTCTTTAACTGATCCTTTGATTTCGTCAATTTGTTTTCTAATGACATAATTTTTGCCTCCTGTATACTACATATCAATTTTCTATTAATTAAAATTAAATATACTCTTTCTTTAAATATTTTTATAGATATTAATTTGTTAATTTCTATACTTTATATAATATATCATTTAAAAATTATTAATCAATGAAACTGCTCACAAAATTAAAAAGTTTTATTATTTATCATGAAAAAGTGTAAAAAGATATTAAGAAAGAGTATTTCAATCCATTTTATAATGATAAAAATCTTATAACAACGTAATTTTGGTTTTATTTTTAATATTTTACTATAAATTGAAACTTTATTCTTATTAAACAGTTTTTCTAGATTAAATTTATTAATCTTTTTAGATTTATTCATAAAGAATATAGATTTTACTCAATTTATCAAAATAAGAGAGACTGAGCATCCTAATCTCTCTTAGCTTTATTATTATATTTCTCTACTATTTTCTTAGCACTAGCTAAGTTCATGTGTTTTTCTTTTCTAAGTTCTTCTACGATTAATTCAATATTGTCATTAGTAGCTCCTGCTAAAATCGCTAGATTTTGCATGCAATTTCATATGACCTTTTTGATTCCATCTCTACCAACGCTTTTTAGCGCTGCTAAGTTTGAGCTAAACCCTACTGAAACGAGTATACTCGCTAATGTTTTCGCATCTGAATTATTTAATAACCTCTAGCTAACTTTTACAGTGGGTTGATACCAATGAGAACCACCTACACTAGCAACCGGCATAGGCAACGTAATTTCTCCTATAAGCAGCTTAGCCTCTTCGTCACAACGCCAAGTAGAAAGTCCTTGGTACTTACCGTCTTTAGCTGCATAGCTTTGACATGCCGCTTCTATAGCTCGCCAATCATTTCCACTCGCTATTACAACACTATCAATACCATTGAAGATACCCTTGTTGTGAGTTGCTCTTCGATAAACATCAGCTTTGGCAAATTTTACCACTAGCTCAATTCTTTTTCCCAAGATACTCTCATTTTTCTCTAAATTTTCGAATGGAATAGCACATTTTCGCTGTAACTCAGTGAACGTGTCGCATAATTCGATAAAATCGCCATTAAAGCTACACCCTCTGTTAGTGATTCTAACAAAACTTTAAGTGCCTCTAGCATAGTATTTAACATATTTGCTCCCATCGCCTCTAAAGTATCAACAATAAGGTAAACAACTACGAAATTTGTTCCGTCTTCTGATAGAACTTTAACCTCGATGTCACGAGCACCTCCACCACGAGCCACGATGAACGGATAAGCTTCATCCGCCGTTTTCAAAAAGCAAATCTTTACTTTGTAAAATACGTTCTACCACTTCATCAGCATTAGCTATATTATATAAAGCTACATGCCCTACCATCTTCCTATCTAGTACTTCTGTTTTGAAACCACCAGACTTCCTTCATGATTTTCCCCAGCATTACCAAGCAGCAACTACTGATGGTTCTTCCGTAACGAATGGCACCACATACTCTTTTTATTATCAACGACAAAAATTTGGCAGCAACGCTAAAAGGTAGCGAGAAAGTTCCTATTACATTCTCAACCATATTATTAGCCATATCAAAGTCTAAAAACTTCGTTATTTCTTAAAACAGAGAAGATATTCTTCATTTAAAATATCAGCTTGTTCAATAACCTCTAAAGCGTTCATTAATATATATAAAATCCACCTCAAATTTTTCCCATGATTTCCCCTGTTAAAATTGTATACTACTCGCTTGTGATTTTCTATTTTCTAAGACAAATGCTTTCATCTTTAATATCAGAAATATCTAAGTTTCCTTCTTCGTCCACTGTAGTATCTCTGAAGAATATTTTTCAATTCATCATTGTACGTACTTTCTCTTATCGAAATCATCAAAACGATTATTTCGTAATTGATCTTTATAGCCTTCTACTAGAGTTAAACTGAATAGCTTCACTAGCTCCACTTCCATAACTTTATAAACCAATCTTGTTCCTGCTTCTAAAGTGTTATTATTCTCAAGTAATGATAATAACCTAAGATAGAGATCCTGTATATATTACCTCACGTTGACTATATAATATAGACTCATTAAAACAGGTAAGTAATTCTTCTTTCTTCTCTTCTTCAGCTTGTTCTAATAATAGAGTTAAACCTTTTTAATCCTAATTTTAGGATATGGAAGGGTGTAGACATATCGCTGAGAAGTCATTAAAGACTGTTTAGTTTTTCAATATATCTATTCCAAGTAGTTGTTAAACAATCAGGTATTGTTCAGTGAAAATCTTCCTTCTACAAAAGCATATAGTGAATAGTTCAGGCCAGAAGTCCATAACATCACGAGTTAAACAAACATTATCATTGTTGAATTCTAAAATTCTTGGTTACTGCTTACTAACATAGCGCAACTTCCTGCACCTTGTGTAGATTCTCCAGAGATTTAATACCGTATTTCGCATACTCGCTAGCGATAACCAGTGCTTTGACTCTGGATTATTCTGCAGCTGATTTTTGCGCGAAATCTAATGCCGCAGTTGCTCCGTAACGCTTCTGCTTCGATAGCACGTACGAAATGGTTGAATATCTACAGGCCGTGAATAAATACTGAAGAAGCCTTACTTTGGTCAACTCCAGACTCCAGTCCTACGATAATCATATCAATTTTCTAAATCATCTTTGTCTAGTATATCATGTGCAGCTTGTGCTCCAAGAGTTACTATCTCTTGAGACACGGAGGAATACTCATTTCTAGTTGTAGTAAACCTTTTGTGAATTTATCAGGTTCAATTCCTCGAGTTGTCGCTAAAGTCACGAATATCTAAATAGTAATTCAGCATTGCAAAACCAATCTTATCAATTCTATTTTCATTATCATAATTCCTTTCGATTAATTTCAATTATTTCTAATTGTTTATCTATCAAATTTTCCAATTATGTTATACTATTAAACACTTAAAAATTAAAGTCTACATATGATTAATCTACCTTCATGATTCAAGATTTCTCATGCAATACTATTGTATAAAATTTTTCTGAATTAGTCTATAGATAGCCATTAAAAACTATAAAACTTAGAAATCTATTATAAAATAAAAACAAAAATAAAGCCGCAATTATATGTATATCTAAGGCCATATTTGAGTTATAAATATTCTAAATTTCACATATAATAATAGAGTAAATCTAAGAAAATACCACATCTCTAAAAATATTTTTCTTTCTCTCCTTTAAAAATATTTTCTGTTGATTTAAAAATGTAAGCATTTTTGTTGTTTATTTTTAATATTTTTCATATAATAATATATTTACACTCCGGGAGGACAATTACTATGACATTTAAAATTGCCTGAATTACCCTTATGGATTCGAGTTTCAGAACCAGTTATCGACGCTAAAAACTATGGAAATTCACCACGACAAACACCGCTGCTTTACGTTAACAACTTTAAACGCAGCTTTTTAGAAAAACACCCAGAATTCGAAGCTAACTGCATCTGTGGTCTATTAAAAACATCGATAGCGTACCTGCTGACATCCGTCAGCTGTTATCAACAACGGTGGTGGACACCACAACCACAGCCTATTCTGGCAATCACTAACTAAAGCAGTTCTTCTGAATTCGCTGGATTAGTTAAAAAGAAAAAGTTGAAGCTGAACTTGGTGGATACGAAGAATTCGTTGAGACTTTTCAGCCGCAGCTGCTACAAGTTCGGTGAGTGGTTGGCGCATAGCTTGCTTTAGATAAAGAAGGTAAATTAGTTGTTACTCTACAGCTAACCAAGACTCTCCATACTAACAGGTCTTACTCAATTCTTGGATTAGAGCGTTTGGGGAGCACGCTACTACTAAACTACCAAAACCGTCGTCCAGACTACATTAAAGAATTCTTCCGTGTTGTAGACTGGGATTTTCGTTAACGAACGCCTAGCTAAACACTTAGAAAAATTAGGTAAATAATTACATAGATAAAAAGCATCTGGAAATCTAATTTCCTGGATGCTTTTATTCAACAGTTTCTAAAGTAAATTTTCAATTTCAACATAATCACTTATAACCTGTATTTATTTCAATCATGAGAAACTACTCTGAAATGATTTTTTTACATTGTAATTAAGTATGAAACGTTTAAATTGAAATAAGACAAACCATGATAAAGCATAAATATCTTACCCTTTTATATCATAATGATGTCAATTGAGGCTTAGAACGTGATGAACCTTCAAGTTATTAGGCGAGCTATACTAAAAGACCTAACTACTGTTTCTAAAAATCAAATTAAAAGACCAAAATATCAATGAACATGATTGATGTTTTGGTTGTGTTTTCAAAAATAAACCTTATGGCTAAAGCATCAGTAGTATTAAGAGATGATTATGCCTCTCTTAATGCGATTGTTTTCATATTTTTGGACGCAACAAGACGCTAAGCATGCGACTGTACTTTGGCTTTTCTCTATATCGTGCATACCTGTATCCGTGATTTTGTTTAGAATCCGCAAACTATCGTTCTATTGTTTCTTTTCTTCTCTTATACAATGAGTTTTTCCTTCTTTTGATATACGTCTTAACCTAGCTATCATAATAATCCGCATTTATAGGCGTCTTATTATTTTCTTTTCGTTTTTATCATCACTCTTATATTGTTTATATCCATTTCTATCAATGTTTCTGTATCTAAATATTTCTCTGTTCGTTTATCCACTATATATCTTTTTCTTGTAAGTATTTAAAATATTTGTTATCTTTTGATCTTGAGAATCTTCTATATCCTATTACTGAAAATATATTTTTATCTAACTGTTTTAGTATGTCTAGAGAATAATATCCGCTATCTAACGCAACTTTACCTGGTATTAATCCAAAGGTTTTTCTATCTGATTTAGTCTATCTATATACGGACCTCTATCATGAGTATTACCTGGAGTTATATGGCAATCTATAATTATATTGTTTTTCCCATCGACAGTTCTATGGTCTAAATACATAAAACCTTCTTCTTTATGGTCTCTGTGATAATATCCACTATCCGGATCGGTAGTGTTAATTTTCTGCTTTTTACAACTTGTTCCTCTTTGTACTCAAAAAGGCTTTTTCCTTTTTGTTTCTCTCTTCATTTATTTCTTTTCTAAATCTAATTTTCTATTTTTGTAGTTACTTCAACTTTGAATTTCTTTTTATTTGCGTTGGCTTTAATATGTGTTGAATCAGTAAAAACTCATTACCACCTACTAGTTTCTTTTTCTATTGCTTGATTTACTATATTAATAAATATTTGTTCGAACACATCAGTTCCTTGGAAACGTCGAATATAGTTTTGTGAAAATGTAGAGTAGTGTGGAACTGGTTTAGAAAATGGTATCCTAAAACCATCTAAATGCAGCATCTGTTTCTATTCTTTTTATTGTTTCTCTCATTGATTTTTATTCCATAGAAATCTTTTAAAAACACCAATTTGAATAATACTACAGGGTCTAAAACAATTTCTACCTGATGTGTGGCTATAGTATTCTTCTGTCAAATCATAAATAAATTTAAAAATCAATCGCTTTTGGCTACCTTTTCTTAAAAAGTGATTTGTAGGAACTAATTCTGATAACGTCATTAATATTATTTCATCTTTGATATTTTCTACTTTATTAAACATACTAAAAACCCTCTATATACTTATATTATAACATTTTAGCATTTTTCTCATTAAAAACAGGCTGTGACTCATGCAGTTTCTGCATTTGTCAACAGCCTGAAGAATGAGGATAGAATATCCTCAATTCTTGTCTGCTTCATTTTTCTTTACAATATCTTTTGTGAATCTTTTTCAGATAGTTTTTGATCGATATATTTATTAATAATTTCATAAAATTCCTTGGTCGCTTCACTATCTAATTTTGCCGAATTCTGAACTTGATTAACTTTCAGTTTTAACGAGATTGAATACCGTAAGAGGCTTGTTTTTGGTGAATTTTTCTAATTCTTCTTCTGGAAATCGGGTCACCAACACTGTCAAACCAATTCATTTGTCCC
>BNJU01004859.1_pt1 | contig 70979 bp, 121 predicted proteins | sample 8539281 | NCBI WGS metagenome assembly BNJU01 (sample SAMD00202456, study PRJDB9452) | human saliva metagenome | isolation source: human saliva | place: Japan | reverse complement strand
CGGGTCGTGCCTTCGTCGCCGAGCCCACCGACGACCTCATCGGCACGCATCGAGCGCAACGTCCCGCTGCCCCTGCAAGCCTCCCGCCTTACCTCACCCCTCGACAGTAGACATAGCGCCCCATGATCCGTCGGGGACTCATGGGGCGCTGATGTATTATTTATCGCTATAATATGACAGGCAGAAGTCAGCACTTAGACAACCTCCTCAGTTTTTCAAAAATCTCTGGGTTCTCTGTTTTAAGGGTTGTAGTGAGCAGTGATATTGCTCAGGAATTTCAGCTTAGCTTTGCCATTTCAGGATCATTCTTTGAACTTGGTATACTTCATGCATCAGGCGTGCAAAACCGTTTTTCACCTTGGACTCACGACAGGCCCCAAAAAGAGGGTGAGCTATGTTGCCTCTAATTGCGCTAAGCCATGTGACACGTTCTTCCCTTCAATTGATAAAGACATGGATCCATTGTTCCTCCGAGATCTTTACCAGCAAAAAGACGATCACATTTCGCTGCCCTTTCATATCACTCAGATATAAGCACACCATCCACTTGGTAGTCAACATTCTCAAACCTCCCAAGTGCTCTAGTCTATAGTATACCTCTTTTTCTTTAGCACAGAAAGTTCTTCGTCTTTTAAGACTGCGATCCAACGCTGGAAACTTTCTTTCAAAATGCGTGTGCGTAGTCATAGCATCAGTAAAAATCTTAGCCTGTAGGCTATCTGATAGATTTCCATCTGGCATAATCTTCAACCCAGTCAGAAACACCATCTAGTTCAACACCACTCACCATCGGGAACTCTGGGTCAATAAGATTTTTCAATGTACCACCTAGTCTCTACGAAGTAGGCTGCATACTGTCACTAGTAAGGTTGATATCATCTAGCTTATACTTGCTGTAGTGCATCAAGCTCCGCAAGACGTCTCCTGTTCTTCCTCACTAAATCCTTCCGAATTCGCTTTTTAAAATCCAGACGAGCCTTTGCTACAGCAAGCTGAGTATTTATAACCGAGAGTAGGTAGGGACCATGAGTTGTAAAGACAAGACTCACTATCAAATGGGTCCTCCTCCCAAGCCTCTTTTCTCCCTGATCTTTCACATAGCTCATAACTGAAGTAAGGGAACATCAACCCTCGCTGTGACTCTGGGAACAAATTCTGCTCAGGCTCTCTATATAAAGTTGCATGGAACTATATAGGAAAAGGCTTCTCCAACTGCTTCAAGCGGTCTAAAAATCAGTCGGAATTTTTTCCTTAGAAGATAGATAGCCAAATAAAGCAGCTGTAAGATCCTTCTGGAGAGATTGTCGGAAAGAACCCCACCCTGTCATGAAGATATGAGGATATCACATCTATTGGGAATGCGGATTGATACTACCTGCCACATAGAATGCATCTAAACAGTAACTGCTCTTCTCATGCCAAATAAGGTTTACGCCTCTTCATTTTGATAATAGTAGAGCCCCTGACATAATCGAGAGGAGCAACTTATTGTCTATCGTGTGTTTTCCTCGCCTCATCCAAGTCCAAGATAAAATTGAATAGACATCACGAGAATTTGAGCGATAGTTACGTCAATATTCTGAACTGCAGATACCAGATTTCGTTCTGCTGGGACAAATGCCAACTTGGGAGTATGCCGACGTTTTCGAACGATCTGACTTAAAGAACGTAATCCTTGTGTTCCCTGTTATGCTTTCCCAAAGACCAAGTAATAGACAGATGATCTCCGTCATAAACAATACAGCTATCAGGAGAAAAGAAACTTGAGGCAGGCGATAAAAACTCACTTAACCCCTTAAAGAATCGCTTATAGTGACATACCACTCTTCTTTTTCGGTTCCGTCATAATTACCTTTCTATCCAGCGACAGTAACAGAGAATCTTCATCAAAGTACTCTTACCGGCCCCTTGAGATCCAAGAATAAGCATTACTCGCTTAATAGAAATTACGCCAGTATCCTTTAGAGTCTGATATGTTGAATCTGTATTGTAGGCATACTTTATGTGATATTATACTTTGCTCTACAAAGGTAGCTATTATATACGTTGGGGACCGATCTATGAATAAGAGCATTCATAATACGGATACACCCTTTATCCTATATGGAAGACCCTATGAAAAAGAGCTCAAAGGAAAGGCGCGAAGGAATAGCGGTATTCGCCCTGTCGGCACGAGTGTATTTCCGTGCGATGTGTGGAGTATTTTAAATCTCACGTACGTGATTTTAGGACTACGTGGGAAAATCCTTGGACTACGTGCGGGGGATCTTAGGACCACGCACCAAGATAGAAGAATAGGTGTAGACCTCGTGGTTTTGGCTGCGGTGGAGCAGAAGTTTTCGAGAGGGAGAAGATAAAGGAGAAAGTGACGGAGCACCAAGGCCGTGAGGAGCACTGCATAGTCGAGGCTGTCCACACGCTTCCACGAGGGAAGGTGGACAGCCTTCATAGGATGGGGATGCGAGCCTGGTGAGGAAGCTCAGCGTAGGGGCATTAGTGGGCCTTCGGTCGAGCGCGATAGAGGTCGCGATACCCGCCACACAGCTCCCGCCTGGATATGGATGAGGTCGGGGCGTAGCCACTACGCACGGGCTTCGGATCGATGCAGTAGACGGGCGCCTCGCGGACGTAGCCCAGCAGTCCCGCTGCAGGATAGACCTCCAGCGACGTGCCGATGACGAGGAAGAGATCGGCCTTCGGTGGCTTCGATAGCAGGGATCATCTCCGGCACCTCTTCGCCAAACCAGACGATGAATGGACGGAGCTGGTGCCATCGGGCGCTAAGTCCCTCGATATGGAGCTCACGTGTCGCCCTCAGCAGGGTAGGTGGTGAAGGATCACGTACGGAGCGGTTCTTCATCAGCTCCCGCATGGAGGTGGATGACACGGCTGCTACCCGCATCGCTCGTGCAGGTCGTCGACGTTCTGCGTGACGATCGTCACACGATAGTACCCCTCGAGGCGGGAGAGCAGACGGTGCCCTTCGCTGGCTCTGCCCGACGAACTCCCTGACGGCGCTGATTGTAGAAGTCCAGCACGCACTCGGGGGTCGCGGTACCAGCCTTCGATGCTGGCGACCTCTTGACGTCATGCCCGCCCACAGACTCATCGCCATCGCGAAGGTCGACAGGCCGCTCCGGCACTCATCCCCTGCCCCCGAGAGGACGACGAGGTGCGGACGCTTTCGGGGGCTCTGCATTCATCGGCGTGAGACGAGCGACAGCTCCTGGATGAGGCGGGGCACCACCGAGCTGGTCGATGAGCAGGAGGACGTAGCGATATCACAGATGATACTACGCTGGTAGGAGGGCAGGTACTGATGTCACCACCGACACCTTCCCAGTTGCGGTCGAAGTTGATACCGATCAGGTCGCCGTACTTATTGAAGACGGGGCTACCGGAGTTACCGCCCGTGGTATGGGTCGTCGCAGCGAAGTTGACAGGCATCCTCATACGTGCCGTCAGCCTTCTTAGCTGCCCAGCGCTTGCCTTCGCCGTAGAGCTGCTTCTGGTAGATCTCCTTGAGACGAGCGGGGACAGCGAACTCCCATGAGGTGGGGTCTTCCTCTCCATCACACCACGCAGGGTCGTAGGCACCTGATACTCGACACCGTCGACGGGCGAGTAGCCACGGACCTGACCGTAGGTGAAGCGTAGCGTGCTATTGGCGTCGGGCCAGAGATTGTCCGAGCCACGCTGGAGCTCATGATACCGCCGACATAGGTGCGACGAGCCAGATCAATGGGGTTATCAGGCACGGAGATCCTTCGTCGCTGCTCGCGCTGGTGCGGACAGAGGCAGCGAAGCGCGACATCAGGTCGGAGGAGAGGACAGCCTGCTGCCCCTGGCACTCAGCTTGAAGGCCCTCGAAGCCTCGGGTGTGGTGAAGGTCGACTGAGCGAACATCGCATCGACGTAAGCATCTACCGAGCCGAACTTATCGATACCCTCAGCGATAGCCGTGGGCCAGTCCTTGCGGTCGATCTGACGCGCGTATTCGGCCAGCCCAGCCTTAGCGATCTTAGCATCGAGCGAGGGGAGGTAGTCCTCGTTGTTGTAGGCGGTGAAGGCCTTGTCCGTAGCGGTCAGAGGATCATCAGCACCAGGGCGCGCGTGGCTTCGATAGCCTCGCCACAGCCCTCGTCGAGGTACCAGAACTGGCGACGCAGGTCACGACGGCCCTCGATAGCACTGGTCGATCGTGGAGACAGCGTCAGCGTAAGACTTGTAGGACTTAGGTGCTCTTCTCCCTTAGCTCCACGAGAGGAGTGACCCATCTCCCGCCGCTTGCGGCCTTGAAGTTATTCTTCTCAATACCGATAGTTCGCACCGATAGCACGCTTGTGCTGCTCTGCGAGCGGGCGTACTTAGCAGGCTACATGATGTTCACTCTTTGGGTCGGCGTATATCCTTGAGCATGACCTCCTGACGGATGCTGCGCATGCGGATGCGGATATCATTGTCGATGGTCTTCCACCCTCTACTCGGAGGGGAGGAAGAAGTGGTGTGCGGCCAGGAGCCCATGATCATAGCGAAGTCATCACGCTGCACGCCATCGGTAGAGATGTTGAACCAGCGCTGGGCTTCAGGGCACATTGCTTCGAGTAGGAGCGGGTTGCCGTTAGCATCAGCGCAGATACGGAAGATCGAGATATCACCAGCGTGACGGGGGTACTTCCAGTTGTCCGTGTCGGCACCGAACTTCCTGATAGCGTTGGGAGGTGCACCGACGAAGCGGATGTCGGAGTAGACCTTCTGGTGAACATGAGGTACTTGTTCCCATTGTAGAAGCGGGACGGATCTCGACCTCCGTGCCTGGGCTGATCCTTGAGGAAGTTGTCACCGACACGCTTTGCGAGCTACCGTGCGAAGGAAGGCGGGCGAGAGTACCCATGCCCGTGCCTCTTACGCACCTTCTGAGCTCTGCCTGTACGAAGGCCGTGACGTCCTCGATCTTGTCGATGAAGGTCACGACGACGCCCTTTAGCGGGGAGCTCTTCGGCGAAGCTCTGCGCCCAGAAGCCGTTCTCGAGGTAGTTGTGCTCGACACTGCTGGAGCTTTTGGATCGCGCCATAGCCGCAGTGGTGGTTCTGTCAGGACGAGACCCTGCGACGAGATGATCTCACCCGTACAGCCACCATCGAAGCTGACGACAGCATCCTGGAGCGAGGTGCCGTTGGGGTTGTAGAGATCGTACCTTCATCGAGAGCCCGCGCTGACGAGCTCAGGGCACTTCTTGAGAGCTGCTCCAGAGCCACATACCCTCGTCGGCACGTGCGATGGAGCCGATGCCGAGGGCAATGAGGAGCGCAAGTAGGGTTTTTACACATAGTCATTGATACGATATTGAGTGGTTGTAATATCAGTGTGACGGGCGGGCGGCAGGCTGCTCATGCCAGCCGAAGGTGAAGAGGAAGTCGGGGCAGTGTGTGTGCATCAGAGCGAGGTAGCCTCACGAACGCAGCCGAGGCATAGCTCCTGCGAGGTGGGGTCTCATGCCTCCAGCGTGAAGCTATGGAGCGAGGCATCGGTGGGCCGAAGATCTTGAAGGCGTCCCTTCATGACCATTAGAGGGGTGGGAGCTGAAGCCCGAGAGCGAGGGAGCCACATGCTCAAGCAGATCCCATTCGACCTCTGTCAGGTAGCGCGAGGCTACGGCACGGATCTGCGGGCGGCAGGTCTCTATATCTACCCCTGGCGGAGCGTGGAGGGCGTGAGAAGCACAGCAGCGTGGCCCTCGGCATGCGAGATACTCACGCCTGCTCGGGCGCACTGGGGAGGAACGGCTGCCCCTTAGCGTCATGCTCTCGCTAGGGGCGGTGTAGCACTGCCGAAGAGGTCACAGAGATAGTGCCCACAGCAGCCTCTTCGCTACTACGGCGCTCCAGTCGCCCCACTACGGGGAAGTGACTCAGACAAAGGGCTACCCCAGAGGGTAACCCTTCTATGTGCTCCAGCGTCATACTGTACCCGATGTCGTGTCGTCCGCTGGAGGGGGAAATGACTTGACCTCGGTGATGCGGAACTCTCCAAGCTCGTGACTGGAAGCTCCACCGCCAGCCGTGACCAGATCCCCTTGCGAGGCAGGTCTTGCTTGAGCTCGAGGACGAGCCCACCGAGGGTATCGACTTTGCTCCTCGGCCTTGCCGAAGGTGCCTTGCTCGAGGTCGAGCGCACGCAGGACATCTGTCAGAGGCGTCCCTCCTCGAAGAGGTAGCTCTGTCGGTAGGCGCTTGTAGGGTAGCTCCTCGTCGTATTCGTCCGAGATCTCCCGACGATCTCCTCGAGGAGGTCCTCCATGGTGACGATACCGTCGTACTCGCCGTACTTGTCGACGACGATCGGCGATAGCTCTTCGTACTGGTGAAACTCCTCGAGGAGGTCATCCAGAGGCTTGTTCTCGGGGATGAAGAGCGCGCCACGGATGAGCTTTTAGTCCAGTCGAAGTCCGCCTCCCTGCTCCCTTTGTAGGAATGAGGTCCTTGAGATAGAGGATACCGCGGATATTGTCCTCCGAGCCCCTCGTAGACGGGGATACGAGTAGCCCGAGTCGAGGGCGAAGTGGAGCATACGATGGAAGTCCCACGCCACATCGATATCGACCATGTCCACACGGGGCACGCATGATCTCCGAGGCGGTCTTGTTGTGGAAGTTGATGATGTCCTCGAAGAGCTCCTTCCTCGGGCTCGTGTCCCTCCAGAAGGTCAACGGCCTGCGAGAGGTCATCCACGGAGAGGTCATAGCGTTTGGGCTGCATGCGACTCGTCAGCATGCTCGTCGAGCGCATGAGGAAGGAGGAGAAAGGATAGAGGATGCGCGAGATCAGCGCCATCTTCCCTCGAGGAGAAGCGGCTGAATGCGAGGGTGTGCTTAGCATAGACCTCGGGATGATCTCACCGAAGAGCAGCAAGAGGAGCGTCAGGATGACCGTCTGGAAGATGAAGCCCAGGGCGGGAGCATGCGTGAAGTCGAAGATCTGCGCAGCAGTACAGCCGGTCAAGATGACGATAGCCACGTTGACCAGATTATTGCCGATGAGGATCGTCGCCAGTAGGCGCCCGAATCCTTGAGCAGCTCTCACGAGGCCTTGATCCGCAGGATGCTCCTCCTCCTGATCGCGTCGATGTCGGAGGGAGAGAGCGAGAGAAAGCGACTTCGGAGGAGGACATAGCCCGAGACGACGAGCAGAAGGCCCGATATAGAGAGGGCGATCCAAGCCGAGACGGGGATCATCTCATTGATTACCTGACTGAATGATTCCAAATGCGTAGAGGATTGGGGAGGATTAGCGCACGCCTTCGTGGCGGCGTACGGCATTGAGGAGGTCGCGGTGCTGCTTTGCCCTTCTGCTGGACAGAGGCTTCGAGGAGCTGGAGCTCGCTACGCAGCTCACTGCGTACGGAGGCATCACCTCTCCAGCGAGCACGGAGCTCACTGAGGCGGGCCTCTTCACGGGCGAGGGATTCGCGTAGAGCTGGCCTCAGCGAAGGTGCGACGGCCAGCGTCACTCTTGAAGTCTGCCCAGCGGTGGTAGACGACTGCGCCCTGCAGGTGGAAGGTCAGCTCGCCTTCTCCTCGCGCCTGCGTCGTAGGCTGTACGGCTACGGCCTCGCCTTCGTAGAGGACACCGAGAGGGTCGCACGGCGGTAGGCCTCTTCAGGCGCAAGCTCCGTCGTCTCACCACCCTGACGACCAGCGAGGAAGGCAGGGCGACCAGTGAAGCTGATAGACGTGAACCTGCCCTCGGGAGCGAAGCGGTCACTGATGAGGATCCCCAGCCTTCACTCTCGTGATAGGCGAGCAGATAGTCGTTGTAGGGGGAGTTGTACGGCATGCCGAGGAGGGTAGGCTCGAAGAAGCTGTTACCCTGCTCGGTGAGGCGCGTCATATAGAGGTCATAGCCACCGAGGCCAGCGGGAGAGCGGCGAGCGAAGAAGAGCGTCATACCATCCTCGAGGAGGAAGGTCGAGCGGATAGGCGCATCGGCCTCCAGCGTCTTGGTCGCTACCCCCTGACGCTCCCAGCTACGGCCCGCCTTAGCGTGACTCGCAAGGGCACGAGCATCGGGGATGATGCGATTAGCCCCAGAGCATCGACGAAGCCGAAGATGGGGAAGACGGAGGTGCCGTGCAGGCTGTCGCCTACTACGGGCGTCTCCACGGGGAGGAGGGAGCGGATATCTGCGGGGAGCTGCTCAGCGACGAGGAAGCGCCCACTGCCCTGAGGGAGGAGCTCGGCTATGCGATCGATCCCGACGAGTGTGCTATCGATGACGCGGAGCTCATCGGCTGCGCCATACATACGCTCGGCACGTGCTATCTGCCCCGCAGCATCGTGATGTTATCGGGCACAGCTTGACGGCGGCGCTGGAGGCTGGAGATATACTTGGAGAGCGCTGTCGAGGCAGGGCCAAACTGATAGGCGTGATAGGCACGCCCGCCTCACGGAGGAGCTGCTTTCGGGGCTCTGCGTGGGAGCCTTGGCTTCACGATTTTCGCCTCACCCCATAGCGGGGCGAGGACGAGGGCGGAGAGAAGTAGATCGATCGTAAAGACATATCGAATGATTAGAATACAAACCGCGCGCCGTAGCTGCAGGGTGTGTAGCTCAGACCATCGCCGCTATTGAGCGCAGACGGCCGGAGTGCAACAGCATCCTGCTAAAGGAAGTGAAGGTATAGCTGAGGCCAAGCATCATCGCGTATTGGGATACCAGTTCACCGCTCCAAGGGCTTCATAGGCCTGCCCCATATAGCCCTGGGTATCGATAGCGCTGGCACCGATCATAAGCCTCGACATTGCCCCCAGGCTCCACCTCATTATTGACATTAGAGAAGACTGCACTCGCTATTGGAGTAGCTACGCTGCTTCCCACGTGAGCATATAGGAGCCTACGAGATATCCTCCCCAGAAGGAGACACTCTCACTACCATCAATATTATACGTCTCGCCCCATCTGTAATAACCCCTGGTCTTTCCTGTGTGACAAAGGTCGAGCACAGGGCCCTCACCCTGGACAAAGAAGCGGTCATCACGGTAAGCAGCCCAGATCACAGATGGTGTAGTGGTCGATCCCCTGAGAAGCCACCAGCGATGAACTCCCGGTTCTTCACGACAGAGCCCGAGCGACCACCCACGGCAACGATGCCGTCATCCGGAAGTCACACGCTCCGGTGTACGAGCTACAGCCGAGAAGCCAAGGATGCACAGTCGTCTGATCCGTATTGATAGGGTGCCAGACGGCACGTGCCGAGACACATCAACCTCGCCCATATGGTTCTCACGAGCATTGACGCGCCTGCTGCTACCAGCGAAGAGGCCTGCGCCGAGCCAATACTTATCCCCCAGTGCGTACCAGCAAGCCCCAGTGACGGGTATAGGGATGAGGAAGTCGAGAGGCAGTGGGGTCGTGACCGAGCCGTGACGCGAGAGGTATTCATCCCGATGCTCATCGGCTCGAGCTGTGCCTCGAGGACGAGGCGCGCCTGCGGGATCGAAGGCATAGGCTGCGTAGACATCACAGAAGGTGCATGCGCTGCCCCGTGAAGTTGACATCGATACGTCCCGTCCAGCTGCCATAGCCACCGAAGCAGCCGAGGCGAGCCTGTGTGATGGAGGTCCCTGCCGCCATACGGAAGGGCTCTTCGTCGCCCCCGAAGGCAGGTAGTGAAGTTGACTATCAACGGCGCGGCGGTTGCCGCATCGAGGGTCGTTGACCGTCGACACCGAGGGTCACCGTCAGGCTGACCGAGACGCAGGGCGATACCCGTCCGGGCAGCCGCCTCATGGACGAGAGGAGGAGGCCACCAGCTGATGACCGAAGCGATAAGCGCGTAGTTCTTTCTTCTACTAGACAGTACCCATTTGAGAATGCGTATTTGTTTACCTTAGACAAAGATAGTTTTTCTGCAGTACAACGACGGAGAGGAAGCCCATATAGCAGCGTCCTCACGGGGGAGGAGGATAGCTGTTACCCAGCCTCGCGCGGGACGCTACATTTATATAGGAGGGATGGACTTTACAGATCGACTACGAAGGACACGACTTCGCCCGTCTCGGACAGAAGCCACGCAGCTGGAGGGCGGAGCGACGAGCGGCTCTGGCTACCAGCCTTGTCGAGGGCAGCGACGACCTGATTGAGGTCATGCCTGCGAGCGCAGAGGCACGTTGTTGGCCGTCAAGAGGACGAAGTTTTCGCGGACCCCAGCCTCACGCAGGGCGCTATTTGACTGGAGGGACTGGACGACGAGGCCATAGGAGAGGCCGTAGGCGCGGAGCTCATTAGCACCCAGCCCTTGAGGGTAGCACCGAGGCGGTTGTTCGTCCTATTGGGCGACTGCTTGAGGAGCTTTAGAGCCACCTTCCTGATTGCGCAGCGTGACCTTGTAGGTCTTCTCTGCGCCCTTGCGGTTCACCGTGACCTGCACAGCGTCACCAGGACGGAAGCGGGAGAGCTGCTCCTGGAGCTGAGCGAAGGAGGTGATGCGGTGGCCGTCGATGGCGGTGATGACGTCACCCCTCTCGATACCAGCAGCCAGTGCGCGCTGATCTCGCGAAGTCAGCGACATAGAAGCCTCGTCTGACCTTCAGCCCTTCCTTCTGTACGAGTTCGCTGGTGACATCAGCCCCTGCGACCCCGAGCATACCACGCTGTACGGTACCGTACTTCTTGATATCGGAGACGACCCTAGCAGCGATGTTGATGGGCACTGCGAAGGAGTAGCCGCATAGTTCCCCGTCTGAGAGTAGATCATCGTGCTGATCCCGACGAGTTCGCCTGCAGCATTGACCAGAGCACCACCACTGTCACCAGGGTTGACGGCAGCATCGGTCTGGATGAAAGCACCTCACACTGAGCTGGTCGCCCGTAGCAGCGGCACGCGACTTTAGCGCTGACGATACCCTGCCGTGACGGTGCTGGTGAGGTTGAAGGGGTTCCCCACAGCCAGGACCCACTCGCCGAGACGGAGGTTCTCTGAGTTACTCGAAGGACTGTAGGCAGATCCTTAGCCTCGACCTTGATCAGTGCGATATCGCTGGAGGGGTCGGAGCCGATGAGCTTAGCCTTGAAGGTACGGCTGGCTGAGCGTCACAGAGAGCTTCGTCACCACCTTCGACGACATGGTTATTCGCCGCGATGTAGCCATCGTTGCTGATGATCACACCCGAGCCATAGCTCACGACGGGCTCGCTGCATGACGCTAGGCTACCACGAGGATCGCCACCGAAGAAGAATTCGAAGGATCGATCATCTGCTGGGACTGCACCTGCTGGGTCTTTCACCTTGATATGGACGACCGCCTTCACCGAGCTCTCGGCGGCAGGTGTGAGGTCTGGAGCATTACCTATCTGGCGTGAGCTCTATGGCATAGGCTGCATTCTGAATCTATATTCACTCGCTGAGGTCACACTCTGACGCCCGACTGAGCGGTGATAGCTACTTGAGCCACCACCATTGTGGGTCATTATGGGGACTGTAGCAGCCGAAGCTGCACACTACTGCTACCAAGCCTAAGACAGCGGCTGATTTCTTTCAATACCTTGTTCATAGTCGTTAAGCATAATTCCTTTATCTGATTAAAAACACCTCGAGCTCCTCATCATGGCTCGAGACGTGCTGTGCTTCGTAAGGAACGGCTACGCACTCGACCAGATATAGGTGGGTGGCGGGAAGCCCTTTACCTTTTATGAGAGTCAAAGAGGGTGCCAATGTTTAATTCACCCCACAAAACTTCACATTCTGCCAAAAGCGCAGACTTTTTCCCGGCAATATGACAGCATTTCGCTGCCCCACATAGCGCAGACGTAGCGATGCCCCACGACGAAGTAGCACCATCGGAAGGGCAGGAGTATGGACCCATATTGGTCGCTGAGTGAACCAATGTAGAGTTAGCATCAACCAACAGTGGTTCATATAAATCACTATTGGTTGTTGCCCGCGTATGGATACAAAGTTGTTGACGAGAGCAGATAATCTTTGGGCTACGTACGGTTCTAACATCTCACGTACGTGGCTATTTAGATTTACGCACCAGGTCTTAAGACTACGTGCATAGACAGAGGAAAAGCACTACGGGAAGGCGCTTTTCCCCGCGCAAGAACAGCACTTTTTCCTCCGCTAAATAAGAGGAATACGCGCGATAAGGCGAAGGTAGCGCCTTAGCGAGGATCATTCAAGCGAGAAGAAGGCGAGATGGGAGAGCGGATAGCGATGGCACCTCTGAGGGGTGCAGTAGTCGGTGTGAAGCTGGAGGAGGGCCTGCGACTCCTGAGCGGAGCGTGCGGTGAGTCCAGCTTCGGCGAAGAGGCGGGTCACGTGGTTCGTCTCCGCAGGGAGCTTGTCAAGGCACAGCTCTTCGCCCACTGGCTCCCCTACCCGCTGGTAGTGGGCACGCCAGGCCTCACGATAGGGAACGAGGACGTTGATAGCGATATGCGTGACGGCTTCCTCGGAGAGCATTCCGCTTCCGCGCCACTTCCCACCGCAGTAGTGCGTAGGGAGGGATGGCGCAGGGTCATCAGCGCCTCCATACCGGCATCTCGGGGAAGGCACTCCCCAGAGCGGAGCATGCACGATGAGCGTGGCGAGCTGGAGGAGGCGATACTAGGAGGCCCGTGGGGCGAGTTCGCGCCTCGACGGAAAGTACCTTGCGAAAGAGGTGTCAGCCATACTTATGGGCGAGGAAGGCATATTCGCCGCCGCTTTCTCACGGAGTGCTTTCGTCGGGAAGGTAGTCGATGAGACCCGCTGAGCCGGGAGGAGGAGGCCTCGACCTGCGGGAGCTGGTCGATGCGTTTAAGAAGGAGATGCAGGGGCAGGGCGAAGGCCAAGCGCTCCATCGCATCGCCAGTGAGCCCGGAAGCCCAGCGCACGGAGAAAGAGGGCATAGAGGGTCTCGCGCCTCAGTCGCCTCTCGCCCGCTCGAGGAGCTGACGCACGGCAGCGACCTTGCGGGAGAGGCGACTACGCTGAGAGACAGGAGAGCCACATACGGCGCTCTTCTTCGGGGACGGATGCGAGGTGGTCAGTGTAGGAGAGCTTGCCTCTGCAGAGAGCAAAGCAGCAGCCTCGGGGCGAAGCTCTTCGGCACCATCAAGAGGCAGGTAGGTAGTGCTCACCCGAGGGGAAGATGACAGGCTCGATTGTCCTGCTCGACGACGTGGAGGATGACGATCGGTAGGCGGATCGGTATCATGATGATGCTGGTGCCACTGCTCGAGGCGTGGTGGATCTCCACCGCCCCCACCCAGAGGAGGTCATCGATCCGCACCTGGCGGCGAAGAAGTCGCCAGCATGCACATTGAGTATCCCCGATCGAGGACCCTCAATGCGAGCACCTGCCAGAGTCGCTCTGCGGGATCAGCTCCGTATAGGCGGCGGTGTGCCCATATATAATGTAGGGAAGGCTTCCAGTGGTGTGTCGATATTAGGCGGTAGGGGAAGCTCCGTCACCTAAGCTATCATAGGAGGGGAATTCGGAGAGGAAGATATAGCTCATCGTGTCGTAGTCGATACGGCAGACGAGATGGTCGAGGCCGTTGCTCAGGACGAGGTATGGCACGCGCAGGACATAGTTGTAGCGGACGATCTGCTGCAGCACGGTCTCTGGTCAGAGCGACGTGGGGAGCCTTGTACCGAGGATCATCTGCGGGCGGAGCGCCTTTGTCGTAGAGGAGGGTGTCACATCGCTTCGAGGTCTCACCAAGGCGCAGGGCCACTTCATTCTGCATCAAGGGCTGGGACAGCCTAAGACATCGATAAGATAGTGGACGGAGTGCTGGCGCACCCACCTCGGGCGCGAGGCGGACGAACTACGCCGCAGCTCATCATAGACGTAGGGCTTGCCCTCACGCTGCTCCAGACGCAGGCGACACTCGGGCAGGTTTAGCTCGATCATGCTTATCTTTGCAGAGAGTACTCATTGGGCTCATACCCACGAAAGTACATAAATATAGTATAGATGCCCACGTACGACGAGATCATCCGTTCGCTCAGTTAACGCAAACCCCAGCGAGTCTACCTGCTCGCTGGCGACGAACCCCTTCATAGACCAGATAGCCTCCTTGCGGCCAAGGAACTGATCCCCGCCGAGGAGCAGGGACTTCAATCAGAGTATCCTCATGGTGCTGAGGTCAATGCCCGCACGATACTCCTCGAGCCCTGCGCTTCCCTCATGATGGGCCTGCAGGTCCTCGTCTTGGTGCGCGAAAGCCCGCAGGTGCGCGACTCGACACCCTCGCCGCCCACCTCGATGAGCTCCCTCGAGAGTACGTGCCTCATCCTCGCTACAAGAAGAAGGCCGACAAGCGCAAGGTACTCTACAAGGCCATCAGCGAGCGAGGTGGCGTCTTCGAGTCCACGAAGATGTGCCGACTCGAAGATCCCTCGACTTCATCATCAAGAGCTTCGCCGCACGCCAGCTTGATATCGACCCACGCACGGCCCATCTGATGGCCGACAGTACGGGGAATGATCTGGAGAAGATCCCAACGAAGTCGAGAAGATCGCCCTGCCCTCTCGGAGAAGGGCACCCGCACCGTCACCCCGAGGTCATCGAATACTACATCGGAGTGAGCAAGGAGTACAACAACTCGAGCTACTCACGGCGCTCATCCGCCGTGATGCAGCCTGTGCCTCACTGCATCGCCCTGTACTTCGCCCGACGAGCGCAACCATCCCATCCAGATGACGCTCTACGCTCTTCGGCTTCTTCTCGAACCTCGCATGGCGGTCTACTACATCACCCAGCCCAACGAGCGGAGCATCGCCTCTCCTCGGGTGCAGCCTCGTCGCCCGCGATCACGATCTGGCACGTCGAGGCTACTCGGGCCGCACAGACCTCGCCATCATCCACCAGATACGCCTCATCGACGCTTACTCGAAGGGGGTAGATGCCAACATCCCTACGAGCCAGCTCTACCTGAGCTCGTGTCACGTATCTTGGCCGCCTAAGCATGCAGCGCAAAGAGTACCTCCAGGCCTTCATCGCCCATACCAACCGCAATATCTTCCTCACGGGAAGGCGGCACAGGAAGACAACTACCACATTATATCAAGGAGCATTAACTCCTACAAGAGCTGCGTCATCGCTGCTCCCACGGTATCGCTGCCCTCAATGCAGGCGGCATGACCTCCACCTCTCTCCTACAGCTCCCCATCGGCGCCTTTCATCCCCGACTCTACGACCCAGCCCCATCGACGCCCAACCAGCTACTGGTCACGCCACGGGACTCCGCCGACACATCCATCTGCAGGAGCGTAAGATCCGCCTCCTCCGAGCCCTCGAGTTGCTGGTCATCGACGAGGTGAGTATGCCCGTGCCGACACACTCGACCTCATCGACCTCCTCCTGCGTAGCGTACGTAGAAACCCGCTACCCTTCGGCGGTGTGCAGGTGCTCTTCATCGGCGACCTGATGCAGCTCCCCCCCGTGGTCAAGCCACAGGAGTGGGACGTACTGCGCCAGTACCACCCAGCCTCTTCTTCCACGCACACGTCCCTGCAGAAGTATCCCCCTGCCCCATATCGAGCTCACACACGTCTACCGCCAGCAGGATGCCGGCTTCATCGACCTCACTGAACCACCTGCGCCACAGCGCCCTCACCCTCGAGGACATGCAGGGCTCCGTGGGCGTATCAACCCGCCTCGACCCCATCAAGAGCGAGGGCTACGTGACGCTGACGACGCACAATGCCCGTGCTGACGAGATCAACCGTAAGGCTCTCGAGGCCCTCCCTGGCGCATATCAAGACTATCACGCCAGCATAGCAGGGGACTTCCCCGACCACCTCTACCCCATCGAGCCCATGCTCCGCCTGAAGGTCGGTGCCCGTGTCATGCTCATCAAGAACGACCTCCAGCAGCCCCGCCGCTTCTACAATGGCATGCTCGCTACCGTCGAGGAGATGACCGAGAAGAAGCTCATCGTGCGGCTGGAGAATGGCGAGCCCTCGACGTACCCGCCCACAGTTGGAGAATGCCCGCTACCGTCTCAACGAGGACACGGGCGATACCGAACCCGACATCCAGGGCGTCTTCAAGCACTTCCCCTATCCGCCTGGCGTGGGCGATCACGATACATAAGAGTCAGGGACTGACCTCGACCGTGCAGCCATTGACCTCGAGGCTGTCTTCGCTCGGGGCAAGCTTTCACGTAGCGCTCTCCCGCCTGAGAAGCCCTGAAGGCCTTGTCCTCCTCGCCCTTAGGCTCCGACACGCCTCCGTACCGCCCGAGATCACGGGCTACGAAGCCACCCTGAGCCAGCGACGAAGAGCCACGTCAGTACCTCATCGCCGACAAGCTCAGCTATTGGCTCCAGCAGGCTGTCCGCCTTCAGCTGGAGCGACGTCGCCGACCTCTACCGCCAGCACGCCCACAGCTACCGCATGGAGAGCGAGCGTAGTCAGAAGAGTCGCTTCGGAGACTGGGCGCATGAGCAGGCCTTCAAGGTCGATGAGCTCCGTCAGGTAGCCGACCGCTTCGTCCAGCAGCTCCACGGCCTCTCGCCGAGGGAGAGCCTGCCCCTACCCGCCATCGCCGAGCGCACCCTGCAAGGCCTTTCGCTACTTCCTCCCCGCTGGACGGAGGTCTCGTGAGCCTGCTCGAGACCCAGCGTGATGCCCGTGGCATGAAGAAGGTGAAGGAGTTCATCGCCGAGCTTGACCTCCTCTACGCCGAGACCGTACGCCTGATGCGCGCCTCATACGCATCGAGAGCTGTACACAGGCGCTCGCTACGGGAGAGCCGCTCAATCGTGATGACCTCCAGATAGACGAGCGTCTCGGCAAGTGGCTCCAAGCCGCAAAGGCCGAGGTCAAGACGCCCCACATCGTACCCGACAGCGGTGCGCCTTCCCCCAAGACCAAGAGCAAGAAGAAGACCGCCGAGCGAGAGCCCCCTGTGAGCACTCAGGAGCAGACGTGCCACCTCATCCGTGAGGGGAAGACCGTACTCGAGGTAGCCAGCATCCGTAAGCTCAGCGTCGGCACCATCTACGGGCACATCACGCAGCTTCGAGAAGGGCTCTCACGGAGCAAGAAGGTATCGACAGCCGTCAGCTCGACGAGCTCGCGCCACTTTGCCAAGATGGGTGATGAGGCGGGGCTGAAGGACATCCACGAAGCCCCTCAAGGGTCACCTGATCACTACGAGCTACGCCTCTACCTCACCGCCTTCCGACTGCATCGGACCCGCCGATAGAGGTAAGTCGGAGTCCATTAGGACAATACACCTTTTTCATTATCTTTGATAGGCGCCTACACCCGACACCAATAAGGCGCCCAGATAAGATATGAAGCAGTTCAGTCAATTAGCCACCCGCATCTTTCCAGGAAGCTATCCAAGCCTACGAGCTACGAGGCAGCGTGGACACACCCCTGCACAGGCAACCTCTACCCCGAGCACGATCGAGCATGACCTCTTCCGTAAGAACTGGATCGACAACGCCCAGTGGTAGCTCGAGGACATCATCCGCGACCCCGAGATCGACCCTCGTCGAAGCGCTGAAGATCAAGCGCCGTATCGACCGCAGCAACCAAGAGCGCACCGACTCGTGGAGCCTCATCGACAGCTTCTTCTACACCCACTTCGCAGATGTGAAGCCTCCCCGATGCCAAGATCAACACCGAGAGCCCCGCTTGGGCTATCGACCGTCTCTCCATCCTCGCGCTGAAGATCTACAACATGAACAAGGCCGTCCAACAGGCTGGCTCCGATGAAGCACTCCGTGAGAAGTGCGCCTCCGCTCCGCACCCTACGCGAGCAAGAGGTCGACCTCACGACGGCTATCAACGAGCTCTCGAGGACATCGCCGCTGGTCGTAAGTACATGAAGGTCTACAAGCAGATGAAGATGTACAACGACCCCGGAGCTCAACCCCATGCTCAAGGGTCAGACCTGTAGTCTAACCACCCTACCCGCCATCTGTGGCCCGCCACCTCATCATCCGCCCTCCGCCATGGGCGACGTGGCGATGCTCATCCCCTGCTCTACGCCGTAGCACGTGCCAACGAGCAGCATGAGTTCATCCTGCTCACCCAGCCGTTCTTCACGGAGCTCCTCGATGCCCCCGACAATGCTCGAGGGATGGCTATCGACATCCGTCGTGGCGAGGAGCGCAGCTCTCGACTGCTGCGCTCATGCTCGGCGCCTAAGGCATGAGCACTTCGATGCGGTACTGACCCGCACAACGTACTGCGCACCAAGGTACCCGCCTCGATCCTCCGACCGACGGGCGTACCTCACGCAGCACCTCATCAAGCCCCGTGAGGGCGACGCCGCCTCGTCGCCGACAGTGCGACGAAGGATCTCACGCCGCTACCGCCGATGTGGAGCCTCATCAGCAGGTCTTCTGCTCGGCGGGGCTGAGCGTCCCCGAGGCCATCCCTCCAGTGGCCATCCACCCCACCCTCCGTGCGACCTTCGAGCGGCTCCACCCGAGCTGACCCAGTCTCGTGCCAGGACGCCTGCGTCTCGGCATAGCTCCCTCGCCTCGACACGGGCGAAGACCCACGACCCCGCTCTGATGCAGGAGGCGCCCGCCTCATCGAGAGAGCGAGCGCTTGAGATCTTCCCTCGCAGCCGAGGAAGGAGCAAGCGCAGATAGAGCAGTGGGCTACGAACCGCCCTCATATCCACTCTGTCGCTGGGCGGCTCGACCCTCGGACGAGCTCATCTCATCGCTTCGATGGACGCTATGATCTCGATGGACAGCGCAAATATGCACCTGGCGTCTATGGTCGGCACGCGTGTCTTCCGTCTGGTGCTGCACGCATCCTGCAGCTGGATTCCTCGGTATCGGCCAGCGTCTCGAGGATTGTCTCACAGCCCGAGGATGCTCCTCGCCGTCCATGTAGTATCTTTGGGGACAATACACCGCCACATCGGGGCCCGACTTGCTTGCTAGGCACTCGCCCTGAGCGTATCCTCGAGGCAGTCCTCACCTCAGCGAAGGCGCAGCTTCATAGCGCCACCCATTTCCGTCCTTTCTCCACGAATGAAACTACGTATCAATAAGCTGACCAGCGACGCTGGTCTGGGCTCGACGTGATGTCGAGGAGTATATCCGACTGGTCGCAGCCAAGATCAACGGGCAGCCGCGCCCAGCCTCCGACCTTGTCTCGAGAGCGATGTTGTCTTCTTCGACGAAGTAGACCTCCTGTCAAGGAGCTTATCCAAGAGCATGCCGACGGAGAAGCTTCAGACCAAGCTCAAGAAGGATAGCGAGCGCCCTCGCACCCGCGACGCCGCAGCGAGCGTGCCGAGAGCTAGCGTATCCTCTCCGCTCCGAAGAGCGCCGCTCTGCGCAAGACGAGCAAGAACAACCCTCGAGAACAAGCGCCCTATAAGGCTTCGCACCGAAGGCTGGGGCGACGAAGAAGAAGTCTCGACGAACGACCTCCGCCACCACAATAGTGGCTGCCGCGGCAGTGCACGCAATGCTCGCCCCTGTGCGCTCTGAGCAGCGTGGCTGTGGCGGCAAGCGCCGCCCTTCGACGAAGAGTAGTCCGCACGGCATGCGGGCTTCATCTCTTCACGCCTTATCCCCACATCTTTGTCGCACGTATATATTGTACGCCACACGTCTGTCGTCCCTCGACGGCAATGAGACGGCTACGGCGATAGTGGACATCGACGTACGCCCCACCTTCGAGGAGGAGGCCAGCGTCACACGCGCCGCACCTCGAAGGTCTTTAGCTTCGACGGCGTCTTCCTCTCCCCACAGCGCGCCTCGCAAGCTCGCCGAATTCTGTGGCTACGGCTTTGCTACCCGATGACAGACTGAAGGAGATGAACTTCGGTGATTGGGAGGGTCAGCCTTGGGCTGAGATCATCAAGGACGAGCCTCGTGGATCAGTTCCTTCGCCCGCTACATCGAGGGCGTACCTCCTGGCGGTGAGTCGCTGATGATGCAGCATGCTCGCGCAGGGACTTCTTCCTCGAGAAGCGTCGAGGGCTATAAACAGATCCTCGTCTTCGCCACGGGGCGTCATCAACTGCGCCCTGTGCGATCACCGGTGAGGTACGCCTCGTCGATGCCTTCACTCACCCTCCCCGGCTTCGGCCCGTCACACGCCTCGACTTCACCCATCTCGAGGACTAATCGACATCACGAAGCGACGGAGCGAACACTTATGCCCTGTATCTTGTAGTTATATAGAATAGGATCCCGGCACGTGATATTCTGCGGGGCTTCCGCCATACAGACAAGACGCAAGACCCGCTATTTACTATTATCACTCTACATAAACAAGACAATGAAATTTTCAGAAAGAATGGTCTCGCTATCAACGAGCAGATCAACTGAGATGTTCTCCGCTAACACCTACCTCTATGTCCGCTTACTTCGCTCAGCAGGGCCTCGATGGCTTCGCTCACCGGTACTACATGCAGCACAAGGAGGAGCTGGTCACGCCGAAGATATGATGCACTACGTCATCACACGCGGCAAGGTCGAGACTCAAGGCTGTCGCTGCAGTAGACGGAGTTCAACTCTCCCTGGAGATCGCAGACAGCGCTTACCACCACGAATGCCTTCGTCTCCGAGAAGATTGAAAACATCGTGCGCATCGCTTCGAAGAGAAGGATATGCTCGCAGGACTTCTTCTGGAAGTACATCCGCGCAGCAGGTCGAAGAAGAAGCTAACGCTACGAACCTCATCGAACGCGCCCGCATGGCTAAGCGATGCCGCTATCCTCTTCCTCGACAAGGAGCTCGCTGCACGCCAGTAATCCCTTCGTCTCCTTTAACGACGAGCCGCCAAGTACCCTGAACGGGTGACTTGGCGGCTCGTCTGTCTATACAGTGACCGCCCAGAGGGGCAAAGCTCCCCAATATGCCTCTCCGAAGTGGTACGAAAGCTCCTTCGCTTTATCGCACGTATTACTCTTATCCAGAGGAGGAAAAAGTAGTTCTTCTCGTGAAGAAAAAGCGCCTTCACATAGTGTTTTTTTCTTCATCTACGCACGTGGTCTTAAAGACTACGTACGCAAATCCTCAAAGACCACGTACGTAGATATTAGAGCCACGTACGTAGTCCAAACTCATCTGCCACTCGTCCGCAACTTTTATCCCTACGCGGAGCAACAACCTAAGTATCGGTCACCCACTAAAGCTATATAGCTTTACCCACGTACCCATATATCTATATATGGGACCCCGTGCAAGGCCTACCTGTCCTGCTGTACTAAGTCTATTTCGCCTATATTTGCAGCTCATGAAAAGACATTACCTCTCTTATCCTCCTCGCTTGCCCTCGGGGTCAGCCAGCGCGCCACTGCGCAGAATGAAGACCGCGTACACCCGCCACCGTCGTCGAGCTCGGCCCTACAGCCGCTTAGGCCTACCACCAAGCCCTACCACTGGGACTGGTGGCGAGCGCACACGTCGGCTACGAGCTCCACACCAACCCCGTCGGCTTCCTCGACAAGGAGAATAGTGCTCCCCTCGAGTACACCTTCCCGATGCTTCTCCCCACGGCGGGCATTGAGCTCGCCAGTACACAGGCGTGAGAAGAGCCAAGAGGAAATCAATAGCGGGCCCTGTGTCGTGGCAGGTGGTGACGCAGACGCGCATCGCAGGCGTCGCCTTCAACCGCCTCTACCGCGTCCGTGGCACTATCGCTACGGAGCAAAGGCAGGCCTCGGCCTTGTGTCCGTCCTCGGCGATGTCATCTATGCCAAGATCGAGATCGGCGGACGCTATAGCAGCCCCTTCCTCGGGAGCCAAGGCAGCGAGTACTTCGCCCCCTACGGCGACATCGGGATCGGCATCAAGCTGTAGACGGCTGGGGAAGGACTTGATATGAAAGCTCTACCTTTGATCGTTTCGCTTATATAGAGTAGCACGATCATTAGTGAAAGCAAATAAGATCCTCCTTGGCTTAGCACTAGCTCTCCACCTTGACAGCTTGCGGTGGCGGACAGATCGAGCAGTCCGCACAGGATAGCACCGCTCAGCCCTCTGCCAGCGTCGTCGCGAACCCCGACAGCCTCCCCTACCACATCGCGAAGAACTACTTCGCTGCCGAAGACTCGCTCCCTGCGACGCTCACAAGCGAAGAGGAGCTGAATCGTCACCTCGGCATGGCTACGACCATGGCGACAAGCCCACCGAGATCGACTGGCAGCGTGAGTTCGTCATCCCCGTCGTCCTCCCTGCCATGACGATCTCCACGGAGATCCTCCCCGTACGCTTGAAGAAGGACGCTGAGGGCAACCTCGTCCTCACCTACAAGGTACAGCGTGGCGAAGACATGAAGACCGCTGAGATACGGCCCTTCACCGCGATCATCGTATCGCGTGACTTCCTCGCCCCAGTACGTCTCGAGGAAGCTAACTAACCCTTTATTCCCTACTACAGGCGCAGCCCCGCTTCCGAGCCTCGGGAGTGGGGCTGCGTGCGTCTCATACAGCCGGTCTCGGAGGGGCAGTCGCAGGAGTGTATGAAAAAGACAGTGACAGTGGGGGATAAGTACGTGACTTTTTCGTACATTTGCGCTGACTTTTTGCGGGGGTAGTGCATCGCTTGATGTCCACTTTGCTGGGTCACAAGTCATGTGCTATGCACCAGCAGAAGCACTCGTGTGTAATTCATAGTAAGTTTAACAAATGGAAAATTTGAAAGAGATCAGCCCATCGCGGACTTCAACTGGGATGAGTTTGAGAAGGGAGAGGTAGCGTGCTCTGCTTCTCGTCAGAGCAGGAAGCCGCTTATGATGGCACCTGAACAACGTTAAGGATCAGGAGATCGTCATCGGTACGGTTACCAAGATTGGTAAGCGCGAGTACTCGTCAACATCGGCTTCAAGAGCGAAGGTGCATCAACTCAGCTGAGTTCCGCCACAACCCCGAGCTCCAGGTAGGCGACAAGGTCGAGGTCTTCATCGAATCACAGGAAGACAAGAAGGGACAGCTCGTCCTCTCACACCGTCAGGCACGCGCCGCTCGCTCATGGGATCGTATCAATGAAGCCCTCGAGAAGGACGAAGTGGTACGCGGCTACGTCAGTGCCGCACGAAGGGTGGTATGATCGTCGATATCTTCGGTATCGAGGCCTTCCTCCCCGGCTCACAGATCGACGTCCGTCCCATCCGCGACTACGATGCTTATGTCGACAAGACCATGGAGTTCAAGATCGTCAAGATCAACCAGGACTTCAAGAACGTCGTTGTATCGCATAAGGTCCTCATCGAAGCTGAACTCGAAGCTCAGAAGGCAGAGATCATCAGCAAGCTCGAGAAGGGTCAGGTACTCGAAGGTGTCGTCAAGAACATCACTTCCTACGGGGCCTTCATCGACCTCGGTGGTATCGATGGTCTCGTCCACATCACCGACCTCTCTGGGGCCGTGTATCTCACCCCAGCGAAGTGGTTAGCCCTCGACCAGAAGCTCAACGTCGTTATCCTCGAGTTCGACGAAGCTAGAAGCGCATCGCTCTTGGCCTCAAGCAGCTCCAGCCACATCCTTGGGATAGCCTCGACCCTAACCTCAAGGTCGGCGACAAGATCAAGGGTAAGGTCGTCGTCCTGGCTGACTACGGTGCATTCATCGAAGTGGCTCCAGGGCGTAGAAGGTCCCGTCCACATCTCTGAAATGTCTTGGACGCAGCACGTCCGCTCGGCTCAGGAACTCCCTCAAGGTCGGCGACGAAGTCGAAGCTGTCATCCTCTCTTGACCGCGAAGAGCGTAAGATGAGCCTCGGTCTCAAGCAGCTCAAGGAAGATCCATGGGAAAACATCGACAAGCGCTTCCCCATCGGCTCTCGCCACACGGCTAAGGTCCGCAACTTCACCAACTTCGGTGTCTTCGTAGAGATCGAAGAAGGTATCGATGGTCTTGTACACATCTCCGACCTCTCTTGACGAAGAAGATCAAGCACCCCAACGAGTTCACGGAAGTCGGTGCTCCTCTGAGATCGTCGTCCTCGAAATCGACAAGGAAAACCGTCGTCTCTCTCGGCCACAAGCAGCTTGAAGAGAACCCCTGGAACGCCTTCGAAGCTGACTCACCGCGTAGGGTACGATCCACGAAGGTACGATCCGTGAATTCGTAGAGAAGGGCGCTGTCATCTCTCTCCCCGAAGGTATCGAAGCATTCGCTACGCCTAAGCACCTGGTCAAGGCCGATGGTACGCAGGCTGTCAAGGGCGAAACGCTCCCTTCAAGGTCATCGAATTCACCAAGGATTCTCGCCGCATCATCGTCTCTCACAGCCGTACCTTCGAAGACGAAGCTAAGGCTGAAGCTCGTGCAAGCGAGCGTGCAGAGCGCGCTGAGCGTCAGGCTCGCCACCAGGATGCTTCTGCTGCCGTCGCTGCTACCAACGCTGCTACGGAGAAGGCTACCTCGGTGACCTCGATGCACTGGCTGCCCTCAAGGAAAAAGCTCTCCTAAGAGACGCTTTGCACAGCCTACCCGTGAGGTAGGGTGCAAAACACGGACGCCCCGTCTTCCTCAATGGAAGGCGGGGCGTCTTCTATATCACGGGGCTCTTACCCCTATCGCTTCTGAGGCGCAGTGCGCTTGCGGGAGATATGGGCAGCCGCACTCGGCATCCTTATCATAGCTCAGGCGAGCAAAGACGGGATAGTGATCGGAGGGAGCACGACGCACGTGCTTCTTTAGGCGCACCGGCTGGGGCTTGCTGCTCTCTTCGGTAGCGTCCTCACGCTCCGTCCAGTAGCTATCGGTACGCACGGCATAGCGCAAGACACGGTAGTCAGGTGAGACGAAGATATGGTCGATACGGCTCGGCGTCTTCAGCTCGGTGTCGAAGGCATTGAACGTCCTGTTGGGTGCCAGCTTACGCTCGGCGACAGCATACGAATCACGAAGGAGGGCGGTCGAGGTCGTAGGGCCATAGACCTCATCGGTCTGGTCGACATTGAAGTCCCCCGTGAGGATGTGAGAGGCACCCGCTGGCACGAGACTGCGGATACGGCTCATGACAAGGCGAGCGGACTCCATACGCGCCTGACGCCCGACGTGGTCGAGGTGGAGGTTGAAGAAGTACAGACGCTGATGGGCACGCAGGTCTTCAAATTCCGCCCCACGTACAGATACGGATGCAGGCAGCATCCCAGCCGAGGGCGGGGCGGTCAGGTGTCTCTGCTTAGCCAGAAGTTCCCCGAGCGGATCTTCTTCAAGCGTCCCTTGTGGTAGAAGATGGCAGAGTACTCGCCTTCCTCACGCCCATCATCACGGGCGACACCGATGTAGTCGTATTCAGGAGCCCCTTCAGAAGGTCATGGATCTGCCCGACCTTCGCCTCCTGCGTGCCGAAGATATCGGGGCTTTCGTAGGAGAGGATATCGCAGATGACGGGGCAGCGCTGGCTCCAGCCATTGCCCTGCTTGGCATCGGATTCATTCTGGTAGCGGACGTTGTACGTCCCGACGAGAGCTCTTGCGCCTGCACGCCGAGGACGGCGACGAGGCTAAGAGCGAGGGTGAATAGTCGCTTCATGCTGATGGATTCATGTATTCAGTGTGTATCTATACAAATATACGCCATTCACCAGACAGCCCTGCGACCCACTCATCCGATGCGAGAGCGGAGGTAAGCTATGCAGGGAGCTGTGACAACCTATATTGGTCGCTGAGTCGACCTATATAGGTCCACGTCACGACCAATATAGGTTCGCACACGGACCAATAGTGGTTCACCCGCTGACCCATATAGGTCGAAATAGGAGAGCTATATAAGTTTGCCCCTACATTCCAAGTAAGTCACTGAAATATAGCGAGCTAATCAGAGCGCCTTTATTCCACCCTTCTTCACACCACCAGCGAGGTACGAGCAGGCGTAACTCACCAAGCGAGGAAGTCGTACCTCCCGCCCCTCCTCACCCCACCTCACAGGAGTGCGCGGGATAGGCTAAAGTCTGGATAACCACGAGAATAGTCGTACCTTTGCGCCCAAGAATAGATAACTGATGTCGACAACACCTCATCCTCCCCTCATCCCATCGGCGGCACGTGCCGGCCTGACCTTCAGGGCTCATCCTCGTCGTGATGTACACCGCCCGTATACTGAGCTTTACAGGTACCCCTCCTGCAGATTCTCTACTTTTCAGGGTCATCATCGTGCCCATCGTGGCCTCATCGTGGTGCCCGAGCTTATCGAGATTACTTCTACCCCACGGGGCCCTTCAAGGCTGGTCAAGGCTTCAGCTACGTCGTCCTCCCACACGTCTTCGGCGGTATCTTGGCCTTCATCCCCAGTACTTCTACTCCGCTATGCGATGCCTACGCTCCTGGCGGCTTTGGGAAGAAGCCCTGCGCACAACGCCAGGGGCGACCGCTCAGATGCGTGAGATGATCCTGCAGATGCAGGGGTATCACCCCTGGCAGTGGCTCTGGACGGACTATTGCCTGACGATCATCCTGGGCGGGATCTGAGCCTCATCACGGGGCTCATCCTACGTCGCAAATAAGATAGATACATGGACATCTCTGTCGTAATACCCCTATATAACGAAGCCGAATCCCTGCCCGAGCTCGAGGCATGGATCCGACGCGTGATGGAGGAGCATGGCTTCTCCTACGAGATCATCTTCATCAACGATGGTAGCACGGACGACTCGTGGCGCATCATCCAGGAGCTTCGCGAGAAGAACCCCCATGTGCGTGGCGTGAAGTTCCGCCGCAACTATGGGAAGTCCCCCGGCCTGCAGTGTGGCTTCGCTCGCACCCGTGGCGACGTGGTCATCACGATGGACGCTGACCTGCAGGACAGTCCCGACGAGATCCCTGGCCTCTACCGCATGGTCAAGGAGGAGGGCTACGATCTGGTCAGCGGCTGGAAGCAGAAGCGCTACGACCCCGTCCTCAGCAAGAACCTCCCCTCCAAGCTCTTCAACGCTACGGCGCGTAAGCTCTCGGGCATCGACTAACCCGCACGACTTCAACTGCGGGCTCAAGGCCTCATCGCTCCGAGGTCGTCAAGAGTATCGAGATCTACAACGATATGCACCGCTACATCCCCTACATGGCGAAGGTGGCGGGCTTCACGCATCGGCGAGAAGGTCGTACAGCATCAGGCACGTAAGTACGGCACGAGTGTTCGGCCTCAACCGCTTTGTCAACGGCTACCTCGACCCTCATCACGCTGTGGTTCACCTCGACCTTCGGCCGCAAGCCCATGCACTTCTTCGGGCCTCGGTGGGAGCCTGATGTTCATCATCGGCTTCTCGCGCTGGCCGTCGTCCCGTGTAGTAAGCTCTTCCACATCTGGACGGGTACGCCTGCACCGCTCGTCACGGACCGCCCTACTTCTTCATCGCACTCACGGCGATGGTCATCGGGACGCAGCTCTTCCTCTCGGGGCTTTGTCGCAGAGCTGCTGGCACGCCAGTCGCAGGACCGCAACGACTACAAGATCGACGAAGAAATCTAACTCCACATACACACGCTATGCACCATCTACGCCACGTAGTGCTGGCTGCTGCCCTTCTCCTCGGCTTCGGCTCGTGCCAGAAGTCTGGGAGCGGTAGCGAAGGCGACTACACCAAGCTCACGGGGGAGGTCTTCACGACGACCTTCTCCATCCAGTACAATGCCCAGAAGGACTATTCGGAGGCCGTCGACTCGACCTTCCATGCCTTCAGCCACTCGCTCAATCCCTTCGACTCCACGAGCCTCATCTCAGCGATCAACCGCAATGAGTCGCAGCTCATGGACTCGATGCTGCGCGAGGTCTTCCTGCAATCCATCGTCATCTCGCGCCACACGGGTGGGAGCTATGACGTGACCTGCGCCCCACTCATCAACCTCTGGGGCTTCGGCTTCGAGAAGAAGAAGACCGACAGCGTCACCCCCGAAGCTATCGACAGCGTCCGCGCCTTCGTGGGCTTTGACAAGATCCACCTCGACGGTATGCGCATGATCAAGGAGGACCCGCGCATGAAGATGGACTTCTCCTCCATCTCCAAGGGCTACTGCTCCGATCTCGTGGCACGTATGCTCAAGCGCCGTGGCGTGACGAGCTACCTCGTCGAGCTCGGCGGGGAGATCGCCTTCGAGGGCACCAACTCACGAGGTGAGAGCTGGGTCATCGGCGTCGACAAGCCCATCGCAGACCCTGCGGGCGTCATCAATGACTTCCAGGTGCGCGTACAGCTCCCCCGTACCGCTGGCGGGCTGGCGACCTCGGGCAACTACCGCAACTTCAAGGTCATGAATGGCAAGAAGATCGCCCACACCATCGACCCACACGGGCTATCCCATCCAGACGGATGTGCTGAGTGCCACGATCATCGCCCCCACGTGTATGCTCGCTGATGGGCTGGCGACCGCCTGCATGACCCGCACGGCAGCCGACGTCCCCGCACTGATACAGAACTTCCTGGGGTCGAATACATGCTCATCCTCGGCGACGAGAAGACGGGCTTCCGCACGGTGATGTCCCCCGGCTTCGAGCGCCTCATCCTCCCCGACTAATTCACTACTCACTAATAGTACAACTCAATATGGGAAAGAAAGTGATCATCGCTCTCTACGGACATGCGAATACAGGTAAGACCACTACGTTGCGCAAGCTCGCACTACAGTTCTTGGAGTTGCCAGAAGTGGAAGAAGATATTCAAATAGGGCTTCCTCGTTGGGAAAAAGAAAATAGTTGTGTCAACTGCGAAAGATGATAAAGTCAATACATTCTTCTGTGAAGAGTTGATGCACATGTCCTTGTTACAGCAACAAGAACAAAGGAACCGGGAGAAGAATGTGCCCCAAGAATTATCGTAGATCCTAAGTCGATAAAGAAGGATAATACAGGTTCAGACCAGGAGCAAGTCACAACGCAAGAAGAGGAGATCTCAAAGCTCATTGAACCAATAGCTATGCAAAATGAGATCACCACGCTACGTCAGTTCTCGCTAGAACTCCTGAAGTCGGATGTTGTGAAAGGAGATATTCAAATAGCCTTCCACTATAAGGGTAAGAGAATACTTATATCAACTGCAGGTGATAATAAGAAGGTCGTAGATGAAAGTACACGCTTATTCGATAGTGTGGGGCAGATATACTTATTACAGCAATAAGTGAAGAGATCTCAGCAAAGGATGCGCCAGAGGAACCATCTAAAGAGAACAATAAGGACTCAGCTAGAGAAATATATGAAAAGAATCAGTAAGGATGTAGTTGTGGTTCCGAAGTGGGAACCAAAGGTATGTGCAACTTCAGAGCAGGAGCAGGTTAATGAGGAACAGGCTAAGGCTATTAAATCTATCATAGATCAGATGATCATAGACTGGGAAAAATAATCAGAGGGTAATCTGCCTCATCTGATCCCGCCTCTAAATAAGGGATAGCAGAGCTCGCCCGTGGATTCCTTGAGGAGTCCACGGGCGAGCTCTTATTTTCCTTCGGTCAGTGCTGGGGGAAGGGCTGGGCTGAGCGGGCGAAGGAGAGGGCTTCTCAGCCTGCATAGAATGGGCCCTCGCCCGTCAAGAGATTGGTATCATATTTGCACGAAGGTAGATAGCTCCCGCACGGCACAGCACGATCGGGAGGATAATGATAGCGCCTACACTGCCTCTCCATGTGGTGTAAGCCACCAATATATAGCAAATAACAATAAATAATATGAGCGAAGAAATCAAAGATCAAGAGCTGGAGCGCGACGAGCAGACAGCCACAGAAGAGCAGACAGATTGTCAGACAAACGAGCAGGCTCAGCCACAGAGGAAGAATTGACCGAGAGCCCAGCCGAAGAACTTTCGCCCGAAGCCAAGCTTCAGGCCGAGCTCGACAAGCTCAAGGACGCACACCTGCGTCTGGTCGCCGAGTACGACAACTACCGCAAGCGCACCCTCAAGGAGAAGAGCGAGCTCATCCGCAGCGGAGGCGAGAAGGCCCTCACCGACCTCTTGCCCGTCGTCGATGATCTCTGAAATCGCCCTGCAGAACCTCGACAAGGCCACCGACCTCGATGCCCTCAAGGAAGGCGTGCACCTGATCTACTCAAAGTTCGTGGACCACCTCAGCCGTCAGGGGCGTCACAGCTATCCCCACCGAGGGCGAGAGCTTGACGATGAGCTCCACGAGCCATCGCACCTTCCCGCCCCCGAGGAGAGCCTCAGGGCAAGATCATCGACTGCGTCAAGAAGGGCTACAAGCTCCACAACAAGGTACTACGCCACTCCTCTGTGGTCGTAGGTCAGTAAGGAAAGGAGAAACTATCTCATGGCAGAAAAGAGAGATTACTATGAAGTCCTTGGCGTAGCTAAGGGTGCTTCGGCCGAAGAGCTGAAGAAGGCCTACCGCAAGCTCGCCATCAAATATCACCCCGACAAGAATCCGGGGACAAGGAGGCCGAAGAGAAGTTCAAGGAGCTTGCTGAGGCCTATGACGTACTGAGCGATCCAGAGAAGCGCCAGCGCTACGACCAGTTCGGTCATGCCGGTGTCGAGTAGCAGCGCCGCCAGCGGTGGCGGTGGCTTCGGCGGAGTGCATGTCGATGGAAGATATCTTCAGCCGCTTCGGCGACCTCTTCGGAGGTGGTGGCTTCGGTGGCTTTTGACTTCGGTGGCTTCGGCGGAGGTGGCAGCGGTGGCCGTCAGGGTCCCGCGCGGCTCGACCTTCGCGCGCCGCGCCCGCCTCACCCTCGAGGAGATCGACATGGGCGTAGAGAAGAAGCTCAAGGTGAAGAGCAAGTCGCCTGCTCCCACTGTCACGGCGACGGCACCACGGAGAAGGACGGCAAGAAGCAGTGCGACACGTGTCACGGCTCGGGTGTCGTCATCTCCGCTCAGCGCAGTATCTTCGGCATGATGCAGACGCAGTCCGTCTGCCCCACCTGTGAGGGTACGGGCGAAGTCATCACCAAGCCCTGTAGCTTCTGTAAGGGGAAGGGCACGCAGATCGGCGAAGAGGTCGTATCCTTCCGCATCCCAGCTGGGGTCGCCGAAGGTATGCAGTTCTCCGTCCAAGGTAAGGGGAACGCAGCTCCCCGCGGTGGTATCCCCGGTGACCTGCAGGTCGTCATCCAGGAAGAAGAGGATCCCAATCTCATCCGCAACGGCAACGACCTCATCTACAACCTCCTCATCTCCGTACCTACGGCCGCCCAAGGTGGCTCCGTCGAGGTACCTACGATCGGCGGGAAGGCACGTGTGAACATCGCCGCAGGCACGCAGCCAGGCAAGGTCCTCCGTCTGCGTGGCAAGGGCCTCCCTTCGGTCAACGGCTACGGCAAGGGTGACCTGCTGGTGAACGTCAACGTCTTCATCCCGAAGCTCAACGAGAAGACCGATGCCTCCGTCCTTGAGACGATGTCCGCACCCGCCTTCGAGCCTACGGACGAAGCCCGCAAGGAGATCGATAAGCACTACCGTCAGATGCTTCGATAGTCCCGACCACAAAAGGGAACTCTGTAAATAGGCGAGGCCGCGATCATCAGATGATCGCGGCCTCGCTGTCGTTTTGTGTGTATGTTCGTGGAGAGGTCTGTGTCCTACTTAGTTTGTAGGCTGATATATCGTAATTAGAACGTACATAAAGGTATGAATATTATCTACGGCAACAAAAGACTACTCCACAGCACTCTATGCACTCTATAGCAGCGTGCCCGCACCGACCTCATGGGGTCAGGTGCGGGCACGCCTTGTATAGAGGTGCGAGCCTCAGGGCTTACTTACCCTGCTCGAGAGCGAGCGTACGTGAGGGCTGGTCGCAGAGCTCGGGATCACCGTAGAACTGGATTGGCCCGGGATAGATGAAGCACGTATCCTTAGCCCACTCAGCACGGTTAGCTACGAAGTAAGCGAAGGGCTTGCCCTGAAGGTCTACGAGAGCCTTCTGGATCACAGGCTTCATTTCGCCGTGACGACGCTCCATGTTCATCATCATCGTCGTGGGGATACCACCAGCGATCCACTCAGTAGCGGGAGCCGTGAGGTTCTGTACAGAGCTCATGTAGCCCGTCACACCAGAGGCGATGAGGCAAGCAGCCGTACGACCGAGGGCGTAGCAGTAGTCAGCATCGAAGTTCGAGGGCATAGCGCAGCGGCCTTCGTAGCCGAAGAAGTGCGTGAGGGGAGAGAACTACCCGTGAAGCGACCTTCTTCCTTCCAAGCAGCGAGCTTGGTAGCGACCATCTCAGCCAGGAGCTTTTTCCGTCTCGATGAGCGACACCTGGACGTTGCCGTGGGGTCACGGTCGAGCGTCAGCTGGCGAGCTACCGTAGCGGGCAGGCTGGCGTAGAGAGCTGAGTTAGCAGCGCTGAGGTGCTCAGCGACATAGGCACGCTGCTCGTCAGCGGGGACAGCGCGGAACTCTGCCTCGTGGTGTGCGAGGTAGTCGTTGAGCTCAGCGATGAGCGCCTTGAAGGCAGGGATGAATTCGATAAGACCTTCGGGGATCAGTACCGTACCGAAGTTCTCACCCTTAGCAGCACGAGCGGCTACGACCTCAGCGATGGTGGGTGACTACGTCGTCGAGGGTCTGGTTCTTAGCCTCTACTTCTTCGCTGATGATAGCGACGTTGGGCTGTACCTGCAGGGCGCACTCGAGGGCGATGTGCGAAGCAGAGCGGCCCATGAGCTTGATGAAGTGCCAGTACTTACGGGCAGAGTTACAGTCGCGCTGGATGTTACCGATGACTTCAGCGTAGACCTTCGTAGCGGTGTCGAAGCCGAAGGAGGTCTCGATCTGCTCGTTCTTCAGGTCACCGTCGATGGTCTTGGGGCAGCCAATGACCTGGACGGGAGCGCCGATGTTTTGTAGTATTCTGCGAGGACTGCAGCGTTGGTGTTGGAGTCGTCACCACCGATGATGACCAGCGCACGGATGTCGAGCTTCTTGAGGATCTCGAGACCCTTGTCGAACTGAGCCGTCTCCTCGAGCTTCGTACGGCCAGAGCCGATGATGTCGAAGCCGCCGGTATTGCGGTACTCGTCGATGATATCGGCCGTCAGCTCGATGTAGTTGTGCTGTACGAGACCGTCAGGACCCATGAGGAAGCCATAGAGACGGCTGTCGGGATGGATCTTCTTCAGACCGTCGAAGAGGCCTGCGATGACGTTGTGCCCACCAGGAGCCTGACCGCCAGAGAGGATGACACCGCCATTGATGGGCGTGCCAGAGGTAGCCTCGCTCGAAGCTTCGAAAGTGAGCTTGGGGAGACCGTATGTGTTAGGGAAAAGCTTGGCGATAGCTTCCTGATCGCTGACGCTCTGCGTAGCTGCACCGAAGACGGTCTTCACGCCACCTTCCAGTGCCTTAGGGAGCTTGGGGCTGTACTTACTACGAGCCTGCTGGAGTGCACTCTTAATCATTATTGCTTGTTTGGGTATAATAGAACCTATGGATTTGCGGTACAAAGATCTTAAAATTTCTTCATAATAGCCCCCACCTTTCCTTTTTGCACGTAGATAAAGGCCTTTTTAGATGCTCGCGCCCGCCCGCGAAGGCGATTTACCGACCACCCACCCCCATTTTTCGCCCCGCTCACATCACCTTCTCCATCCCTCTCAAGCACCTCTATCACAGCACCTCCCGAGGTCGTCACAGCACACCTCACAGCCAACAAAATTTGACCAGTACTGGTCGCCGTTCTGACCAGTACTGGTTGCTTTCGTGACCAGTACTACTTACTATGAGTGACCAGTACTACTCGCCGTTCCGACCAGTACTGGTTGCTTTTGCGACCTATATTGGTCGGTGGGTGGACCTATATAGGTTCATTCAGCGACCCATATAGCTTCACTCGACGACCCATATAGGGTCCACCCACCGACCAATATAGCTTCACACCCCTCCGCTATAGATACAGAAGCTACTGCACGGGAAATGGGAGGGGAAAGGTATGCGAGGGCATGGCGTATCTTTGCTCCAATAAATGACTCAACCAATGGCAGACAACCGCTCCACCCGTCCCTACCAGCTGGGGCTCGCCCTCAGTGGCGGCAGCATCAAGGGCTTTGCCCACCTCGGCATCTTAAAGTACCTCGATGAGGTAGATCTGCGCCCCGAGATCATCGCTGGCACCAGCGCAGGCTCCATCATGGGCGCCTTCACGCATCGGGCTGTGCCCTGAGGAGATCCACGAACTTTTCTCGAAGACGGGCTTCATGCAGATGACCAGCTTCACCACCAAGGGGCGGGATCTTTCAGCACGACGAAATTCCTCCAGTTGCTTAAGAAGAACCTCCGCCACCGCAATCTGGAGGATCTACCGACCCCCATGCGTATCGTGGCCACCGACCTAAACCGAGGAGAACCACACGTCTTTACTGAGGGCCCCTTGGCTAAGATTATCCTGGCTTCATCAAGCATCCCCATCCTCTTCTGTCCTGTAGAAATCGACGGTCACACCTACGTCGACGGTGGGCTCTTCCGCAACTTCCCCGTCACGGCCATCCGCGAGGACTGCGAGGAGGTTATCGGTATGAACCTCGGCCCTGTACAGAGCGAAGAAACCCCCATGAATATAAAGGACATCGCTAACCGTGCATGGGAACTAATCTTCCGCCAGAATACCACCCCTGACTGTGCGGCCTGCGACTACCTCCTTGAGACGAGCGAGGTAACGAAGTTCGGGATGTTTGAGGTCAGCGCTTCCGAGCAGCTGATGAAGATAGGCTACGAGCTGGCGAAAGCTGAGCTCGCGCCGCTGGTCAAAAAGAAGAAGGACGCAAAGAAGCCTTAGCCCCGCCACCTACCCATACCTATGCAGCAGAAGATCGTCATCTACTCCGCCCTCACTCGACTCTGGGGGAATAAGAATACGACCCGCCAGCCCCATGGCACACTCTCCGCGAATGGCTCGGGGAAGCTCCGTGACTTCACACCCGAAGCCCTCGCCTATATCCGCAGTCTCGGAGCAACTCACGTCTGGTATATCGGCCTGCTGGAGCACGCTACGAAGACCGACTACAGCACCCAAGGCATCCATCCCGACCACCCCGACACGGTGAAGGGGCAGGCAGGCTCGCCCTATGCCGTCAAGGACTACTACGACGTCGACCCCGACCTCGCCGAAGATCCACACGCGCGACAGGCAGAGCTGGATGCCCTCATCAAGCGTACCCATCAGGCCGGGCTGCAGGTCTTGATGGACTTTTATCCCCAACCACGTCGCCCGCACCTATGACTCCGATGCATGCCCTGAGGGCGTCGCAGACCTCGGTGCTACGGACGATGTACAGCTGGCGTTCTCTCCGCGCAACAACTTCTACTACCTCCCCGACACCTCACTTATCCTACCCTTATCCACAGAGTCATCCCCATACACCGAGTGCCCAGCACGCGCTACGGGGAACGACTGCTTCAGCCCCTACCCCAGCATCACGGACTGGTACGAGACGGTGAAGCTCAACTACAGGGGTGGACTACTGCGGGGAAGTGGCTCACATGCCGACCCCATCCCCGATACGTGGGTGAAGATGCGTGACATCCTCTGCTACTGGGCAGCACGTGGTGTCGATGGCTTCCGCTGTGATATGACGGAGCTTGTCCCACCTGCCTTCTGGGCTTGGGCGATCCCCTCGGTGCGTGAGCAGTACCCCAAGACGCTCTTCCTCGCAGAGATCTACCAGCCCCACCGCTACGGCGAGTACCTGCATGCAGGCTTCGACTACCTGTATGACAAGGTCGGCATCTATGATTTCCTCATCGCTCTCGGCAAGGGCGCACGCGACGCGGCGGACTTCACCGGTGTGCGTGATGCCGTCGGTGGCGAGCAACCCGCGATGTGCTACTCACGGAGAACCACGACGAGCAGCGCCTCGCCTCGGACTTCGTCTTCGCCTCTCCCCGTCAGGGCTTCCTCGCTACGGCTGTTGCAGCCCTAAGTGGGGGCAATCCTCTACTCCTCTACTTCGGTCAGGAGCTGGGCGAGCAGGGCATGGACAGCGAGGGCTTCAGCGGGCGTGATGGCCGCACGACGATCTTCGACTACTGGAGCCTTGACAAGCTCCAGCGCCTGCAAGCAGGTAATTACACCTCCGTCCAGCTGACGGACGAAGAGGCCCGCCTACTCAGCGACTACCAGCGCCTCGCCTCCTGCTACACCGACCCCATCATCAGCCGAGGGAGCTACTACGGCCTGCGTGCCGAGGGCTCTGGCAGAGAGCGTGTCCTCGCCTTCGCCCGCGCTTCGGAGGAAGGGCTCTACCTCGTACTGGCAAACTTCTCCAGCGAGCAAGCAGATATTGCCCTCCCCCTACCCGCCGAATTCTTCGCCGCTACGGGCATCACCGAGGGCACGGCCTTCCGTGCCGCAGACCAGCTCACGGATGCAGTGGACTTCCTCTGCCTCACCACGCTGGCTCCCCTTCGCCTGAGCCTCGCTCCCCACGGCCTGCAGATCCTCCGCCTCACAGCGGTGTAAAGCAAAGCGCCCCCCGAGCGTATCAGTATAAAAAGACCCGCCGGCTACCCTCCTTCGTGGAGCGTAGCCGGCGGGCTTATTGTGGGGAGTAGCTTCCCTTAGTGCAGGGTAGCCGAGCGGACGATCTCGCAGACCGTGGGGTGTGGGAAGACGATACGAGACAGCTCAGAGCTTCATGCGCTGCTCGACAGCCATGACCGCAGGCACCAGGATCTCCGAAGAGCCATTACAAAGAGATGTGCACCGAGGATAACCCCTCCTTGTCCGTGAGGAGCTTGCAGAAGCCATTGCCCTGCTCGTTCTCGATGATGAAGCGCCCGGAGCGTCATCGGCACACGATGTACCTCGTAGTCGACGCGCAGCACGCAGCTCCTGCTCCGTCTGGCCGACAGCAGCGATCTCGGGATCGGTATAGACGATACCAGGGATAGCACGGTAGCTCATCACATCCTCCGTACCGGTGATGTGGTGTACAGCGACCTGCCCTTCGCGAGCAGCCGTGTGAGCGAGCATAGTGACCGTTGACATCACCGACGGCATAGATACCAGGCACTGAGGTCTGGAGGTGCTCATCGACGACGACAGCCCCACGCTGGAGCTCGACACCGACCGTCTCCAGTCCCAGACCATCGGTCACAGCACGACGGCCGACACTGACCAGCAGCTTGTCGAAGGGGATCTCCAGCATCTCGCCCCTCATGCTCAGCGATGACCTTGCCCTCACGCACGGCAGTGACCTTCGTGGAGAGGTGGAACTTCACCTGCGCTTCTCGAAGGCCTTCTGCAGCTCCCCAGAGAGCTCTTCGTCCATAGGCCCGAGGATCTTAGGCAGCATCTCGACGACCGTGACCTCCACGCCGAGCGTAGAGAAGAAGGAGACGAACTCCATACCGATGACCCCGCCACCGAGGACGACGAGGGCTCAGTGAGCTCCTCGACCTCGAGCGCTTCCTTAGCTGTCCAGAAGGGCACATCGCTCAGCCCATCGATGGGTGGGATGAAGGCACGTGAGCCCGTAGCGATGATGACGTGGCGTGCCGTATAGGTCGCCTCGCCTGCAGCGATGGTGAAGCCCTCATCACTGCGCCCCGTAAGACGAGCCTCTTCGGTGACGATCTCGACCTCATGGCCCTGCAGACCGATACGGACACACGCACCGAGCTTTTTGAGGATCTTCGTCTTGCGCGCCATCACCTTACCGAGGTCGAAAGGCTGCTCGGGGATCGTAAGACCATATTTCTTGCCATCAAGGGCTTCGGAGAGGAGATGGGCAGAGTGCAGGAGTGCCTTCGTAGGTACGCAACCTTCGTTGAGACAGACTCCACCGAGCTTATTCTTCTCGAAGATGACGACGCGGAGGCCGTGGCTGCTGCATGCTCTGCAGCGTCGGTACTCGCCGGGGCCAGCACCGATGATAGCTACATCGTAGTTCATGAGTTTGAGTGTAGTGAGTGAGTTATATAGGGTATTATTAGCTAAGACCCTCGATGTCCATCGATGAAGTCTATCTTCTCGCTTGGGGGAAGCGGGGCAGACCGCATACGCACCAGAGCGCTCGAGGACGAGGACGATCATCTCAGCACCCGTGTTGATGACGACGTCGCGCACCTCGAGGTCGAAGTCACGCACGCTACCATAGGCCGTAGGATCGTCGCTGAAGGAGTACTGCGTCTTGGCGATACAGACGGGGAACTTCGACCAGCCGTGGCGCTCGATACGCCTCGAGCTGGCGCTGTGCCTTCGCCGAGAAGTGGATGGAGCGTGCACCGTAGATGCGCTGAGCGATAGCGTAGCCTTCTCCTCGATGGAGGCGGTGAGGATAGGTGAACAGCAGGGGCTGCGAGGGCTTCTGCTCGATGGTCTCGACGACGAGGCGAGCGAGCTCTCCGCACCAGCACCACCTTCGCCGAAGGCCGTTGACAGCGAAGCCCACACCAGCGGCGTGGCAATGCTCACGCACCAGAGCGATCTCTCCTCCGTATCGGTAGCGAAGCGGTTGAAGGCGACGACGACCGTCTGCCCGAAGCTCTTGAGGTTCTCGATATGGCGGTCGAGGTTAGCCAGCCCATGGCGGACGCCCTCGATATTCTGCGTCTTGAGATCCTTCTCATCGACACCACCGTGCATCTTCAGCCCGCCGAGGGTAGCCACGAGGACGGTGAGCGCAGGATGGAGGCCTGCCGTGCGGCACTTGATGTTGTAGAACTTCTCTGGCACCAAGGTCCGCACCGAAGCCTGCCTCCGTGATCGTGTAGTCGGAGTGCGCCAGCGCCATGCGGGTGGCGAGGATCGAGTTGCACCCGTGGGCGATGTTCGCAAAGGGACCGCCATGGATGAAGGCAGGGGTATGCTCGGTCGTCTGCGCCAGATTGGGCTTGATAGCATCGAGGAGGAGGACGGTGATAGCGCCCGCTACCCTGAGGTCACGCACCGTGAAGGGCTCACCCCGCCTCGTGTAGCCGAGGAGTATATTCTCGATACGGCGACGCAGGTCTTCGAGTGAAGTCGACAGACAGAGGATCGCCATAATCTCCGAGGCAGGCGTGATATCGAAGCCCGATTCGGCTGGGATACCATTGACCCTGACCACCGAGGCCCGTGACGATGGAGCGCAGAGAACGGTCGTTGACGTCGAGGACACGCTTCCAGAGGACTTCACTGAGGCCCTTGTCCGTATTGCGGTTCTGGTAGATATAGTTATCCAGGAGCGCAGTGATCATGTTGTGCGCAGAGGTGATGGCGTGGAAGTCACCGGTGAAGTGCAGGTTGATCTTCTCCATGGGAAGCACCTGAGCGTAGCCACCACCAGCAGCACCGCCCTTCATACCGAAGCAAGGGCCGAGAGGGGCTCACGCAGTGCGACGACCGCCTTATGACCGAGGCGGTTCATACCGAGAGCGAGGCCGATAGAGACCGTCGTCTTGCCGATACCAGCCTTCGTAGCGGTGATGGCGGTGACGAGGATGAGCTTGCCAGGCTTATGACCAGCTTGGAGCTCGGAGAGGTCTACCTTGGCGAGTACTTGCCGTAGTGCTCCAGGTGGCCGGTGGGGATAGCCACCTTGGCAGCTATCTTTTCGATCGGCTCGAGGGCTATCGAGCGGGCGATTTCGATGTCGGTCTTCATTACCAGAAAGAGAGTTAGTGAGTCAATGATGTGGGTAAAAGAGCTTCCTATTCGGGAGAGATGGGGTGAAAGCAAGCCGTGCGAAAGGACTGTAGAGGGGACTAACAGTTCTTTCGCACGGACATATAGAGGTTACTTGAGGTACTTATCAAGCCAGCCGAAGAAGGTACGCTGCCAGAGCAGGGCGTTCTGCGGGCGGAGGATCCAGTGATTCTCATCGGGGTAGATGAGGAGCTCGGCAGGGATGCCACGGAGCTTAGCCGCATTGAAGGCCGCCATACCTTGGCCTGCGAGGATGCGGTAGTCGCGCTCGCCGTGGATGACCAGTATCGGCGTATCCCAGTTGGCTACGAGCTTGTGGGGGGAGTTGGCGAAGGTGCGCTGAGCGACTGCATTGTCCTTCTCCCAGGGAGCACCACCCATATCCCAGTTGGCGAACCACATCTCCTCGGTCGTCATGTACTGCATCTCGAGGTTGAAGATGCCAGCGTGGGCGATGAAGGCCTTGAAGCGCTTCTGGTGCACGCCTGCCAGATAGAAGACGGAGTAGCCACCGTAGCTGGCACCGACACAGCCGAGACGCTCGCTGTCGACCCAAGGCTCCTTCTTCAGCTCATCGACTGCGGTGAGGTAGTCTTGGATATTCTGCCCCGAGTGAGTCACCGCTGATCTGCTCGTTCCATGCCTACCGAAGCTGGGGACGCCGTGGCGATTGGGAGCGATGACGATATAGCCTTGCTCAGCCATGAGGCGCATATTCCAGCGGTAGGAGAAGAACTGACTGACAGGGCTCTGTGGGCCACCCTGACAGAAGAGCAGCGCAGGGTACTTCTTCGTCTTGTCGAAGTTCGGTGGGAGGACGACCCAGACGAGCATGTTGCCCCCGTCAGTCGTCTTGACCCAGCGCTTCTCTACTGAGATCGGAGCGAGGCCGTCGAGTGTGGACTTATTCTCTGCCGTGAGCTGCTTCGCGGCACCGGTCTTGACGTCTACGAGGTAGAGATCCGTGGGATCAATGTAGCTCTGACGACCAGCGAGGATCTTACCACCCTGCACATCCAGCGAGGTGTAGTCGTGCATACCCGTGGTGATCTGGCGGATCTTACGACCCTTGAGCGCGATCTCCCAGAGCTGGGCTTCGGCATGCTTCGTCGAGAGGAAGAAGATGCTCTGGCTATTGGCCGACCACTGGAGCTCATCTACATCGTACTCGAAGCCGTCGGTAAGGGAAGGTCTTCTGCCCTGTCTTCAGATCCTGGACGAAGAGCGCTTGAGATCGGCTTCGTAGCCGTCACGCTCCATGCTGATCCAGCTGATGCGCTTGCCATCAGGCGAGAAGCGGGGGTGCGTGTCATAGCCACCCATCCCCTCGGTGATATTGCGCGTCTGACCAGAGGCAAGGTCGTAGAGATAGATATCGGTGTTGGTGGAGAGGGAGTACTCCATGCCCGTCTTCTTGCGGGAGGAGTAGGCTAAGGTCTTACCGTCGGGGCTCCATGAGAGCTCTTCAGCTCCGCCGAAGGGCTTCGTAGGAGCTTCGTAAGGCTCACCTTCGAGGATGTCCTTACCGCCCGTGATCGCTTCGCCACCTACGGGAGCGATGAAGATATGGGGGATCGTCTCTACCCATTCGTCCCAATGCTTGTACATCAGATCGGTGACGATACGACCCGTAGCCCTAGGGCAGGTCGGGGTAAAATCTCCTTAGTGCTCTTACCGAAGGAAATCTCCTTGATATAGGCCAGCTGCTTCTCATCGGGCGAGAAGAGGTAGTCCGAGAGCCCGCCCTCGATATTGGTCACCTGACGGCGGTCCGTACCATCGGGAGCCATCGTCCAGACCTGAGGAGCGCCACTCTCCGAAGAGATGTAGCTGATGCGACGGCCCTGCTGGATCCAGCGAGCGCCATGCACGCCAGCGACACCCTGGGTGATCTGACGGCGTGCGCTGCCATCGGAGGAGATGGTGAAGAGCTCGGTGCGGATCTTATTGTCCTTGATGCTGGGGAAGCCCACGCTGTAGACGACCGTCTTGCCGTCGGGAGAGAGGGCGGAGGCACCGACACGAGCGAGCGAAAGCATCGTCTCGGGCGCCATGTGCTGCGACTGCTGAGCCACAGCAGGCAGGGTCGCCGAGAGGGCTGCTGCCGTAGCAAGAGCGGTGATGTGCTTCTTGATCTTCATAGCGATATGCGTATTGTATATGTATGTGGTCTGGGATTAGGAGAAGCGTAGGCCAAGGGCTTCCTTGAGCTTGCGCACCTCGGGGTTGATCTCCGCGAGCTGATTGAAGCGATCCTCTTGGGTGAGGACGATCTTCGCCTGCTCCTCTACGGTCTTCTCGCGCAGGACGAGGTTGAACTTACGATTCTGCAGCGTCGTGCGGAGGAACTCCACGAGCTGGGGATAGACCTCCATCACCGTGGTATGGATGGCCTCACCTGGTGGGAGGGAGATCTCTGCCTGCACACCGTCTAAGAGCTTCGGCAGCTCGGGGCGCAGGATATTGCGATAGAGGATCTGTGAGGGTGTCAGCTCTTGCTCGACGAAGCGCACCCAAGCTCGCTGGAGGTCATCCTCCGTGAAGTCCTTATCCTCGACAGGGGCAGGGGGCCTCAGCTGGAGCCGTAGAAGAGGTTTCGCTAGAGCGTCTGCACGACGGCGTGCTCCGAAGAGACGCTTAGGAGCGGACGAGGTGGGAGCTAGCGAAGGGGTAGCAGATCGCAGGTGCTGGTGCTGGTGTCGGTGGGCTCTGGTGCCGGAGGGCGTCACCGCCGAAGGGGCAGGCTTAGGTGCGCCTGCGGTGCGGGAGGTGCTACGGGAGCAGTCTGCGCTTTGGGCGCAGGAGAAGCCGGTGGTGTAGCTACGGGTGGCGTCTGAGGGAGCAGCCTGTGGTGTAGCCGTCTGAGGTGCAGCGGGTGCTGGCGCAGCAGGGAGATTGAGGTCAGAGTCCCGCTTGAAGAGGGACCATACTGAGGAAGCTCAGCTCGACTAAGAGGCGCTTATTCGTTGCCCCGCGATACTGCTGATCGGCCTGCACCAGAGTCTTGAGCGCAGCGAAGAGGCTGGCAGGAGTGCACTGCTGGGCAATGGTCGCATAGGAGGCGGCTACGGCATCGGGCTTCTCCAAGAGCTGGAGCGTCTCGGGATGCTGGGCTACAAGGAGATCACGCACGAAGCGGAGAGCCCCGTGAGGATCGTCTGTCCCTCGAAGTCCCTGCCATCAGCTCATCCAGGAGGAGCAGGACACTACGATGATCCCACTCAGGAAGAGCTCGAAGATGCGGATGAAGTAGGTATAGTCGAGGACATTCAGACTCTCCAGCGCATGCTGGTAAGTGATATGTCCACCGGCGAAGCTGGCGATACGGTCAAACATCGACAGTGCATCGCGCATCCCCATCGGCCTTCTCGGCGATGAGCCCGAGCGCCGTCTCCTCGGCATCGATACCCTCGCTATCGGCGACGTAGCGCAGATGGCGGGTGATATCCTGCACGGTGATTCGCTTGAAGTCATAGATCTGACAGCGCGAGAGGATGGTGGGGAGGATCTCGTAGCTTCTCCGTCGTCGCTAAGATGAAGATAGCGTACGAGGGGGCTCTTCAAGGGTCTTGAGGAAGGCATTGAAAGCCGCCGCCGAGAGCATATGCACCTCGTCGATGATATAGACCTTGTAGCGACCGAGAGCGGGTGGCATCTGCACCTGCTCGGTGAGCTGGCGGATGTCCTCTACGGAATTGTTCGAGGCAGCGTCCAGCTCGAAGATGTTGAAGGAGCGCTGCCCTCAAAGGCCTTACAGCTCTCGCACTGCCCGCAAGCCTCACCTTCGGCGGAGAGGGTTCTCGCAGTTGATCGTCCGCGCTAAGACGCGTGCCGCCGTCGTCTTCCCCTACCCTACGGGGGCCACAGAAGAGGTACGCATGGGAGAGTTTGCCCGAGCGAACAGCGGTGCGTAGTGTGGAGGCCATAGCCTCCTGCCCGACGATACTACGGAAGGTATCGGGGCGGTATTTGCGTGCGGAGACGACGTAGTGCTCTGTCATTCTTCGAGGTCTGTGCTGGATCTATTACTGGTAGGACAAAGATACGTATTCCGCTCCAGCCTATGGAGTGCCATCTATAATAGTGGCGCCCCCACCCGACGGATCATAGTCCGAGGGATGGGGGCGCCTATTATGTGGGGAGGTGACGAAGCACCCTTAGCTTACTCCGTGAGGCCGCGGAAGCGCAGAAGGCTCGACATATCGGGCTCCGTGAGGCCGGTGAAGTTCGTGAAGAACGTGCCGACAGGGGCGGTATTCCCGCGTGAGAGGACCATCTCACGGAACCGCTGACCATTCTCACGCGTCAGCCCGCCGTGTGCGGCGAACCACTCGAGATATTGTGGTCGAGGACCTCCGTCCAGAGGTAAGAGTAGTAGCCCGAAGCATAGCCACCAGCGAAGACGTGCAGGTAGTAAGCCGAGCGGTAGCGGGGAGGTACGAGAGCGAAGTCAAGACCAGCACGAGCGAGCGCTTCACGCTCGAAGGCATCTACATCGCTCACCGTCTGACCAGCGGGGACATACCCCAAGCCATATCGATCGTCACGGCAGCGAGGTTCTCAGCCAGTGCGTAGGACTGTCCGTAGGTAGCAGCAGCCTTCATCTTGTCGATGAGCGCCTGAGGCATAGGCTCACCCGTCTTGTAGTGGCGGGCGTAGTGGCGCAGGACGACAGAGTCCGTCATCCAGTGCTCGTTGAACTGCGAGGGCATTTCCACGAAGTCACGAGGCGTATTCGTACCCGGAGAGCGTCTCGTACTTCTGCGAAGCGAAGAGGCCATGCAGAGCGTGGCCGAACTCATGGAAGAGCGTCTCTACATCCGACGAAGTGAGAAGGCGGGAGCGCCATAGCGGGAGCCTCGAAGTTGCAGACGTTGTAGATGACAGGCTTCGTACCGAAGAGCGTGCTCTGCTGAACGAAGTTCGACATCCATGCCCCACCCGTCTTCGTTGGGCGACGGAAGTAGTCCGTATAGAAGAGAGCCATTGGGGTATTATCCTGGTCGAAGACCTCGTAGACCTGTACGCCATCAGCATAGACAGGGATATCAGGACGGGGCTTGAAGGTCAGACCATAGAGCTGGTTGGCGGCGTAGAAGACCCCTATTCTTCAGCACGCTATCCAGCACGAGATAGGGCTTGAGATCGGCTTCGTTGAGGTCGTCGACTTAGCCTTCTTCGAGCGCTCGGCATAGTAGTCGAGGTCCCAAGCGGCGAGCTTGAAGTCCTTACCCTCAGTCTGCTGAGCGAAGGCTTCGAGTTCGGCGACATCGGCAGCGACCTTAGCACGGCAGGCGGGAGCCAGCTGGCTGATGAGGCGCTCTACGGCTCGGGACGACCAGCCATCTGGTCGCTCAGTGCCCAAGAGGCGAAGTGGGCAGCCCGAGGAGCTGCCTCTCGGCGCGCAGGGCAGCGATGCGGGTGATCGTGGGGTGCGTATTCGTGCTATCACCGCTCGAGCAGCGCGCGAGCGAAGCCTCAAGGACGCGGGCGACGGACATCACGGTTGTTCAGGTCGGCAAGGTAGCCTGGGCGTGACGTATTCGTCTGCTCCAGCAGGTACTTTACCCTTGTGGCTCTGCAGCGGTAGCCGCCTCCCAGCAGCACGGGTGATCGCTTCTTCGGGGAGAGGCCATCGAGGCTCCTCGACCTTGTCGACGAGGGACGGCTGCTTCCTTCGTGCCAGCGTTCACCTGATTCGTGAACTCGTCTGCAGCACAGCTGATCTCGCTATTGATCTTCTTCAGAGCTTCCTTGTCGGCAGCTGAGAGGAGAGCGCCCTCATGGACGAACTGATCATAGAGGACCTCCGTGAGACGTAGGTCTTCACCCTGGAGGCTGGAGCGCTGGTCGTAGACGGCCTTGATACGAGCGAAGAGCTTCTCATTCAGGACGGCAGCGCATCGTGGTGGGCGGAGAGCATGGGCGTCGTCTCTTCGTCGATCTTTCTGGAGCTCCCTCGGTGCCGTCAGCACCTACGAGGCCTGAGAGGATAGAGGTAGGCGCGTGCAGGAGGCGACGCGACTTCTCATACGCCAGCACGGTATTATCGAAGGTCGGAGCAGCCGTATTGCTCGTGATGCTGTCGATCTCGGCGAGGCTGGATACGGATCCCTCCTCGATAGCGGGGACGAAGTGCGCTGGGCGGATCTTTACTGAAGTCGGGAGCTTGGTAGTCAAGCGTGCTCTCGAGTGAGGGGATTCTCCTTGGTCGAGCTGGTCTGGCAAGCAGTGAGCATAGCGAGGAGGCTCAGAGTGGCAATGAGTCGTTTCCATAGGTGTGTGGGGAATTAGAGGTGGAGGTCGCTGGGGGAGCTACACACCGCTGGGGCTCACCGATCCAGGCGATGGCCTCATCGATCAGGTGGATCTGTGGGGCGAAGAGGCGTCTGAGATCTCGATAGTAGTCTTGACGCAGTAGTCCCTGCGAGAGGCCTGCGACGTCAATGCGACGAGCGTTCATAAGGAGGTCGGGCACTGCGTCGTGGAAGGCACTATAAGCATCCTTGTGGCGAGTCATTGCCTTGGGGATGAAGAGGACGTTTTGCTCGACGCTTACGCTCCATGATCGCATCAGCCAGAGGGGATGAGAGCCGCCCCCGTCGTGTAGCGAACGCAGTGGATGAGCCATAGGCCGCAGAGACATCGAAGCTACGGTGGTCGGCAGGATGCTGGTCCATGGTGACGACGATAGCGTCGTACTCGGCATGGTGCTCCCTTGACGTAAGCGGTGAGATAGTCCATCGCTGGGATCGCGCCTTCGATGGCAGGGAGCCAGTGATAAGAAGTCGTTTTGGGATCTACGATCAGCAGGATGTTCATGATTAGAAGGGTGGTGTGGTTTTGGGGTAAAGAGAGTGAGGGGGTAAGGGTGGCAGCGGGAAGGCGCCTGAGTGCCCCAAGGCTGAGCCTCTAAGAGAGGGCACTCAGGCGGCTCCGCTACGCCGCATCTCGAGTCTTATCAGAGCTCGAGATCGAGGTCGAACTGCTCATGCCAGAGGCAGACCCTGCTTCATGAGCTGCTCCATGAAGGATCTGGATCGAACTCCTCGACGTTGTACACGCCTCGCGACGCCAGAGGCCTTGAAGAACATCATCGCACCGATCGTGGCGGGTACACCCGTGGTGTGCTCACGCCCTGAGCACCGGTCTCCTGATAGGCAGCCTGGTGGCTGCAGTTGTTCCACACGTAGTAGGTCTTCTCCTTGCCGTCCTTGATACCGCGGATACGGCAGCCGATAGACGTCTCACCCGTGTAGTTCTCACCGAGCTCACCGGGATTAGGCAGGATCGCCTTGAGGAACTGGATGGGGACGATCTCCACGCCGTTGTAGAGGACGGGGTCGATCGCGTGATACCGATATTCTGCACTGAGCGCGCAGGTGGGTCAGGGTACTCCTCCGAAGGTCATCCAGAAGCGTGCACGGCGGATCGTGGGATAGTTCTTCACGAGCGACTCAAGCTCACTCGTGGTAGAGGTAAGACTCACGCACCCGATATTGTAGGATAGGTCAGGGGCTTGTGGATCTCCTGAGGGCTCGGTCTCGCGCCACTCGCCGTCCTCGTAGTACTCTACCCTTCTGGGTGATCTACGCGGATGTTGATCTCGGGATTGAAGTTCGTGGCGAAGGCCTTGTGATGGTCGCCGCCGTTGCAGTCGACGATATCGAGGTAGTGGATCTCATCAGTGGTGCTTGGCGGCATAGGCGGTGAAGACCCCGGTCACCCCCTGGGTCGAAGCACAGCCCAGGATAGCCGTCGGCCCAGCCTCTTCGAGCGCTGCTTGTAGGCCCACTGCCAGCTGTACTCGAACTTAGCCTCGTCGAGCGGCTCATAGTTCGCCGTGTCGAGGTAGTTGACGCCGGCCTCGGGCAAGGCATCCATGATATGGAGGTCCTGATGAGGGCAGAGCAACGTTGATGACCAGCTCTGGCTTGAAGGACTTCATCAGAGCGACGAGCTCGGGGACGTTATCAGCGTCGACGGCTGCCGTCTGGATCTTGACATTGGTAATCTCGGAGGCAATCTTATCGCACTTGCTCTTCGTGCGGCTGGCGAGCATAATCTCAGTGAATACGTCGCTATTCTGTGCCACCTTCTTGGCCACTACCGTACCGACACCGCCGGCACCGATAATGAGGACTCTTCCCATACGCTATTCTTAGTCTTCTTAGGCTAAAGGATAAATAATACGATTTCCGTCTATACCACTTAAGGTACAGATCTACACAAAGGTACAAAAAGTAGAGGTAAGCCCTTCGCTCCCCTCTTAAGAGCGCCTTGCGTCCGCTCTCCTGAGACTGCTTCCGAGAGTCCTACCCTCTATTTATTCTGCTAAGGCATCGCACGCCCAGCTCCTCGATATGCCTCTCCGAAGTGATACACAAGCCCTTCGCCTTATCACGCGTATTCTTCTTATCCAGCGGAGGAAAAGCAGTGTTCTCGTGAAGAAAAAAGCACCTTCTCGTAGTGGTTTTCCTCTGTCTATGTACGTAGTCTTAAAGACCAGGCACGTCAGTCCAAATATCCACGTACGTAGATATTAGAGCCACGTACGTAGTCCAAACTTATCTGCCACTCGTCCACAATTTTTATCCCTACGCGGACCAACAGCCTAATATAGGTCACATCGCAAAGCTATATAGGAATCCAAGTAAAGCTATATAGGAATCAGTCCAAAAGCTATATAGCTTTTTCGCGCATCCTATATAGCTCTACCCTCACCCATAGTGCTTGGGCGATCAATAAGCCACACCAGCACTCCTTACCCGATGTACCACACCTCACCCACGGCATAAAAAGAAGGCGAGGCCGACCACAGATAGTGGGCCGGCCCGCCAGAAAATGAGCAAGATTGAGTGTGTGCTATTTCTTCGTCAGCGAGAACTCAAGATCGTGTGGATCCCCATAGTCCCCGAGTAGGCACTCTTATAGTTACCACCCTCAAAGAGGAAGAAGTGTAGGCCGTGATGCCCTCTTTTCTTCGCAGCCTCCGAAGGCGTGAAGGGGAAGACAGGGTGCTCAATAGAGACGGCATCCCACGTAGCGTAGGTGTAGTCAGCTCCCACGTCAGGTCGCCCGTGGCCTTGCCATCAGCACCAGGAACCAGCCAGCATACAGCGAGGATGAGCGATGCCGTCACACCCTGGGGGCTTCCGCGAGCTCCTGTGGCTTGATGGTCAGCGTATTCGTCTTCTCTTGAAGAGCTGCTGGGATATCAGCAGCCAGCCCCTGCAGGATAGAAGGCCTTCTTAGCTTGGTCTGCAATGAGCTTGACATCCGCTGTCTTCGTCTCACCTATAGGTGGAGATATAGGTCAGCGCATAGTTGCCGAGCACCGCATCGTAGCCGAGCGGACCATAAGACTGTATCAGGCGGAAGCTCTTACTGTAGAGGTCACTCAGCTTCAGCGTGAGGTTAGCCTCGCGCTGGAAGACGTTTTGCTCTCGACTGTGAGGAGGAGCTTCTTACCCTCGACCTTGAAGGACGCCCATTCAGGCAGGCCTCGATCTTGACCTCACTGGGACGGATGTCCCGACGAGTCGTGAGCTCGATGGTGCCCTTGACGCTCGATGGTGTAGGCCGACTCCAGATCGGAGACGTAGCTGTAGGCACCGAGCTGGGAGATGGCTACCTGCTGAGTCTCGTCGCCTCGTGTGAGGATGATGAGGCCCGTGCGAGTCGTGGGCTCAGTGAAGGGTGCTACAGTGAAGGTAACTTCGTGCCCTCAGTAGCGCCAAGGGTGATCCAGCTGGCCTCCGACATGGTGAAGCCCCCTTCGGCGAGCGTGATCGTCCCCGTCCACCAGCAGCCCGTGAAGTTGTGATCTGAGGAGAGGACACGTAGCGTATGCTCGGTCTTCGTAGCAGGGTCGTCCTTGCGGCAGGAGCTGACACCTACGAGGAGTGTAAGCGACGCCAGGAGGAGCGCCCCGAGCGAGCGATGTATGATCTTCATATCTCTTACTTATTTCTTAGTGAATACGGGCGAAGTGAGAGCGAGAGTCACCAAAGGACTTGTATTCGCCACCACCGGGCTTCCAAAGGATATAGGAGCCTGCTGTGAGATGTACCCCAGACACCATTATCGACGAGCTTATAGCGCTTGCCCGCAGTATAGGTCTCATCGAGCTTGCTATACATACCGAAGCCTGTGCCCCACGAGAGGTTGGTCCCATTAGGAGCAGCCCACACTGCGAGGAAGGCACCACCCGTATTCTCGAGCTTCTGCGTCTTGATCTCAAAGCGATCCTTAGCAGCATCGTAGGTAGCGTAGATCGTGAGGTTGGGCGCCATACCCGTGATACGATAGAGGTTGCGTGCAGCCTGCGAGAAGGTGACGGTGCGAGGCGTCGTCCAGCCCGTGCACATCAGGTCATACTCACCGAGATAGTGAGCGAAGCCAGCGTAGTCGGGGTCGGTACGTGCCGTGAGCTTCTCACCCGCAGGAGTGTTGTAGCTCTTATCTGCATCCTTCCACAGCGTGGAGACGCCGTTGTACTCCTTGTGGAACTGCAGGCCATCCGGGCGTGTAGACGTAGGACCTCCGTCTTCTGCCCGTCTCAGCATCCCGATGGTGAGGATATTGTACCGTCATTATTGAGGTGAGCGACGACGGCCTTGCTCTCGAGCTCACCCGTCGGCCCGTAGAGTGCTGCTGGTACATACTCTCGGGTATAGGCACGAGACTTCAGGTCGAGGACGCCCTGCGAGATATTCATAGCAGCTACCTGCGGGCGGAACATGCACGTGACGACACCCGTCTTACGGCCTTCAGATAGGAGCGTATCGGGAGAGCCGGGCGAACGAAGGTGAGCTCATAGTCGCCCTCAGGCTTCTCCTTCATCAGCCCCGTAGGACTTATCCGGGTCGAGAGAAGAGGTACAGAGGTGAGCTATACGTATCGAAGCTCAGCGAGACCATCTTATCGGACTTCAGATGGTAGTTGCTCTTGACCTCTGCCGTAGAGTGCCCCTTCACAGGAGCATCCGAAGCCATGAGCACTTCGTTCTTAGCGCCGAAGGTCATCGTCACGGGATAGCCCCCGTAGAGGAGCTGGGTGTGAGATAATACTCCAGCACCCAGCCCGTGGAGGAGGCTGTGAGGATCTGCTGCAGCTCCGTCGTGAGGGCATTGACACGCTCCGAAGAAGACTTGTCGAAGATCGCATCAGGCTCCTGACGGCATGAGGGAAGTACCCCGAGGACAAGGCCTGCTGCTGCGACGAGACCAAGACGGGCACCTGAAGGACAGCCCGCCCTATCGCTATATTCTTATTCATCGTAGTCTATGAATTAGGGGGTCTGACATTGGTGGAAGTACTGGGTGATGACCTGGCATAGCGTGGTCTGCGCTCACCCTCCTGTAGCTCGAGGAACTTCGGATGGCGCATCAGCTCCTCGACGACAGCTTCAGAGCAGCTTCGTAGCCAGCGAGCATACGGGCGGCCTGTGGCATCCCACGAAGTGAAGAGCCGAGGAGCTCCTGCCAAGAGCTCTCGATGAGAGGCAGACGGACCACCTCCTCAAGACGGCGCTGGGCGATAGTACGGAGCTGATCCATGTCGATACCCCACGTACCCTTCATGTACTTCTTGATGATCTCCATCTTCTTATTGAGCTTCGCACGGCCTTCGTCACGCGGCATTCATCACCGCATCCCACTGACTCTTGGGGTAGGTGATGTAGCATGCCGTCATCTCAGCGATATCCTCGCGAGGCTGACTGCTGGCGTAAAGCCGTGATGGAAAGCAGAGGGCATAGTCGCTGAGGCTACGACGGTTGAACCACGAGGTGGGAGCATAGCCCTCAGAGATAGCGTCGTACTCCGTCGTAGGCCAGATCTTATTCTGGTGCAGGATGTGGCTGAACTCATGGTGCATGACCTGGAAGAAGGTCGTATTGAGCCACTGAGGGTCATTGACATTGAGCCAGTTCGCCTGGTAGAGCGTGACCTTCAGCCCACCTTCGGCCGTACCGAGAGTGATGGTGCCATCGCCGTTCCACGAAGCGGAGCCGACGATGAAGAGCTGACGGGGCGAAGCCTTGCGCATGAAGTCAAGGCGGCCCGTAGCTTCGTCATAGGGCGCCATACCATGCGATGCTGGACTGATCTTAGCGAGCTTCATGCTGTTCTCGAGCTTGGCAGGCGCGAGGTTGCGTGAGCGGTCGGCCTCGATATCATCCAGGGTATAGATATAGCTGACGTTGTATGCGTCGGTATAGTTCTCTTTGAGCCAGCGGTCAAGCTCGTCATCTCCTTGGTCTCTGCCTTAGAGACGTGACGGAGAGGATCAGACTGGTCGCTATCCACTACCCACCGAGTGTAGCCACGAGGAGGGCTGCACAGAGGAGAGCTTGATCTTATGTAGATACATAGTGTCTGATCTGATAAGGGGTTTCAGTGTCTAATGCAGGGTTGGGCTCTACGCCTGCCGAGCGGATGCTGGCAGGGATCTGGAGGGCACGGCGATGGTCGTCGGTCTTGAGCGTCGTCGTCTCGCCCGTGTGAGAGCAGGGTGATCTCGATGCCGTAGCGCTTGATATCATCCCAGCGCGTACCATCGTGCATGCTGAGGATACGGCGAGCGTGGAGGACGGCGTGCATCATATTCGTCTGCATACCTGCAGCGATGTCGAACTTAGGATGCAGGGGCTTGAGACCGTCTCTTGCTTACGGATCATCGCCTGCGTACATCGTCGGGATCGGTGGGATTGATGACGACGTTGTAGTAGTCGGAGATCTGCTGAGCCGTAGCGGCCTGTCCTTCTTCGAGACGTACCAAGCGGAGAGGTCGCTAGCAGCACCGTCAAAGTCAGAGAGCATCACGCGGGCCTCAGCTCTCCACAAGAGGACGCGGTCCACCGTGAAGGGGAACGCCACGACGTGGGGCTGCCCCGTGCGAGCTACGACGTCAGTGATCTCGAAGAGCTCGCGATACTTGGGGTAGTAGAGTGCACCATTGTTCGATCCGAAGAGGCGGTCGTAGACGGGGAAGTAGCGTCCTATGGGCCTGGGCTACGATAGGTCTGCGTCGAAGCTACGTGCCCGTTGTGAGCGTAGCGGTAGGACGTCAGCGCACGGACCCAGAGTGAGCGCGTGACGATGAGCATAAGGTTAGCAGGCTCGTCATCGCGGATATAGGCATGGCAGATCTCATCGGCGTTGGTCAGCTTGTCGTACTTCGACATGTCACGCAGATTGGAGACGGCACCTGTACCAAGCACTTCGTCAGCATACTGCTTGGCGCTTGTCACTTCTCGTAGTAGAGGTGGAACTGCGTGGCGAAGGCCTTCGCAGCCGCGCGTCGTGAAGTGGAAGATAGGCTGCTGTAGCGGTCGTCATTGATCAAGGGAATACCCTCCTCGATGTCCTTAGCGATGAGCTCGTAGACCTTCGCCACAGAGAGGCGGGGTACGGCACGCTCGAGCTTCGTCTCGGGCTTCGTGAAGTAAGGGATACCGAGATCCTTGTCGCTGGTGCGGCCGTTGTAGGCCTGACCGAAGACATTGACCCAAATGAAGTTGGTATAGGCACGGCAGAGGAGCGCTTCACCGCGGGCGGACTCCAGCTCCTTGGGGTTGCCAAGTTCTTCGATGGACTTCAGAGCTTGGTTGGCAGTACCGACCATGCTGTAGCAGGTACTCCAGAAGTTCGTCTCATCATCCCAAGCCGTCCCACTGGAGGGCTCCCAGAAGAAGGCTTCGTGATTGCCAATATGATTATCCTCGAAGAGGCGGTCGTTGTCCTCGACGTTGTCGGTACGGTTCTCCGTGAAGCCCATAGGTAGGAGCGTCGGATAAGCCGAGACGAGGAGGCGCTCGATCTTGTCAGCGCGGTTGAGCTCTGTACGGGTATCGGGCATGGTATCTAGGTAGCGATTGCAGCTACCGAGGGCGCCTGCCAGGAGGCAGAGGCCAGCCATTCTATATAGTCGTTTCATAGTGTACATGATCCTATTGCATTATTAGAAGCCAATGTGCACCATGGCGTGACCTAGCTTAGGCAGCGGGTGCTAGCTACCCGAGCGGAAGAACTCAGGGTCTTGGCCATAGGAGCTTCTTGTCGGCGTACAGCAGAGCGAGGTTCGTGGCCTGCACCTTGAAGGAGCACTCTTGAGGGAAGCCCAGGCGCTTGACGAGTGGCGTAGGCAGCGTATGGGTCAGTGAGACCTCCCTGAGGCGGACGAAGCTACCATCAGCGGACACGAGCCGTAGAGTAGTTGTAGGCTGCATAGCCCGTACCGAGGTTGGGTCAGCTATAGTGGTCGCAGCACCGAGGCGATGACAGGGATATCCGTCTTACGCTCATCTCAGCGGTCGTCCAGCGATTGCGGTATTCCTTAGGCGTAGCGAGGCTCGGAATAGGAAGCATAGAAGGAGGGATCCAGGCGGAGCTTGTTACCACCCGAGTAGGTGATGAAGACGTTCAGCTGAAGTTCTTGAACGTGAAGACGTTCCCGAAGCTACCATTATAGGTAGGCTCTGACGAACCTCGTACTTGAGGAAGTCGAGATCATCGACCTGCTGGAAGTTGATATCACGATAGTTGCGACGAGTGACCTGCTTCCCATTGACCATGAAGGTGGGGAAGCCCTCATCATCAAGTCCGTGAAGGGGATCGAGAAGAGCGAACGTGCAGGATAGCCCTGACGAGCGAAGCCGTTACCGGTGAGGAAAATTGAACATGTTGCGCTTCGTATCAGCTCAGTGACCTTATTGAAAGGTCAGGCCGAAGATGAAAGTCCGTCGTCCAGCTGAAAGTCCTTCGACTGGATATTCTTCGTCGAGACGGAGAGCTCGAAGCCGTGGCTCTTCATCGAAGCGACGTTGCCCCAGCGAGTCCCCCCGATGGTATAGGCAGCACCGATGAGGTCGAAGTTGTTACGCCAGTAGATGTCAGCAGCGATGTTCAGGCGGTTCTTCAGCAGACCCATATCGACACCGAAGTTCAGCTCATGCTTCTTCTCATAGGTGAGGTCTTCGTTCTCGAAGCTACCGATGTAGTTACAGTTCTCCGACTGCCCCGTGAGGGGTCTCCAGGCCGCGCGAGCCCATAGATGATGGCGCGGGAGTTGGTGACCCAGCTGGGGCAACCTACGAGGGGTACGAACCTTGAGCGTCAGGTGCGAGAGGAGGTGCTGCTTCTCGAAGAAGTCTTCGCTGTGAGCATTCCATGCACCCGAGATATTCCAGGTGGGGAGCCAGCGAGCCTTGCGCGTGCGACCGAGTCTATTCGTCCCTTCATAGCGGGTCGTACCGTGATCGTATAGCGGCCCTTGTAGGAGTAGGTGGCATTGGCGAAGAAGGCGACCGAGCGGCCGAAGCTCTTCGACAGGCCAGTAATCCCAGTTCTTCTCCGTGAGGCGCTTAGGGCGCGGTAGTCCCAGAAGGGCGTCAGACCACTGTCGTACCGCATACAGCCGTCCATCCAGCGGCGAGACGCGGTCCCTGTGAGTTGACTTCGGAGCCGGTAGGTATTGATGATGTGGTCGTTGTTGAGCGTCAGTGTTGTACGTAGCAGAGGCACGGAAGTCATAGCTCTCCATAGTGCGCGTCTGCGTGTAAAGCCCCTGCAGGGGAGGATGGTCTCAGGCAGTGAGTTGGACTTGTCCTGATCCTTCCAGAGGTACTGGTTACCATTGCGTACAGTAGCGTCCTGCATAGGCGCGGAAAGCGAGTGCGCGGTTGGCATGCTCTCGTGACGATGCTCTCCATCGTCGTACCCGAGTCCTGTAGGCACCGAGCAGGCGAGAGTCAGCCCCTTGATAGGCTTCCACTTCAGCTCGAGCTGGGCTTGATATCCTCTCACACCGAGGGTCGATGCGAGTTGTTGTCGAGCTCGCGCTTGATATTGAAGGGAGCGTAGTCACGGGGTATAGAACTCATTGGGGTCGAGGCGTGCGCCTCGTGAGCTGAGTGCGTAGGAGAGGGGTTGATGTCGAAGCCACGTGACACCTCACCAGTAGCAGCGTTAGCATCCTGGTGACCGTACCTGAGCACGCTGCATGCGGGAGAGGTTGATCAGGGCAGATACCGAGAGCTTGGGTGAGAAGGTATAGGTCGCGTTGAGGTTCCCCGTGTGGCGGCGTACGTTGCTGGCACGCATCCATCCTGGGTCGAGCATAGCCGAGACGGATACATAGGGTCTGGAGGTTCTTCGTCCCCCTGAGAAGCTCAGTGAGTGATTCTGAATGAGGGAGGGAGAAGAGTTCGCTGAACCAGTTGGTATTGCGCATCTCTGCATCGCGGTGGTTAGCACGAGCCTCAGGCGTGTTCTGCAGCCAGACCCCCGTCGTGGGGTTGTGAGTCGTGCGTCGAGGTGGTACATCTTCCGTAGATACCTGAGGGCTGTAGTTATGAGCGCGGGCAGTTCAGCCAGCCCATAGCATCCATCTCGTTGAGACCTCCATCTGGTCCTGCGAGTTCATGATATTGTAGTCGCGGTAGCTGGGCACGGGCGCGGTGAACTCCCCCGTATAGGAGAAGGAGCTGCTACCCGAGCGACCACTTCTTCGTCGTGATGACGTGACCCCTGCCATAGCCTTTGCCCCATAGATGGACGTTGCCGAGCCGTCGCCCGGGGATCTGGAAGCTCTCTCGATGTCGTCAGCATTAAGGCCTGCGATAGCAGAGCTGAGGAGCGTCGTAGCATCCCCCGAGCTGAGGTCATCAGCGCCGACGTCTACGACATCCTCCTGGATGACCCCGTCGACGACCCAGAGGGGCTTGGACGAACCCATGATCGAGGTCGCCCCCGCACGCGGATCTTAGGAGCTGTACCGAAGGTCCCTGAGAGGTTTTGCACGGAGACCCCTGCGGACTTCCCTTCGAGACCGCGGCTGATGTCAGCCATACCTGCCATCTTCACCTTGTCGGCCTTGAGCTTGTCGCTCGCCCCGTGAAGAGACGCTTGTCGGTGGCGACCATACCCGTGACGACAATATTGTCGAGGGTGGTGGCTTCGGGCTGGAGCTTGATGACCATGCCGTCCTTAGCCGTGACGGTCTGGCTCTTGTAGCTCACGAAGCGAATGAGGAGCTGGTTCTTGCCAGCAGGGAGCTTGATGGTGAAGTCACCCTTGGTGTTGGTCGTGACACCCACCTTCGTCCCAACGACTAAGACGGAGGCCATGGGTAGGGGTCTCCGCTTTCGTCGAGGACCTTGCCTCGGATGGTCTGAGCTGTACCCTGGGCTAAGAGGTCGCCCCTAAGCCAATGACCAGGCCTATCATCAATAGTCCTAATCGGATCCAGCCCATGCCCAATCGAAGTACTCTTTGATTGTTCATAAGCAGTGTGGAGTTTGTTTGTGTAAGTGATTAGCGTGTATGCATGGCGATGTGGGCGAAGGCAGGGCACAGAGCTGGGTGCTCGGATCAGCTGAGGGATGCACTCGTCCCATGGTATCGTGTAGCTATTTCTTCATCAGCAGTATCGTTTAATCGTGATGGTGTCCGGTGACAGAGTAGAGGTCAAGGGTAGCTCATACTGAGAGACCACTCCATGGTACATTGGGCTCGCGACACTACACCTTCGATTGGCGTGCTCTATCGTTGTCAAATGTATGGATTTCCTTTATACACACCAAGAGCTCAGGCTAAAATAAAATTTGTGCTGTGTGCGTTGCCGAAAAATATCGAAAATTCCCTCGTGCTGATGTTTCCTAAAATAATTTGCCTTTCAGAGCCGTGACAAAGGGTGATATTCACAGCATATTAGTACTCTACTACCCCATCCCTACATATTGCCACCTTCCCACTATTCTGTGGCATGGACTCCCGCTAAGTACTCTACGCAGAGGTAGAGGAAAGCGCCGATACCTTTGCATTTTCATGCCGCATTACCCTCCTGCGGGGCCGTTCTCTGCTCTCCTCAAGGGGCGCTTCCGAAGGACTAGCATCTGAAGCAATACGAGGAGGAAAGTAACCAATAGTGGTCAGAGCCGCGACCACTACTGGAGACTGAGTGCTCACGTAGGGATAAAAAGTTATGGACGAGTGGAAGATAAGTTTGGACTACGTGATGGCTCTAAGATCACGTACGTGGATATTGGGATTTACGTGCCTGGTCTTTAAGACTACGTACATAGATGCGGGAAAACCACTACGTGAAAGCGCTTTTCCTTCACGAGAACGACACTTTTTCCCTCCGCTGAATAGAGAATACGAAGGTGCAGACTTCTCTCGCATGAGTCTTCGTAAGAGGTGCAAAACCAAAGAGCCACCCTTCTGCCTCGACAAATCTCCCCAGCAGTTGAGTTCCTCTTCTCTCCACCCAGAAAGCAGCGCCCCAGCGACGACCTTCAGGGGCGCTACTCTGCTATGTATAGAGCTTATTCGCTGGGGAGGATATCGCTTGAGGATGGCTGCCGTAGCACTGCACTCTTCGCTGAAGTAAGCACGGGTACGTGCCTCAAGGGCCTTGCACTCTTCCCTCCGAGGAGAAGCGCTGGAGGAGCTGCGAGACTCCCGCCCGATCGTGCAAGATGAAAGCCCGACTCACGGCGCACCAGCTCTCGCACTTCACGGTGCTTGCGGATCTCTGGGCCGAAGAAGACGGGGATGCCATATACCGCAGCCTCAAGCGTATTGTGCACGCTCTTGCCGAAGCCACCGCCTACATAAGCCCACCTACCATAGCGGTAGACCGAGGAGCAGGCCGAAGCAGTCAATGATGATGCAGGCTGTGCCTCAGGCAGACCCTCGCTTCGTCATACTCGGAGGCGAGATGGATGGACGCTTGAGGCCCGACTCGATAGCACGTGGGTGCTCCTCGTGGATCTCATGCGGTGCCAAGACCAGGGCGAAGTCCTCCGGGAGCCTCCTCATTGAAGTAAGGCAGGAGGATAGCTTCGTCCTCAGGCCTGAGCTACCGACGACCAGGAGGCGACGGCCACGAGAGGCTCCGCTACGCAGGATATCCTTCGCTGCACGGGCGATCTCCTCGACACGGTCGAAGCGCGTATCCCCTGTGACCTCGACCGACTCGACACCGTGCTCCAGAAGAAGCGTGCGCGAAGCCTCGTCCTGCACGTAGAGACGGCGGAAGAGGTGCAGCAGACGCAGGTACCAGCCTCCGTAGCTACGGAAGAAGAGCTGGTCGGGGCGGAAGATCGCCGAGACGAGGTAGGTAGGGATAGAGCGTGCAGCCAGCTCGCTGAGCATCGTAGGCCAGAAGTCGTACTTGATGAAGATAGCTACCGCAGGGTGTGCCAGATCAAAGGCGGCGTACCGACGAGGAGCGATCCGAAGGCAAGTAGACCACGACATCTGCCCCAGCATAGTCCCGACGCACCTCATAGCCCGAGGGGCTGAAGAAGGAGAGCAGGATCTGATACTCGGGGTGCGCCTTGCGCCATGCCTCCATGAGCGGACGGCCTTGCTCGAACTCTCCCAGCGATGAGGCGTGGAACCACACTACGGGACGATCCGCCGTGAGACCCTTGAGACGCTGAGGAGTCTCCGGACGCCCCTCGATGATGAGACGAGCCTTCCGATGGAAGGGGCCGCCAGATGCCAGCAGCGCCGGGCTGCTATGCCAGTGAAGCTATATAGGATTCATGCAGTGGGTACGACCCGCTTTAGCCCAGGACTTCGATAGCACGCTGCAGACGCTGGAGGGTCTCTCCACGGCCGAGTAGTGCGGTGATATCAAAGAGGTGGGGACCCTTAGCCGCGCCGACGAGTGCCAGACGGAAGCAGTTCATCACCGCACCGAGGCCGTAGCCCTTCTCCTCGATCCAAGCCTTGACGACCTCTTCGGTCGCTTCGCTGGGGAGGTCCTCAGGCTGGGTGGCGAGGTGCAGCGAGCTCGGTGAGCTGGGCTGCGCTGTCTTCCTTCCAGCGCTTCTTCACCGTCTTCTCATCGTAAGCCGTGGGGGCGGTGAAGAGTAGCGATCTGCCCTCAAGCTCGAGGGAGCGTCTGAGCACGCTCCTTCGTCAGGGCGATGGCGCGAGCTACATAGTCGGCGTCGAAGGTGATGCCTGCAGCTTCGAGGCTGGGGCGCAGGAGGGCAGCCAGACGCTCATTGCTGGAGACCTGGATATAGTGATGGTTGAACCACTTGCCTTCTCGTAGTCGAACTTAGCGCCATGCCTCGCACTTCTCGATACGAAATAGCGGATCAACTCTTCCAGCCTCATAACTCCTCGTGGTCATTACCGGGGTTCCAGCCGAGGGTGCGAAGTTCACGACAGCCTCGGGAGGTAACCGCTCTCGCAGTAGCCAGAGGACACCTCACCGTCTTGGGATCGACCCAGCAGGGGAAGACAGGGAAGCCAAGACGAGTCGCCGTCACGCTTGCTGAGCTTTGCCGTTGCCCTCGGGCTTGAGGAGGAGTGCCAGGTGAGCGAAGCGGGGCATCCGTGTCACGCCAGCCGAAGCTTCGTGAAGAGCACGTGCGGCGGTGCGCTGGGCAGCCACTCTTCGCCACGGATGACGTGGGTGATACGCATCAGATGGTCAGTCGACGATGTTCGCCAGATGGTAGGTAGGCGGGTCGTCAGCACTCTTGTAGAGCACCTTGTCATGAGGACGGAGCTATTGAAGGTCACGCGACCACGGATCCATATCGTCGACCTCGACCTCTACATCAGGCGTGACGAGGAAGCGGACATACACGCGCACCGCCCGCGATGAGAGCATCGACCTCCTCACGTGGCAGGACGAGCGGGTTGCGCATCGAGGTGCGGGTCGTAGCGTCGTACTGGAGTTCGCTACCGTCTTACGCTTCTCCTCCAGTTCCTCGGGCGTGTCGAAGGCATATAAGCCTTGCCTGCATCGAGGCTGCTGGACAGTGCTGCGGTAGATATCACGGCGCTCGCTCTCTGGCGATCGGGGCCGCAGTCCCCATAGCTCACACCTTCGTCGAAGCGGATGCACAGGCCACTCGAGGGCCTCGATGATATAAGCCTCGCCCCAGGGACGAAGCGCTGGCTATCCGTATCCTCGATACGCAGAAGGAGCTCACCGCCGTGAGCCTTCGCGAAGAGATAGTTATAGAGAGCTGTGCGGACACCGCCGATATGCAGCGCTCCCGTAGGGCTGGGAGCAAAGCGAACGCGTACTGATTCGTGTGACATAGTGCTATGGTGATATGCTTGTTGTGTGGATGCTGATGTGACTACCGCCCATCGTCGGATGGGAGCTGGAGCGTCCAGCCCGTGTGGCTGTTGAGTTCCTGCTGTAGGAGGGTGAGGCTCTCAGCCTCAAGAGGTGCCCCTTCGCTCAGGGGGCAAGTGGGGGAAATGAGATGTATGGTACCCGAAAGGAATATCGTGCGCTCCCCTTCGACAACGAAGGGAGCTAAGATGAAGTTCCCTGGCGTGCGCTCCTCGATGAGGACCGAGTGAGCGACCCAGCGCCCGAGGCGCAGGTGATGGCTGGCATAGCGAGGCTGTGGAGCGAGGGACATGGGGAGTGGTTAGAGTGCCATGTGCCGAGTCATCGCCAGAGAGCTCATGTGGGCTCATCGGGCTGAGGCTCATCGGCTGGAGTAGGGTGTGAGCTCCGAGCAACACCCGTATAGCGGACGAGGCTGAAGCTATCGACGACAAAGAGCGGGCTCTTACTCTTGGGTAGGCGACCACGCAGCAGCCCATAAGCCGCACGCATCGTCTTACCGCTGGGTATGGTGATGGCGACTTGGTTGAGGCCAGGATGCTAGGGAGGAAGGGTCTCGGCTGCTGCGTAGAGTCTGCATACTGCGAGGCGGAGCTGGAGCTGAAGTGCGGAGGGAGATGCCCCGCTTACACGGACGATGAGCGGAGCTCCGTACCGCCCGTATAGCTGACGCTGGGCTCGAGGCGAAGGGCGCTCGACATAGCTCCTGCGGTGGCTGACGCTGCTCGCGCAGGAGTTCACCGAGTCGATATCGTGCGCCAGCTACAGGCTGCGACGTCGCTTCGATGCGGTCGGGGCTATCGACGCGTACCTGTAGCATCGCTTGGCGGGACTCAGCACCAGAGCAGCGTGCTCATGGAGACTTCTGATACTCGACGATCTGATGGCGTCCGTACCGGACGAGCGAGCTATCGGTCGGCAGCGTATGGCCCATGGCGGCTGAGGATGACGAAGCCCACGATACGCAGGCTGTCCTCGAGGCCTCGCTGGTTGAAGGAAGCCTCTGCCGTGAGCATCTCAGGGCAGGGTTCCTTGACCGTCTTGAGGTCGATCTGCTTCCACTTCCCCTTGAAACCACACAGGCACTCCCCCGACAGGGAGAAGCGCCAGCAAGGGGCCTTCAGTAGGCTGAGGCGGGGCAGGGTGAAGCGAGACGACATAATTACAAGACACGCAAGCTATTCCTCCGTATCCGTCTCCGTCGTAGTATCCTTGTCCCGTGAAGGGAAGAGGTATCCAGCGCCGTGGAGAACGTGCGGCGATAGCAGAGGAGCAGGAGCGCCACACCTACAGAGATGCAGGCATCAGCGAAGTTGAATATCGGGCTGAAGAAGACGAACGGCTCACCGGCATGGATAGGACTCCACGAGGGTAGAGTCGTCTGGATGATGGGAAGTAAAAGCATATCGACCACCTTGCCATGCAGGAAGGTGCGTAGCCTTCGCTTGGGGGACGAGCTGTGCTACTGCCCCGTGTACGTGGAAAGATCTCCCCGTAGAAGGCGATCGATGACGTTTCCCAAGTCCACCAGCGATGACCAGACCAAGCGTCAGGCCGAAGCCGAGTGAGAAGCCGCGCAGGCGCAGACAACGCACCAGATAGTACCCTGCCCCATCGCCAGTATGCGGAAGAGCGTCAGGAGAGACTTACTACCAGGCGTGATCCGTAGGCCATCCTTCGTTCTCGACGAAGTAGATCTTGAACCACGAGTGATCTCATGCATCTCCCCTCGACCATGGTCTTGACCCAGATCTTCGAGGCCTGGTCAATGACGAGTAGGAGGACGATAAACGCCGTCGTCAGAGGGTCGTCTTGGAGCTTCTTGTCATCAGTCGCGTGAACTTACTTTACTTCTCTTGGAGCTTCGCCTCGATAGAGAGCGTAGCATGAGGCACAACACCAGGCAACTGGGATGACTTACACCGGGTCTGGCGGCAGATGCCGTAGAGTCTTGTTCTCGATCGGCGCAGGCTGCTTGGAGGTGTGGATGAACTTCAGCAGACGCTCAGCCATGCGACCTGCTTCTCACTTGGAGAGGAAGCAGCGCCGTCATGGACTGCCTTGAAGGTGGGGCTGTGTGTCGGCTACGTCATTGCTCTGATGGTCGACGGCACTCTCACGCAGAATCGTATGGATAGCTTGCTCAAGCTTCTGATAAGCTCACAGAACTCCTGGAGCTCCTCGTCTGTGTAGGAAGTCTTCTGGTCACTCATTGTATAGTTATCTGAATTGTAGGCAGGGCGGAAGAGTACACCCGCCCTGCCCGTTGGTGTGTTTGCCTTCTCTATATAGATGGGGATCATACGTTCGTCCAGATCAAGCTCCAGCGTGGGTGTGACCCGTCTGCTCCTCGATGGAGACTGCCTGCCTCCTTAGCGATAAGCCGAGTAACGTGAGCACAGTGGGCTCTTCGTCCTCAGGCAGGAGATGCGTACCTTGTCACTGACCTCGAAGCCGCTCTGCTTACGCAGGTTCTGGATGCGATTGATCAGCTCACGAGCCGTACCCTCGAGGCGCAGCTCATCGGTCACGGTGATATCCAGAGCGATGGTCAGCGTGCCTTCGTTGGCTGAGCCAACAGGATATCCTCTGAATAGATATCGACATCATCTCTGAGGATCGTGCGGGGCCCTCGACCGTGAAGTCGATCTGACCCGTGCGCTCGATCGTGCGCGATCTCGTCTTGCGAGAACTCTGCCACCACAGCGGCGATAGCCTTCATGATCTTGCCATGGCGCGGGCGAGCTTCGTGGGAGTCCGGGACGGTAGTGACGAACACTCGCTCGCCATCGGTGACAGACTGCAGCTCCTGAGGTTCACCTCACTGAGGATGAGGGGCACGATGGGCAGGATCGCCTGATGGTCGGCCTCGTTGACGATGGGGATCAGTAGACGCTGCAGGGGCTGACGCACTTGATATTGACCTGCCACGACGCGCAGAGGCCAGCACCATCGGGCAGATGCTCTGCGCCAGGTGCATGCTGCGCTCCAGGGTCTCGTTGATCTCCTCACGGCTTGGGCGGTGGGAAGTCAGCCAGAGGTGCACTGGGTGCTCGTGCAATTGCCCTTGCTGGTGCTCGCGGTAGAGAAGTGATCCGCGTAGAAGGGTGCGATGGGGCATCAGGGCGGGCTACCGTGACCAGAGCGGCGGTAGAGCGTCTGGTGGCAGAGGCTTGTCCGTGGTCATCTCACCAAGAAGCGACGGCGAGAGACGCACGTACCAGTTGCTCAGCTGCTCGGAGACGAAAGTCGCCGATAGCACAGGCGGCGCGGTAGGCTCGTAGTCACTCCAGATCGCTATCGACCTCGCGGGATAGCTAGTTGAGTGTGGAGAGGATCCAGCAGTCGATCTCAGGGGCGCTCAGCGTAGGGAGCTCCTCACGGGGCCAGGATCAAAACCATCGAGGTTAGCATACAGCGCGAGAACTGATACAGTATTGCACAGCGTCGCGAAGAACTTACAGCGTACCTCATCAATACCCTCGACGTCGAACTTTCAGGTTGTCCCAAGGCGACGAGTTGCTGATCATGTACCAGCGCAGGGGTCAGAGCCATACTTCTCGATCGTCTCGAAGGATCGACAGCATTCATGAACAACACTCATCTTATTGCCATTCTTATCGAGTACGAGGCCCGTTGGAATGACCGCCTTGTAGCTATTCGTCCACGCACCATCGTAGCGATGGCGTGGAGCGTGAAAGAACCAGCCGGCGCGTCTGGTCGACCTTCGGCGATGAAGTCCGCGGGAAGGCGCAACCGCTGTCGAGCAGTTCCTTATTTCTCAAAGGGATAGTGGAGCTGTGCGAAGAGCGCAGCGAGAGTCAAACCACGCGTCGATGAGGTCGCCTCACGGCGCATGAGCTGCCGGGCGAGACTAAGATGATATCATCGACATGGGGGCAGTGCGGTCGATCTTGTCGTGGTTCTCCTGCGTATATACCCGTGAAGTCCTTCAGGGGTTAGCCGTCATGTAAAGCCAGCTACTGAGCCCTCGATGGCGTGGTAGAGCTCTTCGACGGATGAGATACAGATCTCTACGGCCATCCTCGGTGCGCCAGATGGGCAGAGGCGTACCCCAGTAGCGGCTACGCGAGAGGTTCCAGTCCTGGAGGTTCTCCAGCCACTTACCGAAGCGGCCCGTACCGGTGCTCTCGGGCTTCCAGTTGATGGTATCGTTGAGACGCATCATCTCTCCGGCAAGCCGTGGTGCGGATGAACCAGCTATCAGCGGGTGGTAGAGTACAGGCTTGTCCGTACGCCAGCAGTGGGGATAGGAGTGTGCGTGCTTCTCGATCTTGAAGGCTCGACCCTCGCCCTTCAGCAAAAGTGCGATCGTCACATCTAAGGTCTCATCCTGATCGGTGAGCGTGTCGTCGTAGGCGTTCTTGACATAGCGTCCTGCGAACTCCTTATATATATCTACGTTGACGAAGTCCTTGACGAAGGCGGGATCCATATCCTCCAGACGGGAAGAGACGGCCCTGCATATCGACCATGGGGCGTTTTGTGCCATCACGATCGAGGACGGTCAGCCCAGCGATGTCGCTGGCCTTAGCCACCTGTTGTCGTCCGCACCGAAGGTAGGTGCGATATGCGTCCGATACCATCGCTCGTGGTGACGAAGTCGCCAGCGATGGCACAGAGCATCCCCGTCGGGACGCATCCAGGAGGGCTGCTCATAGCGCATACCTACGAGGTCCTTACCCTTCCACTCGCCGACGATGACGTCGGGGGCTTCTTGTCACCAGGCTGATGGGCTGCGAGGGCTTCTCCTTCGTGTGCTCCTTGCTGAAGCATGTGTGCAGGTGCACGAGCTACCACGGCCGTGATAGGCGCGCCCGAATAGGGGTTGAAGCGGACGGCTGCGTGGTCGATCTCAGGACCGACGCAGAGGCCGTGTTGAGGGGCAGCGTCCAGGGGTCGTCGTCCAAAGCGAGGAAGACGGCTTCCGCTGGCCCGTCGAGCTCGGCACGTGGGTCGATGATGCGGAACTGCGACGCACGTCGTGTCCTTCACATCACGATAGCACCCAGGCTGATTCAGCTCGTGCGTACTCAGCCCCGTACCTGCGGCAGGCGAATAGGGCTGGATCGTGGCCCTTATAGAGGCCCTTCTTATAGATCTCGCTGAGGAGGTACCAGAGGTGCTCGATATAGCGGTTGTCGTGGGTGATGTGGGGTGATCCATGTCCACCCGGTGGCCACATGAGGGCGGGTGAGCTGCTCCCACTCACTGCGTGTACTTCATCACCCTCACGGCGACAAAGCAGACATTGTATTCGTCGACGCTGATCTTTCTTGCCGATATCCTCCTTCGTGATGCCGAGGCGCTTCTCGACCCCAGGCTCTACGGGCAGAGCCGTGGGTGTCCCAGCCCGGCCTTACGGTCGGCGGAATCCCTTCATCGTCTTGCGCTGCAGAGAGATATCGCCGATCGAGCGCGCCGCTGACGTGGTGAATACCAGACATCCCGTTATTGGCGGAGGCCCGCTTCGTGAGAGACGAATGAGTGCGCGCGCCGCGCAGGAGGCAAAGCGATGCCCGAGACGAAGGTCTTCCTCCTGCCACTGATCAGCGCAACCTTAGCCCGGCGAGGCTGGGTTATCGTATTCAGGGAACCTATGGCTCATACGGCGTCTCTACTATATCGTCGTCAGGGAGGCGGCGGGCCGGAGGTGCAGCTACACCCCATCCAGAAAGGTGGTTCAAAGGGTGATACAGATACAGCTTTCCATCGACGCAGATTCTGTGCGTGCGATCCGACCTCGCACACACACCTCTCATGAAGTAACGTAAAGAGCGCCCCCACGTGGTGTGTACCATGAATACACGCTACGCGCCTGATCTACACGTAGAGACCATTGCGCAGACCCACCTCTGCTGCGGCTTACACAATGGTCTCAGGGCAGGTATATGGTGCGTGGGTAGGAAGGCTATGGGATGGCGATGAAAGCTATGTGACTGTGATGAAGCGACCTATAATGAGTTGTTGTATCGCTTTGTGATAAGGGATAAAAGTTGCGGACGAGTGGCAGATAGATTTGGACTACGTACGTGGAAACTAACCTCTGCGTACGTGGATATTTGGATTTGCGTGCCTGTGTGGTCTTTTGCACGTAGCATGAGATGAAGAAGTACCACTACGTGAAGTGCGGTGTTTCTACTTGAGGAAGGACGCTTTTACCTCCATGGATAAAGAGGAATACGCAGCGATAAAGCGAAGAGCTTGCGTATCGCATCGGAGAGGTGTATCAGGAGGCTGGGCGTGCGATGCCTTAGCCCTCTAAATAGAGGACAGGACTCTGCCGCAACAGCCTCAAAGCCACGACATGCTTGCGAACCACTAGCTAGCCACCACGCATGACTGTCCGTAACGCCACATACAAGCCCCTCTTTCCCCTACCCCAAAGACAGAAGCGCTCACAGACGTCACTTCGTCTGTGAGCGGAGGGCTATCTCGTGAGGTGTTGCTTGCGAGCTACGCTTACAGCTTTGTAGCTCAGCCGTCACCAGCGCATTGGTAGGCTCGTTGGGGAGAGAGGCTGCGTACCGTTCAGTTCAGCACCGGGTGTAGTTCTTTGCAGTGAGGACATTTGCGCACCTGTACAGCGATACGCCGAAGCCTGCGGGCGGGCGATGAGGCTTACCGAGGTCAGCTGCGTATAAGCAGGAAGGAATCAGCGACTGCGCTACGTTGTGGTACATCGCATCGCAGTGGCTCGAGGCTATGGATTCAGCGCGAGGTTGCCAGGTGCCCCACGCTGGAAGTCATAGCTCCCATAGGTGAAGAACTGCTTGCGGGTGTACCCAGCTCATGGGCGTGTACATCATGCAGGTTCAATAAGCTTAGTCACCGCTGTTTCCTTGGCATCGTACGTGGATATCCGTATGGCTATAATGACGACCAACAAGACCAGCCACGGGGCGATAGGTCAGATCCCGTTTTGACCATTACCCTCGGTAGCAGCACCCACCTGGGCCACGATCTGTAAGCGCTTGGGCTTGCCGTGCTCACTCTGTCGCAAGGTACGCTCAAGCTCGTTATTGCGACGGATATGATAAGCCCAGGAAGATTGAGCTGGAGCACATCAGAGCGTGCTTGATTGCCGACCTCGAACTGGTAGCCCGACTGAGGATCGAAGTAAAGAAACTTTCACACGGCGACCCGTGATCAACACCAATGCTTATCGTGAAGCGTGACGATTCGTATCGTAGTCGTCTTGTCAGGGGATATAGAAACTGCCCAGCGACGTATAGAAGGAGAGCGCCTCCGTGGGCTGATAGGCCAGACCAGGAGCGATAACTGATAGCGTCGTCGAACTCTTGTCATACTTATCACGAGCGATATCATCATAATATACTTACCATCCTTGATCTCAAGCCCGAGGCACCATGATAGCTGTAGTGATCACGCGGATCGCAGCCATGTATGATCTTCTCCGAGAACTCAAAAGACATTAGGGCGAAAACCAGCGGACCCACGTGTGCTGAGCAGGGCCTTAGAGAGTGTCGTCTTGATGTGCCCATTGAGAGAAACAGGGGTTGGGTCGTGTTCTCCGAGTAAGTGAAAGTAAGCATCTCATCTGTTGAAGGTACGACACCTGCGTCCAGTCCTTGTCCTGTATAGAGTGGTACGCGCTGCATAACAGATTGGTGCTATGGGCAAGCGCAGGTTATTCTTCTCAAGACGGGAGAAGCTACCGTCAGATCGACGGTATTCTGCAGCGTCTGTGATGTGTGAAGCGCAGGAGGTGAACTGGACGTGATCCGGATCGTAGTACGTCTTATTCCCGTCTTCATCCTTCGTATGTCGTGCTTCATGCCAGCCGTAGCGCTCGTAGGATGGGTCTGGCTCCTCCGTGCTAAAGTAGTCGATATCATCGTGAGCATAGGACACGTAGTCGGAGCTTCCGGCCTGAGGGCGGAGCGTGTGCCGAGCTACCATTGGGCGCGGTTACATGAAGTCCGGAAGCTTTCGTTGTAGCGCCGACCGCGCTTGAGACCTGGAAGCAGTTCACCCCTTCTTGGTGGAGCTTATCATCGCTCACGCTGATACATATCAACTCCATGACAGGGGAGACCCGTATCAGTGCCGTAGAAGTCATTGCGACCTTCGAGAGCAGGACGGAGCTGTGGATTATGCCCTTCCGTATAGCTGGCGCGGCGAGCAGGCGGATGCTTATCGTTGGTGAGCATGCTGCTTGCCGCAGAGGAAGCCACCCGGCGTAAGAAGTGCAGACCGTGGAGATCTTCCCCCGACATGCGCACCCAGGGTGAAGTATTGAAACCACCACGGACATGGGCACCAAAACATAAGCTTCTCCGTGAGTGCAGCGGCGTGACGTTCACGACGCCACCGTAGCAGCATAGCCATAGAGCACCGAAGCGGGGCCCGCCGGGCGCCTCGATCTGATCGACATTGTAGGGTCACCTAAGGGATAGAGGTTCGGCGTGGGCGTTAAAATGCGAACTCCGTCAGCCATGTAGACCGTGTTGTGAAGCCACGGACGAGATCTCACGGAAGCGCCGTGGCTGGACTTCATCTGCACAGCAGGCACCGAAGCGCAGGCGTCCTTGACCTGCGTGATAAGCGCGAAGGGAGAAATTGAGGTCCACAAACGAACTAATCGTAAGAGGAGCTTCTTGGCGAGGACACAGCAGGTTGATCCCTTGCTCCTGTCGTAAATGCTGTCACTTCGACACCTTCAAGATGACGAACAGGTCATGGGCAGATACATCCTGCCCACAGGTTGCAACCAGACATAGCGCGCTCAGGGCGAGACAGGCAAGTCTTCATAAATGAATCAAATCTAATTTAGAGTGATGTAAAATAGTTATCGGTCTTGGTCTGCTCTGAAGGCCGAGCCGTAGACTTAACACCTCCAGTATTTCCAACAAAGAGTAGGCCTTTATCCCAACTTCCGAAAGATATCCACCAGCCCAGACCTCAAAGACAGTAGATTCCAGCCCCTACAATCCCTCCATACCACTATAAGGGCTACCTTGCGCTCGGAAAGGCTTATTCAACAGCTACCCTTTCAATGAAGCAAATCATACTTCGCGTCATGCCCAGCGGAAAATAACATCCCAAGAATGCTATCCTACGCCCAGCACCTCAGAAATGAAAGCTTCGACGATGTACGCACCTACATCCAGAGTGAAATATCCTTCTATGGCGACCTTCCCAAAGAACTACTTAGCCAACGCATCCGCGAGCCTCATCAAGGAGCGCATCGGGTGCAGACTCTCGCGGCTCGTCTTCCTGCGAAGAGCTGCAGGCGTGGGTAGACAGTCTTCCCTTCGCAGATGACCTGGATCCCAGTCATCTTCTTCACCATGACCACTGGCATGTCCACAGCCGACCGCGCAAAGAGATCTCGAGAAGACTTGGGGGCGAAGGGCTGCCCTTCCCTCACCGAGCGCTGTGCCTATATACTCCCCAAGACTATAAGAATACCCGTCTCACCAACAATGCTCTGGGCGCTACCTCGGTGTGACCTGCACCACCACACCCGCAACCTCAATACTGTCCGTTGCCTCCTCTCTCTCCCGGGCGAATGCGGAAGCAAAGCTGCCCCTCAGCATCTCCCATCCTCCTTCAATAAAGCACACACCAGCCACCGCGCCTATGGACTTCATCAGGCGTGCTGTCTCTAATGGTCGGACTGTCATCCTGCAAGGAGGATAGCTCTTCCCTCCGACGACGGCCTCACGCGATAGCGTAGATGGGAAACACAGCCCAGGCCCATGCCACCACCCAAACGGAGCCAGTGCGGTCGCCAAACAAGCACTACTGGTCACGGCTGAAAACGATAGTGGTAACAAGGTAACCACTACTGGTCCAGTGCCAACCACTACTGGTTCGTTTCTGAGAACGATAGTGGTATGTCTCAGCAAAGGGGAGATGAAGGGCAGCACCTTCATCCGGCAGGCGTATAAGCGACGATGGTGACAAAGCCGCATCGGCTCCGCCCTCCTATCGTATATCCTCATTATGTATGCCGTTTGCTGGATGTACTGTTGCGGCACACTGTGGCTGTACGCAGCATTATGGATACGACGTGCGGTATGCCGTATGCAATAACACATAGCTACTAGAATTATAAAAACAGTGGGTGTGATCCTTGCGTAATCGCACCACTCTCTTAAATGGCGACTACCTCTCCCCACAAAACGCAATTTTCATCAGCACATTGGGCTTAACTTCTCTGTTCGGAATAGGAAGAGGGTGGAACCCCAACATACCTAAATATCTCTGTATTTGGACAATCATTGACTTGATAAAACGCACAATGCTCGCACTCACATCGCTAAGTCGGTATACAACCTCAAGCAAAAACTTTCGAGCAATACGTGAAA
>BNJU01000248.1_pt1 | contig 70983 bp, 102 predicted proteins | sample 8539281 | NCBI WGS metagenome assembly BNJU01 (sample SAMD00202456, study PRJDB9452) | human saliva metagenome | isolation source: human saliva | place: Japan | reverse complement strand
AAGAGAAGGCAGAAGTTAGAGATTGCTTCTGCTATGCATGGTACTTTTACCGGTAAATAGTATCACAAAAATGCTTGAAGAAAAGCAAATGAAGAGGCTCATATGACTATAAATACTACAAATAAAACGGAGGAGTGCTTTTATGAAAGCCTACTTATGTTAAACCAGGACTTGCTTTCTTTGTTGATGTGACAAACCGTTATTCGCAAGTCAAATTGATTATGGTGGACTTGGACGATAACCGATTGAAACTGCTTTATCCTTTTGGTGCGACTCATAAGATTAATTCTTCAGATCCTGAAAAAGGCAATTCAAGAAATTTTATGATTTGACAGATGGTCGAGGTGTAGATGTCGCTATTGAGGCGGTAGGTATTTCTGCAACATTTGACTTCTGTCAAAAGATTATTGGTGTAGATGGAACAGTAGCCAACTGTGGTAGTGCATGGTAAACCAGTTCAGTTTGATTTGGACACTCTTTGGATTCGGAACATTAATGTTACTACTGGATTGGTTTCTACCAATACAACTCCTCAGCTTTTGAAAAGCCTTAGAAAGTCATAAAATTGAACCTGAAAAATTGGTAACTCATTATTTCAAATTAGTGAAATTGAAAAAGCCTATGAAGTCTTCAGCAAGGCAGCAGACCACCATGCCATTAAGGTCATTATCGAAAACGATATCTCAGAAGCCTAGATAGTAAAAAGATTTTATACTCTTCGAAAAATCAAATTCAGTCATCCATCAGATGGCTGATTTTTATCAAATACTTTATCATCAAATTGTTCAGCTAGTATAGTTGCTGAGTGATAAAGTTCCTTTGCTTTATTTTTATCATTTTCAAAAATAAAGATAGCACTTAGCTTCAAATACTGAAATTCCAGGTTTATAGACTTGCAACATTGTTACTGATAAAATTTCATTCATCTTTTTACTAGAGATATCATATGCTTATAGTCATTATGAACAACATAAACACCCGCTATGGCACAAAGAACTGATAGTAGCTCTACATTATACATTTCATCACTAACTAATTGCTGTTTCAACAACTTAATCCGAAAATCATCTAATGCTCTCTTCTATAAATCAAGTCTTGACATTGCATAGCAAAATAATCAATTAATAGTAAATCATTGAATGTGTAAACTTGCTTAAAATAATCATCAAAAATATCTTCAGCGAAACTACCTGTCCCTGTTCTTATCAAGTCTAATATTCTTTCAATCAAGTCTAGACTCAGCAACTCTTCCTCAGGAAGAGCTAGTTCTTTATTTTCAAGAAAAGTATCTATCGGAACTTCTAATCGCTTAGATAAATATTGTAACTTAGTAATTGTTGGCAAGGATTGCCCAAGCTCAGTACGCATCAGCTGTTTGATTATTAAGTCAGATTCTGTCCACAGACCTCTTCTCTCGTCAATTTGTGACGTTCACGTTCCTGTCTTACTCTATGACCAATTTCAGTTTTAATATCTGTTGTCATTCTTACCTCTTAACCACAATCCATAAATTAACATACTTTTAATTCTTCGGCTAAAAATTAACAATAATTCTTTTCAAATCCGTCATATTATTTTTCCAAAACTTGGATGTCTTGGCTGACTTTGAGAATGACAATGCTTCCTTGAATACTGGAGATGACTTGACGGGCCTGCAAATGCGCCCGCTCTTCTGACCAGTCAGCATGCAGGTCTTGCAAGAGGCTGGCTAACTTCTCTGTCCACTGGGTCATAAAAATCATTGAGAGGACAGCGGAAGTTCTCATCTTCTGTGGACAATTCCACAATCAGATTACCAATTGGGCAACCATAAAAGACCGTCTGACTTTCATGAAATTGATAAACCCAGTCAATCATATCCGAAAACTTGTCACTGTCAGACTTGTCTGCTTCAAAAATATCTTCAAAAAGCTCTTTTCGCCAATTTGCTAAAATATCTTGAATGACCGTCAAACCAATTTCCTTCTTAGATGTGAAATAATAATAAAAGCTGCCCCTTGCCAACATCAGCTGCCTCCATGATGTCACTGATGGAGGTGGCCACATAACCCTTCTGATAAATCAATTCCTCAGCACTTTGTAAAATACGCTCTTTAACGCTCATCTGCTCACCTCTCTTTTTTCCTATTATAGCAGATTCAGAGTCTGAGACCAAACAATTGAAACCACCACCTTTTGCCACTGTTTTATCATTAAAATTTTTGTTCTGAGCAAATTGATTTACAAATTCAATTTTAGATGTTATTATAATTGTACCCGAACGGTCAGTATATAACTAAAACTACCATTTGGAAAAATCATCAAACTAACAGTCTAAATTCCTATTGGCTGTTAATCAAATCATATTAGGAGGAACCTCATGTTCAATCAGAAAAATGTCGCATTTGTTATCACAGACCCACAAGTTGAATTCCCTAAAACATACTGGTAAAGGTTCGAGCAACTAAAGACGTTCTTGAAAAAGTTAATACTATTGAAAATCTGACAAAAGCTTTTTCGCTCTTGCTAAAGAGCGTGGCTACAAGCGTTTTATCTCACCGCACTACTTCTATCCACACGATCACAAGTGGCAATTTAAAGCTGCTGGTGAAACGATGATGATTGAAAACGAAATGTTTTGGCGTGATAGTCAATATTCAGCAATTCCAGAAGGCTCTGGAGCAGATATGATTGAAGAGATTAAACCATTTTTGGATGAAGATACTATTGTTGTCAACGGACATAAAATCTTTGGCCCAGAAAGCAACGACCTTAACCTTCAACTCCGCAAAAATGGTATCGACACCGTCATCTTGGCTGGTATGAATGCTAATCTCTGCGTGGATTCACACATGCGTGAACTCATAGAATTAGGCTACAATGTCATTGTTGTTAACGATGCTGTCGGTGCTCCAGGTGAAGAAGCCTACCAAGCTGCACTGACAAACTACGGCTACATTGCCAACCAAGTTTTGACAACTGAGGAAGTTATCGCTCAACTTTAGATAAATAAGAAATGAGCATATTTCTTTCCTTGTTTGGTGGAATTAGTTATAATATACGGTACAAAGGAATGAATGAATATGTATCGTGTTATAGAAATGTACGGAGATTTTGAACCGTGGTGGTTTATAGAAGGTTGGGAAGACGACGTCATTGAGCGAGTAAAAATTTGATAACTATTATGACGCCTCTGAAATATTATAAGTCTTGTTGGTTTGAGTTAGAAACAGGAGATCCCCTCTTTACAAAAGTAGAGGAGACTTGATGACTATTTTTTTGGGATCCAGAAGATAAACGCTGGTGTGAAGAATGCGATGAGTATTTTCAACAATATCATTCCTTTGGCTTTTGTTGGAAGATGGTCAAGTCATCCTAGATGAAAAATTTACGACCCAGGCTATGAAAAAGCAGACTGGTTTAGGAAAGCCACTGTTCTTGTCGTATGAAATAGAGAGAAAACAACTTTTTAATGAAGTTGTTTTCTTCTTTTTATATTTTCTTCGAATAATAAGAATGAGGAGGAAGATATGGTACAAGAAACTTGCACAAGAAATTGATTACACTGTGCTGACAGGGAGCTCAGGACATCTATTTTGTTCCTAAAGAAAGAGACTTATGAGCTACATGATGAGTTGGAGATAGAGACATTTGATTAACATCGTTGCTATGACTTTTTGAAAAGTTGGGGGCTGTCATTAGTCACTTTTAAGTTTATGGCGGGGATGAACGTTGAGAGAAAAACGCCGTAGTCAGCTTGGTTCCTGTGATTATCAGCATGGACGAGAAGGTGTCTTCACTACGTTTATCGACGGTAGGGAGATTATCGTGGTCATGAGAGTCTAGTGATCCGACTTGTTGCATGATCAAGAGCAAGAGTTTGCACTTCTGGTTTCAGGACCTTTGAGGAACTGGGAAAAGGGTTTTAGGCAACGCGGGCTTTATCTCTTTGCAGGTCCCGTAGGAAGTGGCAAAACTACTTTGATGCATGAATTAGCCAAGTCATTGTTTAAGGGACAGCAGGTCATGTCCATTGAAGATCCTGTAGAAATCAAGCAGGAAGAGATGCTCCAGTACAGCTCAATGAAGCTATCGGACTGAGCTATGAGAACTTGATAAAACTTTCCCTACGACATCGTCCAGATCTCTTTAATTATTGGAGAAATTCGAGATAGTGAGACGCCCGTGCCGTTGTACGAGCTAGTCTGACAGGTGCCACGGTATTCTCGACAATCCATGCCAAGAGTGTTCGTGGGGTTTATGAGCGCCTCTTAGAACTTGGTGTCAGTGAAGATGAACTTGCAGTTGTTTTACAAGGTGTTTGTTATCAGAGACTAATCGCGGGAGGAGGAATTATTGACTTTGCAAACAAAAGATTATCAAGAACACCAGGCAGGACAAGCTGGAATGGGACAGATTGACCAGCTTTCTTAAAGATGGACATATCACTGTCTTCAAGCTGAAACGGAGAAAAATTAGCTACAGCTAAGCAGAAAAAAATCATCACCTCTTTAACAATTTATTTTCCAGTGGTTTTCATCTGGTAGAAATCATTTCCTTTTTAGATAGAAGTCTCTTGTTGGAAAAAGCAGTATGTATCGCAGATGCGTCTAGGACTCTCGCAGGGGAAAATCCTTCTCAGAAATGATGGGGAAAGTTTAGGTTTTTCAAGTGCCATTGTCACCAGTTATCCCTAGCTGAAGTCCATGGGGAAATCTTCACCTGAGTTTGGGAAAGATAGAAGAGTATCTAGATAATCTGGCCAAGGTCAAGAAAAAAGCTAATCGAAGTTAGCGACCTATCCCATCGATTTTGCTGGGTTTTCTTCTCTTAATCATGTTGGGGTTACGGAACTATCTCATTACCCCAACTGGATAGTAGTAACATAGCTACCTCTAGTGATTAGTAATCTACCACAAATTTTTCTAGGAATGGTAGGGTTTGTTTCAGCAGGTCTAGTCATCTTTAACAGTCACTGTTCTATACAGAAAGAAGTTCTAGGAAGATGCAGTCTTTTCTATCTCTAGCTACGCATTCCTTTCTTGGAATCTTTGTTCAGTATCTATCTGACGCCCTATTATGCACGTGAGTGGGGAATATGATTGGTCAAGGTCTGGAGCTGATCACAGATTTTTTTCAGATGATGCAGGAACAAGGTTCCCAGCTCTTTAAAAGAAATCGGTCATGATCTGGCTCATGCCCTTGCAAAATGGGCAGGAATTTTTCTCTGACTATAGGAACTATACTTTCTTTAGAAGAGAGTTGAGTCTCATCATCGAGTATGGGGAAGTCAACGTCCAAGCTGAGTAGTGAGTTGGAAATCTATGCAGAGAAAAACTTGGGAAGCCTCTTTTACTCGAGTCATCGCACGATGAATCTGAGTGCAACACTGGTCTTTATCTTTTGTGGCTCTGCTAATTGTTTTACTTTGTATGCGGCACATGCTTAGCGTCCCATGTGTCAAAAATATGGAGGTAAATTTTTAGATGATGATGATGAAACTTGAGCTAAGGGCAAAAGCTTTCACTACTGGTAGAAATGAAGGTTACTAAAATTACTCTATACTTTTTCCACTCTGATAACAATGTCTCTCAGCTGTTACCTGAACTTTATTTATAAGCCCTCTAACTAATATCTTCTGATCGCTTCGTAGTCCATTGAAAAAGACTTTCAGCGTTCGTAGCATTTCTTCATATCGGCCTTTCTTTTGTCTCTCCTGAGCGCTGGATCGTTTTCTAGTTCAGTCTCAAGAGTAGCCCTCATGCTTATAAATTCAGCTGACTTGCTCTGCAATTCTCAAGGGTAATGCGGTCATCTATGTATAAATCGTTAAGTCTGCTCAGTTTCTTTGATAGCTCCTCAATTTGTTTCTTTCATAGCTCTCACGGTCTATGGTCTCAGCATTGTCCCCTGAAAAATATTTTGTCCAGGAAATCAGCGTCATCTTGTAGTTTGCTTATTTCTTCTAGCACATAGTGCCTCTAGGCTTGTCTTTGTCGCAAAAACCTGAGTCACACTTTTTCATTGTCGTTGTAGGTAGTCACGCCTCTCAGCGTTTCGTGGGGTGTCTCTTGACATTCTATGAACCTGCTTCCAGTCTTTCCTCTTTTACGCCATCAATAGTTTTTAAAGGAGCGCCACAATATCCACATTGGGCGATACCGGATAGAATGTACTTAGCTTGGAATGGTCTAGGATTGACATTCTCTGCTGCTGTCCTTTGTCTGATTTTTAGCTCAGATTGAGTCTTATCATATTCCTCTTTTGAGATAACTGGCTCATGATTACCTGCATATTTCTCCCTTATACTGATTGAAACCACAATAACAGGGTTATCTAGTCATGGTCCTGACCGCCCGATAACTCCAAGGCACATGTTTTGGGTGCTTGTCATTTAGATCATCTCTCAGTTTAGTAATGGATCTCCTGCTAGATAACTTTCGAAAGATAAATTTAACAGCTAGAGCTGAGCTGGATTGATAGTAATGGTTCCAGTCTCTCTGTGGTAGTCGTATCCATAGGATGTTTTAGCCCACATCATGGATTTTCCAGCCTTGGCACGTCCTATTTTCCCAAGTTGCATACGTTCCTTAATTTGCTCCCTTTCTAGTTGGGCAAAGACACTCAAGAGCCCAATCATAGCCTTTCCAAAAGGCGTAGAGGTGTCAAAATTACTCCTGCAAGCTCAGAAAAGGCTATATTATTCTTTATGAAAAATATCCTCAATCAGATAAAAGCGTGTCTTTTTGACTACGGCTAAGACGGTCCAGCTTATAGACTAGAACTGTGTCAAATCTTCTTTTTTTGGCGTCTCTGATAAGTTCCTCGAGTGCTGGTCTGTCAGTATTGGATCCCGAGAAACCACCATCAGTATAGATCTTGTAGACTCCAACTTAATATCGCAGTAGCTAGAGAGCTTAGCTTTTGCCTTTCCTCGATAGAGTAGCCCCTCTTCTGCCTGAGATGTGGTAGACACTCTCTGACATAGATTGCGACTTATTTGTAGTTATCATAGTAGTACCTCTTCAAAATTTCCTAAAAATGATAAATGGGTACAAGAAAACATCCAGGTACTATCTTTTGAAAAGCTTTTTCTTGTCGCTAGCCTCACGCTCTCGAGTCGCCAAACTTCTGAGCGTGGGGCTTTTTGTTTCGCAAACTCATTTCCATTTTGGAAATAGCTGGCTTTTACTCTTTCGGTGTGTGTTGAAGAATTAGGCCACGTTGGCCTTTTTCTTCCTCCGTCATAGGAGGTTCGTTTGGGTCATCCACTGAAAAACTCGATGGCATGCCACTTATCATTTGACTCTAATCCACTCTCTCCGTCTGTGGCATTTGCAATCTAGGTTGTGTTTAATCACTTCCATTGGTCTGCTTTCGCTACTCATGTTATCCCTCCTGATATATATCCACAACTTCGCCGATAATTCGGAAGTCGGTGTCTGGTGTGATTGGCATATCTTTGTACGCTGGGTTCAAACTATGTAGGTAAGCTTGGTCTTTATCAATAACAAGTTGCTTGATATACGCTTCTCCATTGTAGTTAAACACACCGATAACACCGTCATTTAGCTCACGCTTGTCTGGATAAATACTAGGTCGCCATCGTGATAGTCTGGCTCCATGGAATCCCCTTTGATTGGGATAACAAAGTCGGCATCAATATCTACTGGCAACTCTATCTGTTCAACTCGTACATCATTCAAATACTGCCCAGTACCTGCAGAAGCAGCATGGTCGTAGTAGTCGTAGCTATATAACTGAATGACCTCCGGATACTTCGTTTATCTTCGTTTCTTCTTCGTTTTTGACTCTCCAGAAGCTCCTCAGACGTCCGTAGCCGATTTTTATTGTCAGTGTTTAATTTTCGGCTGTATTTGTAATTTCTTCTAAAAGGAGTCTGAAGGTTGTGCGGTAGAAATCTTGTTTTCAATAAGGTCAGATTTATTTATATTAAAATAGTTTGCCAAAAGTTCAATTTTACCAATCTGAGGATAAGTTATTCCTTTCAGCCAATCGCGAACTGTAGTGTATTTTAAATCTAAGTCTGCGCATATGTATTTCTGTCTACCCTTTTTGCTTCATATAAAAACTTAGATTATTGGCAAAAATTTCTTTATTTTCGACTTTCATTTCCGCCCCTCCTTACATAGTATATTTTACGGCAAAAACGCAAAAAGTAAAGAATAAAATAAAAATTGCGAGAAAAAACAGCAAACATGACATTGCGGTTAAACCGCAGTATAATATAATCAAGCTTAAGGAAAAGGAGGTAAGGCAAATGATGGAACACATCATAAAAAGCCTAGCAACCAAGGACACTGCAACCGTCATCTTGGCACTAGGCTTAGTCAGAGAAGCTCGTCTTTGGCATAAGCAGTACTTAGCTTACAAGCTCAAAAGACAAAGAGTTAAGCAGTAGTAGAGAAAGGGCAGAAGCCCCAACCTCTACTTGATAGTGTACCATCATTTGCCGTGAAAAGCAATGGATGAGAAATACAGGATTGATAATCCTAGCAGGATTTGTGATTGTATCTTTCACTATTCGTCAGATAGTGAAGTACCGATGTGATAAAAAGATAAGGAGTAGGAGCAGTGCCAGGACAAAAGAAAAATACCACGATAGACGTGGTAGACCTGATGGATTGACGGTTGAAAAAGTTATCCACCTTTCAATTTTGAGAGGAGAAGGAACTGAAGCGGATAGTATTCGAGTTGTCGACCAGTATTACAATATGGATGGCATGCTAATATTTGAGTTAGACCCGTGTCTCCACATTATCAAGAATTTTTTAGGTTTGCATGATCTTGTTTATCTTTGTCCAAATCTAAAAATATCTTGTAGTAATTACTCGTTGTCATGACGCTCGATATACCATTTTTGCATAAGTAATTCTATAAATTTCAGCAACTTGTGAGCCTCATTTGGTTCGATATCTACTATAAGATTTACATCTTTTTCTGGATGGGCGCCAATGTTTCCAAGTTTTCGTAGAGCATCGAGTACATTTTTAGTGCTTGGGTCAACAGACTCTTTTTAAAGCGTCTATCTCATCTACTAACCTTGCTTTAGAAATTCTCCCAAAATCTCTAATCATTCCTTGTAGACAACGTCTAGAGAGGGTAGCAGAAGCTTTGGGGCTGAGATTTAAGATAGCGTGAGCTCTTCATAATCACTTCTGATAGCCTGAGGGATGTAGTCTGGATAGACTTTTTTGCGAGTGAAATAGGGTTGAAGTGCATAATACGATTTGGAAATTGACTACTAACGCCCACGATGTCGACTGAAACTTTATGACAGTTTGGACATTTCATTGTTTGTATTGTTATTTTTGTCGTTCATATTTTTCCTCAACCCTAATATGTGGACGACGAATCAAAAATAGTGTTCTTCTTCTCGAAATGTATCGTGGTGGTTTGGAACAGGGAAGCCGCAGAATAAGCAGAACAGTTGATTAGAATCCATAAGATTTCTCCAATCGTTTTATTTTGATTATACCACATTTGAAAGGGGGTGAGTGCATGCCAATGACTTTAAAAACACTAAGAACACTCAAAAACTGGAGACAAAGTGATGCGGCAGCAGCTGTGAATGTATCAGTTGATACGTGGGGGCATTGGGAGACGTGGGATAACAGAGCCTAGTGTTTCGAAAGCATATCAAATCGCTAGTGTTTTTCGATGTATCAGTAGATGATATTTTTACCTGATATTGCGGTTTAACCGTAACATCAGGTAAAATGAGGAAGAATGATTGAAAAATAAAGCGAAGAGAAAGGGGATTAAATATGAGGTATGCAGTACATATTCAGAAACACTCATGGAATTACACATCTTTGAATAATGCTTATGCTCAAGACAAACGTTTAAAGGCAACAACGATAGGTATCCCTTACAGTAATCTTGATGAATAAGTCTCGATTGAGTTGTGTATCCTGACGAGATTGCACGACGTCTAGGAATAAGCAGGCGCACCGTAGATGAGCACTTTAAGCTTTTCTAGAAAGCAGGCTATCTCAGAGTATACCAGCTTAGGGTTAGGCAGAGGTAAAGGAGTCACAGTGCACAGATCAGATATGCCTATCTCGGATGATTACTTTGAGTATCTAAAACTAATCTTGAGAAAGGAGTTATCCACTGGTGAGAAGTTTAAAAATACAGTTGGAAAAATATTGCCATGTGTAAAATTGCCATGTAAAATTGCCATGTATAAAATTGCCATGTGTAAAATTGCCCTCTAATAAATACTTTAACTATACAACAAAGTACTAACTATAATAACCTAAGCCTTTACGGCACTAACTTAGTAATAATTACTAACTTTACAACAAACTACTACTTCTAAATAAATAAAGAGAGAAAGTTCAAATTTCAATTTTAGGACTTTGGTTTTGAAGGGAGTAGGAAAATGGATAGTGTTTTTCAGCGATTCTTGTCTCAGTAATTACTTCATTTTTAGTGACGAGCAATGCTACTATGTGAGGATATTCGAATAGATTGACTGAAATGCTTGATTCTTTTCTTGCATATGAATTGCAGAAACACGAGAAAAGATGCAAAAACTTGTTTTAGATACAATTGATGAAAATTGCTAATAAAAATTCACTAATTGGAGGAATATGAATGAACTAGTATGGTTTTTACTTTTCACTATCATTATCAACATAGTCATTGGTTTTGCTACATACTACGCTAGCAAAAGAGATAGAAAAAGCGCATCGACGAGTATAAGAAAAATACAAGATGATGAGCTTGAAAAGAATTAAAAATAAATTTAATTTATGATTTTTAGAAGTCTTTACTTAGAAAGGAACAGTATGAACGAACTAGAAAAGAATAGCCCTCAATGAGATATTGAGGACCGTGACCTATATTGCTGAGAAGTTGGATGAAATTGACTCTAAGATTTCTTTGAATGATTCTGAGTTCCTGATCAATAAAAAGTCTTAACCTACTTTTACACTAGGTCAAGACCCATACTTTGATAAGGTTTCACAGTCGGTGTAAAGCGACTGGTTGAAACTTCGCTGGTCATGCGTCCAGCACTGCAATCAACGTGGTTTGGCTAGTCTTTGAGTGCCGCTCGGTAGTTGTCTGTCAGTCCCTCTATAAGCAGAGCTGCAGTCCCTCTTATAGTCAGCGACAGGCTCCGTGCAGTCCACTCGCGTAAAAACGTGTTGGTTACCTAGCCAGACTGAATCACTGAACCACAGTCCTTCAAAAATTTTGCCAATTTGCATCGAGCTCCTTTCTTGTTAAGGGATAATATAACTATAAACAATTTTTGAAGGGGTTACATCAGTCTCAAGACTGATATAGGAGGTTGAATGGAAGATAAAATCATCGAACTTGCTGATTATTTCATCAGCGAATCTACAACGTACAGAGAAGCTAAAGATAGCGTGTGAGAAGCTATTAAAAACAAGTCAGTCATGAGATAGAACTCAGGGCGATGGAAAGTAAGACAGTCTAGAAGACAGCAAAAAGCACCTGACGGCAATCAGGCACTCAATAAAATTATTCAAGGAAATTATAACATGAAGAGAAAAAGAGCAATGGAAACCAAAGAATTATAAACGTTATGGCAGATGGTTCTCAAGTTGATGATCTGACAGGATATGTCATCCCTGCTGGTCATTCAGTACTATGACATTATTCTAGGCATGAACAAGCAATCTAACGAGGAGGATGTGAAGCAAATGTACTTACTAAGTTAAAAACTCAGACTCGAAGGATTCATCAATGAAGTGAGTCTTGACTGGCGAGAGGTAGCGTTAGAGCTATGAAATGATCTTATCAAAGAACAGCAAAGTCACTTTCTGTCAGCAAGCAAGAAATCTATGACCTGAAACAACAATTGGCAATCTACAAAGAAAAAGAACAAATCGAAAAAGGAGAACAATATGTTTAAAAGCAATTCGTACAATCAAGAAAAATAAACAACTTCAGAAAGCAATGCACGATGCAAGCGTAGCATTTCTGCTTATGCAAAGATCTCGGTTTGGTTCCTGATAGCGAAAAAGCAGGCAAAAGCTAAAATCGTTTCATGATATGAGTCACATGCTCAAGGATATCCTAGACGGCAAGTCAGTAGACGAAGCTATGACAAGACTGGAAATCATAGTTGAAACCAACGAAGATAAAGAAGTGGAGCAGGAAGATGACTAGAATTGAACTTGAAAACCGTGCTATGGCTTTTGGCCAACCATGAAGACGAATTGCTGGATCTTGGACTAACATCCAAGGGCCAGATATGTGAAACGAGGTGCTTGAACTTGGAAAGGTGTATGCGCATGTTTGATTATGACAGAGATATAATGCAACCGCCCAGAGGAACGAGGAAAGAACTTGACCCAAGCGAATATGTGGATATCGGATGCGGTAGACGTCGATATGTGGGTGATGAAGTATGATTGAAGAACTACTTGCAGAAATCGACAACTGGTGAGCTGAATATATTCATCTCGGCCGAGAGATGGGGCAGATTATCAATGAACAACAGGATATTATTTTGAAATTGCAACGAAACAGACGCTTAAAGCGTGAAAAATTGGAATTTGAAGAAGACGAAAGGAAGAAAGAAATGACGATTATATTACAAAAATGGTTAGAAAAATGAGTGTGAGTGATATGTCACACTATTTGAACCGATTAGCATTAGAAGAAGCTGGATACTGTGGGACAATGTTTAATTACTAAAAAGAAGGATGGGAATAAAATGAGTTACGAACAAATATCAGAATCAACATATTTTCAAAATGTAGAACACTGGAACCGTTTTTGCTAGAGAAGTTAGAATTTGGCGGTCTAGGAATTTGTGACGATGAAACAGGCGAAGAGCTTTACACAATTTAAGGAGAAGAAAATGACAAACGAACTAACACATAAAACAATTTTTAACTCACCAGCAGTAAAACAGAAATTTTCTGAGGTGGTAAAGCGGCAATGGTCAGCAATTTCGTGGCCAGTCTACTTAGTATCGTGACAAATAACAACCTACTAGCTAAGGCTACTAACGAAAAGCATCATGACCGCTGCTATGAAAGCCGCGGTCCTAACTGCCAATTGAACCAAGTCTTGGTTATGCGTATATCGTACCTTACAAAGAACCAGGCGCAGTTCCAAGTTGGATATAAAGGGTTGATCAGCTTGCACAACGAAGCGGACAAGTCACACGTTTAAATGCTGGGAGGTCTATGAAAGCCAGTATAAAGGGTTTAACCCACTTACTGAGGATCTTGAAGTGGACATGACTGCTATTCCAAAAGAGAAAGAAAAAGTCGTTGGTTACTTTGCATTCATGCGATTGGCCAATGGTTTTTGAAAAAGACTGTCTTTTGGACCAAGGAACGAGTCCAAGCTCACGGTAAGAAGTACAGTCAATCATTCTCTAGCAAGTATAGCCCATGGCAGTCTGATTTGATGCTATGGCTCGTAAAACTGTATTGAAGCTATGCGTTTCAACCTATGCGCCACTTTCTACTGAATTGCAGGATGCGATTGTGGCAGACAACGCAGACAGTACAATTTCAAACAAGAACGAAATCAAAGACGTCACTCAAGAACCAGTTGCTGAAACATTGGACGGCATTCTTGGAGCTTCTGAAGAAGTGACTGAAGAACCAAAAAGAGGTTATCAACCAGGTTGACAACCACAGATACAAAAATACCAGCAGATGAGATCCCAGATTTTGACCAAGAAACGTAAGGAAGTAATCGACCAAGAGCCAGAAACCGGCCAAATGGACATGCTAGAAGGGAGGATTTCTAGAATGACTGAAGAATTGAAAGATGTAACAGATAGCCTAGAACTCGTTCCAGTGACGGATTTAGAAGTCGGATTTGTCCTGAAAGCGGCTGAAATCGAAATCAAGGAAAAGAGGTTTTTGGAACAAGCTTTAGCAGCATATCAAAAGAAATACGCTGGCTATATCGTGACAGAAGAAACTTTGTCAGATGACACCAAGGTTAAAGACGAATTGGGACGAGTGCAACGTCAGATTGAGACAAGAACTCAAAAACCAATTAAAGGACTACTCTAATCCGTTGGACGAAGTGAAAGCATGGGTTACATGCTGTTCTAGAACCTATCAAAACTTTGCAGGCGGACATCAAAAATCAGATTAAAGAATTTGAAGAGAGAGCGACAGAAGCTCGCAAGGGAAACAGTCAGAGAAGCTTTTGAATCTGCAATCGCAGATAGCGGAGTTGATCTCGATATCAAGCTGTTTGCTATTTACTTTGACGATTTTAGCAAGAAAAAGTGCTCATGGCTGATAATGTGCGGATCAATCAAGCGACCTCTAAGATGATTGTTGATTTGGTCGCAGAAGAAGCAACCAAAAAACAGCAACGTGAAGCTGGACTTATCCAGATTACAGAAGCGGCAGCTAAGCTGGTCTCGGACCCACTGTCTACATTCGCAGTTATGACAAGGGGCGAAACTTGCTGATGTTTTGCAAGCAATTCTTGATGATAAGGCATTAGCTGAACGAGCTAAAAGCGGAAGAAGAATTGAAAAAGCGTATGATGAAATGACTAGCTATCGCGGTGGCTAAAGGTTTGAACCCTGAAAAGTACGTTGATTTGCTAAGAAGGGTCACTCTGCTTTGGATACTATCGATATCCTACATGCAGACGCAGATGAGCTTAGACGGACTAAAGCAGAAGCGAAACAAGATATTCAGGGTCAATTCTACGCCCAAAATCAGCCTGAATTTGGGTCAGAAAGCAGTTCGGAGGGCAATCATGACCATCGAGCAAGAAACAGGCCGAAAATCGCAAAAATATGGCTTCTGAGGATGGCGTTAAAAATATGGTTACAAATTTACTGTAGATTTAATTTTTCCGGCAGAAAATGCAAAGGAAATAAAGGAGCAATTTAAAGAATGGCTCAATGCTCACGGCGTTCAATTTGAGCCACAAACAAAATCAGTAAAAGGTGGAAATGGAATGACAATGGATTTACTTGGCAAAGATTACTATTCAGCAGCTTCAGCACGTCGCTACTGGTCTATCTCGCAATATAAGCGATTTAGAGAGTGCGAAGCACGGGCGTTAGCGGAGCTGGAAGGAGAATGGGAAGACCAGAGAGACAACACAGCTCTCTTGGTCGGGGAACATGGTCACAGCTATTTTGAAAAGTCCAGAAGTACATAAGAAATTTTATGGATGAAAACGCAGATGCCATGATTTCAAAAAGCCGGAAAGACCAAAGGTCAGTTAAAATCTGACTTCTTGGTCGGCCAGCGCATGATTGAGCGACTGGAGGCCGACAAACATTTATGGAGTTTTATGTCGGTCAGAAAGAGGTTGCTGTCACAGGCGAAATCGAAGGAGTGGAATTCAAAGGTAAGATTGACTGCCTCAATGTTAAAAAGGGTATTTCGTGGATATTAAGACCACGAAAATCTGACATGATAGTATGGTCTGGGTTCAGGATGAAGCAAGCGGACGAAAATATTCAAGTCCGCTGGTTCGAGAGCTTGGGGATATGTCCTTCAAAATGGCTGCTTACAAGAAGATGCTGGAAAAATCAGTACGGCAAAGAGTTCACCCTATTGATTTACGTAGTGACGAAAGAGTCGACGCCTGATACCCGGGCAATTGTTTTTCCAATCGCAGGAAAAAACTCGACTATGAGCTGACTGAGCTATCTATGCTATTAAGCATCTTGACGATGTTAAAAAGGTAAAGAATAGGGCAACACCATGTGGTCATTGTGAATACTGCAAAACAAAAGCTTTGAGTCAACGTGTGGAGGTAATCTGATGATTCATCTATACGAAAATCATCTTAGGGCGGCTGGTATACGTTGGGGCGCTATGAAGAGCCAGATTACTGCGAGACGTGTAGAGAGTTCGATGAGTATGTCGGAGAGTTTCAAAGCATGGAAGATGTTGCGTTGAAGCTATTGAAAGAAGATGCTTCAGACGAAGAAATCCAGCGAGTGACTGGATTTAAAGTGATTATTAAATTTGAAAAACCAACTGTTTCCATTTTGGAAACAACTCAAAAACCAACAAACCGTGCATTCTTGTAAAACTGCGAACTAGAAAAATGCGTCAGTAGAGGTCATGTGACCTTGGATGAGCGACTGCCCATGTTAGCCAAACTCACACACAGAGGCAGTCGTATTTTTGGAAAAATAATATGAATGACATTAAAGAAAAAGCTCTGGCTAAGTTGCTGGAGGAATTAAATCAACCACATGATACCGCACTTGACCGTGTTCATAACTGGATATGCGATCAGGAGGATGAGGAATTATGAAAGGAATCTTAAAAGAGCGATACTCTCTGAAGTGTGCTTTAAGCCATGCTAAAGAAAAAGCTCGTAAATTTGCTGAAAACGGAGTTGCTTTGCATCGATGATGCTACTGTCTTCAGATGGGTTGAGAGTACTTTATCTCAAATTCACAAGTATCTAACATCAAGCAGGTTCCTGTTGAGCCCGTCAAGAAGAAAAAGGAAGACAAATCTCAGGCTTCTCCTGAAGAAAAGGTTGATGTCGCCAAAATTAGGAAAGGCGCTGGTCCAGATGATGATATCATCATGAAACCTAAAATTAAGAAAGAGAAAGGAGTAGTCGAAAAGCAAATGAGCATTTTCGATTTCTTGGATGAATGAAACATGAACAATGCAAGCGAGAAGCTCGATAGACGATTGAAAACCACCTGCAAACTTCTGGAGCTGGTGCTATTCGCAAATCACAACGTACAAATGGACCAATAAGGACAAGACCATAATCGCTTCAGATTTGAACCTTGGTCATTGTATCGAGAAACGACTGACAAAGTCATCACGGCTTACTTTTTACGACAAGACCTACTTTTTCTCTATAATTCTCAGCACTTCGAAACGTATCGAAATACAATCTTATGAATTCAGGTCGAAGTTGGTTGAAGGAAAACAATTTATCGATTGGCATTTTACAAATTTAGAGCGATTCGAAAATGACAAACATGTGAAGATTGGCCAAGATTACAACGGACAATTTTATCCGTATCTTTCGCTAATTTCTTTAGCGGAGGATATTATACAGGTAATAAATTCTATCCAAACAACTGGGGTGAAAAACTTAAAAGGTATCTGAACTCAAATATTTGAAGTTCGAGAATATTTACTAGGGAAATTGAACGGCTTTACAAATATAAGTTTGAAATTGAATTTGCTCAGAAAAATTCATGCTTACAAATTGACTAACGAAATCATGAATCCAGGTTACACTGGATTCACCAAAAACTGTGAGATATGCGAACCTTGAATCGCAGATGGCTTCAGAAAAGAATAAACAATTTTTTCAAGAATTCAAATCGTAGTTTTTAATGAATTTGAGTTGAGCCGTCGATTAAAAGAACGAACGGCCAACTGGTGCCTGGCATTGAGTCTTATCTGACTTACCACGATATCAAAGCATATACCGAAAGGTGTCAGGGATCAATCAGTTTCAGAGATGGGTTGTCAAGAATCATATTGACTTCAATGAATACCTTGACTATCTCAAGATGCTACGAGAAATGGGCATTGAGCCTGAAAGGTGATGCTATGCTTGTGCCAAAAGGATTTCACGGCCATGCATAATCACACAGTCGGATTATACAATCAATTCGTCGAAGAAAAACAAAAACTGGAAGATAAGAAGAAACGCAAGCAACTTGAAGCTGAGTTTAAACTTAGAGAAGGAATGGATAAGACAATCAATGGATACGCATTCCATGTCCCTAGAAAAAGTGGCTGAGCTGATCTATGAGGGCAAGAAACTCCATCATTGCGTAAGCTCATACACAGACAAGCATTTTAAAGGTAATACCTTAATAGTGTTTGTCCGCCTGTCAAATCAACCAAAAACCTCTTTACACACTCGAAGTAAAGGCAGGGGAAGATAGCCCAATTTCGTGGCAAAGTATAACCAAGATGTACCCAGCTGAAGTCTGGGACATAGCCAAGGAATGGATGAAGCAAACGAAATTAGTACCAAAGTCAGCATAAAGGAAAAAGGAGTTAGTGAGAGATGATGGAAGATTTAAAGAAAAAGTTAATGAAGTATACGGCTGGTCGGTAGAAGACGGAAGCCCAAAGCCTCCCAAACAAGATTTACCACAATCAGTGAAAGATCGGGCGGACTATTTCTGGGAAATGACAGAAGATGGCAGTTGACGTTTATGGGAGCGATGGAATGTATCTTCGCTGATGAAAACCTAAGACTATGATTTGGGAGCTACAGGGTTGGCTGCCAAAATCTAAGGAGTTTGATGATTGTTATCTATTCGCAAGCATGGCTCAGATAGTTATTGCAGTTTATTTGATTTATGGAGGAAACTAAGATGAATAAGCAGGAATTGATTAAAGAGTTTAGAGAAGTTGGGATTTACAGTTTGAACATTTTTGGTACTGAAATAAAGCCATCCCGACCGAGTACAATTACATCAATCGAACAACTAGACGAACAAAAACCAGTCAAAGTTCCGCCGTTCGTGCAGATGTGATTGAAGGAGCAAAGAGAAGAAAGTCCAGAGTTGGAAGATGCGTTCAAGTATGCTTGGGAAGTAGCTACTATAGAGTTTCGCGAATGGTTTGGAAACTCGAAAATAGAAATAATTTCGCTCGCGCATGACTTGACGTAGCTAGCGAGGTCGAGAAGAGAAGTGGTGTTCGGTGAGAATGAAGAGGTATTGAAAAAGAAAAATGTTATCTCAACTATAATTTTGGTGGAGTCTGGTTGTTTTATAATCAAGAAGAATTTCTATGGATATCAGGCACATCACACCCGCAAAAAGAACTAGAAGAAGCTAACTTCGGATGGGTGTTTGATTGCGAGGAGTGGAAGTCGAAGAGGTGGAGTGATGGTACAAACACTTGACACAAGCTACAAAAACTGAAAGCAAACGCATAAAATCCCTGCGAAAATCAGACCGTTTGATGTAGGTTATCGAGGTAGTAAACAAACACGGTCAAGCGCTCGCTTTTAAGAAATGGGGCAAGTATATTCGCTTTGCCTTCACTTGCTGAAAAAGCGCTATAAAAGAAAGAGTTTGGGAAAAATGATCCAGACTTTGATATCGAAAAACATTTTTGTCGAAGGGTCGCTATGTGTCAATTTAAGTAAATTTCATAGTTATTTTGAGGAGGTGGAGTGATGGAACGACCTGAACGATACCCATTTGGATACTTCGTTCCTGAACTGATTGAAGATGAAGATATTATTTTTAACAAAGATAGCGAATATCACAAAGCAGAAGAGAAAAGAAAAATCCTATTTTCAAAAGAAAATAAGCCCAAAAATAGATAGGCGCTTTGAGGTGGTAACATGAAACGACCAAACAGATGCCCTACACACACGAGGTCAATGGGTTGAAGAAACCGCTGATTATTATACATATGCAGACGGTATTTATTTTACAAGTCATGTTTTAAATAGACTCACTAGAGAAATTAAGCAAGGAGATGAAATAGTGATTATCAAAAATTACAAATATGATTATTCAGGTGGCAGAATCTACTACACAATTGATGTAGATAGTTATGAATCAGCCGTGGAACATACAAAGACAGACCACGGAAGTGTACAAAGAAATGATATTGATGATTTCTTAAGTAAGGTTGAGGAATACGACTTTCAAGAAGCTGAGATGATTGGAAACATTCGTTGACTTTCAAAATGATTTGCTCTTATATGGAATTGGTTTTGAATTGAGAAATAGAGGTCACAGATTGAGACGATTCATAGCTATCTGATTCTGCTATCTGCTGGATTACTATCTGGCAGATGGACAGGATTCGAGATTTGGAAGAGAAGAAGCCGATGGTTATCTCCAAGGCAGATAACGCAGGCGCTGAGATATTCGGTAAGGTCGTCGAGAAAAGGACGACACGGCAGAAAAGCTCTTGCAACACGCTTACGATACGTGATTACGGGGTGTTCGTGGTTACGAAGGAAGTGTACGATAAAAGTGAAAGTTGGGGATGAGGTAAAAATATGAAGAAAAATTAGTTACTGCAATTTTAATCAGTTTGTCTTTTATTAGTCTTGTAGGTGTGGGAATAAGGATATTTTAGGAACAATCTTTTCTCAAATATGCAAAAAGTAAAACTAGTTGATGGGCAGATTATCGAAGGCAAAGTCAAGGAATGGGCAAAAATATGACCAGCAAGATAGTATTCGCGTTACTTTTGAGAAAATGGAGAGGTACATTACACTCACTCAAGTAATGTAACCTTGTATAACAAATAGAAAGGGCTATCATGAACACACTAGAAAAGTCAAACAATGGTTTATTGACCGTGATTTAGAGAACGGTGGACGAGTTAGACAAACAATCTTTTGAAAACTCATTGAGGAATTTGGAGAACTATGCTAGGCTATCTCAAGAAGAATGAGAAGCTAACCAAGGACAGCATTGGAGATTGTGCAGTCGTGATTGTTGGTCTGGCGTTTGCTCATAAAAGCGGATGTGCAGGAGATTTTTGAGAGTAAGTTTCATCGAAAATGAAAGATGTGATGGTTCCTTTAAATGGTTAAGTGCTGAGATTAGTAGTTTTCAATTGAGGCAGGATTTAATCAGCAAGAAAATGTGTCGATATAATTTAGCGCATTCAATCGGTCATCTAAAATCAATCAGCAATGCATGGTTATAGCTTCGAGGAATGTTTTGAACTGGCTTGATAAGAAATCAAAGAGACCGAAAAGGTCGTTGATTGATAATTCGTTCAAGTAAAAAGGAGGATTTAGGATGATACCAAGATATAGAACGTGGATAAAAACAGAAAAATTGTTTTGCTGATTATATAAGTCGATTCATTTTACTAAAATGAAATAGACCTATGCTGGGGTGGAATTTTGCGAAAGCGATTGTTTTGATTTTTAAAGACGTTATCCTCATGCAATCAACAGGACTCAAAAGACAAGAACGGTAAGGAAATCTTTGAGGGGGATGTAGTAAGACAAGACAGAACCCAGCCAACAACGGAAAATGAAACAATCACAGGTGTTGTAAACCCATGATTGAGGGCACTTGGTTGATTATGAACGATTGCGAGCAATTAGCTAGCAAACTGTGGTCAGAGACTGACGAAAATGAAATTATGGCAACATTGTAGAAATTCAGAACTTTTTGGAGGATAAGGAATGAGACCTTGTAAATATCCATATTCAGGAAGAGAAAAAGGCAAGATACTTCGTCGTTAATGTTTTTCTGCGACCAATTTTAACGAGATTCCAATTGTAGAAGAGGTCAAAGTTGATCTCAGGTTGAAGCTAATTTTGGGCGTTCGTATCCAGAAATGGTAATATATTTAGATATTTCTGGATATGGAAATCAGAGTACATTCAGTGCATCGTTTCCCTGATGTCTTCCTTACTGTTGGCGAATCAATCCAACTAAAAGATACTCTTTTATAGAAGGATTAGAAATTTGACCGCAGATCGTTTTTGACCTTTAGAGATCTGATTAGGAAGTTTCTTTATCAGCGATCTGGTCAACGAATTTGTGCGATAAAAAGCCAGAACACTCTCTGCCTCAGCTATAATTAACACACTATTGATTATATCACAAAGGAGACAGAGAGTGAACAAGGCTAAAAAGAGCTCTTGAAAGAGCTGCAGGATCTAGACATGGACATCCAAAGCCGTATAGATGAAATCAATGAGCTTGAGTCAGGTTTGCTCTCTCAAGTCCAAAAGTGGACTGATGTCAAAAGCCCAAGGTGGCCAGACCAGAAAAGTTGATGATGTCTATACACAGCTGGTAGTGATGAAAGGGCTATAGAGGCAGGATACTAAAGGGGTTATCAATAGGAAACTTGAGCTTGTCAGATTGATTAACAAGCTGAAAAATCCGAAATATAGAACAGTATTGAGGATGACCTACATCAATAAAATGTATGTTGATGACATCTGTGACAGACATGGGAGGCATGAGCTCTCCTACTTATTATCGCTTGAAGAAACAGGCAGTAAATGAACTTGATGTCATTCTTAGCGGAATTGATAGTAAATGATAGTAAATGATAGTAATGGTACAGGCATGAAGTCTAAAGATCTGTTAAAATGGTAGTATCAAGAATTAAGGGTAAGGCATAGTCTTCCTCAACATGGAGAGTTAGCAGAGTCAGGTTGAATGCGCCCGTTTGCTGAGACGGGTGGTCGCCTATGTGCGGTCGTGGGTTCAAATCCACACTCTCCATTAGTGTTTGTGTCCCAGAATGGGGTAGGCAGTGAGTTTAGAGATTACATATCACTCATTAACTTATTAGAAGGTCGGCTTATCGACTGGACCTTGCATGATTGCGTAGCTAATTATATTCGGATAAGTTATAGCTAGAGGTTTGATTCCACTCCAGAGGTTGTAATGTACTACATAAAAAGAAAACTTTCAAATTGATTATTAATTAACACCAAAGGTAGTAGTCGTCTGTGCAAGAAGGTCACACATCGTGTGCTTTTTATTTTGAAAAGGAGGTGATGGAAAAATTGAGTGGATTGAGAATAAAGCAAAGAGATTTGCCGAGATGGTACATCATCTCAGGCAATGCTTATCAATCCAGCAAACTTTCAGCAGGATATGATGAAATATGCTAAAGCAGATCTCTGAATTGTTGGATAATGTCGGAATTTCTGATTACATCGATCGAATGGAGAAGTTGCAAGATGAAAAATCTTAACTCAAAAACAAATTCTTGTGATGCGGTCAGAAATCGCGTCGGGACAAACGAAAAAACAACAGTAGTCATGACAAAAGGTAGCTGAGTTGATGACGGATCCCGTGACTCATTGAGTCTGTAAAATCTATAATGAAATCCCCTCAACTTGTCCGAATACCCAACAAAGAACAGCGATAGGAATAAAAGCTCTTAGTTGTTAGGTAAACGACATAAGATGTGGACAGACAAGTAGAGCAGACGTTTCTGGAACGGTGGTGTTTGCGAATGAGTCAGACATACCAGATTAAACAGAACGATATTGTTGTTGACCTACCTAAGACAGTGGGCGGTGGATACGGTCAGTTCTGGCGATCAAGAAATCTTTATCGATGTAGTCAAAGGTTCCCGTGGTTCGAAGAAGTCCAAGACAACTGCTTTAAATTATGTTATCCGTCTTTTTGAAATATCCCTGGGCTAACTACTTGTTATTCGTAGTATATTCGAATACGAACAAACAATCGACTTATACGGATTTAAGTGGGCGTGTAAGCTGTATTAGAAATGTGACTCATTTATTTAAATTTAATGAGTCCTTACCCGAAATAACTGTCACCGGGCAAAAGATTTTTGTTCCGTGGTCCGGATGATGAACTAAAAATCACATCTATCACGGTCGATGTTGGTAGTCTTTGTTGGGCATGGTTCGAGGAAGCGTATCAAATCGAAACTGAAGATAAGTTCAGTACGGTTGTTGAATCAATCCGTGGTAGCTTAGACGTACTGATTTCTTTAAAACAAATCACGGTCGCATTTAACCCATGGAATGAGAGACATTGGCTCAAGCGTGTGTTCTTTGATGAAGAAGACGAGATCAGAGCTGACATTCGCTGCACGACTACTTATAAATGCAACGAGTGGCTGGATGAAGTGGATATCAAACGCTACGAGATTTGTATCATACGAACCTAGGGCGTGCCAGAATCGTGTGTGATGGCGAGTGGGGGAGTTGCTGAAGGTTTAATCTACGAGAACGTGACTGTCGCGATTTTCGATAAGGATGAATTACTACGAGATTCAGCTAATAAATTAGTATCGGTCTTGACTTCGGTTTTCATCACGATCCAACACTTTGTGTTGCTCACTCATAAATGATACGACGAAAAGAGATTTATATTTTTGATGGATCTTATCAGATTGGTTTGATAACACGAGAGTTGCAAAAATGATAAAAGATAAAGGTTATCAACGTTCTCATATTATAACTGACTGTTCAGAATCCAGATTCGATTGAGGAACTGAGGTCAGAGCATGACATACCACGGATATTTAAGAGTCAAAAGGTAAAAGATAGTATTATGGCAGGCGTGTCCAAATTGCAAGGATACGCTATTTATGTGCATCCAAGCTGTAAAAACATCATGGATGAATTTTACAGTTATTGCTACCAGCGAGATAAAGAAGGCAATTGGTTGAATAAACCAGAGGATAAAAACAACCACTTGATGGACGCGCTTTAAGATATAGCCTTCAATGTATCGATGGCAGTCAACCTAAAATCAAACTATTCAAAGGAGGCTTTTAAAATTGGCAAAAGTTTTTGTTAATAAACGAAAAGTCATAACGACAACAAGTGATGAAGTGGCTGAAGAAGTCGTTACTGAAGCGATTAGGCTTCACATGAGCAAGTTAGTCAAGAACTATGTTGAGAGTGAGGATATGTATCTCGCAACATGAAGTCTTGAAGATGATTAAAAGATGGTTGGAAGCCAGATAATCATCTGGTTTTAATACATGATACATTGTCGATACGTTTAGGGATATCAAATCGGTGTTCCTGTTAAAACTCAGCTTCGAAGATGAAAAATGAACAAGTTTGTTGCTGATTTTCGTAAAATTAACGACATGGAATTCAGAGTTTGAACTTGCTAAGATTTCCAAGTATAGTCTGCGTTTATCTATGTTTATCAAGACGAATACAAGCAGACTAGAGCGACGTATAACAGTCAATCAATATGTTCATCGTGCTGACAATAGCATTGAAGAACGTCCGTTGTTCGCAGTAAGATACGCTTTAGCTGAGAATAGCCAGACAGGTGTGGAGCAGAGTTATCACGAATGACGAAGTGATTGATGCTACTTTTTCAAATGGCAGTTCGGTACGTTTTCGTGTGAGCGTACTCAGCACATCTATAAGCTCTATTCCAGTTGTTGAATTGAGAATGAAGAACGACAGAGCATTTTTGAAAGCGTCAAGACATTGATTAATAGCTTTGAATAAGGCTGCAAGTAGAAAGCAGAATGATGTAGATTTTTCCGCGAGATGCTTATTTGAAAGTAGTTGGTGTCGAACTACAAAATGAAGATGCTAGTCAAATCAGAAGATGATTTTCAATCTTTGGAAAAATGGTGATGGACCATTGCCTGAAGTGAAATTTCCTTGAGAAACCAAGTTCAGACACAACTCAAGAGAAACCTTAGTTACTCAAAGAGTCTATTTTTGCTATTTCTATGGTTGCTAATATGTCCGAAGCTGAGTTTGAAAAGTCATCTGGTACTCTTTGCTTTTTAAACTGCAGGCCATGGATAACCTTGCTCGCATGAAGGACAGAGCTGCGAGTCGGCGTTTTAATCAGCGTATCGTGTATTCAGCGTGCGGCTTGACACGGTTTATGAGGACATGGTCAGGTTGACTCATAGCGTTTCTACTAGAAACGTGCGAAAACATTCTTGAAGAAGCGCGATTGTTGGACAGTTATCTGGACAGAGTATCGAAGGACTAAACTATCTGTTCTGTCTATCATCGATGATCCAAGAAAAGAAATCGAAAAGAATGGAGAAAGAAGGGAAAGTATGACCGCGAAACTCGTTTGAGCAAAAATCTACTCAGACGCTGAAATGGATGAGAGTCAGAAAAGTTATGCAGATGTTGACAAATAAGTACTAGGAAGATAGGTATCGTGCTGAAGAAAAGGCTAGGAACTAGCAGAGTGAGAGTAGCTTATCAAACTGAACGGTGTCTATCAACAACACGCTAACAATATTCGAAAGAAATTGATAGTTTTGGCGAAAGATATGCTGATATATAAACGAAATAGCAGCTAAACAGAGAGCAGATAGGTCGATATGGTCAATGTCGAGTTTAAAGGCTGGGCGTTAGTTGAACGTGCTAATCGCATGCAGGCAACGTGGTCAGAAAGTAACGAGCGAGATTTTCACAAAAGCAGAAAAACGACTTGATGAGATTGTATAATCTTAAGATGAAAAACAAGTCGTCTTGAAGTGTTGCAAGCAAATATCAAAGCTACATCAGTATGGTTGGCTTTTGAGTGAGTTTGAAATCATAGATAAGCATTTGACTGAATCAATCAGACGAGAGAATCTTTAGTGCTGGTGTTTTTGAATATGACGCCCGGTAGTTTTTGAGGCTTCGCCGTATCCAGCGGATTACGACTATATACGCCACTCAATGGTGCTACTTGGCCAGGGGAGACACATTGGACACAGGCAGAGATGAGTGCGTGAAAATTTGTTAAGAAAGGCGTTGCTGATACTGTGTTGAAGAGGTGGAGGCACAAACGTTCTGATTAACAATCTTAGGAAAGAGTTTGATGTCTCGTATGGCTACGCTATGCACGATTGCAGTAACGGAATCAGCAAGGGTTTATTCAGGAGACTGACAGCTAACTATGATGCGAATGGCGTTGAATGGTTCGAAGTCATGACTGAATTAAGGCGTGCAAAAATCTGTCAGCATTTAACGGCAAGACTGCTAAAAGTATCTGAACTGGTTCCAGCATTGAACGCACCGCACCGTTTCATCCTAACTGTCGGTGTTACGACAATTGTGCCTGTTTTCAGGAAAGGTACAAAGCACTCAGGTAGAGAGATGAAGAGTTTTTGACTGCTGATATGAATAATAAAAACCAATCTAGCTTAAGTATGTTGCGAAAGACGGGGAAAAGGTGTATAATCGGGGTATGGATAGTTGGACTCTTTTGGTCCTAGTGGTTCAATAAGTGAGGGCTCAGTGGAGAGTGTAGAGCAAAAAGTGATTTTGCGATAAAAATACTATGAGCAACTGAAAATTCTAATCGTGCAGATGTTGTAGAAAAAATGGTGAAAAAGTAGTAACCTTCCTCATTCTACAGTATCAAAAGCATTGGAACATATTTTGGATAACCAGTATTTGTTGTGGGATTTTGAAGCTTTTGAAGAGAGGATGATGAACTTTTATCCGCACTATGACATGGCTCAAAGTTTTCAAAGATTGTACTTGGGTAATCCAAAGGAATACGATATATTGATGCTACAGCACGAAAGCCTTGAATCATACTACATGAATCAGTTAAAAATGGATTATGACGAAGCTCATAAAAAGAGCTAACCTAAAATTTAATTATCAGGAGGCAAGCGAAAATGGCGAAGATTGATAAACAAATTATTACTATGGCTAAAATAGAAGATGGTACTGCTATGAGACAATATTCTGCCGTTAGTGGAGAATGCCAAGGTATCATAACAGTTGACAAAAACCACTTTAAAATATAGCTACACAGGAGATGATTTAGGACAATTCGCTTCGTTTGTAAAAGATACTTTAACTAAAAGTATTAAGCTGGGTAAGAGAGTTGCCAGATAAATTTTCTTACGGTTTTGGATAAACTTGAATTTTGTATTAACAATCAAAAGCACCTAGAGAAATTCCAGAGTGCTTTTTCTTTTAATTTTTTAAAAACTCTTGACTTTTTGTGACCACTATTATATATATATAGTTGTGGCAACAGAAAGTAGGTGATGAAATAAAGTCCACGGACTGGAAGACCTAAGAGTGAAAATCCTAAATCTCGTCAATTTAGAATGAGATTGACTGAGGAAGAGTTCAGTAATCTTGAACAGGTTGCTAAACAAAAAGCATGACCAAAACTGAAGTAGTCATGCGTGGGATTGAACTTGTTAAGTCCTGAGATAACAAAATAACGTACGACCTGCTCCCCGCCAAGAATAGGGTCATACGTTATCACCACAGAAAGTGTTTCTGCATGAAATATTATATCATGCTGAGACGCTCTTTCAAGGTACACGAAGGAGTGTTTTTATTATGGCAAAAATTGAATTAACAGAAGAACAATTGACTCATCTGAGGCTGCGAGCTTGCAGATATTCGAAGAACGGTTGAAATGGCAACCAATATGACGAAACCTTGGCTTGGGTTCAACTTAAGGACGAGACAGCTTTTAAAGAGATGTCTAAAAAGTTCTTTGATACTTAATGAACAATTCAGTTTACTTCATTCAACACTAGATGAAATTGCTTTTATTTTGATGAACTCAACAGATAAAGCAGAAATCTTAGGAAGTAAAATTTTTAACTAGGAGCATAAAAATGGAACTACAAATTTTTAAAAATGAACAATTCGGAGAAGTAAGAACAGCAGAAGTTAATCAAGAAGTTTATTTTAATTTGAAAGATTGACTGTCAGGTTTTGGAAATTAAAAATCACAACGACGCACTAAAACGGCTAACATAAGGATGGGGTCGTTACTACCGACCTCACCGACAGTCTAGGACGAACTCAACAAGCCAACTTCATCAACGAAGCGAATTTCTATAAACTTGTTTTTCAATCTCGCAAACCAGAAGCAGAGAAATTTTGCTGATTGGGTCACTAGCAGTTCTGCCCTCTATTCGTAAGCATGGCGCTTATATGACCGACCAAGTGACCTATAATATCACACACAACAAACAAGCTTTAGCAGACTTGCTCCTTATGGCTGGTAATCAACTGAAAGAAAAAGAAAGCAGTCATTAAAAACTTGGAAGCTGAAAAAGCTGTACTTTCCGTTGAAAATACCATAATGAAACCGAAAGCAGACTAGTTTCGATGAACTGGTAGATAGAAACTTGCTGGCCAGCTTCCGAGAAAACAGCAAAACAATTAAAAATCAAAGAACGTAAGTTTATTGACTTTGATGGAGAAAAATACATCTACCGAGATAAGAAAGGCAAGCTCCAACCAACAGCCAATAAAACGATGGCTTGTTTGAAGTCAAGGAAACACTCAACGAAAAACACAATGGTCTGGCACACAGACCCTCATCACAACCTAAAAGGCCGTGAAACCTTTAGACTACTATTTATCTAATTATGCTCATAACCGTATGGAATCCCGTACGGTTTTTATAATGTCCAAGCATTGACGACACTAAAAAGTTATGGAAAATACAGTCGGGGACGACTTTAAAAATAGGAGGTTCGCAAATGAACGAAGAAACAAACAGTCGAAACGGTTGAAGAACAAAAGGTACCTGCAGAACCTGCACAACAACCGCAAGACGAGAAGAAGTACACGGACGCAGATGTCGATGCTATCATCGATAAGAAGTTTGCCAAGTGGAAATCAGAGCAAGAAGCTAAGGAAAGACAAGCGAAAAAGCTACGTCAGATGAACGAAGCCCAGAAAGCGGAGTATGAGCAGGAAAAAGCAAAGAGCATACATTGCTGAACTGAAGCTAAAATCAACCGTAGCGGACTAGAGCGAGAAGCCTCTAAAATGCTCTCTGAGGGCGAGTATTGCAGTGATGATAAAAATCTTAGGTCTTGTCGTTAAAGATACCGCAGAGAGCACGCAGGAGGCTGCTAGAAAGCTTTGTAGCTTTGGTGAATGAACTTGCTGATAAAAAGGTCAGGAGAAACTGAAAGGTAAGACACCGAAGAAGATGGAAGACACTACTGCTGGTGAAATTGCCAAAGAACAATTTAACAGAATGGGTTATCAGAGTAGAAATGAACTGCTCCAAAACAACCCAGAACTTTATCATAAATTGAAAGGATAGTAGATAATGACACAAACTAAAATTGCACAAATGGTCAACCCTGAAGGTGATAGCTGACATGGTATCGGCTAAACTACTCAAAATGATTAAATTACACCTTGCTTACGTAGAACGCATAGCATTGTTGAGCAACCAGGTACTACAATCACAGTTCCTAAATGGAATACTCTGGTGACGCTAAAGATATTGCTGAGGTACAGCTATTGAACCTGACCAACTCCTACTAAAATCAACCATGGAAATCAAGAAAGCTGGTAAAGGTATCGAACTCACAGATGAAGCGGTTCTTTCTGGTTACGGCGACCAATTAGTCAAGCTACACATCAAATTGCGTAGTGTGCTAACAAAAGTGAGATAATGATTTGATTGAAGAAGCTAGAAAGCGACTCAACATGTCGAAGATGCCCTACAACTGTCGATGCACTTGATAAAGCCTTGGCAGTATTCCAGTAAGAAGAAGATGCACGTTATGTTGCTCTTTTGAACCCTGAAGATGCTATTGCTTTGCGTAAAGATACCGCTAAAGAATGGGTCCGTGGTTCAGAAATTGGCGCTAACATCGTTGTTTCTGGAACTTTTGGTGAAGCATATGGCGTTCAAATTGTACTGTTCTAAGAAAGTTGAAAAAGGTAAAGGTTTCCTTGTTAAAGTTTCAGCTGTTGACACAGATACAGACGATGTTGCTAAATACGGAGCGTTTGTTATCAATCTTAAGCGTGATGTAGCTATCGAGAACAGACCGTGACATCCTCAAGAAAACTACTGTATCACTGGTGACAGAACACTACGGTGTTTACTTGTACGATCCTTCTAAAGTCGTTAAATTCGGAGGTGCTTGATGGGAATGATGTTACGACGACATCATCCTAAAAAGCCTGCTGAAACTGAAGCTATCAATTACAGCGATTTAACGGTTAAAGAGCTGAAAGATATTGCTAAAGACCGCAATATTGAGGGTTATTCAACTTTGAATAAAGAGGACCTTATCGCAGTATTGGAGGGATAACATAGCAAATATCACTCAAGCAAAGATATTGTTAGGGATTGAGGATAATCTTCAAGATCAGTTGCTCACAACTATAGCAATGTTGACAACTGCTAATTTTTTAGCCTACGCAGGCGTGGATGATGTCCCAGAAGGCCTTGAGTATATCATTACCGAGGTCATTATTAAACGATTTAATAGGATAGGTGCTGAAGGAATGAGTAATCATTCCTTGGAAGGCACGTCTATGACATTTAACTCTGATGATTTCAAAAGAATACGATAGTGATTCGCTTGAGTTTGTTCAAAAACTTTTTAATGCGGGGTTTAAGATGCATGAGATATAACGATAAGTGGAGATTATCACTAAAAACAAGAAGAATATAACCCAGAAACAGAGCGAATATACTTCAGTGAAGATGAAGGTTGATTGTTCCAGTTCATGTTATGGATTTGGGTATCGATAAGCAAGTCGCAGTCTTTGGTGAATATAAACGTGGGGCAAAAGTGGTTTATTTCCAAAATGCACCTAAAATCGCATTCACTTATCTCAATTATCGAAAAGAACGCTATAAATGCAGAGCAGATAAGCAGTCTGGCAGGGTTTTCTATTTAGAGAAGGACAACTCTATTGGGTAATATACACTTTGAATTAAAAGGCCTTGATAAACTTCAAGCTAAACTTCAAAGAGTCGCTAAAATGGAAGAAGTTGAGCGTATTGTTGGAGAGAATGGCGAAGCCATAGCAAAAGAAAGCAGTTGATATATGCTCAATTCAAAGGTCATTATGAGGGCAAGAAACTCATAAAACCACTGGTACTACTAGAAGTCTATTTCTCTTAACAGTAGTAAGATTGGTAGGTTTAAATACCGAGTAGCGCCTGGGACTGATTATGCTGCCTACGTTGAGTTAGGAACTCGCAAAATGAGCGCACAACCGTTTATCAAGCCAGCTTTTGATGATCAGAAAAAACTTTTTAAAAGAGATTTGGAAAGGTTGGTTAAATGAAATCAAGAGAACAAGCAGTTTTTGACAGCGTATTTAAACGTTGTCTTTTTAGGTTACAAAATGTACGACTATGCAACCAGACGATAACGTGCCTTATCCATTCGTTGAGTTGGAAGATACTACTTCCATACTCGTTCCAAACAAAAACAGATGTAAAAGGTACAGTAGAGTTGGTTTTGTCAGTTTGGAGTACCCTTAAAAAACGCAAACAAGTATCAGATATGTGTTCGAGTATCTTAGCTGAAGCGATGAAGATTAGTGAGGCAGATGGCTATCATCTAGCTTTGAACATCTCGCAGTCTACAATATCGCTTTTTGACGACAACACGACAGTCGAACCACTAAAACGTGGTCGTGTTCGTTTATATTTACAATTTTATAAAAAGAAAGAGGATAAAAATGCCAATTGCAAAAAGGATTGACAGTATTCTATTGTTCCGTTTGCTAAGTGAAGCAAAGCAAAGTAGACAGTGCTAAATTAGCATTCCAGACTGAACACTCATCTGAAAAAGAGCCGTGACGCTAATCTCAGTCAAACCAAAAGACAGGTGTCTTCAATCTGTCGGTGGTATGAAGTTTCTATCACTGCTACAACAATCATGGCTAAAGATGATGAGTTGGTTGAAAAACTTGAAAAAGCAATGGACAAGGGTGAACTTGTCGAAGTTTGGGAAATCGAGGAAGAACGCCAAAAACAAGGGTGACAAATACGAGTCAGTGTACTATCAAGGTTACTTGACATCGTTCAAGAAAACTAAGAATGCTGAAGATTTGATTGAGTTGGAGCTAGAAATCGCAGTAAATGGTACTGGTGTCAATGGATATGCTACTCTAACGATAGCTAAGCTGAAGTCGTTCAGTATAAGAGTTTGCTGATACTACTAAAAACAACATCTGGCTCACTAGGTTCCGTAACTTCAGTTTCTGGAGGCCTGGTATCGTGGGTAAAAAGTAAGAGGTTCATTCCTCTCTCTCTTTTATTATATAGAAAAAGGAGAAACAACAATGCAATTAGTAATCAAAGATAAAACTTACAACGTTAAATTCGGTGTTAAATTCGTTCGTTCACTAGATAAAACATCCAATCGAGACAACAAGGCTTGAAATTCGGTAAGCTTATCTGCTAAAATCCGGAACTGTATGCTAAAAATATCAACTTCATTAGCTGATATCCTTTACCACGGAACAGTTACAGAAAGCCCACGACCTTCTTTGGTGGATGTTGAAACATTCGTTGAAGAGCATGAAGATTTAGAAAAATTGTTTGATGATGTTCTTCAAGAATTGAGTGAGTCAAACGCGGGTAAGTCTTTGATGTCGGAGATGAACCAAGGCCTCAAGAAATAGTTGAAAAATCATCTCTTGAAACGTTTGAGAAATCATTATAAATTGTGTTCCGGTTTTGAATATCACAGACATGAACGAGATTGGTCGCATGACAATGTATGAATACGACTTGTTAATGACTGGGGTATTGCTAAGAAAGCAAGATGAAGACGAACTCTTACATCGTTCTGCATGGTTGTCTAGACAGGTAGAAGCTACTAAATCGGACGGTAAAACTCCTTTATATCGAAAATACAGTGATTTTTACAAGAAAAAAGATACTAACAAGCAAAAGTATCAACTCTCAGAGAAAGAAAAACAACTCTTACTGAGAGCAAACATGTAATGAAAGGAGGTATATAATGGCAGAAACTTATTCAGTCGAAGCGGTATTAACTGCGGTCGACAAAGGAATGAGTTCTACTTTGAACGGTCTACAGAAAGCTATCAACGGGCTTCAAAAACATCATCCGCATTTGATACGATTTCAAACAAGAGTGGTTCTATGTTTTAAATCGATGCTTGGTGCTAATCTTGTTAGCTCAGCGGTCACTTCAGCTTTTGGAAGTATCAAGAGTTCTTTGGGTGAAATGGTCGGTGAGTTGAACAGTTCTAAAAAGCATGGGACACGTTCGATGGAAACCTTAGTAAGTTAGGTTGGGGCAAAGACCAAATCAACGAAGCTAAAGAAGCCATGCAGGACTATGCGACTAAAACTATCTACTCAGCTTCCAGATATGGCTAGCATTCTCTCAGATGGCTGCAATCGGTCGTCAAGATAGTGGTGAACTAGTTAAGGCCATGGGTGGTCTTGCTGCGTCCGCTGAGAATCCAGAAGCAGGCAATGAAATCTTTGTCTCAACAAATGGTGCAGGCTTTAGCTAAACCGAAGTTGACCTGGCAAGATTCCGGATCATGATGAGCAATCGCCCGCAGGTATGAGTGCTGTTGCCAAAGAAATGGGTTTATCACTCAATGATTGATTACCAAAATCCAAGCAGGTCAGGTTAAAAACTGAGGATTTCGCTGAAGCCTTTAAACGTGCCGGGATGTCTATAGGACATGGGCCACGAGCTATAAGACGATAGACCAGGCGCTGACGGTTTGAAAAGAGACGTTAGCAAATAAACTCAAGCCAGCTTTTGATTCCTTATCTAAAGACAGGTATCAAAAGCTCTTGAAGCGATCATGAATCAGCTGATAAGATTGATTTTAATAAGTTAGCTACAAGTCTTGAAGAGGTTCTAAATAAAGATTGACTTCAATGCAATAGCTGAGAAGATAGCTTCATTCGTGAGTACATCTGTTGCTAAAATCAAGGAATTTTGGCAGGTTTTCTCAAATACAGCGCAATCGCTGACTTCAAGAAAGCGTTGAGGTGAAGTTTGAGAAGCTATCAAGAAAGTAGCAAGCTCTTTCTGGTGGCGACATGGCTTCTTTTGGTGAAAAGATTGGTAAAGGTTTAAGCATAGCTTCACAGGCTATCCAGTCGTTTGCTAAAGCTGTTCAAAGCCTAAGTCCTGAACAGATACGAGCGATTGCTCGAGCGTTTCTTGCATTTAAAACTGCCCAAAGGACGACTGAGTTAGCGACGGATGCTTGATTGGCTTGAACAGGCAGTAAGTCACGACTAAGAGTGTTTTTGGTGGCTTGCAAAGCGCTACAAAGAGTAGGGACTGCCTTATTTGGAGTGCTAGAGGTTCTAAGGCAGCAAGTTCAATATTGATTTCATGTCTGAGACTTCAACGCTTGCCAAAGTAGCAGTAGGTGGTCTGAATATCTTCAGTAAGATAGGTGGATGGATTGGTACGGCAGTTACTGCGATAATTAGTTTTCTAGGTCCTGTTGGCTTAGTGATTGCTGCAATCGTGGCAATCGGTGCAGCGTTCGTTTTTCTTGGCATAAATCCAGAAGCGTTCAGGAACTTCTTCAAAGGACTTTGGAACGGCATCGTTAATGTTGCTTCAAGTGCTTGGCAAAAATCCAGTGCGTGGAGTGGTTTGGTAGAATGGTTCTCTAACTTATGGAATAGAGTCAAAGAAACTGCTTCAAACACTTGGAATAGTTTCATAGAGAAGGCTCAGCCGGTTATCGATGCAATTAAGAATGCGTGGAATAGCATTACTGAGTTCTTTTCTGGACTTTGGGAAGGTATTAAACAGATAGTTTCAGATGTCTGGAATAGCTTCTTAGAAGGCGCCTCGTCCTATTGTCGAAGGCAGTGATGAACGTCTGGAATGCTTTAAAAGATTTCTTTTCAGCATTGTGGGACGGGATTGTTTCAGTAGCTACAACTGTTTGGAATGGTATTGAAGTAGTGACGCCAATCATTGAAGCTATTAAGACCGCTTGGAACAGTCTAGTTGATTTCTTCACTAATCTTTGGAATAGCATTACAGAAGGTTCTACTGCTGCATGGAATGGCTTTTGTAGAGTTTCTGACGCCGATTGTCGAAACAACTCAAAGGTTTGTGGTCTGGTTTCTCTGAGTTCATGTCTACAATCTGGAATGGTATCGTAGACGTTGCAACGACTGCGTCGTGAACATGCTTCAACCTGTCATTGAGACAGTTTGGACTGCTATTCAGCAGTTTATAACAAGCGCTATCACGTTATCCAAAACGTGATAACGACAGGGATGCAGATTGTTCAAGAGGTATGGAATGCAGTTTGGACTGATGTTTACTACAATCGTTCGGACTGTTTGGACAATCATTTCAACAATCATTTCAACGGTATTGAATGTAATAGCAGGTATTATCAACACAGTTACATCTATTATCAAAGGCGATTGGAGCGGTGCTTGGGAGAATATTAAAGTATAGCGCAGACTGTTTGGGAAGGTGATTAAGTCTGTTATCTCAACAGTAATCAATGCTATTAGTACTATTATTGGTACGGTTTTGGGAACAATTAAAAATACTGTAACAACGATCTGGAATGGTGATTAAAGATTTTATTTCAAATACTATCAACAATATCAAAGACACTGTTATCAATGTAGCTAATTCATTAAAAAGATGGATTCCCTAAATGTATTTGGATCTCGTTAAAAATGGAGTCTCTAACTATTGAAGCAGTTAAAAGCTCTTTTAGTCAACTGTGGAACATTGATTTGAGCGGTGCTGGTCGTGCTATCATGGAAGGTTTCTTGGGCGGTTTGAAATCGATGTGGGGTGCGGTCACACTAATTTCGTCGGTGGTATCGCTAGCTGGATCGCGGCGCACAAAGGTCCTATCTCGTATGACCGTGATTGCTGATACCAGCCGGTCAAGCTATCATGAGTGGTTTCAACACTGCTTTGATGGGCGGTTTTGAAAAACTCAAAGGCAATGTGTCCGGAATGGCAGACGGCATTCGTTCGATGTTTGATGATGCAGGTTCACGAGTTTCAGCAATGTCTAATGCGTTGCAGGTGATTTCTCTAATAACGTATCTGGTACATTATCAGCAACGTATGAAGTCAACCAAACAAAAGAACCAGCTATTATTAACCTCGCTCTTGGTTCAAATGATTTCAGAGCCTTTGTTTCCGATATTTCAAATATCCAAAGTAGAAGAAAGGATAAGATTGAAGGCTCAAAGCCTTTTAATGGTGTTTAAATGTATACTTTTTAACGACACGATAAGAGGAACGCCAACATTTAACTCCGGGCTTAGAAGTTCGATTTGGTGATATAAGCCTCAATCAAGAGATGAACAACGAGGACGGAACGTTCTTTGTGGCGAATACCACAGGGCGTGATGTCCTTGATTTTCATCATGAAACTGCAACTATCAAAGGTCGAGACGGTCAATATCTCTATGGTGCTACTTACAAAGAACGTGAGATAGAAATACAGGTTAAACTAACAGGATTTTACTGATTTAGGGTATGCGGAAGCAGCAGAGCGCCTAAATCGCTTGTTGTTTTCCCGTCAAGCTAAGAAATTAGTGTTTGGTGATGATTCAGGGAGACATTATAAAGCTATATTTTTCAAAGGTTAAAAACCAGAACTGGAAGATCTAATGATACAGTTATCAAGTTGCATTTTATCTGTCACGACCCGTTCAAGCATACCGAGCCTAAAAACTGCAACAACTAACAAGATAACCTACAATGGAGATTTTCCAACAGAGCCTATTTTGAGACTGACAACACAAGCAGGTTCTGAAATTCGGATTCTACATCTTGAAACTCAGAGATATATTCGACTAAAGGCTACTTACATTCAAGGTTCAAATTTACTTGTTAATTGTGAGACGAGAGAAATCAGGTTGAATGACAGAAATGAGTTGATGAACTTTGATATGGTTAATAGTCGATATTTTAAACTTCAAAAAGGTGTGAATACATTTCAAGTTGTAGGTGCTCTGCTAAATAGTATTGAGTATAAAGAGGTATTCGCATGATCTATTTATTTAATCAGACAGAGGAATTGATTGATGTCATCGATGAAGCGAGCCTTGCAGATTTCACTCATACGATTGAATTAAATCGATTTGATAGAGCGAGCTTTTGAAATCCCTGAGATTACAAAGCCTAACAAAATAAAAGAAGCCCAATTTTTCGGATTTCAATCACGAGACAGGGCTTTTTGTTTGTTCAGGATTTCGGAAAAATCTTATGATCTGGGATTGTCTATCCAGGGGATAGACAGAGCGGAAAAGCGACTTACATTCGTTTATCATCGAGGATAAGCGACCAGGTGGAACTGCCAGTGATGTTTTAAGAGAGTTTTTGAAGGGCACTGGCTACCATCTAGGAAAATGTTGATGGTTTGACAATCAATGGCAATATGTCTTTCTACTATATTTCTGTCAGACAGGCACTTGTTAAATTGATTGAATCGTACGCTTGCGAGTTCAAAATTAGATATACCTTTGTCGAAAACAAGATAATCGGGCGATACATTGACCTAAATCAGCGTTTTGGACGCAAAACAGGGCATCAATTTGAATATGGTTCTAACATCCTGAACGTAACCTATGAAGAATCATCGGACGAGGTTGTAACAGCTCTTATCGGCCGCGGTAAGGGTGAACAAAGCACAAACGAATCTGGAGAAGCTACGGGCGGTTATGGTCGTAGAATCCAGTTTAAAGATGTTGTTTGGTCTGTATCAAAGGGCGACCCTGTCGACAAGCCTGCAGGGCAGAATTATGTAGCGAATGAGGCTGCTAGAAACATCTACGGCTTGCATCAAAACGGTGTTATCAAGCACCGCTTTGGTGTCTATACGAACGAAGATATTGAAGACCCGGTCGAGTTGTTAAAAGCAACTTACAAGGAATTGAAACGTTTATCTGTTCCTATCGTCACATTCAAAGCCAATCTTTTGGATTTGGCCAATGCGATTGAGCAAGATATCTGGATTGGTGATAGCGTTGGAATTGTAAGAGACCAAATTGGAATAGCTTTTTGAGCTAGAATCCACAAGCTAATCATCGACAAGCTAGATGATAACCGCTCAGTCGTTGAATTGGGCGATTACCAAACTCTCCAAGCCAAAGACCGTTCTACTCGTCAACAAGCTATCAAAGACGCAGTAAGTGGTTTTAGTGAGGGTTTGATTGAGGAAGCTATTGCAAACGAGGTAGACCGTCAAAATAAGGAATTTGACGAGAAAATTCGTGTTAATAAGCTAGAGTTTGATAATGAACTGCAACGTGCGAAGGAAAGAGCCGAAGAAATCAAACGTCAAATCTCAAGCGAAATCGACAAGAAGTTCCAGTCGTTCGACAATGCAGCAATCAATGAAGCTAGACGAAAAGCAGAAGAGGCTATACGAAGTGCTGGCGCAAGTACCCTGCTTTGCACAGGAAGCCAAGCGGATTGGGTTGATTCGATTGCCAAACTTGATGAGTTTAAGAGACAGGCTACGAGCGCTCAAACAGCTTTGTCGGGTGATTTGGACGTTCTGAAACGAACTATCGCAAACGATATTCGACCGAAGCAAGCACAGGCTGAAGCTGAGATTTCCAAAGCAAGTTGAAGCACTTGTTCAGACCAAAAAGAACTGGCTGGCGTCAAATCAGCTCAGTCAACGTTTGAGCAGAGCACGACTCGCAGACTGTCAGAACTGACCAACTGGCCAATGGTAAAGGCAAGTAAGTCAGAACTCACGCAGACAGCCGAAGAGCTGACTAGTAAGATAGCGAGTGTGCAGGTTGCGCATAGAAATCAAGGAGACCGTGTCTCAGCAATTGAATCAACTTCAAACAGCGTGCTGATGCACTAGATGCTGGTGTGAGAAGTCTGACTGAAGGTCTCAGAACCAAGGCGGATATCAGTGCACTCAACGTTACTGCTGAGAATATCAGACAGTCTGTGAAGAGTCTTGAGACAGACACGCAGAACAAGCTGAATCAGAAATTGAGTCAGGCTGAATTCGAGTGCAGGCTGGCTCTATTCGTCAGGAAATCCTGAACGCAACAAAGGATAAAGCAGATAAGACTCTGGTCGTGGCTGAAGCTGGGAAATTGCGAGAAGAATTTTTCAAACTTACGGGTTGGTGGAACTAACTTGTTGAAAGGCTCAAAAGGGCCTTTTTCTTCCAGATCGGAAGCCAGCTAATTTTGATAACGCCATTCTGTATGTAGGACAGACGTCTATCTACATGGAGCAAGGACAGGAATACATTATTTCTGCTAAAACAGACGGGACCTTTACAGCTCATCACGACGGGAATAAGGAATCCGATAACGTAGTTCTTTGGATTATGGACAAGGATGTCAGAAATTATCAAATTGTATCGGACCTCAAGACAGGTACCACAGGAACGAAAATCATTTGGAATAAGCCTACAGGGATTTATCATCTGCGCGTTAACACTTATCACAAAGAAGCGACCAAGAGCGTCTGGGATGTGAAGATTGAAAAAGGCAATGTCGCCACCGACTGGAGTCCTGCGCCTGAGGACACTGATGGTCTCATCACTGAAGCTAAGGCTATCTTTGAGCGGACAGCTCAGGGGTTGCGAACCGACTTATCAGCTATTCAGGAATATGTCAATAAAGACGGTCAGCGACAGGATGCATTGCAACGCTACGCTCGTGAGGAAAGCGCAAAACAAGCAACAGCTGTACGTGAGTTGGTCGCAAGAGACTATGTTGGTAAATCAACCTATCAGGAAGATGTGAGAGGTCTTGAGCGTAGGTTCGAAGCTATTACCAACCCACAAAATGGTTCGATTGCCACTCAGATTGCCAAATACAAAACAGCAGTAGACGGACGATTCGCAGATATCACCTCAATGATTGCTGGTAAGGCTAACCAAGTCGATTTCCAGCGAGTAAGAGAGACCAGCCAGCTCTATGAGCGTATTCTAGGCAATACTGAAAATGGAATTGCGGATAAGGTTGCTCGTATGGCTATGACCAATCAGCTGTTCCAAGTTGAAGTTGGCAAGGCTTTTGCGGATCACCAAAATTTATTTTTGACCTCAACGCTCACCAAAGGATTTTTAGGAAATAATGGAATCATTTACGTGCGAATGCTACACAAAAGGAGGTTACATCCGATTTCATTTCAGTGGATCCAAATGAAAAATTATTTTTCAGCATTGGGTAACTCTTCCTGAGAATGGAATGGCATGGACAGCTTGGCAATTTTTGATAAAAACAAAAATCCTATTGATAACCGCAAACCAGGCTTGAACGCCTATAAAAACAACTGTAGGTAAACAACACAACATCAATCAAATCACTGTACCAGCCAATGCTTATTTCGTCAGATTCTCAGCTCGTATGTACGATGATGGTTTGATAAAAAGTAGAAAAGGGCTCAGCTCCATCTGATTACTCAGTAGCACCAAATGATGCTCTTGAAGCTGTGAAAACGGTCCAAAGACAGTTGGATGGCTCGTGGGCAGTTCAGAACATCAACGGTGTAGGTTCAATCGTTTCGCAAATCAATGCGACTAACAATCAAATTTTGATTGAAGCTGAAAAGATTCGATTGAAAGGGTAAGACCTTACTTGATGAATTGACGGCTATTCAGGGTTACTTCAAACGCTTGTTTGTAGGCGATGCCAGTGTCGGAACGCTCAATTCAGACATCATTAGATCTAACTCTATCACGGCAGATAAGTTGGTCATGGATATGGCTATGGCCAGACGATTCGTCTCGAGCGACATCTTCACGGGATACGCTTGTACTAAAGAAGCCTTTATCAACAAGTTACGGTCTGTTGTAGTCACTGCGACCTTGCTTGAAGGATTCCAAGGCTTGATAGGAGGGTTCAGATTTGGTCAATATCCAAACAGGAATGGATATTTTATCACAGGAATTTCCTCTGTTAGTGTTGGGATGGGTAACGGAACGAACGCTGGTGCGAACAGGAACGCATTTTGGGCAAATTGGGGTGAAAGTTTAGACACTCCTGTCTAAAAGCTTGGTACGTCAATACAGACGGGAAGATGTACTGTAGAAATGAAGCGACCTTCCATTCAAAAGTGGATTTTTCACATATCAAACCCTAATTTTTACTCTAAAATTAAGGCTCACAAAGGCGTTTGGGTTGCACTGACGATGTGAACGGAGAAGGGGATAATCCAGACGGTGGATACAATAGAGTTGTTTGGTGGAGTCAAATTGTTACCGGAAAATGGAGACAATACGCTGGAATCACAACAGCATCGGATAGAAAATTAAAAGAGAACATTGAATCGACACCGATCAAGGCATTGGATAAAAATAACTGCTTTGAATTTAGTGGCCTTTGACTACATTAAGGATAAGACTCATGAAGAAATCGGTTTGATAGCGCAGGAAGTGTTAAATATTATCCCTAGTTCTGTCGAGAAATACGAGGATGAGGATAATCACTTAACAATCAATTACTCAAAATTCGTACCTTTACTTAATCAAGGCAATCCAAGAATTAAATCAAAAAATAGAAAAATGGAGAAAAACAATATCATGAATGAAAACATGAGTGAAGTAGTAAATCAACTGACACTTGATTCATTAGCAAAAAAGTTCGGAGCAAGTGTTCAAGACTCAGCGAGATTTGAGGCCCTTTATCTGTATGTAGCAAGTGAATTACATACGATGAAAGAGGTTCTTGAATATGACCCAGCTCTAAAAAGAGCTATTTGAAGAAGTGAAAGGAAAAATGACAAATGGCAATTAGTAATTACGAACTAGCAAGCAAGCCTTATACGCGAGGTTTTGGGCGATAAGACTGTGACAGTTGTTGAAGTCAAGCTTGCCGATGGCAGTCGCTACAGTACGAACATGCGTGAGCTTGCAGGAGACCGTACAGGCGATTCTGACGATGTTTTAATCAAGGCAGTATTAGATATTGTCAAGACAGAAATTGACCCATCTAGCGCAATCGTTCAAGCTCAGGAACAACTTAACAAGACCAAGGAAGATTTGACTGCTAACAAAGAGTATCTGGATTCTGTTTCAGCAATTACTGAAGTCTTGATTGCACTTGCGATTGCTCAAAACGGAGGTATGCCTACTTATGCTTACAACAAAGTGGCTGAGTTTATCAAACCGCTTGTTAAGACCAACCGTTACACAAACGGAGACATAGTAGCGATGCCTTATCCGCATGATGGCAATCCAAAATGGCCACAAGGTACGCAGACTATCTTCAAATTCCAAATGCAAGCGATAGAGGGCTATACTTACAAAGACCAGTCGCTCTCTGATATGCTGCAGCAGAGTGTACTGACCGTGGTCATGCCACGTATTGATTAGACAAGGGGAGGTTATGACATGGGTTGATATCTTTGAAAAATGATACACGCTATCGCTCAACTTGCTCCAACAATTGGAGTTGTTGCGACTGGTTGGTTCGGCATGCGAGCCAGTAAAGCAGGTCACCTCAACCAAGAACAATTCAAGGAACTGAAAGGTGAATTGAGTACTATTCATGCTATCGGAGAGGATAATAAGCAAAAATAACTGAAGTGAATGAAAAGTTAATAGTTCATGATGAAGCACATCTAGTGACCATGTATCTACGACTTGAACGCGACATCACGGCTGCTCTGAAACGTGGATACATAAGTGTACATGAATCAGACATTATTCACAAAATGCACTCGAGCTACAAGAAGCTAGGAGGCAATGGGCGAATTGATGCCCTATTCAATAAATACTTAAATTTAGATATTTCGGAGGAAAATACAAATGCAACAGATTAATGAAATTATCACAAATGGAGCAATCAGCATCCTTGTCATTTTGGCTGGTATTGCAGTCAAAGCAGTCAAGGACTACTTGGTTCAAAAAGGTGGAGAAAAGACCATCAAAATCGTTGAAATCTTGGCCAAGAACGCAGTAAATGCAGTTGAGCAGATAGCAGCTGAAACTGGATATAAGGGGTGAAGATAAGCTGGAACAAGCACGCACTAAAAATTCGTGCTGAGCTTAGCAAATATACATCAGCATGACTGACCGTGACCTTGATACATTTGTTGAGTCAGCGGTGAAGCAGATGAACGATGCGTGGAAATAGGAGAAAACAATGAAGAAAAACGACTTATTCATCGACGTATCTAGCCACAATGGATACGATATTACAGGTGTTTTGGCTGACATGGGTACACAGAATACTATTATCAAAATTTCTGAAAGTACAAGCTATATCAACCCTTGCCTGTCCGCTCAAGTTGAGCAATCAACCCCTGTTGGATTTTATCATTTCGCATGGTTTGGTGGAGACTTAGACGAGGCAGAAAGAGAGGCACGCTACTTCCTTAATAATGTACCTCAAAAAGTAAAATACTTGTGTCTTGATTACGAAGATCACGCTAGCGGAGATAAACAGGCAAATACAGATGCATGTATTCGCTTTATGGAAATTCTCAAAGAAAATGGCTATGAGCCAATCTATTACAGCTACAAAGCCATTCACGCTCAATAATATCTATTATGATCAGATTCTTGCAAAATTCCCAAATAGCCTTTGGATTGCTGGATATGGGCTAAACGATGGAAATGCTGACTTTGAATATTTCCCATCCATGGATGGGATTCGCTGGTGGCAATACTCAAGCAATCCGTTTGACAAGAATATAGTGTTACTAGATGACGATGAAGAAGATATTTTGATCAGCGAAAACACTAGTACAGACCTTGACAGCGTAGCACAAGAAGTATTACAGGGTTTGTGGGGCAACGGACAAGAACGTTTCGATAATCTAACAAATGCCGGATATAATGCGCAAGCCGTTCAAGATAGAGTTAACGCTATTTTAAATGACGAAACACCAAGCAATAGCGCTAGTTCAGACCTTGACAGCGTAGCACAAGAAGTATTACAGGGTTTGTGGGGCAATGGACAAGAACGATATGATAATTTATCGAGCGCTGGTTATGACGCACAAGCAGTTCAAGATAGAGTTAACGAATTGCTTTCAAAGATCTGACTAAAAATCTGTATGAAACCAAAAATATAGTACACCAACCGCAGGCAATAGCTTGCGGTGTTTTGCTCTGGAAATACGCTTGATAATCGCTTGAAATTCTGAAAAACCTTTATAGATATAGGGTTAGGGAGTATTCTTTTCGCTTGAATATCTTTATTTTTGTCTGAAAGTAGAAAAACAGTGATTTTTCACTGCTTTTTATTTTCTTTTACGAATAGATAAGTAAGGAGGAAGAAAAACATGAACATTTTGAACATTAAACTTGCAAAGCGTAGAGCAGACAGACTTAGGCTTTGAGCATTGGGTGGATGTAACACCAGGTGCCAGTTTTTGAAAAAATAAGTACACGGTCAAGTTGTTGCTACTCATGGAATGCAAGATAGAGGACCAAGAGGTTATTGAGTACCTGGTATCAACCTGGAAATATCGTGATCTCGTGTTGCATTCGTTGCAGATGTATGAGATGGAAAAATCAATAATTTTACTATCCTTGATTGAGATGTTAGTGGTCTTGCTCATCATCAGCGTGCTTCTCTTGCTCTTTGTACCTAATTTGACCAAGCAAAAAGAAGCAGTCAACGACAAAGGAAAAGCTGCTGTTGTTAAGGTGGTAGAAAGCCAGGCAGAGCTTTATAGTTTGAATAAAAACGAAGAGGCTACTCTAAGCAAATTACAAGCAGATGATCGCATCACAGAAGAGCAAGCTAAAAGCTTATAAAGAATACTCATACAAAAAAATGGAGGAAAGACTCAAACAGTCAATGATTAAGGCCTTTACCATGCTTGAAAGTCTCTTGGTTTTGGGACTTGTGAGTATCCTTGCCTTGGGCTTGTCTGGCTCTGTCCAGTCCACTTTTGCAGCAGTAGAGGAGCAGATTTTCTTTATGGAGTTTGAAGAACTCTATCGGGAAACTCAAAAACGCAGTGTAGCCAGTCAGCAAAAGACTAGTCTGAACTTAGATGGGCAGACGATTAGCAATGGCAGTCAAAAGTTGACAGTTCCTAAAGGAATTCAGACACCATCAGGCCAAAGTATTACATTTGACCGAGCTGGGGGCAATTCGTCCCTAGCTAAGGTTGAATTTCAGACCAGTAAAGGAGCGATTCGTTATCAATTATATCTAGGAAATGGAAAAATTAAACGCATTAAGGAAACAAAAAATTAGGGCAGTGATTTTACTGGAAGCAGTAGTCGCTCTAGCTATCTTTGCCAGCATTGCGACCCTCCTTTTGGGACAAATTCAGAAAAATAGGCAAGAAGAAGCAAAAATCTTGCAAAAGGAAGAAGTCTTGAGTGTAGCTAAGATGGCTCTGCAGACAGGTCAAAATCAGGTAAACATAAACGGAGTTGAGATTCAGGTGTTTTCTAGTGAAAAGGGATTGGAGGTCTACCATGGTTCAGAACAGTTGTTGGCAATCAAAGAACCATAAGGTCAAGGCTTTTCACCTTGTTGGAATCCCTGATTGCTCTTATTGTCATCAGTGGAAGCTTACTCCTCTTTCAAGCCATGAGTCAGCTCCTCATTTCAGAAGTTCGCTACCAGCAACAAAGCGAGCAAAAGGAGTGGCTCTTGTTTGTGGACCAGCTGGAGGCAGAATTAGACCGTTCGCAGTTCGAAAAAGTGGAGGGCAATCGCCTCTATATGAAGCAGGATGGCAAGGAAATTGCGATAGGTAAGTCAAAATCAGATGATTTTCGGAAAACCGATGCCAGTGGACGGGGTTATCAGCCTATGGTTTATGGCCTCAAATCTGCGCAGATTACAGAGGACAATCAACTGGTTCGTTTTCGTTTCCAGTTCCAAAAAGGCTTAGAAAGGGAGTTCATCTATCGTGTGGAAAAAGAAGAAAAGTTAAGGCAGGTGTTCTCCTCTATGCAGTCACCATAGCAGCCATCTTTAGTCTTTTGTTACAATTTTACTTGAACCGACAAGTCGCCCAACTATCAAGACTATGCTTTAAATAAAGAAAAGCTGGTCGCTTTTGCTATGGCTAAAGCGAACCAAAGGATAAAGCTGAGCAAGAAAGTGGGGAACAGGCCTTTAATCTGGGTCAGGTGAGTTATCAAAATAAGAAAACAAACTTGGTGACAAGGGTTCGTATGCCTAAGAGTCAATATGAATTCATCTTTCCTTCAGTCAAAATCAAAGAAGAGAAAATAGAGAAAAAGGAAGAGGTATCGACTGATTCAAGTAATCAAGCGGAGAAGAAAAAATCAGAAAGAGAAGCCTGAAAAGAAAGAGAATTTCTAGCCAATCAAACTACTTTGTGCTAAACTGAAAATATGAAACATGATTTTAACCACAAAGCAGAAACTTTTGACTCCCCTAAAAACATTTTCCTTGCAAACTTGGTTTGTCAAGCAGTCGAGGAACAGATTGATCTTCTATCAGACAAAGAAATTCTGGATTTTGGTGGAGGGACGGGGCTATTAGCCTTGCCTCTGGCCAAGCAAGCCAAGTTCGTTACTCTTGTAGACATTTCTGAGAAAATGCTGGAGCAAGCTCGTTTAAAAGCGGAGCAGCAAGACATCAAGAATATCCAGTTTTTGGAGCAAGATTTACTGGAAAAATCCCTTGGAGCAAGAGTTTGATCTCATTGTTGTTTGTCGGGTTCTTCACCATATGCCTGATTTGGATGCAGCTCTCTCACTGTTTCATCAACATTTGAAGGAAAGATGGACAACTCCTTACTTGCTGATTTTTACCAAGACAGAGACCAACCATCACGGCTTTGATTTGACTGAACTGGAAAAAAAGCTAATTGAGCATGGTTTTTCATCTGTGCATAGTCAGATTCTCTATAGTGCTGAAGACCTGTTTCAAGGAAATTACTCAGAACTCTTTTTAACAGTAGCCCCCAAAAATCACTCGCCTAGTCAGGGAGTGATTTTTCTATAAGGATGGAAAAAAGAAGGGAAATTTGATAAGATAGGAATATGGATTTTGAAAAAATTGAACAAGCTTATACCTATTTACTAGAGAATGTCCAAGTCATTCAAAGTGATTTGGCGACCAACTTTTATGACGCCCTGGTGGAGCAAAAACAGCATCTATCTGGATGGTGAAACTGAGCTAGAGCAGGTCAAGGAGAACAATCAAGCCCTTAAGCGTTTAGCACTTCGCAAAGAAGAATGGCTCAAGACCTACCAGTTTCTCTTGATGAAGGCTGGGCAGACAGAGCCCCTACAGGCCAATCACCAGTTTACGCCAGATGCCATTGCTTTACTTTTGGTGTTTATTGTGGAAGAATTGTTTAAAGAGGAGGAAATCACTATCCTCGAAATGGGTTCCGGGATGGGGATTCTGGGGGCTACTTTCTTGACCTCGCTTGATAAAAAGGTGGATTACTTGGGAATGGAAGTGGATGATTTGCTGATTGATTTGGCAGCTAGCATGGCAGATGTAATTGGTTTGCAGGCTGGTTTTGTCCAAGGAGATGCTGTTCGTCCACAAATGCTCAAAGAAAGCGATGTGGTCATCAGCGACTTGCCTGTCGGCTATTATCCTGATGATGCCGTTGCGTCGCGCCATCAAGTTGCTTCTAGTCAAGAACATACCTACGCCCATCACTTGCTCATGGAACAAGGGCTTAAGTATCTCAAGTCAGACGGATACGCTATTTTTCTAGCTCCGAGTGATTTGTTGACCAGCCCTCAAAGTGACTTGTTGAAAGGTTGGTTGAAAGAGGAGGCAAGTCTGACTGCCATGATTAGTCTGCCTGAAAATCTCTTTGCTAATGCCAAACAATCCAAGACTATTTTTATCTTACAGAAGAAAAAGTGAAATAGCAGTAGAGCCTTTTGTTTATCCACTTGCTAGCTTGCAAGATGCAAGTGTTTTAATGAAATTTAAAGAAAATTTTCAAAAATGGACTCAAGGTACTGAAATATAAAATAGATTTTGTTATAATAGATGAAAACGCTTAAAAAGGGGTATCATGTTATGACAAAAACAATTGCAATCAATGCGGGAAGTTCAAGTTTGAAATGGCAATTATACTTAATGCCAGAAGAAAAAGTATTGGCGAAAGGTTTGATTGAACGTATCGGTTTGAAAGATTCAATTTCAACTGTAAAATTTGATGGTCGTTCTGAACAACAAATTTTGGATATCGAAAAATCACACAAGCTGTTAAAATCTTATTGGATGACTTGATTCGTTTCGATATTATCAAGGCTTATGACGAGATTACTGGTGTTGGACACCGTGTTGTTGCTGGTGGAGAATATTTCAAAGAATCAACAGTCGTTGAGGGAGATGTTTTAGAAAAAGTTGAAGAGTTGAGCTTGTTGGCTCCTCTCCACAATCCAGCCAATGCAGCAGGTGTTCGTGCCTTCAAGGAATTGTTGCCAGACATTACCAGTGTAGTTGTTTTTGATACTTCATTCCACACAAGTATGCCAGAGAAAGCTTATCGCTACCCTCTACCAACAAAATATTACACAGAAAACAAGGTTCGTAAATATGGTGCCCACGGTACAAGTCACCAGTTTGTAGCAGGAGAAGCAGCAAAACTCTTGGGCCGTCCATTAGAAGACTTGAAATTGATTACTTGCCACATCGGTAATGGTGCTTCTATTACAGCTGTTAAGGGTGGTCAATCTGTCGATACTTCAATGGGCTTCACTCCACTTGGTGGTGTGATGATGGGAACTCGTACAGGGATATTGACCCAGCTATCATTCCTTACTTAATGCAATATACAGAGGACTTTAACACGCCTGAAGACATTAGTCGCATCCTTAATCGTGAATCAGGGCTTATGGGGGTTTCAGGTAAATCTAGTGATATGCGTGATGTGATTGCTGCTATGGAAGAAGGGGACCACGATGCCACTTTAGCTTATGAAATGTATGTTGACCGTATCCAAAAACATATCGGTCAATACCTTGCAGTCTTAAATGGAGCAGATGCTATTATCTTTACAGCAGGTATCGGTGAAAATGCTGCAAACGTACGTGAAGATGTTATCTCAGGTATCTCTTGGTTTGGCTGTGATGTTGATCCCAGAAAAGAACGTCTTTGGTGTGACAGGAGATATCTCAACAGAGGCAGCGAAGATCCGTGTATTGGTTATTCCAACAGATGAAGAACTGGTCATTGCCCGTGACGTTGAACGCTTGAAAAAATAAGTAAAATTAGAAAAAATATTCAGTACAAGGAGTTGGGAAAGAGATTTTTCCAGCTTCTTTTTATGGTGAAATTGTGCAAAACCTTGCTATGATTGGCTTTTTTGAAAAATATGGTATAATAGTAGTAATTTAATAGATGGAGTTGAGTTTTGAAGAAAAACTTTCGTGTAAAAAGAGAGAAAGATTTTAAGGCGATTTTCAAGGAGGGGACAAGTTTTGCCAATCGCAAATTTGTTGTCTACCAATTAGAAAATCAGAAAAACCATTTTCGAGTAGGTCTATCAGTTAGCAAAAAACTTGGGAATGCCGTCACTAGAAATCAAATTAAGCGACGGATCCGACATATTATCCAGAATGCAAAAGGGAGTCTGGTAGAAGATGTCGACTTTGTTGTCATTGCTCGAAAAGGAGTCGAAACCTTGGAATACGCAGAGATGGAGAAAAATCTACTCCACGTATTAAAATTATCAAAGATTTACCAGGAAGGAAATGGGAGTGAAAAAGAAACTACAGTTGACTAGTTTGCTAGGACTGTCCCTATTGATCATGACAGCCTGTGCAACAAATGGGACAACTAGCAATATTACAGCCAATTCGACTGATTTTTGGAGTAAATTTGTTTACTCCTTTGCGGAAATCATTCGCTTTTTATCGTTTGATATCAGTATCGGAGTGGGGATTATTCTCTTTACGGTCTTGATTCGTACAGTGCTCTTGCCAGTCTTTCAAGTGCAAATGGTGGCTTCTAGGAAAATGCAGGAAGCTCAGCCACGCATTAAGGCGCTTCGAGAACAATATCCAGGTCGAGATATGGAAAGCAGAACCAAGCTAGAGCAGGAAATGCGTAAAGTCTTTAAAGAAATGGGTGTCAGACAGTCAGATTCTCTTTGGCCGATTTTGATTCAGATGCCGGTTATTTTAGCCTTGTTCCAAGCTCTATCAAGAGTTGACTTTTTGAAGACAGGTCATTTCTTATGGATTAACCTTGGTGGTGTAGATACAACCCTTGTTCTTCCGATTTTAGCAGCAGTATTCACCTTTTTAAGTACTTGGTTGTCCAACAAAGCCTTGTCTGAGCGTAATGGGGCTACGACTGCGATGATGTATGGGATTCCAGTCTTGATTTTTATCTTTGCAGTTTATGCACCAGGTGGAGTCGCCCTCTACTGGACAGTGTCCAATGCTTACCAAGTCTTGCAAACCTATTTCTTGAACAATCCATTCAAGATTATCGCAGAGCGAGAGGCGGTAGTTCAGGCACAAAAAGATTTGGAAAATAGAAAAAGAAAAGCCAAGAAAAAGGCTCAGAAAACGAAATAATAAGGAGGAATCTGGTAATGGTAGTATTTACAGGTTCAACTGTTGAAGAAGCAATCCAAAAAGGATTGAAAGAATTAGATATTCCAAGGAAGAAGGCACATATTAAAGTCATTTCTCGTGAGAAAAAAGGCTTTCTTGGTTTATTTGGTAAAAAACCAGCCCAGGTTGACATTGAAGCGATTAGTGAAACGACAGTTGTCAAAGCAAACCAACAGGCAGTAAAAGGCGTTCCGAAAAAAATCAATGATTTGAACGAGCCTGTGAAGACGGTGAGTGAAGCAACTGTTGATTTGGGTCATGTTGTAGAGGCAATTAAAAAGATTGAGGAAGAAGGTCAAGGTATTTCTGATGAAGTCAAGGCTGAAATCTTAAAACATGAAAGACATGCCAGCACTATCTTGGAAGAAACTGGTCACATTGAGATTTTAAATGAACTTCAAATCGAGGAAGCGATGAGGGAAGAAGCGGGTGCTGATGACCTTGAAACTGAGCAAGACCAAACTGAAAATCAAGACTTGACAGAGATGGGCTTGAAAGTTGAACCGAACTTTGATATTGAACAAGTAGCTACGGATGTGACTGCCTATGTTCAAGCGATTGTGGATGACATGGATGTTGAAGCCACACTTTCAAATGATTATAACCGTCGTAGTATCAATTTGCAAATTGATACTAACGAACCAGGTCGTATTATCGGCTACCATGGTAAAGTTTTGAAGGCCTTGCAACTATTGGCTCAAAATTATCTTTATAACCGCTATTCAAGAACCTTCTACATTACTATCAATGTCAATGATTATGTTGAACACCGTGCAGAAGTCTTGCAGACCTATGCGCAAAAATTGGCGACTCGTGTTTTAGAAGAAGGACGCAGTCGTCAGACAGATCCAATGTCGAATAGCGAACGCAAGATTATCCATCGTATTATTTCACGTATGGATGGCGTGACCAGTTACTCTGAAGGTGACGAGCCCAATCGCTATGTCGTTGTAGATACAGAATAAGTAGAATCAGGTTTATCCTGATTTTTTGCTAGCTAGAGGAGATGAAACAGATGTTGAATAAGTTAAGAGATTATTTAGACTTTGCAGGGATCCAGTACCGTAATCCTGATAAAGCAGGAGCAGAGCGAGAGAAAATGCTGGAATTGCGCCACAAAGGCCAAGAGGCTCGAAAGGCTTTTACAGAACTGGCTAAAGCCTTTCAAGCAAGCCATCCAGAATGGCAACTCCAACAGACTAGCCAGTGGATGAATCAAGCGCAGCGTTTGCGACCACATTTTTGGGTCTATCTACAGAGAGACGGACAAGTGACAGAGCCTATGCTAGCCTTACGTTTGTACGGGAATTCTTCTGATTTTGGTATTTCCTTAGAAGTTAGTTTTATCGAGCGCAAGAAAGATGAGCAAACTCTAGGTAAGCAGGCCAAAGTTTTAGAAATTCCAACCGTTGAAGGGATTTATTATCTAGCCTACTCTGATGGCCAAAGTCAACGGTGGGAGGCGAATGAAGAAAATCGTCAAATTTTAAGAAATAAACTATCCAATCAGGAGGTCCGAAAAGTTTTAGTTAAGGCAGATGTTTCTGTGACAGAAAATTCATCTGAAGAAGATATCGTGGAAAATTTACTGAAATCTTATGATAAAATTCTTCCATTTTATCTAGCTACGAGAAACTAAGCTAATCATTAAAATATCATAAATCATACAGTCCAAGAGTGAACAGTCCGCTGTGTAATTCTTGGTCTTTTTGTTTACGCTTTCAAAGTATATAATAAACCTACAAAAACAATTAAAAAGGAGAACAATTATGGAAGTCATTTCAAGTGTTCTAAATTGGTTTTCTAGCAATATTTTGCAGAATCCCGCATTTTTCGTAGGTTTATTGGTGTTGGTAGGATACGCACTTTTGAAAAAACCTGCCCATGACGTTTTCTCAGGGTTTGTTAAAGCAACAGTAGGGTATATGTTGCTCAACGTGGGTGCGGGTGGTTTGGTTACAACCTTCCGTCCGATCTTAGCAGCCCTTAACTACAAATTCCAAATTGGTGCAGCGGTTATCGACCCTTACTTTGGACTTGCTGCAGCAAACAACAAAATTGCGGCAGAGTTTCCAGACTTTGTTGGAACTGCAACTACAGCTCTATTGATTGGTTTTGGAATAAATATCTTGCTTGTGGCTCTTCGCAAGATTACGAAGGTAAGAACCCTCTTTATTACTGGTCATATCATGGTACAACAAGCTGCAACCGTATCTCTTATGGTTCTATTCTTAGTCCCACAATTACGCAATGCTTACGGTACAGCAGCAATTGGTATCATCTGTGGACTTTACTGGGCAGTTAGTTCAAATATGACTGTTGAGGCAACTCAACGCTTGACTGGTGGTGGCGGATTTGCGATTGGTTACCAACAGCAATTTGCAATCTGGTTTGTAGATAAAGTAGCAGGACGCTTTGGTAAGAAAGAAGAAAGTTTAGACAATCTTAAATTACCTAAGTTCCTCTCAATCTTCCACGATACAGTTGTTGCATCTGCTACCTTGATGCTCGTATTCTTCGGAGCCATTCTTTTAATCTTGGGTCCAGACATTATGTCTAATAAAGAAGTCATCACTTCAGGAACTCTATTCAATCCTGCTAAACAAGATTTCTTTATGTACATTATTCAAACAGCTTTTACCTTCTCAGTTTACTTGTTCGTTTTGATGCAAGGTGTCCGCATGTTCGTATCTGAGTTGACAAACGCCTTCCAAGGTATTTCAAACAAATTGTTGCCAGGCTCATTCCCAGCGGTTGACGTTGCAGCTTCTTATGGATTTGGTTCCCCAAACGCTGTCTTGTCAGGATTTGCCTTTGGTTTGATTGGTCAATTGATCACAATTGTCTTGCTCATCGTCTTTAAAAATCCGATTCTTATTATTACAGGATTTGTACCAGTGTTCTTTGACAATGCCGCCATTGCGGTCTACGCTGATAAACGCGGTGGATGGAAAGCGGCTGTTATCCTATCCTTCATCTCAGGTGTTCTCCAAGTTGCTTTAGGAGCTCTCTGTGTAGCTCTTCTTGATTTAGCATCTTATGGTGGTTACCATGGAAATATCGACTTTGAATTCCCATGGCTTGGATTTGGATATATCTTCAAATACCTTGGTATTGTTGGTTATGTACTTGTGTGTCTCTTCTTGCTTGTTATTCCTCAACTTCAATTTGCCAAAGCAAAAGATAAAGAGAAATATTACAACGGTGCAGTTCAAGAAGAAGCTTAGTATCTAGAAAAGGAGAAATAAAATGGTTAAAGTATTAGCAGCGTGCGGAAATGGAATGGGTTCATCAATGGTTATCAAGATGAAGGTTGAAAATGCTCTCCGTAAGCTTAATCAAACAGATTTTACAGTCAATTCATGCAGTGTCGGTGAAGCTAAAGGTTTAGCAGCAGGATATGACATCGTAATCGCTTCTCTTCATTTGATCCAAGAATTGGAAGGGCGAACTAATGGGAAGTTAATTGGGCTTGACAACTTGATGGATGATAAAGAAATCACTGAAAAACTCAGTCAAGCACTACAGTAAAAGGTTGGAGGGGGCTGGATAGAAACTGAGAGTCATCGTTTCTGTCCTTCTCCCTCTTTAAATAAAGGAGGCAGATATGAATTTAAAACAAGCTTTAATTGACAATGACTCGATCCGACTAGGTTTAGAAGCTAAAGACTGGAAAGAAGCAGTCAAGGTAGCAGTAGATCCCTTGATTGAAAGTGGAGCAATTTTGCCAGAGTATTACGATGCTATCATTGAATCGACTGAAGAGTATGGCCCATACTATATCTTAATGCCAGGTATGGCTATGCCCCATGCTAGACCTGAAGCTGGAGTGCAAAGAGATGCCTTTTCATTGATCACCTTACAAAATCCTGTTGTATTTTCAGATGGGAAAGAAGTTTCAGTTTTGTTGGCACTAGCAGCAACAAGCTCAAATTCACACAAGTGTAGCCATTCCACAAATCATTGCCCTGTTTGAATTAGAAGATTCTATTGCACGTTTACAGGCTTGCCAGACTAAAGAAGATGTCTTGGCTATGATTGAAGAATCTAAGGATAGCCCTTATCTCGAGGGATTGGATTTGGAAAGTTAGAAAGAAGAATAAAGAAATGACAAAAAGAATACCTAATTTACAAGTTGCATTAGATCATTCAGACTTGCAAGGAGCGATTAAAGCAGCTGTTTCTGTTGGTCAGGAAGTAGATATTATCGAAGCTGGAACTGTTTGCTTATTACAAGTTGGAAGTGAACTGGTTGAAGTCTTGCGAAACCTTTTTCCAGATAAGATTATTGTGGCAGACACAAAATGTGCCGATGCTGGTGGAACAGTTGCCAAAAATAATGCCGTTCGTGGTGCCGATTGGATGACTTGTATCTGTTGTGCAACTATCCCTACTATGGAAGCGGCTCTAAAGGCTATCACGGCTGAACGTGGAGACCGAGGCGAAATCCAGATTGAACTTTATGGCGATTGGACTTTTGAACAAGCTCAGCTTTGGCTAGATGCTGGTATCTCACAAGCTATTTATCACCAATCTCGTGATGCACTTCTTGCTGGTGAGACTTGGGGTGAAAAAGACCTTAATAAGGTTAAAAAACTCATCGACATGGGCTTCCGTGTGTCTGTAACAGGTGGTCTAGATGTAGATACTCTCAAACTATTTGAAGGCGTTGATGTCTTTACCTTCATCGCAGGTCGTGGAATTACAGAAGCTGCTGATCCAGCAGGAGCAGCGCGTGCCTTCAAGGATGAAATCAGACGAATTTGGGGGTAAACCATGGCACGTCCAATTGGAATTTATGAAAAGGCAACCCCGACACACTTTACTTGGCTAGAACGTTTAAATTTTGCCAAGGAGTTAGGCTTTGATTTTGTAGAGATGTCTATTGATGAACGTGACGAGCGTTTAGCAAGACTGGACTGGAGCAAGGACGAGCGTTTGGAAGTTGTCAAAGCAATCTATAAAACTGGTGTTCGTATTCCTTCTATCTGTTTTTCAGGCCATCGTCGCTACCCATTGGGATCAAATGATCCAGTTATAGAGGAAAAATCTCTAGAACTCATGAAAAAATGTATTGAATTAGCCCAAGACTTGGGAGTTCGTACTATTCAATTAGCTGGTTACGACGTTTATTATGAGGAAAAGTCACCCCAGACACGCCAACGTTTTATCAAAAATTTGAGAAAAGCTTGTGACTGGGCTGAAGAGGCTCAGGTGGTACTTGCTATTGAAATTATGGATGATCCTTTCATCAATAGCATCGAAAAATACTTGGCTGTAGAAAAAGAGATTGACTCTCCCTACCTCTTTGTATACCCAGATATTGGTAATGTATCTGCATGGCATAATGATGTCTACAGTGAATTTTATCTTGGGCATCATGCCATCGCAGCTCTCCATCTCAAGGATACTTATGCAGTGACAGAAAGTTCAAAGGGCCAGTTCCGAGATGTAACTTTTGGGCAAGGTTGTGTCAAATGGGAAGAAGCTTTCGATATTTTAAAACAAACCAATTATAATGGACCTTTCCTAATCGAAATGTGGTCTGAAATTGTGAAACTGTAGAAGAAACACGCGCAGCCATTCAAGAGGCGCAAGCTTTTCTCTATCCACTAATTAAGAAAGCAGGTTTGATGTAAGATGAATCAAGTAATAAACGATATGCGTAAACGAGTCTGTAATGCCAATCAATCATTACCAAAACATGGACTTGTCAAATTTACCTGGGGGAATGTATCTGAAGTCGATCGGGAACTCGGTGTCATTGTTATCAAACCATCAGGTGTGGATTATGACGAATTGACACCAGAAAACATGGTAGTGACTGATCTAGATGGTAAGGTCCTAGAAGGGGATTTAAGACCATCTTCTGATCTTCCAACTCATGTGCAGTTATATAAGGCTTGGCCAGAGATTGCTAGTGTGGTCCATACCCATTCGACAGAAGCTGTTGGTTGGGCTCAGGCAGGTCGTGATATTCCTTTCTATGGAACAACCCATGCGGATTATTTCTACGGTTCAATTCCTTGCGCCCGTAGTTTGACCAAGGATGAAGTAGAAGTAGCCTATGAAAAAGATACTGGTCTGGTCATCGTGGAAGAGTTTGAACGCCGTGGTCTAAACCCTGTTGAAGTACCAGGTATTGTTGTACGCAATCACGGTCCATTCACCTGGGGAAAAAATCCAGAGAATGCTGTTTATCACTCTGTCGTACTAGAGGAAGTATCAAAGATGAATCGCTTTACAGAACAAATCAATCCAAGAGTTGAACCTGCTCCTCAGTACATTCTAGAAAAACACTACCAACGTAAGCATGGACCAAATGCTTATTACGGTCAAAAGAAATAAGAAATTGAATTGAAAAGAGGCTAGGACCTTTCGATCCAAGCCTCGCTTTTGTAATTGTAAGTATTCGTTATTAAGAGACTACTGTTGATAATTGAAATGCGTTAGTGAATGTGATACTATTATAAAGTTGTTTTCAAGGCAGTTGATTGATAGAGGAGTATGAAATATGGTACTGGATAAGGCAAGTTGTGATTTACTTCAATATTTGATGGATCAAGAAACGTCCAAAACGATTATGGCGATTTCAAAAGATTTGAAAGAGTCAAGAAGGAAAATTTATTATCACATTGACAAATCAATGCTGCTTTGGGTGACGAGGCGCTTCATATCATTAGTATTCCACGAATTGGTATTCACTTAACGGAAGAGCAGAGAGATGCTTGTTGTGAACTATTATCGGAAGTAGATTCGTACGATTATATCATGAGTGCGCATGAACGTATGATGATAATGTTACTATGGATAGGTATTTCTAAAGAACGTATTACGATTGAAAAATTGATGGAGTTAACAGAGGTATCTAGGAATACTGTTCTCAATGATTTGAATAGTATTCGTTATCAACTAACTTTGGAACAATATCAGGTGACCTTGCAAGTGAGCAAGTCACAGGGATACCATCTTCATGCCCACCCTCTTAATAAAATTCAGTATCTTCAATCGCTTCTATATCATATTTTTATGGAAGAAAATGCCACTTTTGTATCTATTTTAGAAGATAAGATGAAAGAGAGGTTAGATGGTGAGTGTTTGCTTTCTGTTGAAATGAACCAATTTTTTAAGGAACAGGTTCCTTTAGTTGAACAAGATTTAGGGAAGAAAATAAACCATCATGAAGTAACTTTTATGTTGCAGGTTCTACCTTATTTGCTGTTAAGCTGTCATAATGTTGAACAGTATCAAGAAAGACATCAGGATATAGAGAAAGAATTTTCTTTGATAAGAAAAAGAATAGAGTATCAGGTGTCTAAGAAATTAGGAGAGCGGTTGTTTCAAAAGTTTGAAATTTCTTTGTCAGAACTTGAAGTTTCTCTTGTAGCTGTTCTTCTCCTCTCCTATCGTAAAGATTTGGATATTCATGCAGAAAGTGATGATTTTCGGCAATTAAAACTTGCTTTAGAAGAATTTATCTGGTATTTTGAATCACAAATCCGAATGGAGATTGAGAACAAGGATGATTTGTTACGAAATTTGATGATCCACTGTAAAGCCTTGTTATTTAGAAAGACGTACGGTATTTTTTCTAAAAATCCTCTAACAAAACAAATTCGATCCAAGTATGGAGAATTATTTTTAGTCACTAGAAAATCTGCGGAAATTTTAGAAGGAGCATGGTTTATTCGGCTAACAGACGATGATATTGCCTATTTGACGATTCATATTGGAGGATTTTTAAAGTATACACCATCGTCTCAAAAAAATATGAAAAAAGTTTATCTCGTTTGTGATGAAGGTGTTGCGGTTTCGAGACTTTTGCTGAAACAATGCAAACTTTATTTTCCAAATGAGCAAATTGGCACTGTATTTACAACAGAACAATTTAAGAGTGTGGAGGATATTGCACAAGTTGATGTAGTGATTACTACTAATGATGATTTGGATAGCAGATTTCCAATTTTAAGAGTTAATCCTATCCTTGAAGCAGAAGATATTTTGAAAATGCTAGACTATCTTAAACACAATATATTTCGTAATGAGAGCAAAAGTTTCAGTGAAAATCTTTCCAGTCTTATTTCGTCTTATATTGTAGACAGCAAGTTGGCTAGTAAGTTCCAAGAAGAGGTTCAAACACTTATAAATCAAGAAATAGTAGTTCAAGCTTTTTTGGAAGATATTTGAAGGACAGTCCAATGATGAACACAAACCTGTGTTTTTCTTGGTCTTTTTTAGTATTTTGAAGGGTGGTATACTAATCTCAAAGATAACAATTATATCCAAAGGAGGCAACATATGCCAAACGTCAAAGAAATTACAAGAGAGTCATGGATTTTAGCTACTTTCCCAGAGTGGGGAACATGGTTGAACGAAGAAATCGAAGAAGAAGTCGTACCTGAAGGCAACTTTGCCATGTGGTGGCTAGGCAACTGTGGTACTTGGATTAAGACACCAGGTGGTGCTAACGTTGTCATGGACCTTTGGTCAAACCGTGGAAAATCAACCAAAAAAGTGAAAGATATGGTTCGTGGGCACCAAATGGCAAATATGGCAGGTGTTCGTAAGTTGCAACCAAACTTGCGTGTTCAGCCAATGGTTATCGATCCATTTGCTATCAACGAACTAGACTATTACTTAGTTTCACACTTCCATAGTGATCATATCGACCCATACACAGCTGCAGCAATTCTCAACAATCCTAAGTTAGAGCATGTTAAGTTTATCGGTCCTTACCACTGTGGACGAATCTGGGAAGGATGGGGTGTTCCAAAAGAACGTATCATCGTTGTTAAACCAGGTGACACTATCGAATTAAAAGATATGAAGATTCATGCAGTAGAATCATTTGACCGTACTTGCTTGGTAACTCTTCCAGTGAACGGTGCTGATGAGACAGGCGGTGAACTTGCTGGCTTAGCTGTTACAGATGAAGAAATGGCTCAAAAGGCTGTTAACTATATCTTTGAAACACCAGGTGGAACCATCTATCATGGTGCAGATTCTCACTTCTCAAACTATTTTGCAAAACATGGTAAAGACTTTAAAATTGATGTTGCTTTGAATAACTATGGTGAAAATCCGGTAGGTATCCAAGATAAAATGACATCTATCGATCTTCTTCGTATGGCAGAAAATCTGCGTACCAAAGTCATTATCCCAGTTCACTATGATATCTGGTCTAACTTCATGGCTTCTACTAATGAGATTCTAGAACTTTGGAAAATGAGAAAAGATCGCTTGCAATACGATTTCCATCCATTTATCTGGGAAGTCGGCGGTAAGTACACTTATCCTCAAGATCAACACTTAGTAGAATACCATCATCCACGTGGTTTTGATGATTGTTTTGAACAAGACTCTAACATTCAATTTAAAGCTTTGCTATAATATAAAAATATTCTTTGGAGGTTATCCGTATGTTGCATGATACGGATAATTTTCATATAATAGTAAAATAGAATGTGTGATTCAATAATCACCTCAAATAGAAAGGAAATTCTATGTCAAATCTATCTGTTAATGCAATTCGTTTCCTAGGTATTGATGCCATCAATAAAGCCAACTCAGGTCACCCAGGTGTGGTTATGGGAGCGGCTCCGATGGCTTACAGCCTCTTTACAAAACAACTTCGTATCAATCCAGCTCAACCAAACTGGATCAACCGCGACCGCTTTATTCTTTCAGCAGGTCATGGTTCAATGCTTCTTTATGCCCTTCTTCACCTTTCTGGTTTTGAAGATGTCAGCATGGATGAAATCAAGAGCTTCCGTCAATGGGGTTCAAAAACACCAGGTCACCCAGAATTTGGCCATACAGCAGGAATTGATGCTACAACAGGTCCTTTAGGTCAAGGGATTTCAACTGCTACTGGTTTTGCCCAAGCAGAACGTTTCTTGGCAGCCAAATATAACCGCGAAGGCTACAATATCTTTGACCACTATACTTACGTTATCTGTGGAGACGGAGACTTGATGGAAGGTGTCTCAAGTGAGGCGGCTTCATACGCAGGTTTGCAAAAGCTAGATAAGTTGGTTGTTCTTTATGATTCAAATGACATCAACTTGGATGGTGAGACAAAGGATTCCTTTACAGAAAGTGTTCGTGACCGTTACAATGCTTATGGTTGGCATACAGCCTTGGTTGAAGATGGAACAGACTTGGAAGCCATCCATGCTGCTATCGAAACAGCTAAAGCTTCAGGCAAACCATCTTTGATTGAAGTGAAGACTGTCATTGGATATGGTTCTCCAAACAAACAAGGAACCAATGCTGTACACGGTGCTCCTCTTGGAGCAGATGAAACTGCAGCAACTCGTCAAGCCCTTGGTTGGGACTACGAACCATTTGAAATTCCAGAACAAGTATATGCTGATTTCAAAGAACATGTTGCAGACCGTGGTGCATCAGCTTATCAAGCTTGGACAAAATTAGTTGCAGATTATAAAGAAGCTCACCCAGAATTGGCTGCAGAAGTAGAAGCCATCATTGACGGACGTGATCCAGTTGAAGTGACTCCAGCAGACTTCCCAGCTTTAGAAAATGGCTTCTCTCAAGCAACTCGTAATTCAAGTCAAGATGCCTTTGAACGTTGTGGCAGCTAAGTTGCCAACCTTTCTTGGGTGGTTCAGCTGACCTAGCTCACTCAAACATGACTTATATCAAGACTGACGGACTTCAAGACGATGCCAATCGCTTGAACCGTAACATTCAGTTTGGTGTTCGTGAATTTGCAATGGGAACGATCTTGAACGGGATGGCCCTTCACGGTGGACTTCGTGTATACGGTGGAACTTTCTTCGTCTTCTCTGACTATGTGAAGGCAGCTGTCCGTTTGTCAGCCTTACAAGGACTTCCTGTGACTTATGTCTTTACCCACGATTCAATCGCGGTTGGGGAAGACGGTCCAACGCACGAACCAGTTGAACACTTAGCAGGTCTTCGTGCTATGCCAAATCTAAATGTTTTCCGTCCAGCAGATGCGCGTGAAACGCAAGCAGCTTGGTACCTTGCAGTGACAAGTGAGAAAACACCAACTGCCCTTGTCTTGACACGTCAAAACTTGACTGTTGAAGAGGGAACAGACTTTGACAAGGTTGCAAAAGGTGCCTATGTTGTCTATGAAAATGCAGCAGACTTTTGATACAATCTTGATTGCGACAGGCTCAGAGGTCAATCTTGCTGTCTCAGCTGCCAAAGAATTGGCTAGTCAAGGCGCAAAAGTCCGCGTAGTCAGCATGCCATCTACAGATGTCTTTGATAAACAAGATGCAGCATACAAGGAAGAAATTCTTCCAAATGCAGTCCGCCGTCGTGTTGCAGTCGAAATGGGTGCAACTCAAAACTGGTACAAATATGTTGGACTAGATGGTGCTGTTCTTGGTATTGATACCTTCGGAGCCTCTGCACCAGCACCAAAAGTATTGGCAGAATATGGCTTTACTGTTGAAAATCTTGTAAAAGTCGTTCAAAACTTGAAATAATCCTAAAAATCAGGGCGCAAGCTCTGGTTTTTCTTACTAGAAAAGCAAGGTACAATCTTGTAAAAGTAGCTGAAATTTGATATAGTAGTCCTATGTAAAAGACAAAGGAGAAGAAAATGAATCCAAATTATACATTTTTAATTATGCTTGTAGCGATGTTGGGCTTGATGTTCTTTATGCAACGCTCTCAAAAGAAACAAGCACAAAAACGTATGGAAAGCTTAAATAAACTACAAAAAGGCTATGAAGTTATTACAATCGGTGGACTTTATGGAACAGTCGATGAAGTAGATACTGAGAAAGAAAACGATTGTTCTTGATGTAGATGGAGTTTACTTGACTTTTGAACTAGCTGCTATCAAGACCGTATTACCGCTGAAAGAAACAGCTTCACTAGAAGGCGCAATTGAAAAATAAGACGGGATTACTAACTCCCGTTTTTCTATAAAAGAAAGGAAATGGGATGAAAAAACTAGTCTTTGTCTGTCTGGGGAATATTTGCCGTAGTCCTATGGCTGAGTTTGTTATGAAATCAATGACAGATAATTATGAAATCCAAAGTCGAGCGACTTCTTCTTGGGAACATGGCAATCCGATTCATAAGGGAACTCAAGGGAGTTTTTCAACAGTATGAGATTCCTTATGACAAAAGCCAAAACATCGCTTCAGATTAGTAAGGAAGATTTTGAAGCCTTTGATTATATTATCGGCATGGATGCTTCAAATGTTTCTGACTTACGTCAGATGTGTCCAGTAGACTGTCAAGATAAGATTTACTCATTTGCATCTGAAAGTGTTCCAGATCCTTGGTATACAGGAGATTTTGAGGAAACCTATCAGCGTGTTCAAGAGGGGTTGTCAAGCTTGGTTAGAACGTTTAGAGAAAGGAGAGTGAAGGTGGAAAATCTTAAGAATTTTTACGAAAAGTATCGAGTGTATCTGACTCGTCCACGTTTAGAGCTTTTAGGCAGTAGTTGCGATTGTTTTTCTGTGCTGTACTCGTCTTTTTTCTAAATATTCCCGGAAAAGGTGTTCTAAAACTTGATAATGGAACGATTGTTTACGATGGCAGTCTTGTCCGTGGTAAAATGAATGGACAAGGTACCATTACTTTCCAAAATGGAGACCAATATACAGGTGGTTTCAACAATGGAGCCTTCAACGGAAAAGGTACCTTTCAATCTAAAGAAGGCTGGACCTACGAAGGTGATTTTGTAAATGGTCAGGCTGAAGGAAAAGGGAAACTAACAACAGAACAAGAAGTCGTTTATGAAGGGACTTTTAAACAAGGCGTTTTTCAACAAAAATAAAGCCTCCTTATCAAAGGAGGTATTGTTAGAATCTAAAAGTAAGCGCTTACTGCAAAATCTTTCTCTTTCCAAGTCTCTCTTCCAAGCAAGTTTGTGAAATAAAAAATATTTGAAATTAATTTCACAAACTCTAAAGAAAAAACTTGATAAGTAAAGAAAATGAGAAAAAAATTTCACAAACAATAAAAAATTCTTTGTGAAATGTTTATGAAACTGTTTACAAAGTTGAAATAATGCGTTATAATAAACTTGTGAAAAAATTAACAAAGGATATCGATCCTTGAAAGCTATGGAGGAAAATATGGCTGATAAAAAAACTGTGACACCAGAGGAAAAGAAACTCGCTGCTGAAAAGCATGTCGATGGATTGGTGCAAAAAGCTCTAGTTGCCCTTGAAGAAATGCGTAAGTTGGATCAAGAGCAGGTTGACTACATCGTAGCTAAAGCGTCAGTGGCAGCTTTGGATGCCCACGGAGAATTGGCTCTACATGCCTTTGAAGAAACAGGACGTGGTGTATTTGAAGATAAAGCAACTAAGAACTTGTTTGCTTGTGAACACGTAGTAAACAACATGCGTCACACTAAAACAGTTGGCGTTATCGAAGAAGACGATGTAACAGGATTGACTCTTATCGCTGAACCAGTTGGTGTTGTCTGTGGTATCACTCCAACAACAAACCCAACATCAACAGCAATCTTCAAATCATTGATTTCATTGAAGACACGTAACCCAATCGTCTTTGCCTTTCCATCCATCAGCACAAGAATCATCTGCTCATGCAGCTCGTATCGTTCGCGATGCAGCTATCGCAGCTGGAGCTCCTGAAAACTGTGTACAATGGATTACTCAACCATCTATGGAAGCAACAAGTGCCCTTATGAACCACGAAGGTGTTGCGACAATCCTTGCAACAGGTGGTAATGCCATGGTTAAAGCGGCATACTCATGTGGTAAACCAGCTCTTGGGGTAGGTGCCGGAAACGTTCCAGCTTATGTTGAAAAATCAGCTAACATTCGTCAAGCTGCACACGATATCGTCATGTCTAAATCATTTGATAACGGTATGGTCTGTGCATCTGAACAAGCGGTTATCATTGATAAAGAAATTTACGATGAATTTGTAGCAGAGTTCAAATCTTATCACACTTACTTTGTAAACAAAAAAGAAAAAGCTCTTCTTGAAGAATTCTGCTTCGGCGTGAAAGCAAACAGCAAAAACTGTGCTGGTGCAAAATTGAACGCTGATATCGTTGGTAAACCAGCAACTTGGATTGCAGAACAAGCAGGATTTACAGTTCCAGAAGGAACAAACATTCTTGCTGCAGAATGTAAAGAAGTTGGTGAAAATGAGCCATTGACTCGTGAAAAATTGTCACCAGTTATCGCAGTTTTGAAATCTGAAAGCCGTGAAGATGGTATTACTAAAGCTCGTCAAATGGTTGAATTTAACGGTCTTGGACACTCAGCAGCTATCCACACAGCTGACGAAGAATTGACTAAAGAATTTGGTAAAGCTGTTAAAGCTATTCGTGTTATCTGTAACTCACCTTCTACTTTCGGTGGTATCGGGGACGTTTACAATGCCTTCTTGCCATCATTGACACTTGGATGTGGTTCTTACGGACGCAACTCAGTTGGGGATAACGTTAGTGCCATTAACCTCTTGAATATCAAAAAAGTCGGAAGACGGAGAAATAACATGCAATGGATGAAACTTCCTTCAAAAACATACTTTGAACGTGATTCAATTCAATACCTTCAAAAATGTCGTGACGTTGAACGTGTCATGATCGTTACTGACCATGCCATGGTAGAGCTTGGTTTCCTTGATCGTATCATCGAACAACTTGACCTTCGTCGCAATAAGGTTGTTTACCAAATCTTTGCAGATGTAGAACCAGATCCAGATATCACTACAGTTGAACGTGGTACTGAGATTATGCGTGCCTTCAAACCAGATACAATCATCGCTCTCGGTGGTGGATCTCCAATGGATGCTGCTAAAGTAATGTGGCTCTTCTACGAACAACCAGAAGTGGACTTCCGTGACCTTGTTCAAAAATTCATGGATATCCGTAAACGTGCCTTCAAATTCCCATTGCTTGGTAAGAAGACTAAATTCATCGCGATCCCAACTACATCTGGTACAGGATCTGAAGTAACTCCATTTGCCGTTATCTCTGATAAAGCAAACAACCGTAAATACCCAATCGCTGACTACTCATTGACACCAACTGTGGCAATCGTAGACCCTGCCTTTGGTATTGACAGTTCCTGGATTTGTTGCTGCTGATACTGGTATGGACGTATTGACTCACGCGACTGAAGCTTACGTATCACAAATGGCTAGCGACTACACTGACGGTCTTGCACTTCAAGCCATCAAACTTGTATTCGAAAACCTTGAAAGCTCAGTTAAGAATGCAGACTTCCACTCACGTGAGAAAATGCATAACGCTTCAACAATCGCTGGTATGGCCTTTGCCAATGCCTTCCTAGGTATTTCTCACTCAATGGCCCACAAGATTGGTGCGCAATTCCACACAATCCACGGACGTACAAATGCTATCTTGCTTCCATACGTTATCCGTTACAACGGAACACGTCCAGCTAAGACAGCAACATGGCCTAAGTACAACTACTACCGTGCAGATGAAAAATACCAAGATATCGCACGCATGCTTGGACTTCCAGCTTCTACTCCAGAAGAAGGTGTGGAATCTTACGCAAAAGCTGTCTACGAACTTGGTGAGCGCGTAGGTATCCAAATGAACTTCAAAGCACAAGGAATCGATGAAAAAGAATGGAAAGAACATTCACGTGAATTGGCCTTCCTTGCTTATGAAGATCAATGTTCACCAGCTAACCCACGTCTTCCAATGGTTGACCATATGCAAGAAATCATCGAAGATTCTTACTATGGTTACAAAGAAAGACCAGGACGCCGTAAATAATTGTTATCAGCCTAGAGGCAGGAATTTCCTGTCTCTTTTTTGTAAAATTGGAAGATTGAAAATAATTTTTATCTTTTCTATTTTCACTTTTCATCTGAAAAGGAAAGTGGGAATGACTAGGTAGACAAAGAAAGACAGCAGTATAGGCTTTCAAAGGAGAAAGAAAAATAAGTGAGGTGTAGACAAAAAACAACGCCCGTACTTGCAATTCAACTCAAATAGTTATATAATAGGTTTGTTGAAAGGTGATTTGTAGTGATTCAAGTTACTCTTTTTCACAATAAAAAAATTTTCATGATTTTCATAAGGAGGAAATCACTAATGGTAGTTAAAGTTGGTATTAACGGTTTCGGACGTATCGGTCGTCTTGCTTTCCGTCGTATCCAAAAACGTAGAAGGTGTTGAAGTTACACGCATCAACGACCTTACAGATCCAGTTATGCTTGCACACTTGTTGAAATACGACACAACTCAAGGTCGTTTCGACGGTACTGTTGAAGTTAAAGAAGGTGGATTCGAAGTTAACGGTAAATTCGTTAAAGTTTCTGCTGAACGTGATCCAGAACAAATCGACTGGGCTACTGACGGTGTAGAAATCGTTCTTGAAGCTACTGGTTTCTTTTGCTAAGAAAGAAGCAGCTGAAAAAAACACCTGCAAAAGGTGGAGCTAAAAAAGTTGTTATCACTGCTCCTGGTGGAAACGACGTTAAAACAGTTGTATTCAACACTAACCACGACGTTCTTGACGGTACTGAAACAGTTATCTCAGGTGCTTCATGTACTACAAACTGCTTGGCTCCTATGGCTAAAGCTCTTCAAGATAACTTTGGTGTTGTTGAAGGATTGATGACTACTATCCACGCTTACACTGGTGACCAAATGATCCTTGACGGACCACACCGTGGTGGTGACCTTCGCCGTGCTCGCGCTGGTGCTGCAAACATCGTTCCTAACTCAACTGGTGCTGCAAAAGCTATCGGTCTTGTAATCCCAGAATTGAACGGTAAACTTGACGGATCTGCACAACGCGTTCCAACTCCAACTGGATCAGTTACTGAATTGGTAGCAGTTCTTGAAAAGAACGTTACTGTTGATGAAGTGAACGCAGCTATGAAAGCAGCTTCAAACGAATCATACGGTTACACAGAAGATCCAATCGTATCTTCAGATATCGTAGGTATGTCTTACGGTTCATTGTTTGACGCAACTCAAACTAAAGTTCTTGACGTTGACGGTAAACAATTGGTTAAAGTTGTATCATGGTACGACAACGAAATGTCATACACTGCACAACTTGTTCGTACTCTTGAATACTTCGCAAAAATCGCTAAATAATTCTTGAGTCGATAAAAAGCAAGGCCTCTTGGTCTTGCTTTTTAAATATTTAAAAATGGATGACGGAATCATCCATTCTTTTTTAATTCTTTTTCAAAAGTATCTGAAAGGGCAGTGAAGCTTAATTTCTCTAATGTAAGCGGATGGGTAAAGGACAGTCGAAAGGCATGAAGCATAAGCCGACTTGATTTTGATTTACTATTATAGAGAGGGTCACCTAGGATAGGGAGGTTATGATGCGAAAGGTGCACACGAATTTGATGTGTTCGACCTGTCTTTAGCTTGCAACGAACCAAGGAAGTTTTGTTTGGAAATTGCTTTAATCTGCTTACATGCGTTTCAGCATATTGCCCATTTTTTGTATCAACTATTCGTTTTCTGCGGTCATGGCGATCATGTCCGATTTTGTCTTTGAAAACAAGTTCTTTGCTGTTGATATGTCCGTCGACCTGTGCCCAGTATTCCCTAGAAATCTTTTTTTTCTCCAGTAAGCGATTGAGAATAGGTAGGATAAACGGATTTTTGGCAAAGAGAACTAAGCCACTGGTTTCCATGTCCAAACGATGAACGACATAGCAGGTTTGGCCAACATAGGCACTGACATGGTTAAGAAGGGCGATTTCGTTTGGCTGATTACCATGCGTTTTCATCCCCTCGGGTTTGTTTACAATAATCAAGTGTTGATCTTGATAAACTTTCTGAACGAGGTTAGGATTGCCCCAAGGGATTTCTTTTTCGGGATAATCTTCCTCATCAAAAGTCAACTGGCAAACATCTCCAGGATTTACCGTCTCGTTCCAATGAACTTCTCGCTGATTAATCAAAATGTGTTTCTTGATTCTCAAAAAATGACGGATTTTTCTAGGGATGAGGAGTTGCTCCTCTAGTAATTGCTTAACCGTCATTTGAGGTAGAGAGTCTGGTAATGTAAATGTGAATTTCATACAGATATTGTAACAAAAAAAGCCCTATTTGGATAGGAAATAGCTAAATTCTTGTCTTCCTATGATGAAGATGATAAAATAAACGCATGAAATTAGATAAATTATTCGAGAAATTTCTTTCTCTTTTTAAAAAAGAAACAAGTGAACTAGAGGATTCTGATTCTACTAGCTTACGTCGCTCTCGTAGTGATCGAAAAAAATTAGCCCAAGTAGGTCCAATTCGAAAATTCTGGCGTCGCTATCATCTAACAAAGATTGTCCTTATACTAGGTTTGAGTGCAGGCTTGCTAGTTGGAACCTATTTGTTTGCTGTTGCCAAATCAACCAATGTCAATGATTTGCAAAATGCCTTGAAAACTCGAACTCTCATTTTTGACCGTGAAGAAAAAGAGGCTGGTGCCCTATCTGGTCAAAAAGGAACCTATGTTGAACTGACTGATATCAGTAAAAATTTGCAGAATGCCGTTATTGCGACAGAAGACCGTTCTTTCTATAAAAATGACGGAATTAACTATGGTCGTTTCTTCTTGGCGATCGTCACTGCTGGTCGTTCAGGTGGTGGTTCTACTATTACCCAACAGCTGGCTAAAAACGCCTATTTATCACAGGATCAAACCGTTGAGAGAAAAGCAAAAGAATTTTTCCTTGCCTTAGAATTAACTAAAAAATATAGCAAAGATCAGATCCTGACCATGTACCTTAATAACGCCTATTTTGGAAATGGTGTGTGGGGTGTAGAAGACGCGAGTAAGAAATACTTTGGAGTTTCTGCTTCAGAAGTGAGTCTGGATCAAGCTGCGACTTTGGCAGGGATGCTCAAGGGTCCGGAACTGTATAATCCTTTGAATTCTATAGAGGATTCTACCAATCGTCGCGATACTGTTTTGCAAAATATGCTTGCAGCGGGTTATATTGATAAAAATCAAGAAACCGAAGCTGCAGGAGTTGATATGACTTCGCAATTGGAAGATAAGTATGAAGGAAAAATTTCAGATTACCGTTACCCCTCTTATTTTGACGCGGTTGTTAATGAAGCTGTTTCCAAGTATAATCTAACAGAGGAAGAAATCGTAAATAATGGCTACCGTATTTATACAGAGCTGGACCAAAACTACCAAGCAAATATGCAGGTTGTCTATGAAAACACCTCACTATTTCCGAGAGCAGAGGATGGAACGTTTGCTCAATCAGGAAGTGTAGCTCTCGAACCGAAAACAGGAGGAGTTCGTGGGGTAGTCGGGCAAGTTGCTGACAATGATAAAACTGGATTCCGTAATTTCAACTATGCAACCCAATCAAAACGTAGCCCTGGTTCTACAATTAAGCCATTAGTTGTTTATACGCCGGCGGTTGAGGCAGGTTGGGCTTTGAACAAGCAGTTGGATAACCATACTATGCAGTATGACAGCTATAAGGTAGATAACTATGCAGGGATCAAAACGAGTCGAGAAGTTCCTATGTATCAAGCCTTGGCAGAATCGCTTAATCTACCTGCTGTTGCTACTGTTAATGATTTGGGTATTGATAAGGCTTTTGAAGCAGGAGAAAAATTTGGACTCAACATGGAAAAGGTCGACCGTGTTCTTGGGGTCGCCTTGGGAAGCGGTGTCGAAACCAACCCTCTTCAAATGGCTCAAGCATATGCTGCCTTTGCAAATGAAGGTTTAATGCCTGAAGCTCACTTTATTAGTAGAATTGAAAATGCTAGTGGACAAGTTATTGCAAGCCATAAAAATTCACAAAAAAGAGTGATTGATAAATCTGTAGCTGATAAGATGACCAGTATGATGTTAGGAACATTTACAAACGGAACCGGTATTAGTTCATCGCCTGCAGACTATGTTATGGCAGGGAAAACTGGGACAACTGAAGCTGTTTTTAATCCTGAATACACAAGTGATCAGTGGGTAATTGGTTATACACCGGATGTAGTGATTAGTCACTGGCTTGGTTTCCCGACGACTGATGAAAATCACTATCTAGCTGGCTCTACTTCAAACGGTGCAGCCCATGTCTTTAGAAACATTGCCAATACCATTTTACCTTATACGCCAGGAAGTACCTTTACGGTTGAAAATGCTTATAAGCAAAATGGAATTGCACCAGCCAATACAAGAAATCAAGTGCAGAGTAATGAAACGAATCAGACGGATGATACCCTTTCTGATATTAGAAGTCGTGCGCAAAATCTGGTAGATGAAGCTAGCCGTGCTATCTCGGATGCGAAGATTAAGGAAAAGGCTCAAACGATATGGGATTCGGTAGTCAATCTATTTCGTTAAGATGCTTGTCAAAGCCTAGCTTTCTTGTTATAATAGA
>BNJU01000909.1_pt1 | contig 70985 bp, 89 predicted proteins | sample 8539281 | NCBI WGS metagenome assembly BNJU01 (sample SAMD00202456, study PRJDB9452) | human saliva metagenome | isolation source: human saliva | place: Japan | reverse complement strand
GCCCTGTGGCAAGGAAGTAGTTGATCTCCAGCGCATCTCCATGGGTCCTCTGAGTCTGGATCCCACTCTTGAATTGGGGGAGTGGCGTAGGCTCCAATCCTCTGAATTGGCTTCTATAGAGGTCTTTGGAATCCCGATTATAAACAAAGGGAAAGCTAGCAAACTGAGGCAACAGGAGGCTAGTTTTTACTGTGTCAAAAATGAATGTTACGGACAAAAAAATATAAAAATAGCTTGTACTATCAAAGCAAATCAATTATAATGAGAAAAGATAGGTTTTGTAAAAATCTGTAATAGGTAATGGTCTTCATTCCTGACTGGACTTATCTAGTAAACGTAAAAAAGGAGAAAAATCGTTTATGAAAAAGTGGCTCTATGCTGTTGTGACAACAGTTGCCTTATTTTTATTAGTAGCTTTAGGATTTGCTAAACCCAATGGGCTTACTAAAGTACATGCCGATACGATCAATGATGTTGTAAGCTCAGTGAACATCTCTAAATCGACTGGTGGAGACTTAACAGAACCACTCGGTGTTTGGGAAAGTTTTAATGTTGAAGCAAATTTTGTTTTACCGAATGGTCGTGTAAAAGCAGGCGATCAGACGGTCATCCAACTTGGAGATGACTTCAAGGTCTTTGAAACGGACACCATTGAGCTGCTCGATCCAAGTGGTCAAAAAGTTGCGACGGCAACGGTAGATGATCAAAGAAAAATCATCACAGTAACCTATACAGACTATCCTGAAAGAATGGCTAATGTAACAGGGAAACTGCGCTTTTTCGCGCGTGTGGATCACCAAGTTGTCAAAGGACAAAAGACGCTCGATTTCACTCTGACGGTTGATACGAAAAAAATTTCAGGTGGAAAAATCGATTATAAAGGAGTCAATCCAGGTGAGTATCCTCCAATTCCAAAAAGTCTTTAGTAAATGGGGATGGACCAACTCAGATGATAAATTAAAATTGACCTATACCTTGAATATCAATCAAGGTCACACAGCCCTTCATAATATTGATATAAAAGACCAATTGGCCTTTACAGATGGAAAAATCAAAGCAGATTCTGTCAACATCCATACAGGAACTTGGCAGGTCAGTGACGAAGATGGAGCTTATCATTTGCGGGATACCACGAATGTAACAAAAGATTACTCCCCTGTTGTCAGTGCCGATGGTCAATCTCTAACCGTTCATATCGGAGATCTAGCTCCAGAACAAGGGATGACTATTCGCTATGATGTGTATTTGGACAAAGTTCCAGCCATCAATACAAAATATAAAAACAATGCGACAATGACAGCCACAGAAGTCAAAGAGCAACATAAAGAAGCAGTTGTTTTATACCAATTCCTTGAAGGATACTTCAATGGAGAGAAATATTCCTTTACCATCCATAAAAAAAGGAGAAAATGGGCAAGCTCTTGCAGGTGCTGTCTTCACTGTGACAGCAGATGACACTGGTGAGCAAGTCGGAATCATTACCACAGATGAGAACGGTACAGGAACCATTGCTGGCTTGATCAAGCAAGCCTATACGGTTCAAGAAATTCAAGCTCCGACAGGATACGTCCTCTCAGAAGAGCCAATCAAAGTCAGCCGAGAAGATTTTGGAAATGACCTTGCGATTTCCCGTGACGTTGTTAACAAAAAAGAAAAAACCAGCATTTCTGGTCAAAAAACTTGGAATGACAATGACAATCAAGATGGGAAACGCCCATCAGCCATCACCGTTAATCTCTTAGCAAATGGTGTCAAAGTAGCTTCTAAAGAAGTGAAACCAGATGCAGAAGGGAATTGGCTCTATCAGTTTGACAATCTTGATGTTGTTGACGATGCTGGTAATCTCATTGCCTACACAGTTTCAGAAGAACCTGTTGCAGGATATGAAGCGACTGTTGAAGGAACGAATATTACCAATAGCCGTACACCAGAAGTGACAGAAGTAGCTGTCAAGAAAGTCTGGGATGATGCGGAGAATAAAGATGGCCTTCGTCCAGAGAAGGTAACAGTCCGTCTGCTTGCGGATGGTCAAGAAGTGGCCGTGAAAGAAATCACTGCTACTGACAATTGGCAGGCAAGCTTTACGGATCTACCAGTATACAAGGAAGGCAAGAAGATTGCCTACACGATTACTGAGGATCCAGTAGCGGGGTATACAGCAACTATCGATGGTTTCACGGTAATCAATCGTCATACACCACCGACAACCCCACCAGGTACGCCTCCAACTCCACCGTCTACGACTACACCGCCACCACCATCAACAACACCATCTACGACTCCATCGACAACCCCACCAAGCACATCGGAAAAACCAGAAACCCCACCGACACCAACAGAAGGAAAGAGAAAAATTCTTCCATCAACTGGTGAAGCTACTTCTTATGGCTTGTTCGGAGCAAGTGCTTTGTTAGCTCTTGTTGGTGCAGCGATGCTCTTAAGTGGTAAACGGAAAGTTGACTAACAACTACAATGGAAATAAATTAGACAATTATCTAAAAAGATAGTTGTCTTTTTTTCTGTTAAAGGACTTCTAGAATACATCATTCAAAAAGATTCATATTAATGTTTTTTTAAGGGAGCATAAGTGTTTGACAGAAAGATGAAATCTTGGTAGAATGAATAGGTCGAATAGACAACTAACTCTTTCTTGGTAGCAGGCTATGCCAAACCTGCCACTCGGATAGAGCATAAAGAAAAGGAGCTTATCATGGCAATCTCAAAAGAGAAAAATGAAATCATTGCACAATACGCACGTCACGAAGGTGACACTGGTTCAGTAGAAGTACAAGTTGCTGTCCTTACTTGGGAAATCAACCACTTGAACGACCACATCAAACAACACAAAAAAGACCACGCAACTTACCGTGGTTTGATGAAGAAAATCGGTCGCCGTCGTAACTTGTTGGCTTACCTTCGTAAGAACGACGTTAACCGTTACCGTGAGTTGATCAACTCTCTTGGACTTCGTCGTTAATCTTGCGTCTAAAATGTTTCTATACTTCGTTGACTTCGCCTCGATGTACCATCCGTACAATCTTCGGCTCGGCGCCTTGTCTAGAAACGTTTTATCCAGCAAGAATGGAGCCTTCTGAATTCAGAGGGCTTTTATTTTTTGACAAGTGCTTAGGCCGTGTTCAATTGAATACAAAATAGTTAGGCTACTCTATTATGGAGTAGCTTTTCTTTTACTAGAATTTCAATATTATCTTCGGCTTCGGTTCCTAGCATCGTAAAGTAAATAGACCAGATCTATCTCCCTTCGGGGAGATTTTTTATTTTCACTAGGATTTTATCCCGAGCTCAAAACAGCTCTCTGGATTCAGAGGTTTTTTTTCTTGCCTTTTTTGGACAAGATCCATCATTCTGAGGAAGTCGTTTTGTTTGACAGATGTAATAAACAGAGTTACAATGGATACATCTTAAGAAATAGAGGTTACTGATATGATTGAAATCACATATCTAGATGGTGCAAAACAAGAAAGAGTCATGCATTTTGATTCCTATGAAGAGTTTGAACGATCCCAACAGACCTGCTTGATTGGTGTAGCGGATTACTATCCCGTACAAAAATTGACCTATAATGGGCACGAACTCGATTATCACGGCACTTACGGAGATGTCTTCTTCTATTTGATGAAGCAAGACCTGGATCAATACAAAAACTAAAGGAGAAAAACAATGGCAAAAGCAATTACAGACGCAACATTTGAAGCAGAAACGAAAGAAGGATTGGTCTTGGTAGACTTCTGGGCGACCTGGTGTGGTCCATGTCGCATGCAAGCTCCTATCTTAGAACAGTTATCCCAAGAACTTTCGGAAGATGAATTAAAAATCCTGAAAATGGATGTGGATGAAAATCCTGAAACAGCGCGTTCTTTCGGCATTATGTCCATCCCAACCCTTCTTTTCAAAAAAGATGGACAGGTGGTCAAACAAGTCGCAGGGGTACACACCGCAGCACAAATTAAGGCCATTGTAGCCGAGTTGAGTTAAATAGAAAAGCTAAAGAGGAATTCTTTAGCTTTTTTCTATTACTAACGGTATTCGTCCCTATTAGAGAATTTACCATGCTAAACCTGCATTGGCTATTTCTTTTTTTGAAGCGAATTGCCCATTTGGTCTATGCCATCTTCCGTTTATATCTTTATAATATCCACTACCTGAAATAGCTTGATTTTGAGCTTGTTGTTGAGTTTGTTGTTGAGCTTGTTGAGAAGCCTCTGTAGCTTGTTGAGCTCTAACATTAATTGCATTTTGCACGAGTTCAATACGATGAACAAAGTTTGCTTTTGCGGTAGGATCAGTAACTTGTTCAACAGCAGTTTGTGCAGGAGCAACGTTTTCAGTTACTTGGTTTCCTTCTAATACTTGTACAGCTTGCTCAGCTTCGTTGGTCTTTTTTTCGCTTCCTCAGCTTCTTTTTTTGTTCTTTTTCCTTTTTCTCTTTTTCCTCAGCTTCTTTTTTTGTTCTTTTTTTCCTTTTTCTCTTTTTTTCCGCTTTTTTTCTTTCTGTTCTTTTTCCTTTTTCTCTTTTTCCGCTTTTTTTCTTTCTGTTCTTTTTCCTTTTCTCTTTTTCCGCTTTTTTTCTTTCTGTTCTTTTTCCTTTTTCTCTTTTTCCGTTTTTTTCTTTCTGTTCTTTTTCCTTTTCTACAGTATCCCTTTCACTACTAGAAGTAGCAGAACGGCTAATATGATTATTACTATTAGAAGCAAAATGAGCTACTTGGTTTTGTCCGGTTTCATTTGCCAAATAGTTTAGATCTAGTTTATCTATTGCATAAGATCCTAACATTCCAATTATCGCAATAGCAATAGCAATATTTCTTTTTAGTATTAGGCTTACGTTTGCTATAGCGCCAAATAGCAATACACCCACCTAAAAAAACATTAAAGGCAAAATAATTGGAGCTAAAAAGATTGTAAAAAGGAGTGCTAAAGCACGCCATTTCTTTTTAAAAGTTGGATTTCCTATAAACTTTTTCATAAATTTTCTCCCTTCGGATATGCATCCAGTAGAATCATACCATAAATCGAAAACGTTTACAATCACCGCATAGTGATTTTTTTAACAAAAAAATCAGACTTAGAATAAACTAAGTCTGAAAATTGTACTTATTCTCCCAACTCTTCACTATAAGCGATAATCTGATCAACCGTATCAGATAAGAACTGAATCGTATCCCGGAGTGGTTTGTCTGTTGAAATATCTGCTCCGATAATCATAGCTGACTCAAGTGGGGTCTTGCTACCACCTGATTTGAGAAGGTCTAGCCAATCTTTGGCTCCGTTTTCGGAGTTTTTCAAATGCAAGTAACCCGCTGTTGAGATAACCAATCCAGCTGAGTAGGTGTAGCTGTAAAGTCCCATGTAGTAGTGGCTTTGGCGCATCCATGTTAGAGCTGCATCGTCATCGATTTCAACAGCGTCTCCCCAGAATTCGGTCAAGACTTCCTTCATGATGCTGTTGAGCTTGCTAGCGCCGAAGGTTCCACCTTCTTCAATCAGGGTGTAGACCTTGCGTTGGAAGGCCGCTTCCAGTAAGTGGGTGATGAAGTTGTGGAAGTAGGTGTCTGTCAAACGGTGAGCTAGGGCAAAGCGTTTTTGACGAGGGTCGTCAAACTGGTGTTCCAAGTAGTCGCTGAGGAGGAGTTCGTTAAAGGTAGAAGGAGCTTCCACATAGTAGGTCGACATGTGGGCGTTGAAGTAGCTTTGGTTGTTATCTGAGAAGATGAATTGACCAGAGTGTCCAATCTCGTGGATCAGGGTATAAACATCACTCATCCGTCCTGTCCAACTCATCAGGACATAAGGATGGACGCGATAAGGGTCAGCTGCATATCCACCTGAATCCTTGCCTTCATTGGCCGCAAAGTCGACCCAACGTCCGGTTTGGTAGCGGGCAATTTCGCGGGAATATTCTTCGCCAAGAGGAGCCACAGATTTCATGACCAAGTCATAAGCGTCATCAATGGTGACATCTGGGTTGAGTGCACTGTCCAAGTCCAACTTCCAGTCGGCGCAGAACAAATCAAGGCTATTGTGGCTGAATTGAGTTAATATCCTAGGCACTTCCATTGGTAAAATAGGAGTGCTTTTTTATATCCAAAGAAAGAGCCCTGTCCTTTTATATGAGGAGCAAGGCTCTTTTATCTTCAATAATCTTTTCACGAAAAGTGACTTAGAATATTTTGGAGAGTTTAACTTTCACTATCAACAGTTAGTATTGAAAAGATTGAATGGCCACTTTTAACTCATCTTGTAAAAAGTTTCTTTGGTCAAGTTGAATATAGACTTCTAACAGACAGGATCTAAGGTTGGAAAAATTTATAAAAAAATCTTCCTTTCTTCTATTGGAAAGTCAAGCGTCTTTATCCAAGAAGCTACTTGTTCTTGCTCGATTTTTTTCCTTGCAAAAATAGGTTCATAGAGCACTCTAGCTAAACGCCAATCCTCATCATCGGTAAAACGAATTGAAATTCTTCTAAAGACTTGGCCAAGTATGTTCAATCCTTCATGAACTTTGTCATTAGGAAAGTCTGGATGACAAACTACTTCTGTCAAAAGATCAGCTCCATGCGCAACAGCGTGAACCCAGCCATACTGGCTGGAAAAACCTGTTGTATCCTTTTCTTTTAAAAGATAATGTAAACCTTGATCCAGTAAAATATAACTTATATCGGCTTTTAATCTTTGATAAAAAAATTGATTGCGGATTAGCATCTGCAGATAAAAGGTTGGCATAAACAAGGGCTTTAAAAAGAACGCTCAAGTGTTGATAGCCCAATCTTATCAATTTCTTTTTCTACTCCTTCATTGGACGAGATCGTCTCAGCAATGAAATGAAATTGTTCCTGTGTAAACAGTTCTTCTTGAATCCCTCTAGCCAAGCTGGTAAAAACGAGATCATCGCGAATTTCGGGCGAGGGATCTCCCAAATGTTCTAGCAACCACTGGATTTCTTCTTGACTAAAGCTTGGTTTTTCTTCTGTTATTTTTCTAAGTAATTCTTGATACATGGTCAAAACCTCTACATTTTTAGCAACTTGATATAATCCAGACCCCAGTTCTCCACAGCATCTAAGACAACTTTGAATTCCTGCCCTATTTCGGTTAAGCTGTACTCAACTCGTGGGGGAACTTCCGCATAGACCTTTCGTTGAATAATCTTATCCTTTTCTAATTGACGGAGATGACGTGTCAAAATAGTTTGAGTAATCCCAGGCAATAATCTTTGCAATTCTTTAAATCGTTTAGTACCCGTACTCAACTGATAAATGATTACCAGTGCCCATTTCCCTGTTAAAACCCTCTGCGTTGTCGCAAATGGACAAATACCATACTCACTCACTTTATTTGGCATAAAAATATCTTCTTTCTATTTTTTTAAAAAAATTTATCTTTTAGTATCAACAATAGTACTACTTTTTGATACCAGCTATCGAAAAAAAGTGTCTACTTGTTTTTTTCCGATTGTAACTGTTAAAATTATATCATAAAAAAAGAAATGGAGAATAGATATGTCAACAAACTTAGAAATTTTCAATACTTATAACCAAGCTTTTAATTGCTGGTGATTTTCCTGGTGTCTTTGAAACGATGGCAGACGATATTGTCTGGCATCAACCTGGTACTCATAGTATATCTGGTACAGTTGTTGGTAAGGACCAACTAGGATCTCACCTAGCTACATTTGCTGAGAAAACTAATGGAACCTTTAAGGTGATAACAAATTGGGTTTCTGATAATAAGGATTTTGTCGCAGCTAATGTTACTTTTCTTGGAACACGGGCTGATGGTACTGAACTCAATATGAACGGGATTGATCTCTTCCGTATTGAAGACGGGAAAATCAAAGAAGTTTGGCTCTTCTCTTCAGATCAAGCTGAAGAAGATAGCTTTTGGGGATAAGCAAAACAGATTGGAAAAATCCAATCTGTTTTTGCTTATACTCATAACTCAGCACTGTAGGCGATAATCTGATCAACCGTATCAGACAAGAACTGAATCGTATCCCGAAGTGGTTTGTCTGTTGAAATATCTGCTCCGATAATCATAGCTGACTCAAGTGGGGTCTTGCTACCACCTGATTTGAGAAGGTCTAGCCAATCTTTGGCTCCGTTTTCGGAGTTTTTCAAATGCAAGTAACCCGCTGTTGAGATAACCAATCCAGCTGAGTAGGTGTAGCTGTAAAGTCCCATGTAGTAGTGGCTTTGGCGCATCCATGTTAGAGTTGCATCGTCATCGATTTCAACAGCGTCTCCCCAGAATTCGGTCAAGACTTCTTTCATGATGCTGTTGAGCTTGCTAGCGCCGAAGGTTCCACCTTCTTCAATCAGGGTGTAGACCTTGCGTTGGAAAGCCGCTTCCAGCAAGTGGGTGATGAAGTTGTGGAAGTAGGTATCTGTCAAACGGTGAGCTAGGGCAAAGCGTTTTTGACGAGGGTCGTCAAACTGGTGTTCCAAGTAGTCGCTGAGGAGGAGCTCGTTAAAGGTAGAAGGAGCTTCCACATAGTAGGTCGACATGTGGGCGTTGAAGTAGCTTTGGTTGTTATCTGAGAAGATGAATTGACCAGAGTGTCCAATCTCGTGGATCAGGGTATAAACATCGCTCATCCGTCCTGTCCAACTCATCAGGACATAAGGATGGACACGATAAGGGATCAGCTGCATATCCACCTGAATCCTTGCCTTCATTAGCAGCAAAGTCGACCCAACGTTCGGTTTGGTAGCGGGCAATTTCGCGGGAATATTCTTCGCCAAGAGGTGCTACAGATTTCATGACCAAGTCATAAGCGTCATCAATGGTGACATCTGGGTTGAGCGCACTGTCCAAGTCCAACTTCCAGTCGGCAAAGGTCATTTTTTCAAGGCCGTTGACCTTGGCCACGTGTTTGAGGAATTTTTGAGCGACTGGAGCGAAGTCCTTCATGATCAGGTCAATCTGACGGTCAAACATGGCACGATCCACTTCCTGCTCAGCCAAGAGATAGTCAAAGACAGAGTCGTAGCCTCGCATATCTGCGATTAGTTTTTCAGATTTGACTTGGGCTAGATAGGTAGCGGCAGCCGTGTTTTGGTGTTTGCGAAGACCTTCTGAGAAGGAACGAAAGGCTTTTTTTCACGGACTTCTGCATTCTCATGGTTTTGGTAGAAGTTTTCATAGGTGACAAAGCTATTCTTGTAAACTTTTCCATCTACTTCAAAATCAGCCATTTCAAAGTCACCTGCCCGCATCTTGGTATAGATGTCTTGCGGTCCGTAGAAGACTTCACCCAGGTTAGTCAGAGTTTTTTCCACATCAGCTCCCAAGTAGTGAGCTTTTTTGATCTTTGCTTGACGAATTGCAGAAGTGAGGTGAGGCAATTGTCCGAGACGTTCAAGGACTTCTTCATCCGCTTCAACTAAGGCATCATCAAAGAAAGAGAGTTCGACGCTGGCCCAAGTTTCGAAATCCATCCCTGCTTGGGCAATTTCCGCAAAAGCTTCATCGCCAAAGTCCGTCGTTTGGGGCATAAAGCTGTAGTTACCGATATGGCTGAGTTGGATCTGAATTTGCTCAAAGACCGCAAAGGCAGCCTCAAAGTCTTCAAAAGTGTGGAGATTGCCCTTGTAGTTACGGACAAATTCATTGATTTCTTCGCGCGTTTTTTCAATGGCACGCAAGAAGTCTTCCTGGTCTTGATAGAGGGCTGTGAGGTCCCAGAGTTCGTTCTCAGGAAATTCAGAACGTTTTTTTAATTCCATAGTGTTCTCCTTTTTGATCAAATAACTATACTCAGTATAGCAGAAAAGAGGACAGAATGATAGGCGAATGGGGGATCTTATCAAAGCCTGACTGATTCAATGAGAAAACAAGGATTTTCTAGCATTTTTACTTTCTTTTGGTATAATAAAATGGAGAAAGTTTTAGGGAGTATATGATGAAAAAAATCTATAAAGTTAGCTTGACAGCGATGACCTTGTTAACCCTGGTGGCATGTGGGCCTAAGCGACGTCCTAGGACGCAACCATCTACAGTTCAGAGTGAAGTAGCAGATGGGAAAAGTTCCAAGAAGACATCGTCTGGGCATGAGTATTATCAAACAGTTCTTGAACGTTATCAGGCTTACTCTAGGGCTATCGAGGCAGGTGATAGTGCAGTTCTAGCGGCTAAACTAAAAGAAATTGAACCCGCCTCAGATGAATACTCTTATGTATTTAATCTTCAAACCTTAGGAACTAAGGCAACCCTTTCCTATGTATTTATGGATTTGGACAAGGATGGGAAGGATGAGCTTGTGCTGGGTGATGGTCAGTCTGTTTCTGCAATCTATTATTTGAAGAATCAAAAGCCAACACTCCTTCATACTGCCTTTGTAGCTTCTGCTGGAGGATTTCGTTCTAGTCTGCAGTTATTTGATGATGGATCGGTTATCTATGCGACCTTTTCATCTCTTAATCCGGAGATGGATTTGACCCATTATAAATTTCAAAAGGGAGGATTGGAAGTTTTAAAAGAGGCACAAATAAGGATAGGTGCCAATCAGAAGGCAGAGCAAGTGCTCGGAATCAGCGCTAAAGAATTGGATCCAAGCAGATTTAAGTGGAAAGAATTGGGAGAAGAAAAGAATTCTACGAGCAAAGTCAGTAGTAAAGAGGAAACATCAACGAGCTTCCAAGTACAGGTCAGTGTGTTGGATCTCCGGATTCGCAAGGAGCCAACTGTGAAGGGACAAGAAGTTGGGAAGATTTCGAAAGGGATTCATACCATCACAGAAACCAGATCAGCAGATGGGTATACCTGGGGGAAATTGGAATCGAGCCAAGGCTGGATTGCTCTTGAGTTTACAACGAAATTGGATGGGAAGAATGCTAGTGCTCTTGATGGATTAAACAAGGAAGATCAAGAAGATATTCGATCAGTAGTCCAAAATGGTTATTCTTTATCATTTTCGAGATTGGTGAGACCAACTATGATTCTCGAACTTGCTAATGAACATAGTGGTATTTATGCGTATTCGCAAGCAATGTTTCTGGATTACTACAATACTTATACACCGGATACCTATCAGCTTGCAGACGTGATTAAAAAACTTGAGGCTAAAGAAACTTCAGAATCAATTCAATCAATGTCTGAAGAGCAGTTGATTCAACTTGCGAGTGAGAAGAAGCAAGCCTGGCTATACTCTTCAAAAGACAAGATGTTTTTTGAATTAGTCCCAGGAGGCCGTGGTGGAGCAGCACCTGAAATGGAGATTCCATCAGCTAATGAGTGGGTGGTTGAGGGCGATACAGTTGTAGTTACGACTCGTATTAAATCCACCTCTCAACCAATGGAACGCTATGTCCTAAAACGTAATCAGAAAAAATACTCTGGTGGTGAGCATAAAACACGATTCTATGTTGTTAGTAAAGAATTTGTGAATTAAGAAGCTTAGATACTGACTATATCTAGCTCTAGAATTTTAAAATAAGTGGAAATCAAATATTCCTCGAAAAAGGCTTTCAAAGCCTTTTTCTTTTGGGCTTGAATATGGTAAAATAAGGGTTATACGTGCTTGGATACAAAGATGAGGATATAACATACAGAAAGGCTGTTGAAATCCATATTTCGTTAAGCGGTTTAATGCCTTAGTATCTTGATAGTTGAACGCTAAATCTAGTGAAAAAGATGATTTCAGTGCGTACGTCAACTCTATTTTCTTCACGCTTTGTACGATGAACTGAATTTTGCCCTCATTTTTTGGGAAAAAAGATAATCTTCCTAGCACTCATCGAGTGCGGCGTCACCTTCCTATTTTTCTACAGAAATGTTCGGCAAGCCGAACCGTCCAAAATATTGAGTAATTGAACCCGGCCTAAAAGCCGTGTAAAAAAGATAAACTGTCTTGTCTTCATCGAAGACTTCGTCAGTTTCCTATTTTTACTTTGCTTTTGACGGCCTTAGTATCTTGATCTTTGTAGGCAAGTCGTATAAATATTTCAATCCAAAGGGGATTACATATAAATGACAAAACAAGTGTTTCAAACGACTTTTGCGGGTCGTGAGTTAATCGTAGAGACTGGCCAGGTTGCTAAGCAAGCAAATGGCTCTGTTGTCGTGCGTTATGGTGAGTCAACTGTCTTGACTGCTGCCGTTATGTCTAAGAAGATGGCAACTGGGGATTTCTTCCCACTTCAAGTCAACTACGAAGAAAAAATGTATGCGGCTGGGAAGTTTCCTGGTGGCTTTATGAAACGGGAAGGACGTCCTTCAACAGATGCGACTTTGACAGCGCGTTTGATTGACCGTCCAATCCGTCCAATGTTTGCGGAAGGTTTCCGTAACGAAGTGCAAGTCATCAATACAGTCCTTTCTTACGATGAAAATGCATCTGCACCAATGGCAGCGATGTTTGGTTCATCCTTGGCTCTTTCTATCTCAGATATTCCGTTTGACGGACCAATTGCTGGGGTACAAGTGGGGTATGTGGATGGGGAAATCATCATCAACCCAACGCAAGAACAAGCAGAGCGCTCTCTTCTTGAATTGACAGTAGCTGGTACCAAACACGCTATCAACATGGTAGAGTCTGGTGCCAAAGAATTGTCAGAAGAAATCATGTTGGAAGCTCTTTTGAAAGGGCACGAAGCTGTTAAAGAATTGATTGCCTTCCAAGAAGAAATCGTAGCAGCAGTTGGGAAAAGAAAAAAAGCAGAAGTGGAATTGCTTCATGTAGATGCTGACTTGCAAGCTGAAATCATCGCAGCCTACAACAGTGACCTTCAAAAAGCGGTTCAAGTAGAAGAAAAATTAGCTCGTGAAGCTGCAACTCAAGCAGTCAAAGACCAAGTAACAGCAGTTTATCAAGAAAAATATGCAGACCACGAAGAATTTGACCGGATTATGCGGGATGTAGCTGAAATCTTGGAACAAATGGAACACGCAGAAGTGCGTCGTTTGATCACAGAAGACAAGGTTCGTCCTGATGGTCGTAAGGTCGATGAAATCCGTCCTTTGGATGCGGTTGTTGACTTCGTTCCCCGTGTGCACGGTTCAGGTCTCTTTACTCGTGGACAAACTCAGGCTCTTTCTACCTTGACTTTGGCGCCAATGGGTGAAACGCAAATCATCGATGGTTTGGATCCAGAGTACAAGAAACGCTTTATGCACCACTATAACTTCCCTCAATACTCTGTAGGGGAAACAGGTCGTTACGGTGCGCCTGGTCGTCGTGAGATTGGTCACGGTGCTCTTGGGGAGCGTGCTCTTGCTCAAGTATTGCCAAGCTTGGAAGAATTCCCATATGCGATCCGTTTGGTAGCAGAAGTCTTTGGAATCAAACGGTTCTTCATCTCAAGCTTCTATCTGTGCCGGTACTCTTGCCCTTATGGCTGGTGGTGTGCCAATCAAGGCACCAGTAGCAGGGATTGCTATGGGTCTGATCTCAGATGGAAACAACTATACAGTGTTGACAGATATCCAAGGTTTGGAAGACCACTTTGGAGATATGGACTTCAAGGTTGCAGGTACTCGCGATGGTATTACAGCCCTTCAGATGGATATCAAGATCCAAGGGATTACTGCAGAAATCTTGACTGAGGCTCTTGCTCAAGCCAAGAAAGCTCGTTTTGAAATCCTTGATGTGATCGAAGCAACCATTCCAGAAGTTCGTCCAGAATTGGCTCCAACTGCTCCGAAAATTGATACCATCAAGATTGATGTGGACAAGATCAAGATTGTCATCGGTAAGGGTGGAGAAACCATCGATAAGATCATCGCTGAAACAGGCGTTAAGATTGATATCGACGAAGAAGGTAACGTATCGATCTACTCGAGTGACCAAGATGCCATTAACCGTGCCAAAGAAATCATTGCTGGTTTGGTTCGTGAAGCGAAAGTGGACGAAGTCTACCATGCCAAAGTGGTTCGTATCGAGAAATTCGGTGCCTTTGTCAACCTCTTTGACAAGACGGATGCCCTCGTTCACATCTCTGAAATGGCTTGGACGCGCACCAACCGCGTCGAAGATTTAGTGGAAATCGGAGACGAAGTCGATGTCAAGGTCATCAAGATCGATGAAAAAGGTCGTGTAGATGCTTCGATGAAAGCTCTTCTTCCTCGTCCTCCAAAACCAGAACATGCAGAAGAAAAAGGGGATAAGGGTCATCGTCATGGCGATCGTCCTCGTCACCACAAACCTAGAAAAGACTTTGCCAAAGATGCAGGGCAAGAAACAAAAGAATAAGCAATCAAAAGAAAGGAGCACGGTATGGGATGGTGGCGTGAAACCATTGATATTGTAAAAGAAAATGACCCAGCAGCACGTACCTCGCTGGAGGTTCTCTTGACCTATCCAGGGGTTAAAGCACTGGCTGCTCACCGTGTTTCTCACTTTTTGTGGAACCATGGCTTTAAACTCCTAGCTCGCATGCATAGCCAGTTCTGGCGTTTTTGGACCCAGATTGAAATCCACCCAGGAGCGACCATTGCTTCGGGAGTTTTTATCGACCACGGGGCAGGTCTCGTTATTGGTGAGACAGCCGTTGTCGAAAAGGGCGTCATGCTCTATCATGGAGTGACACTTGGTGGAACTGGGAAAGATACTGGGAAACGCCATCCAACCGTCAAGGAAGGAGCGCTGGTGTCTGCCCATGCTCAAGTCATTGGACCTATTGAGATTGGGGCCAAGGCCAAAGTAGGGGCAGGAGCCGTCGTTGTATCGGATGTACCGAGTGATGTGACTGTTGTCGGAGTCCCTGCCAAAATTGTTCGTGTTCACGGTAAGAAGGATGAGCCAATCATTCACCAAGAAGAGGAAAAACGGGAATACTATGTTCAAAAAGCTTGAACACTGTAAAGAAGAAAGTCACGAGTCTTCTAATCTCTAGAACTTTGCATGAATGAAATAAGAATTTGAGCCTAAACGGTAGTCTGAGAAAAAGGCTTCACCGCTTTTAGCTCATTTTCTACTTTTCTTACTTCTTCTCTTATTTTTAGATAGAAAGGATGGAGGGCTTTTAAGGGACCTTGTCGCTTGGATTATTTTACTGCTGAAAGTAGGCGCGGATTTGTATCCCTTGTCAGACTTAGTAGAATAGAAGATGCCCTTACAATCTTGTTTATGATTAAAATCTATGATACTATGTCTCGTGATCTGCGAGAATTTGTTCCCATCGAGGAAGGAAAGGTCCGCATGTATGTTTGTGGGCCAACCGTTTACAACTATATCCACGTAGGGAATGCCCGTTCAACGGTAGCCTTTGACACGATTCGTCGCTACTTTGAGTATCGTGGCTACGAAGTTGCCTACATTTCCAACTTTACAGATGTGGATGATAAGATCATCAACCGTGCCAAAGAAGAAGGCATTACGCCTCAGGAAGTGGCAGACAAGTACATTGCGGCCTTTCGTGAGGATGTGACGGCTCTTGGCGTGAAACCTGCAACCCGCCACCCTCGTGTGGTCGAGTTTATGGATGACATCATTCGTTTTGTCGCTGACTTGATCGAAAAAGGCTATGCCTATGAGAGCCAAGGCGATGTCTATTTCCGTGTGGAAAAATCCCACAACTATGCAAAATTAGCGAATAAAACCCTGGAAGACTTGGAGCTAGGCGCTTCAGGTCGGACAGATGAGGAAACAGCTCGCAAGGAAAATCCAGTCGACTTTGCCCTCTGGAAAGCTGCCAAACCAGGTGAGATTTCTTGGGACAGCCCTTGGGGACCTGGTCGTCCGGGTTGGCACATCGAGTGTTCGGTCATGTCAACGGGGATTTTAGGAGATACTATTGATATCCACGGTGGTGGAGCTGACCTTGAGTTTCCACACCATACCAATGAAATCGCTCAGTCAGAAGCTAAGACAGGAAAAACTTTTGCCAATTACTGGATGCACAATGGCTTTGTCAATATCGACAATGTCAAGATGTCCAAGTCCTTAGGGCAACTTTATCACTGTGCATGATGCATTGAAGACCATCGACGGCCAAGTGCTTCGCTTCTTCTTTGCGACCCAGCACTACCGCAAGCCCATTAACTTCACAGAAAAAGCGGTACGCGATGCGGAGACCAACCTCAAGTATTTGAAAAATACCTATGAGCAACCGTTCACAGGAGAAGTGGATCCAGCAGACTTGCAAGGCTTTGTGGACAAGTTTATCGCGACGATGGATGAAGATATCAATGCAGCGAACGGAATCACCGTCGTCTTTGAATTGGCCAAATGGATCAATTCAGGTCACTACAATCAAGACGTCAAGGATGCTCTTGACCAAGATGTTAGAAGTCTTTGGAGTGGTCTTTGTCGAAGAAGTCTTGGATGCGGATATTGAAGCCTTTGATCGCTGAACGTCAGGAAGCGCGGGCTAAGAAAGATTTTGCGCGAGCAGATGCGATTCGCGATGAATTGGCTGCGCAAGGAATCAAGCTCTTGGATACAAAAAGAAGGTGTAAGGTGGACACGTGATTGATGTCAATCTAATCAATGGGATTGCCCTTGCCTTTGAGGGAGATGCGGTCTATTCCATGTATATTCGCAGAGCACCTGATTTTTGCAAGGGATGACCAAGCCCAATAAACTTCACCAGGCTGCCACCCGCTATGTCTCTGCCAAGGCTCAGGCTAGTCTGATTGCGATGCATGTTGAGCAAGAAGATTTTGACAGAGAAAAGAAGTCGAGATCTATAAGCGCGGTCGCAATACCAATAGCCATACCAAGGCCAAAAATGCGGATGTCGTGACCTATCGCATGTCGACAGGGCTTTTGAGGCTGTCATGGGTTATCTGCATATGACGGGAGGAAATCTCTCGTTTAGAAGAGCTGATTGACTGGTGTATCCAGAAAAGTAGAAGAAGGAAGAAAGCAGTGAAAAATATCAGAGAGTGGTTTCCCTCATGCAGAGGTGACGGATCACGCCCAAATCCACCAGCTGGTTATGTAGCTATTCCCCTGCAGGCTCAGCAATGGTTGCTGCTGAAGGAAGAAGAGCTAACCGAGCGAGAAAAAAGCAATTGATTTGCCTGGTTGGGCAGTGAGGAAGAGGTTGCCCCTAATCCTTGGTACCAATACCTGATCGATGGAAAGGGAGAAGCCCTCAAGTCATCAAAAAAATGCAACTCGTCTATTGCCACCTCTCGCATTCGACAGCGGAAGGGAACGGCTTCTGGTTAGAGATGATGCAGACGCTCTTTGCCCAACTTCCGAGCAGTCTTGCAACTGAGTGGACAAGATTATGTACTCATTCTGGACCAAGACCAGTCTCTAGCTGTGGCTGATATCTTAAAAAGATACCGTCTCTGCCATGGAGTATGACTTTTCAATATTCGTTTATCCATCATGGTCGGGCAGGTATGGACCGAGTCTAAAAGATGGGAAAAGTGTCTCCCGGTCATCCGAGCAGAACGGGCAGTCTTTCGAGCCTGGATCCGAGAAGGCCATCAAGGTGTCTACCGCTTTTTCTCAACTCTATCTGTGGGGAATCGAGCAGGCAGATTTGGATCTCCATCCTATCAAAGCAAGCTTGCATCAGTTGATTGAAAGTCAAGATCAGTTGCAGGACATCATTGTTGCCCTTTGGGACAATGGAGCAGTTGTAACCAAGGCGCCCAGCAACTCTATCTCCATCGCAATTCCTTCAATACAAGATTGACAAGTGGGAGGAGCTGACGGGTCTCCAGTTGAAAAAAATCTGACAGATCTAGCCCTTTGTTACCATTTGGTCTTACAAGATGTGATTTAAACGGAATGAATCCAGAGTTTTGTGCAACTTGCACAAAAACTCTTTTTTTCTTTTTGTGAGACTTGCCATAGCTTTGTAAAGCGTTTTCATTTACAATAGAATTATAAAAATCAAAGGAGTACCATCATGGTAGAATTAAATCTTAAAAATATTTACAAAAAATATCCAAATAGCGAACACTATTCAGTTGAAGATTTCAACTTGGACATCAAAGACAAAGAATTTATCGTTTTCGTAGGTCCTTCAGGATGTGGTAAATCAACGACTCTTCGTATGATCGCTGGTCTTGAAGACATCACAGAAGGTGAATGTTCCATCGATGGTACTGTTGTAAACAACGTGGCACCTAAAGACCGTGATATCGCCATGGTATTCCAAAACTACGCTCTTTACCCACACATGACTGTGTACGATAACATGGCCTTTGGTTTGAAATTGCGTAAATACAGCAAGGAAGATATCGACAAACGTGTACAAGAAGCAGCTGAAATCCTTGGCTTGAAAGAATTCTTGGATCGTAAAACCAGCTGACCTTTCTGGTGGTCAACGTCAACGTGTGGCCATGGGACGTGCCATTGTCCGTGATGCAAAAGTGTTCTTGATGGACGAACCTTTGTCAAACTTGGATGCTAAACTTCGTGTATCCATGCGTGCTGAAATCGCGAAAATCCACCGCCGTATCGGAGCTACAACCATCTACGTAACTCACGACCAAACAGAAGCGATGACATTGGCTGACCGTATCGTTATCATGTCAGCTACTAAAAAAACCCAGCTGGTACTGGTACAATCGGACGTGTGGAACAAATTGGTTCTCCGCAAGAAGTGTACAAAAACCCAGTGAACAAATTCGTAGCTGGATTTATCGGAAGCCCTGCAATGAACTTCATTAACGTGAAATTGGAAGGTGGACACATCGTTGCCAATGGATTGAATTTGAAAGTTCCAGAAGGTGCTTTGAAAGTCTTGAAAGAAAAAGGCTATGATGGTAAAGAATTGATCTTTGGTATCCGTCCAGAAGACGTGAATACAGAAGCTGCTTTCCTTGAAACTTTCCCTGAATCAGTCGTGAAAGCTACCATCTCTGTATCTGAGTTGCTTGGTTCAGAATCTCACTTGTACTGCCAAGTTGGTGACAACGAATTCATCGCAAAAGTGGATGCGCGTGACTATCTTGGAACTGGGTGAAACCATCGAACTTGGATTTGACTTGAACAAAGCTCACTTCTTCGACAAAGAAACTGAAAAGACAGTATACTAATATCTACTGACACTATAGAGACTGAGACGATATGTCTCGGTCTCTTTCATTTTAAGGAGACAAAACATGGAAAAAGACTGGTGGAAGGGGAAGGTCGCTTATCAGATCTACCCAAAAAGCTTCAAAGACAGCAATGGAGATGGTGTTGGGGATTTGAAAGGAATCACGGAGAAACTCGATTACCTTCAAGACTTAGGGATTGATATTCTCTGGTTATCCCCTATTTACAAGAGTCCGTTTATTGACCAGGGTTATGATATTTCAGACTATTATGCCATTGATCCTCTTTTTGGAACCATGGAAGATATGGAAGAGTTGATCGCGGAAGGCAAGAAACGGGGCATTTCCATCATTATGGACTTGGTGGTCAACCACTGCTCCAGTCATCACGAGTGGTTCCAAAAAGCTTTAGCGGATCCAGATGGCCCTTATGCGGATTACTTTTACTTCATCGAAAGTGACAAGGAACCCAACAACTGGGAAAGTTACTTTGGAGGCAGTGTCTGGGAACCGGTTCCTGGTACTAACAAATACTATCTCCATTCCTTCCACAAGGATCAGCCAGACCTCAATTGGCAAAATCCTGTCTTGCGCGATGAGATTTACAAGATGATCAATTGGTGGTTGGACAAGGGAATTGCGGGCTTTCGGATCGATGCCATTATCAACATCAAAAAAGATTTAGAATGGCGTTCGCTTCCGTCCGATCGTGACAATGGCTTGGTCCCAGTACCGGAGTCTCTGGTCAATGCCCAACCGATTGAACCTTTCTTGCAAGAGTTAAAGGAGCGGACCTTTTGCCAAGTACAATGCCTTCACTGTAGGGGAAGTTTTCAATGAAACCGATGAAGAGTTGCACTTCTTTATTGGAAAAGATGGTGTCTTCTCTTCCATCTTTGACTTCAAACAAACCATGCTGGGGCAAGAAGGAAAAGGCTGGTTTGACCATAGTCTTCCAACAGCAGATGAACTCAAGGAAAGTATTTTCCAAGCGCATGAGCGCGCAGATAGTATTGGAGTTCTTTCGACGATCATTGAAAACCACGATGAGCCTCGTGGGGTGTCCCACTATATCGCAGAAGGTCCAGTAAACGATACCAGTAAAAAAGCCCTAGGAACCATTCAGGTTTTGCGCAAGGGAATTCCGTTTTATCTATCAAGGCCAAGAAATTGGGAATGGAAAACCAAGTCTTTGAATCAGTGGAGGACTTTGATGATATCGCGACCATCAATGGCTACCATGTCGCTAAAGAAGCTGGTTTGAGCGAGGAAGAAGCCCTGGCAGCGATTGCCAAATACAGCCGGGACAATGCGCGGACACCCATGCAGTGGTCAGCAGAGCCAGGATTGGGCTTTAGCGATGGACCAGCCTGGTTGATCAGTCCCAAACCAAATGTTGCCATCAATGTGGAAGACCAGGAAAAGGATCCAAATTCCATCTTGAATTATTACCGCCAGCTGACGGCCTTGTATCGCCATCCCTCTATGGAAATACCATCCGGTTTGGAGATATGATCCCAGCGTATCGGGACCGTGAAAACATCATCGCCTTTTGAACGCCGTGGGGACAAGCGTCTCTTGGTTGTCAGCACTTTCCAAAAATCGCCAGGCCACCTTGGAGTTGCCAGCTCCGATTAAAAACGGTCGTTTTAAATAATACTGTAGGGATTGTTTCCAAGAAGGAGACCAAGTATTAGAATTAGCCCCTCACCAAACTGTTGTGTTGGAATTGGTGGAATAGAAAAGAACCTTCGCAGACGCGAAGGTTCTTTTTCATGATCATCCAAGTCTCAGAACCTCAGCGAACTTCAGTTCAACTTCTTTCCCCTGTTTTTCAAGAGGAGGAAAGCTGCTGCTTTCAACAGTTTTCTCAGCAAGAAGCTTTGAAAGAACTGAAGTGCTCCAGTTGAGTGTTTATAACTTTTTGTCCAGTTTGTAGATTATTTGCACTTGAGACTGGATTTTCTTGAGAGATGCTTTGATCCACACTTGGCTAAGACTCAAGGCTTTTGTCAAGAGGAGAGCTTTCGCTCAAGCTTGACAGTGCGATGAGTTTCTGTTTTGTGAAGGAGAACTTTCTAGTAGTGTCCTTCTTAGCCAAGATTGGCTGTGGAGTGCAGTTGCAAAGAGTTTGATTATGAATTGGTACCCCTACACGATCTGGATCTTTCGGTGGAACGTAGTCTGTCAAGGTCGCCAACTCGCTACCAAAGATCGCATTGGTTACCCAGCGGAAGAAGTGGACAGGGTGTTGGCGATTAGTTGGATTTCCGGCATAGACAAAGAGTGGTTGGCCCAGAAGTTCTCCAGAGATAGCCATGACCTTATTGGCTAGGACTTCATTTTTTGGCCACCAGCCTGCAATGTAGTAGTCACTTGAAGCGATACTCATCAAGGCCTTAAAGTTGCTTGGAACCTTTTCAATCCAGTTTCCTGAGTTGGAGTAGAAGAGGGCGTTCTTCTTGTAACCACTGGTCAGTGGGATCTTGGTCATCGATGATGGCTTTCATCAAGCCCTCGTAGTCACTGCCACCTTTTAGTTTTTTTCAGCGTCAAAAGCCTGCAAAGAACTCCCAATTTTTTTCCAGTTTTCTGCATGGCTTCCCGCCGATGACGAGAGTTGGTTTCTTACCGAAAGATGGAAGCATCAAAGCGATTGCTTTTCAAGAACCATGACATCGGCTTCGTCTGGAGTATCGACGATTTGGAAACCCAAGTTTTTCAAGCACCAAAGCTAGTATGCGCAGGCGCAGTCGACGCCCTGTCCAATCGTAGTGATAATTAGGGAGAGTAGATTTTCAATGGTTTCAAGGTTGGACCGTTTGGTACCTTGTAGAGGGCTTCGCCGTAGATAGCATAGTTTGGAAGGAGCGATGCGAAAGGTATCACGGTCAACGATGTAGCCATCATCTGTTAGGTAGACAGATTTTGCCTTGGGAAATCGCCTTGTTTACTGCTTGAACAGCGCTGGCTGATGTATTAGCGATGACGTAGTAAGGTGCCTTTTGGATCGATCTCTGAGGTTCGAGTCGCACGAGTGGTGGTGACTTCCCCAAGTTTTCCCTGCAAAGAGACCGTCCTTGAAGACAGGTTCTGCCTTTGAAGCCCTCTCATATCAGGGAAGTTGACGAGAAGTTCCGCATACATGGCGCCCATGCTGATTCATTGGAACCCTTTGTAGAGGATATGGTTGGCATAGCCACTGTTTAGCTTGAGCCATATCAATGACTAAGTCTCCCTTTTTGTAGGTGCCTGTATCTTCTTTTGAGTTCTTTAACGAGGACACCGTTTCGTTTGAAGTAGTCGATCATATTGAAGGCTTCTTGGGCATCATTGTCCTTGTCGAGTCCCATTGGGATAACATAATAGTCAGGGAAGAATTTCGGACGACCATTCTTCACACGACCGACAACTTCACCAGTTGGTCCTACTAATTCATTTTTCTGCTTTTTGGATCTTCAATCTTGTTGAGACCACGTAGGTAGAAGTTGAGGCGCATCTCAAGGAGCTTTGTCTGGATCTTGGCTGAGGAAGTCAATGCCGCTGAGGACAGCATTACGACCAGCATAATAAGATTCCTGGTTGGATTCTGGAATTTCAATGGTGTGGCCCAAGATGCCGTGATAGACAGCATAGACACCTGTATAACCAGAGAAGGAATCATCCCAGCCATCTCCCCAATCCAGTTTTTGGAATGATGTAGCTGTCGTATTTGGAATTGGCAACCCCTGCACGGCCCATATGATGGGCATTTTCTAGCATGAGGTTGGACATGAGGTCGTATTCAAAGTTTGGATCATGTGGAGGTGTTGCAGGCTCAATCAAGAATTCTTTTGACAAATCCATGGATATCATAGAGAGCGATCGGATTCCACTTGTTGATCATTTGGATGACCGTACGCACTTCCGGATTGGTTTGGTAGCTAGCATCGCGGTTTGGGATCGAGGCCGTTTGGCTAAGGGCACGCAGATTGAGAGCATCCCCATCAGGGTTTTCCGTGAAAGTCAAACAAGAAAGATAAATTTATTTAAGAGAGTTGGAATGTCCAGAGTCACGTTCTTGACGTTTACCAGCTTCGTCTGTCGTCTTTAAAAGCTGACTTGATTTTTCAGTTGCGAAGGTACGGAAGAGACCCGTGATGATGTCAATCCCAGGTTGTTCATCGGCATGGGTATTGTGAACCAGGACAGGTAGTTTGTAATCCAAGGTCTTGTCCTTCAGAGTCGCCAACATCTCGCTTGGTTTTGTGAGAGCTGTTTGGATTGGTAGATGAGAGGTAGTGATCGATGCTGGCTTGGTCCTTACTCACGATTCCCATCTTCATATCCCGTCCTTGAGCGCTCTTACCGAGAGTTTCGAGCTGAACCAGACGGTCTGTTTTCGCTTCTGCCCTTTGATCTGCTCAATGGAGGCTAACATTTCTCGTGGGTATGGAAAGTCTTTATATGGACGGAAGGTTAAAGATTTTACGAATAGTGAGTCCCAAGATCAGCACTGGTTCCAACCAAGACGTGTGTCACCGATATAGTTCCGATAGGTCCGACGGATATTGTTTAGGGTCCGAAGGCTTAAATCTTCGCCAAAGAGTTCCTTTGACCGTCAAAGGTCAGATCCAAATCGTTTCGTTTTTTTGTTCTCTTCAACAGTGATGAAAGGGATCTTTTGGACAGAGTTCCTGTCTCCATGTCCCAAGTTTTCCACTCTTCCAGCGGTTTGTCGTCCAAAGTCCAGCTGATCTTTTCCAGCGACCTGAGCTTGATCCTTAACGGTATCCGTCACGTTCTCTTTTTCAGACATGTAAACAGTGACTGTCACTCAAGGCTGACAGCTGGTTCTGCGTTCGCACTGCTCTGTTACACGGGGCTTTTCTGCTTTGGTCGTAGGGACTAGCAGTGTCTGAAGCAGTAGGAGAGGCTTCTAACTGGGCTAGAAGGATTAGTTGAGCAGGCTCTCCACAGGGACTTGCAGTCGCTTCTGTTGCAGGAGCTAGGACTGTTAGCCTCTGATGCCAGTTGCCGGGACTAGCACTAGTTTCCTCTGGCTTTGAGGACGTTTTTCGACAGGTGCAGAGGACTAGCTGGTCTCAACAGTGTCCGCAGCAACTTGGCCTTGTGCGAGGAAGGCTAAAGAGGACAGCGGTAGAGATACTGAGAGCGTTTGTGTACAAACGCTTCTTATAAGAAGAATGCATAAAGAGACCTCCTTTGTTCTTTTGCATGTATGCACTCTATCATAACACTTTTATGACAGCGCTTTTCAATAGGGTATTTTAGAAGTTTTTTTCTGAGGAAATTAGTTAGAGATTGATCAGAAAAGAAAAAAAGAGCTGGGAAAACATCTTCCCAGTCTCTATAAGAGCAGAGCTTTATGCTTGCAGTTCATCTGGTAGGTTTTGATAGAATTCCACCTTGATGGAGATGAAGGTTTCAAGATCACGGAGGAGTTGCAGAAAGGGTCGCTCGGGTTTCAAATTCTTGACGAGATCGAGGGAGAGGTCGCTCACGAAAGACTGCTAGATAGCGGTTGATTTCATCAAGAAGGAATTGAGCTGGATTTTCCTGACTGAGCTGGCTGGCTGTTTTAGCAAAAGAGTTGAGCCAAAAATAAGACTCTCGCTCGCAGCTAATTGACAGTTGTTTACGTTATTAGCCATGTCCTGCAGGATATTATTTTGACGCTTTCGCATCTCAAAAATAGTGGATATGGTAGTTAGTCTGATGGAAGAGGTGGTTGGAGTGGTCTAAATAGACCAGATCGAGAGCTTCTTTAAGATGGTATCTAGCTCACGAATCAAGCTTGCATCGTTGCTCCCATCTCCTTTTCCTAGAAACTCTGCAAAGCGATAGAGAATCTTCTTGAGTTGCTCCTCGACAATTTCATGATAGCGATCAATTTCTTCCTGTCGAGAAGGCATATAGAGATTGGCTAGGAGGGCAAAGCTGGTTCCGATTAGGAAAATAGCTACTTCATTTCCCAATAAAGAAAGGGAAGTGGATTTTTCTAGCAGGAGATGGGTAACCAGGACAGAGCTGGGCGTGATACCAATTTCCCAGCCTTGTAGGAAAGCAAGGGGGACATAGGTGGCCAGATAAAGACCAAGGGCCCAGAGATTGAAGCTGAGAATCTGAAAGGCTAAGCTTCCAAGGAACAGGGCGAGAAGCATGGACATAAAGCGGTTGTAAGCCAATCTAGCTGTACTTCGACGGGTATCGGTAATGCTGAGGATGGCAATGATTCCCGCAGAGGTGGCGTAGGTCAGACCTAAAAACTCTGCAAGCAAGATGGCCAAACAGGTGGCGAGGACCATCTTGATGGTTCGGTGAATAAGTGGCATAATGCGGATTCTTTCCTTTTTCTAAACTAGTTTTATTATACCACAAGCAAACTGGGCTACTCCAAATGTTTCACCAGATATGGCAATTGTGTTATACTAGTTTCATGGAAAAAAACGATATTGTTTACGGTGTTCATGCCGTCACAGAAGCACTGATCGCAAATACAGGAAATAAATTGTATATCCAGGATGATTTGCGTGGAAAAAATGTAGAAAAAATCAAGGATCTGGCAGCGGGAAAAAAGGTCTCCATTTCTTGGACCCCTAAGAAAACCCTGCAAGAAATGACAGAAGGAGCTGTCCACCAAGGTTTTGTCCTGCGAGTTTCGGAATTTGCCTATACGGACTTGAATGAAATCTTGACCCAGGTAGCTGATCAAGACAATCCCTTGCTCTTGATTTTGGATGGCTTGACCGATCCGCATAACTTGGGATCCATCCTGCGAACAGCAGATGCTACTCAGGTAGCGGGAGTCATCATTCCCAAGCACCGTGCTGTTGGGAGTGACACCCTGTTGTTGCCAAGACCTCAACTGGGGCAGTGGAGCATGTTCCCATTGCTCGAGTGACCAACCTTAGCCAAACCTTGGACAAGCTCAAAGAAGCAGGTTTTTGGATCTTTGGAACCGATATGAATGGAACGCCTTCTCACAAATGGAATACCAGTGGGAAGCTAGCCCTCATTATTGGCAACGAAGGCAAGGGCATTTCGGCCAATATTAAAAAGCAAGTGGATGAAATGATTACTATTCCTATGCAGGGGCATGTCCAAAGTTTGAATGCCAGTGTCGCAGCAGCGATCCTCATGTATGAGGTCTTTCGCAATAAATTATAAGTAAAAATCGAGAGGGAAGGAGGCAGTCGATGAAGGAAAAGATTTTGTTAGTGGACGGCTACAACATGATTGCCTTCTGGCAGGAGACCCGGCAGCTCTTTAAGAAGAGTGAGCTGGATGCTGCACGAACGATCCTCCTAGAGAAGCTAAGTCACTATGCTAGCTTTGAAGGCATTCGCGTGATTTGTGTCTTTGATGCCCAATACATGCCAGGGATTCGCCAGACCTATGAAGAATTTCAGGTCCAAGTGGTCTTCACAGCGGAGGAGGAGACCGCCGATGACTACATTGAACGCTTGGCAGCAGAGCTCAATACACCCCTCCACCAAGTATCAGTCGCGACGAGTGACTTGAATGAGCAGTGGACGGTCTTTGCTCAAGGAGCACTTCGGGTGTCGGCACGTGAGCTAGAGAAGAGAGTCGCCGTTGTCAAAGCCGACTTGAACCAGGCGCGAGGAGCCGTCAACGATCAAAAACCACCGATACGGCCTTTTGACCAAGAGGGCCTACGTCAACTACAAAAAGAGATGGGAGCAAGTAAATGACCTTTAAAATTTTAACAGATTCAACTGCAGATTTAGATGAAACATGGGCAAAGGAGCATGATGTAGAGATCGTCGGTTTGTCAATCCAAATCGATGGGACTCATTATGAGACAGTAGGCTCCAGACAAACTAACCAGCCCCCAATTATTAGCAGAGATGCAAAAAGGTGCTAAACCAACGACCAGTCAGGTCAATGTTGGGCAATTTCCAAGAGATTTTTCAAAGGCTATGCTCAACGCAAGGAAAGATCTCCTCTATATCGCCTTTTTCTTCAGTCTTGTCAGGAACCCTACCAGAGTGCGGTCATGGCAAGAGACTTGGTCCTTGAAGACTACCCAGAAGCTGTGATCGAAATCATCGATCCAAAGGCTGCAGGGATTGGAGAAGGCTACTTGTCTATGCTAGCAGTTGAGGCGCGTGATGCCGGTAAGAGTTTGATCAGGTTAAGGAAGAACTGATGGAAGTGGCTCCTAAAAGTTGCGGACCTATTTCTGGTGGATGATCTCTACCATCTTATGCGCGGGGGACGCCTTTCAAAGAGTTCAGCCATCGTCGGAAGTTTGGTCAATATCAAACCCCTTCTTTGGATTGATGAAGAAGGCAAGTTAGCTCCAATCGCTAAGGTACGTGGACGTAAAAAAGCCATGCGGGAAATGCTTTCTCTGATCCAGGAAGATATCGGCCACAGCACGGCTTTGGTATCCTATACAGATGATTTGGCAGGAGCAGAAGAGCTCAAGGCTCAATTGTTGGAGAATCCAGCTATCTCTCAAGTCTTGATCATGCCACTAGGTCCCGTCATTGCAGCCCACGTCGGTCCTAATTCTCTCATCGGCTTTGTTATAGGAAAAGAAAATCGCAAATAATTTTTCAAATCGGTTGACTTTTATTTGAAAAATTTGATACAATAGTAGGCGGTATTGTTTACCCCATTTGTAAGGCCCCGGAACCTTTCAAATAACTCGCGGACCGGAACATCCGCCCTGTAAACAAAAACGATATTCATAATAGGAGAAATCATGAACAAAACTACATTCATGGCTAAACCAGGCCAAGTAGAACGCAAATGGTACGTTGTTGACGCAACTGATGTACCTCTTGGACGCCTTTCAGCAGTTGTTGCAAGCGTGCTTCGCGGAAAAAACAAACCAACATTCACACCTCACACTGATACAGGTGACTTCGTAATCGTTATCAATGCTGAAAAAGTTAAATTGACTGGTAAAAAAGCAACTGATAAGATCTACTACACTCACTCAAACCACCCAGGTGGATTGAAATCAATCTCTGCTGGTGAACTTCGTTCTAAAAAAATGCAGTACGTTTGATCGAGAAATCAGTTAAAGGTATGCTTTCCACACAATACTCTTGGCCGCGCTCAAGGTATGAAATTGAAAGTATTCGTTGGAGCTGAGCACACTCACGCCGCACAACAACCAGAAGTTCTTGATATTTCAGGACTTATCTAAGGAAAGGAACAATAAAGTATGTCACAAGCACAATATGCAGGTACTGGACGTCGTAAAAACGCTGTTGCACGCGTTCGCCTTGTTCCAGGAACTGGTAAAATCACTGTTAACAAAAAAGATGTTGAAGAGTACATCCCACACGCTGACCTTCGTCTTGTAATCAACCAACCATTCGCAGTTACTTCAACTGCAGGTTCATACGACGTTTTTCGTTAACGTTGTAGGTGGTGGATACGCTGGTCAAGCAGGAGCAATCCGTCACGGTATCGCTCGTGCCCTTCTTCAAGTAGACCCAGACTTCCGCGATTCATTGAAACGCGCAGGACTTCTTACACGTGACTCACGTAAAGTTGAACGTAAGAAACCAGGTCTTAAGAAAGCTCGTAAAGCATCACAATTCTCAAAACGTTAATCAACACGATTATATCAACGTTTACAGACATTCAAGAATTATCTCTTGGATGTCTTTTTTTGTTCAAAAAACTAAAGTTCACCCCAAAATTCACCCCAAATTCACCCTATTGCTTTTTGAGACTTCTAAAGGCTATTTTCTCCTGCTGTTTGATTTACTGTTTCTGTAGTATTGACATAAGTCTTCGTTATTTGGATGTCACTGTGAGTAAGTGCTTCTGAAATAGCATTTAATGATGTTCCAGCCCGTCTTGCCAAAGTTGCTCCAGTGTGTCTTAATTTGTGAGGAGATGCTGGAGGAAGTTCCGGATGTCTTCTTCGAATAGTATTCATTCGATGATTAAGATAATCTATATGAAGTGGAACGTTAATACCGTTTTTCTATCGTTGTATGTGAAAACGAATTGCTTTTTCATTCTGTCTGATTCCAGAACAGCTTTAGTTGCTTTTTGTTCTATTTTCCAATCGGTCAGGATATTCATTAGTTCTTTAGGAGCTTTAAATAGAGTTTTTCTTATTTCCTTTGGTTGATTTCAGATTCCCGAATTTATCTAATGCTTGTTCAATGAGAATTTCATTTTTTTCAAAAATTGATATGTTTCCATTGAGTGCATAGGTTTCTGATTTTTCTATCTGATAAAAAGAATGTCGTATAGAACAAAGCATAATCTTTTAATTCCATTCGATCATTTTTGAGATCTTCATCAAATGCTTGTAGCCATTGTTTAAGTTCCTCCTCATTTAATGCTAGGTCTTCAAACTTTTTACTTTCTTTGAGAGCTAATTTTTATTAGCTTTAATTCTAGTGATTGTCTTTTAACCTTATTTACTTGATATATTCAAGCTCTTCTGCCCAGTCCAAGACAGAATTGACGTAGCCTCTAATGGATTTAAAGTTGGCATAAGAATTGATAGTGGAGTAAGAAGTGACAAACTAGTTGTTTGTTTTCATTGAGACGATCAATAGAATAATTACCTAGAACTGGAAGAATCTGCAAACGAAAAGAGATTTTTCTGTTTGAAAGACGGTTACTGCTGTAGGTGGTTTAATAGTAGCAGTGGCTTGCCCTGCTTTATATGGTTCTAGCCAAATATCTTTGTAAAAATCTTTGAATAGGATGTCTCCTTTTCTTTGAGATAAAAGTAGAAGATCTTCCTAAACGTGCATTTTCAATATCAACAGTTAACTTAATTTCTGCTTCCTTTGCTTCTCTGCGAGTTTTGAATCGTTTTTCAAAATCGTGTACCGATCCCTAGTTTTCCTTGGACATCATCAGGTATGTATACCCTTAGCCTATAGGGATCCATTCTTTGTTTTTGAAATGCCCATTTTTGCCTCCTTATGCACTTATCTCTAGCCGAGTCATCCACTGATTGATACTTTCTTTGCTGAAACGAATGGATTTTCCAACTCGAATATAGGGTAGTCCCATTGCAATCCAGATATCCAGGGTATTATGTGAAACTCCTAGATAATGACAGGTTTGTTTTTGTTCAGAAAATGGAGTGTCTAATCCCATATCTTCTTTGAAATGATGAATCTCATCTTTGATAAGAGTTGCAATCATTTTTGAATTTCTTGTGTTTGTTCTTCTGGTAATTGTACTAACATAATTTTTCCTTTCTAGTGTCCTAATACATAGGTAAATTGTTTTGCAGTTTGTGCGTCAAAGGTTCGGTAACTAATCACCCCAAGTCCCTTCACATTACATTCTGAGACAAGAATTGATCCATCTGATTTAACTTGCTCCACAAAGGCAATATGCCCGTAGACTGGATCTGCTCCACCTTGTCCAGGGCTAAATGATAGAGCAGAGTGTTCTGTTGGTGTATGGGTAGTCGTAAAGCCCGGCTTATTCATCCATTGACCTCCGTTTCCCATAAATGGATCAAAATTAACTCCGACTTGTTTTCCACGGTTAAAGACATACCAGGTACATTGTCCCCAAGGATAGAGTGCTAGTGATATATCCGTTTGTATCAATGGCTTTTGTAAGACTATATCCTACCGGAATATCATTTGAAGTGACTCCGCCTCCATCTCGAGTTTTTCCAGTTAATTGGATTGGTGCTTTCGGTGTTCCACCATGTTCATCGATATACTGATCTAGCTTTTCTCATCGTTTCAGCTCGACGCTTGCCAGAGCCTGTAGTATCTGTAAAATAGACACCTCCATCGACTGTCTGATTTAAAGAACCATTCGCAAATTTTTGAGCCTTATCATCTTGAATTTTAAAGGTCTCATTCTTATTTCCAATAATCGTCTGTTGGGTTAGGGCAACTACGGCAACCTCATCATTGAAATTGTTGGCATTTTCAGGATTTGAATCAAATGCTCCATAGCCAGAACATATTGGCTCCAGGGTTTCTTGCGACTCCAGCAGTTCCGAGTGAGCTTTCATTTAAGGCAATTGCCACAATACCTCGGACATCTAGATTGGATTTAGCCTCCCATTCTAGGAGTTTTTTTCCGTTAATCCGGTTCTTATCATAGGAGATCCCTAAAGTGTCTAAAAAGCCATCTAGTTGAGCCGCTGTAATGCCATATCGATGAACTAATAGATTATGCGTATAAGGATCTCCAGAGGACCAGTGTTCCGCATAAGTGGCTCGTCTCACCCCTGATCCTCCAGTCGGACTTCCTGCTGTGGCAACCGCAAGAATGATAATGAGAAGAAAGGGGAGAATGATGGGGATTAGTCCAACCAGTAAAAACCATTTTAATTTCTTCATAAGACCTCCTTTCTAGTTAGTGTTTGATATAAGCTGTGAATAGCACTGTCCCAAAAGCGCCACTTGGCATCTAGTACGACAGAATGAGCTTTTGACTTGATCCAGTATAGACTCTTTCTCACTTTCTTTAACAGTGAAACAAAAGAAGGAAATCGACTGAGCGTTTCCTCTTGTAAGACTTGAAAAAGAGTCTCTTCAAGAATCTTGGAAAAGCTGTTCTTGAATGAATTCTAATATTCATTGTATTCTCCTCTCAATTGATTGAGTCGTTCTGTTAGTTTGTTTCTTCGTTCAATATTTGTTCGTAATTTATCATCTCGTGTCATAGTCTTTCGATAGGCACTGAGTAAAAGGCGTGGATCACTTGAGCTTTATACATGGCTTTCGGATCTTTGTATTTATCTAGTTCACGTTCCAGTGTATTGATTCGGTGTTGTTTAAATGGGGAAATCCATTCTTCTTTTCAGTGTATGGAATTCATCTTCTGTAATAGAAGGTCAGCTCAGCTTGAATAGGTATTTCCACTTTTCCGCTAGGCTGTTCTGGCTTTCTTTCTTGTAGATTTGATTTTTTGAAGTAGGCGTGCTCTCACTCTCGTTCTCTGTTTTAATTTTAGGGATCTATTGTGCTCTCTTGTTTTAAGTGGTGTTTCAGTTGGAATATCTGGCTCGAATTCATCTTCCGGCATCGTGTCTTTCTGAGTAAAGAAAAGAGCTGACTTGTTGGAAGTGATCTTTGAATGCATGAGCATTCCTGCTCCAATCCCTGCTCCAGCTAAGGCGAAATTTCCAAGTGTTGAGCCGCTTTGAAAGACTGCGAGTTGGAACTTGAGAAGCAACCTCTTTTGTTCGAGTCATCCCTGTTCTCCATCGATTCCCAAAATCACTTGCCATCATACGGGCTTTGGATCCTAAAATGAATTGAATCAATTCTGCCTTGTACTTCACATGAGAATATAAATAGTGCCTTTAGAAACAACAGATACTAAGAGTTTAAAGACAAGGCCGAATAGGATAAGAGAAGGCAATGTTTTTTAAAACTTTATCAAAGCCACTGGTAACTAAATTTTCTAAGAGCTTTCGATGTAAAAGATGAGAAGGGTTAAAAGACTTGTAATTGCTGGAAAGGCTAGACCTCCAAACATGACTTTTAAAACTCCGAAAATCAGATCTTGCATTCGAGGAATGAAGGATACTAGAAGGACAATCGGAAAGAGCAGAATCATCATGAGAACTAATAGTTGAGCTAGGACGTTTAAGAGTTGAATCAAGATAACGGGGATGGCTAAGACAAAGGCTTCTACAATTTTAAAGATGACATAGAACATACGAATGAAGATAAAGTCTGGCATAGCGGATACCCAACGGTTTTCTTCTGAATCTTCGTTAGCACCATCCCCCAGTCTGTCTAAATAGTCTATACGAGTTTTTGGCTTTTACAGGTTTAAAATTTCCATTCTTATCTCCTGTTCCAAGAACTTGACTATCGTCAAAATTCTCCTCTTTTCCGTTTTGACTATTCTTGTATTTCCCATTTTCCTGACCCGTATTGACAAAGACATAGGCCTTATAAGATGTTTCTGCGATATAGTTATCTGCCATTGTTTCCCCAACTTTTAGGGACTTGTCTTTTCCATAGTTAATCTCGATGTTTGAAATCTTGGAAGAGACATCTTTGGAAAGGGAGTTGATGGTATCTAGTAAATAGAGACCTCCAGATGTTCCAGCAATGGTCCCAAAGTAACTAAAGCCAAGAAGAATGACCATACAGACATGAATCATAGTTCTTGTGAAACTTCCCTTTTGAGAAGAAATACTGGTAGAAGAGATAAAAGGCAAGTCCTAATAACAAAATAGAAATTAAGGAACCACTTGTGACTCCCCCATGAGAAGTGCCAGTGAAACCATTCCAGATTTTACTAGCTCCTTTATAGACGTAGTTCTTATAAGCAGAGTATAAATCAACACTTTCTAATACACGAATTAAGAGCGAGAAGAAACCAACTACCGCATTGAGAATGAAAAAGAAGAAGTTGACGAAGAGTTCGTTAATTAAGACCCAAGCCCCATTGAAAGACCCAAATGCAGTCGGCTCCATATAGGATTTAAGAGCGAAGATATCGACTCCTCTTAATTTCTCAAAAGCTTCTTGCATAGATTCACCTCCTTAACTTGCATATTTATTTTCAAGACTTGATGATACCGTAGCTTTCATTGGTTTTAGAAGCATATCAATATCTTCAAAGATGTTGTGAACAGAAATCATATTGAGATTGCCGTAGACATCAGAATAAAGGCATTGACCTGAGATCATATTATCAATCCATTCTAGGTTACTTTTCAGTGACTTCCAGATTGACGTGTTTCAATATATCTTCTCGTTCAGACTTTTCATAAAAGGCAAAGATTGTCCCAAAACCTGTTGTATCATCGTCATTTTCTGCATCATGCACAGACTGAGTAATAAGAGCCAGGGTATTGTTTTTAGAGCGTCCAATCCGGCGCATATTTTTGATAACCGCTTTTCCTTCTGCGGACTTCATAAGAATCCATGCTTCATCAAAGAACTCAATGGTATCTTCATGTTCGTTGCGTTCTCCAAAGTGAGTACAAAAGGCTCCCAACGCAAACATGAGGGCGATAGAGTTCCGTTCATGATCTGAGATTTTAGTGGAATCATCCTTTGGAAGTTTTAGATTATTAACCTCTAAAACAGTCACACGAGACTCATAATTGAGACCTTTTGTAGTTCCGTCTGAGAATGCTAACTCTAAAATTGAATTATTGACAATGGATGTTAGTAACGTCCGACTGAGGCTATGTCTGATGAAGCACTTTCTTAAAACTTCTAGAACATGTTTAAAGCCGACCAACTCACCAGATACTCGACGTTCGACAATAGTATTGATAGCTTCTGTAATAGCTGTCTTTTGGTCCATCGATACATCATCTACAGCTTGAAGAAGAAACTCGAGCATATTCTTTGCGACCTCTACAGCTTGTTCCTTATCAAGAACTACAATAGGATCTAAGACTCCGTGGTTTGATGGTAGTGAGCTATCCAGCGTCACAAAATTAAAAGTTCTCAATCTGTTTCTTGCGCTCAGGGTAAAGTCTTGCAAATTCTGGAGAACCAATTACTTTTTGGTAGTGATTTCTAAGTTCACGTTTCGGGTCAATGTAGAGGGGTTTTTAACATTCTGTAAAGCGACACTTAAAAAGATAATCTGAGCGAGGAAGGATTTCCCTTGGCCTGTTGCCCCAGTGATAATGATATGAGGGTTCTTGGTGATCTTTCCTGCAATATCTTCTTTGTTTCCCACTGTCGCATTGTAGAGGACGATATTTTTGACGATTCGATGGCTTTTTGAGATAGAGTCCCAGCGTCCCGTCCAGTTATCAACCCGGCATGATATACCAACCAATTCTATTTCCGAAGTGGTATTGGTAAAGGGCATGAGTTCGCAAAGCCTCGAGGTGTTACCATGTGAGTCCAGGTACTGAGTTTTCTTTTGAAGAGGTTCCCCGTATAGGAGAGTTTGAAAGAGATAGGGGTCCGTCTTGTGAGGCTTCACTAATCTCAACTCCCATATCATCAAAAATAGTTAGGGACCACTTGTCGTCTTTTGGCGGAGCTGGTGAACACTTGAAGCTGAGACAATCAAGTAGGCTCCATATTCAATAATATCTTCTTTGTTTCCGACTTTACGCATCAGATCTTTTGAGAGATAGATCCCATAATGATCTCATCTTGTTGGACGGTGTCGGTATTCTCAGCTTCTTCCATAATGTTTCGATAACGAGTGTTGGAACGTCCCATCTTTCCTTTTAATCTTTACTAGTATCAATGAATTCAGATTTGATTCGTAACTCAACTGGAAAAATTCAAGCGCTGAATGAATTCTCCTAAGTGAAAATCATTGAATTGAACGGGAACTTTCCAACTGGAAGAATGGTCACAAAAGAGGATGCCATAGGGCTTTCTAGTTTAAGGAAAGCCTCCTTTTAGGACTCTTAATCAAGGTATCTGTAATATTGAAAGACGCACGATTACGATCACTTCTTTCTTGTAGTGAGGGATATAGCGGAGGTATTGCATCCGCTGGTAGTAGAAGAGTTCTTCATTGGTGAGGCGCTGAGCTCGAAGAACAGATAGTGCTTGAAAGATAGTAAGCTCATCACTTTGATATTCTTCTATACCAAGTTGACTCAGTTCTAACTCATAGCCAAAGCCCTTTGCGATTTTTCTGAAAAAGTCTGTAAAAGCTTTCATAGGCTAAGTCTTTAATGGTTGCCCCGTGATTTTGTTTTGAAGGGTGACTCAATCACCCAGTCAAACTGATAAGGATCTCCATCTCGTCTGTCAGACGATCCACCGTGTAAAGAAGCAATTCTTCTCCCAGTTCACGGCTGTCCTCTGCGAGAGCATCGGAAAAGTCCCTGCATTTTTTTCTTCTAGGAGATAGTCTTTTGGGAATCAATGAAAATCTCAAAAGTGTTGGTTCTTTTGGAGCTTTTTCATCATTTGCGCAACAGTAATTTTGTGTTTCCATTTTTCTCATCATCCGTAATGGTGATGGAGTATTGGGAGATTCGATAGAAAGCGACAACGGAATGATCCTTTTTCAGAGCGAGGTTGCATGTGTTTCTCGAATCTGGGTAGGTTAAGGTAATACTCATAGAACCTCCTTTTCTATAGGTTTGTTTTTCAAAGACAATTTCATCAATTGGTTCTATTTCGGTCCTCCTGGTAGATAGCTTTTTTGATTGAGTTTGAAGTCCCAGAGATACATCAGGTAGTCAGATAGAAAGAGATGCATCTTCTTTCCATGAGGTTCATACTCAGTGTAGAACTTGGCCAGCTTATAGGGAAGGTACCAATAGAGCAGAGAGAAATGGAGTGAGTCATTTTAGCTAATGGAACAAGAAGGACTCCTCCAAACAGTAACATCCCCACAAAGACGAGGATGAAGACAATAAAAAAGGACAACTGCATAGGTGTAGCGAAGTACCAAATCCGTGTGCCCTTTTTTGTCTTAATTTCTTGGATCCAATAAGGAGCATTTAGCCCCTTACTGTAATCATAGAGTTTTTCTTCTTTCATGATTAAAGTCCTGTTTCAATTCCAAAGAGACGTAGGAACCATCCAAATGCTTTGAGGATATCCTGTCCTTTTGCGATGGAGACAATCACGGCATAAAAGCCAACGACCGAAAAGAGTTGGAGCCAGGAGCTGTTGCGCCAAGCCTTGATGGCTAAGAGCACGGCAATAGCTGTTAGGATCCAAATTCCGTCTCCTTGAAGGAAAACTTTCGTAGGTTGTCTGTATTCATATAAATTCTCCTATTCTTGATTATTTGCGTAGTTTAAAGGGGATTGTGTGCTCTAGTTTAGAGACATAGTAGGTTTTCTTTTTCGATAAGGGTAAAGGTAAAGTTTTCAGAGTGAGTGGTTCTCCCACTTTCAAAAGGTTGCTTGAACATAGGCTGTTAGCCCCTTTTTATTCTTTTTGAGATAGGTGTAGTCGATACTTTTAAAGGTGGTGTTTGCGACAACATCTACATCTTTTGAAATCAAGTTGAGATTATCCTGATTGGTGGTGTAGTTGGTGAAAAAGACAGTCAGAAACTTATCTACTTTCTTTGTGTACTGAATCAGAAAGACGATCTGTAGTAGTAAGAGTGAGTTTGTCTTCTTCCTTGAAGGATCCAGCTTGTGAGCTTTCTAGGGTAGTAAACCAAGGAAGGCCTGAGATATAGTAGCTGTTTCCTTTTTGAGCATAAGGGATATTGAAACCTGTCACAATTTCTGTTTCTTGTGTTTCCTTGTCATGGCGTATCCATTCCTTATACTTGATCCGGTAAGTTGCCACATTGTTTTCTACAGTGATTAGTTGAGCGGATAGTAACTCACTAGGATTTCTGACTTGGCCTTGGGATTTCACATCCGGTATAAAGTTATAAAAGCTATTGAGGTAGTCGATCTGTCCTTCTTGCTTTTCAACTTCTTGAGGGAGAGTGAAGTAGGCATAGACAAAATCATTGAGATAGTACTGGAGCTTATAGTCGTACTGTTTTTCTTCTACAGGTGCCTGAGCTTTTTTGGCATGGAGGATCTCCACATTCTTTTCTAGCTTTAGAGACTTGATTCTGAGAGAGTGATAGCACGAATAGCCCCCGATAGACCAACAAAAAGGAGGAAAGAAATTCCTCCAATAACAGCCAGATTGATTGTTTTCTTGTTGGTGATTTTCAGTTTAGGTGGACCTCCTTTCTTTTCCATCTTTTTGAATTTTGAGAGGTATTCTCTCGCTTTTAGTAAGTAGTGTTTAGCTTTATCCATAAGACCTCCTTTTAGAGTCCAGCCAGTTCAATGAGTTTGAGATCCCTTTTGGCATAGAGGCGCTTATTAGCTTTTTCAATTTCTCCGTTAATGTAATAGTAGCCTACGTAACTCAGTTTGAGTTGTTCGATCAAGTCAGGTTTTTGATCCTTTGGCTTCTTTCTTTGAGGAGACTATTTAATTCTGCCAGCCTTGGTCCAAGCCTCTCTAGATCTTTCTTTTTAAGCAATTCTCCCAGTTCATTGGTGATTTGAGAGACTTCTTTCAAATGTTGTTTTTCGTTGCTATTTCAATTTCCTTTCTAAATGTTTCTGATTGCTTTTTAATAGTCTGTTGATAAAAGTGATGAGTGAGGACGCATTCTTTTGTTTAGACTAAGGATTTCCTCGTCTAGCGTAAAACAGGCATGTTCATAGTCATAAAAACCTTTTCGATCCGGTAGCTTCTCGGTAGACCTTCCAGCACATTCATAGTAGAAATCCTTGCCTTTTTCGTAAGAGAATGTACATATGCCAGAATTCTTGTTCGGGCAAAAGGAGAAGTCTGATCTGATGATCTTCTTAAGCATCTTAAGAAGCCTCTAGAAGATCATCATAGCTCAGAGCTTGGTAGATAAAATCAGAATCAAACCAGAGCCAGTCATTAATCGTAGTTTCTGTAGGTATATCACCAGAGAAGATATCTTCACAGATAACCGTTAAAGTATCAACTCACCACGTTCACGGACAGTGTTTAGAGTTTCTAATCCACCTGACCAGGCTTTAAAAGTTTTCTAATGAATTGATTTCTACTTTGTATTCCATAGCTTGTTTTCCTTCTAATGTTCATAGTGTATTTACTAGCTTTGAGGAGCTTTTAACATAGCTTTTCCCACGATCGGTAATCTCTCCGCTATTTTTGATCATCTTCATGTATTCCGTCTGTAGAATCTTATCTGCTTCAGAAACAAGGGCTAGGGAGTTTGCGACTTGATAGGTTAGCCAGCGAATCGTTCGCTCAATGCTATAAGGTTGAGGGTTGGTTGAGAGTTTTATGATCGACGCTCCAAAGAGTCGTTGCCATTTTTCATCGGGTTTGTAGGCTCCAAATTGATTGATTCCATCATAGACTTGATCTCTTTATTTATGATGCCTCTAGTTATTTCACCCAAGACTGACACTCAGAGATAAATTCTTCTACAACACCTTGCGCCTTCTGGTCTGAAAAGCGAGTTCAGAAGTGATTCCAGATACCAAAATCTCCAAAGGATTCGTCCAAGGAGATATTTCTCCATTCAGTGCTATTTCATAGCGCTTTTCATAAAAGTTGAGTAGAGCTGACTTTTGACGACTTCCAAAGTAAATGGACAAGCTGTGATTAGCCTCCATGTCTTCGTTATCAGTGAAAGGATCCTCCACCCGTGATATTCCATTTTTGAGAGTATCTAGAACAACTTCTTTAGAATGAAGTTTCTTTACCAAAGTCTGGTATTAGAATCTGTTGGTCTTCGTGTCCATAACCTTTATAGAGTTCATCACAGGGCAATATCAGTCGTTTAACCTCGCACATCCTGATAGAGTAGAGGATATGTTGGAGGAAGGTTTGCCAGGTGATTCCCTTTGTGCTCCAGGATAACTTCCATCTCACGGCATCCTTTGACCAGATAGTTGACGCAGGCTTGGTAGTCGCTCGTGATCACCTTATCGATCAAAAGATCCAGATATTTCTCTCTGCCAGAGATGAGTATAGTTCATGAGTCGTGTTTCTTGTTCGGTAAACTCACTCAAGGGGCAGTGAAGGAAGTTTTCGCTGAAAGCTTCTAAATCCTTTAATCTAGGAAAGGTCAGTCGTAGATAGTCGATCGGAGCCCGAAGACTGTCTTTTTATCGTAACCTTTGATGGTAACCGAGTCTTTCTTTTAGTTCTCTAAACTTATCAATCGTCAGTCCTCTTTCGCCTGTTTCATAAGAGCGATAGGTTCTAGTCGGAAGATCCACAGCTTGTGCAAATGCTTTTTGACTAAGTCCTGTCTGTTTTCGGAATTTCTTGATATGAAAAGGACTAATCTTTGTCCATTCATTTGACCACCCTTTCTAACTAAGTGACACAGTTTTTGACGAAAGTGACACACTTTTTAAAAATTCGAAAACCCAACTCCCATAAGGAATGAGGAGGGTTGGTATGGCGTTTTTGCAATTGTAACTATTAGAAAAACGGGTTCATTGTCATCATGAGCCAGGAACGGCGGGCTGTCTTCGCCGACCTGCGGTCAGGCTCGCCTTGCCCCTTGTCCCAGCCTCCATGATGACTGACAATCGCTTCAATAGCTTTTTGGATAGACTTACGTCCATCTTCCTCGAATTGAGTGATTGTTTCAAGAAGTAACTTTTTCGAAAGGTTCAATGAGAATAGCAGAATCAGAACGTTCAAATGAGATCCCGTGCTCTTCCATATAAGGGATGATTTTTCGAAGAGTTTGCATCTTTTAGATCGTAGCCCATCCGCAAATTCTTTGAGTGGGCGATGAAGAATTTCTGGTTCTTGTAATCGATCATCTCACCTTATTTTCCTCTTTTCGATCTTTCTTTTTCCTCCAGGTATTCCTCAAAGACTGAAAACCTTTCTCCTTCAAATTCCATAATGGGAATTTTAGCGTATTCATCATAGAAGGAAAAGCCCTTGGTCAAGTGGAATATAAGGCGAATAAAACTTTCACCAGCTAGATTCCAGCTTGAAGCAATATAACCACGACCGACTACTTTCACTCCATTAATTTCGTCCAGTTTTTAAATTCTTTTGGTTTTATTGGCATCCCCAAACATCATGTCATATCCTGTTGATTCCAAATGACCGACGGAGACGCATCATAAAGTTGTCCCGAAGAGAAGTCTCGATGTATTCTCCATCAGGCCGCTGCATGGCAAATATCACGTATACCCCAGCTTGACGGCCTCTAGAACGATTTGAGTTAGATATTCCATCAGTTCAGACTGCTGGCTATAGTCACGTCAATCTTGTGCCAAGAGTGATCTCATTCATCAACCAGAATGAACTTAGGGTTTTAGATTGTAATGGGTGTAATAAGTACCTGGTCTATAGTCTGGAAAAAGACGTTAAGACTTCATAGCGCTTTTCATAAACTCAACGTTCTCTTTAAAGCAATTAATGATATCCTCTTTACTAGAATAGACTCGACCATGAAAAGACGGTAGTTTCTTTTAAAGAAGCTAAATCTGAGTTTTTAGGATCGCAACATCGATATAGCCGACTTTTAATAAAGCGTAGATAATGGACATGAGAGTAACTGTTTTTCCTCCACCAGTTCCCCCACCAACTAATAGGTGAGAGTCTTTGACATAATCCCAGTAGACATCTTTCATAAGACGGATTTTTGAGCCTTTCACTTCAACCTGATCAATTGAAATGCGACTCTCAATCCGATTGATGGCTATTTTTGTATTTTACAAATCGTTTGTCAAAAATTCTTGTCACGAAAGTCCCCATTAAACATAACTTCAAGCGTAGAGCCAAGGTTTAAAAAGCGGTCTTGAAATTTGTTTCCTTCTAAAATGAAACTGACTTGAAGCTCATAGCGACTTTGTTTGAGGTAGACTTTTGGGAGTGTAATCTTTTCAACCATGCCTTTCTCTCGTTTGACTTTCTTGACCAGATACAAGTTGTTCTCTAATAAGAAACGAGAAAAGGATGCGGAAGCTATTGAGCTTTTGAAAGAAGAAATCTTCTCATAACAAAGCCAATTAATCCCTAGCAGTAACGCAGAAAGTAGGATTCTGCTCCAATGAAATAACTCTGAGGCAAAAGGGTGGACCTTTAGTTGCTCAAAACAAGATAGACATAATAAGCGAAAACCAATAAAAAGGAAACCACCAGATAAACCATGTGATTCCCTTGACATTGCGATGAAAAGTGAACTCTTTTCCCACGATAGGTAAAGAGTTTCATGAGCGATCACCTCCTAATTATCTTTCTTGTTTTCTGTTTGTTTCACTTCCTTAGTTTCCTTGACTGAGTAGCTCCCCTTTCTTTTTGATTTTGAGGCGAAGAGTTTAAAGATATCCTGATTATTCACGTGAATATGGGCGACATAATATCTTCTAATCTCTACTTCTTCTCGGTATTTAATTCTCAGGTCTTCAATTTCAGACTCTGACATATCTGCGATAGTGAAAAAGAGTGTTTCGTGCTGGACAGAAGAATGAATCCCTTTACAACGATTCCACGGATCTCGCTCTGTATTGACTTCTGGACAAATGATCCGTCAGATTTCGTTGCGATTGATCTACCTCAAAGATGACTTCAGGACCTTCAATGCCTCGGAAAAGTCAGTTTTCCAAGGATTGCCGGGACATCTAGTCCATCTGTGATGACACGATAGGTTTTGTCTGCAATTTGTAGTTTTTCTCCTAGTTTAATCCAATTTCTAGCCATGTGATTTTCTCCTTTTATTTCTTATTTTTCAATACTCAATTTTTCCGCAAAAACATTGCGGTAAGTGCAACATTCTTACCATTTAAAATAGTGTCTGAGAAAAAGATTGGGTTAATCGCTTCTACTAGAGCATCTTCTGGAAAGACCGTTGTAGAGGCTGGTGTGATGACATGAAAGGCTCCATGCTCTGCGCTGTTTAGAATGTGACGTTGGTATTTTTCTTTTTACCAAAATACAGACTGAGGAGCTTTCCCCAATTTTTCATAATAAGCTTGACCAATAAATTCTGGTTTCATTTTTAGTGTTTCTGAATCATAGGATTCTCCTTTTCAAATTTTGAGTAAAGAAAGAGAGTTACTGGTTTCTAACTCTTGAGTAATAGTGATTAAAATTCTTGCGTTTATACATGCGACACATAGATTAATATCCCATAAGCAAATCCTGTTTCTTTGCCTTAGAGAGTTGACTATCGATATCTACTAGGGCTTGGCTATATAGCTTTAGCTAGTAAACTTTCTGAGTTATCAAACATCCCATAGGTAAAGAGATAGTTTTTCGTAGAGTCGTTTACATTGTAAAAGCGAAAAAGTTTGTCATAGAGTTCTCCTCTATTGAAGTAAAAAGCTACTAAGTGAAAAAGGAAAGAACTTAGTAGCTTTGAGAGTAGGTCTATCATTAATGATAGACAGCAGTAAAGAAAAGTTATTTGGTTGGAGATCCTCTTTCCACGGTGGCAACGTTTAGCAAGGTGCTGCGTCAATTACCATCGCTTTCCCAGCCAATCTCATTGGGGAGTCATCATCATACTGCAAGATTCTCTTACGCCCTTTGGCGAAGCCAGTTCACTTTACTATTCGGAAAAAGTGAAAGTCCGAAAATGCGTGAAGCCCACAAGAATGTTTTATATTCACTTCAACCATAAACGGACTTGACTTTACCTATCAAAATATATTACAATAAAGTTGCTAAGTTTAGTGTGTAGTTTGATGGTCAGTCCTCTGGTTGTCAGACGCACTTTTTATTTAATTGTCAACATCTTAATGCCAATGAATAGGCGTTATTATTTTCAAAAACCTATATAACTATCGGCTATATTTTTAATTATATAACCAACAGCTATAGTTTTGTCAAGGGGATTATTTAAAAATACATTTAGAGGTTTAAAATGGAATTTTCGGAACGATTAAAAAAACCTTAGAAAAACAAGCACATCTTACTCAAGTCGATGTCGCTGAAAAACTAGAATTTCGCAACCAGCTTACGCTTCGCATGGGAGCGTGGAGTAAAAAAGACCAACACAAGACAATTTAGTTAAGATTGCACAGGTTTTAAATGTATCGATTGGATTATCTTGTTAGTAACTCAGATGAAAAAGAAAATGAATTAGATAATGTGGAACTTCTTTTTCGTATGAATTCGAAAGGGTTAACTCGAAGAAGAAAAAGATTTTTAAAAAGAATTAATTGAATTTGTAGTAAGAGCGCAAAAAGGCATTTGATAATGGGGAGTGTTTTTATAGAATCGAGTCTTGAAAAATACTACTTGGTCAATAATACGAAAATAATATTAGAGTAGTTGGTGGTATAGTGAGTATAGATTTAGCTTTATTTATTTGTACCCATCTAGTTATTTTGTAATTTAAAAATTAAGGGATTATAATTGAAAATACATTAGAAAGTATGGTTTAAATAACAAGGGGACTAATAATTATGTATAATGCTTATGACATTCATCTCTACTTTTGAGGAATAAAATTGTACCGTGTAAATATAAATTATTCTCCATTTATAGATATTTGAGTGAAAATTTCAGACTAAATGACAAGTCATACAATGAAGAGCAAGAGTCTAAATTTTGGTATTTTATTGAAAATGGGAAATCTAAAACGAGGAGACGATTATTTAGAGATTAAAAATATATTTTTAAAAACACTGGGTCTTGATTTAAATAAAGTTAAAGAAATAAAAACAGAAAAGTAGCTAATGACATTAGCATATCATTCTAGAGAAAATCTGATTATATGATAGGTGAAACACCATATCAAACTATTTGGTTTTTAGTAGATTATATTTTGAATAGTCGAACTGTTGAAGTATATTATGAAGTTTATATGGATCTTATTCAATAGATTCTTCAAGAAATAGTTATGAGAATAATAGGTGAGGTTTAACTACTAAAGAGAACGACATGAGATTGGAGATAGAAGTAAATTATAATTATATTTTTAGATTACAAAATTTGATGAACTTAATTTAAATAATTATTCCGATACCGTTGATATTCAAGACTATTTACATGATGAAAGCCAAAAGTTTTCTGAGAAAAAGATGGAAAAGAAGCTATATAGATTTTCATTATGATGAACGAGATGAGTATTGATGAAATTACTCTAAAATCCATGATTTGATGAAGCGAAGACAAAGGTTACATGCGAAATAAGTGAAACATGGGGAGTAAGTATCTGTAAGAATCTCGTCCGACTTTCATGGAGAGCAGGCACCAAACTGGTTGCTTTTAGTACGGATTCACTTTATAGAATTCTATTCTTTATTGTTTTCACACACATAGAGATCAAATATTGAACCAAATTTTTCTATTGATTCGTTTGGAGATTTATACGAGTTAAGTAGTAAAGACGGATACAGAATTCATCAAATCTAAATTATCATTAAGGAGCTACGACTATTTCTGGTATTTACAATATGTTGAGCTGATGAACCCTTTCTAGACGTTTTAATTGATGAAAGAGTTAAACAGATACTTATACATAATATTTTACACTACACATGAAAAATTACAATGTATAAATGATTATTTAAAGAAGATTCAATTAATTATAAAATTCATAAAAATTTGTCTCAATTGGAATCCATTAGAAATAAGCTCAAAGCACATGGAGACATAGCAGTAATAAAATATACAACGGATTAGTGTATAAATTAAAAGAAAATGACGAGAAATAGATACAATTGTACGCTGAGCTATTAACATCTTTATGCTAATTTCGTTATCCTTGATAGAAGGATTTGATTTCTATAATATATAATTCATACTGTGATTAGGAGATTAATTCTAAATATCAATATGGGATTTTCAAACTTTTACTATGATGGACAATTGTCATCATTTTTAATACAACCAACTAAACCAATTTAGTTTAGTTGTAAAACAATATATTTGAAAGGGAGTATTATTCATTGAATGAGTATATTTAAGGGTTAGTACTACCATGTAAAGAGTTAATTTACTATTACATAAGAGAAAATAATGTTTCTCATTGAGTTATAATTTCTAATTCTTTTTCAATATATGTTCAGAAGAACAAAATTAAAGTTATTCCTCATCACTTTTCAAATTATAAAAATTGAAGGTTTAACGATTATTGATGAATTAGGGTATTAGTTTTTCTTATGAGAAAAATAATCCTATAGTCAGACAAAAATTTCACTCTATGTCATGAACTAGGCATTATCTACTTGAACATGAAGGACAGTTGTTTTGCTGAATCTATTGATAATCAGGAGAATCTACTAGAGCGAGAAGCGAATATTTTCTCTGCTGTCAGTATTAATGCCTGACATTGTTTTTGTATAGTCAAAGATTTATTAGAGTTGTGACACCTTTCAACATATTCAAGATAGTCTTGATGTTTCAAAACAAGCTTTTACCTCTTTTCGTCTCTAGATCTTTTCTACGAGAATTATTATCCTGGGAAAGAAGGGCTTCATTAAGCAAGCTATTGAGGAATATATAGAAGGACAAAATGCTTACTCCTCCTTTTATTTCGACAGTATCAAAAGAACAAATTATTAAGGAGTTTAATAACTACGACTTCTCTTATTACTGATGATGAGCTAATCTGATGTGTAAAGAGGACTTTATACTAGTCAAGATATCCTAGAACTTCTGAATCAAGAGAGATTGAAAATAATAAAAGACTTAGCTGTGACAATTTAAAAGTAGGCTCATCTATGATGAGAAAATCTATGCTTAGTGTTTGGGATAAGAATAAGCCAACAGACAAAGAAGCAAAACAAAAGGCTGAATTGAAACTACTGTTAATGTGAGGTAAAATGATGTACCAACCAGAAAACTAAAGGCTCGTAGAAAAGAGCTAAAATGACAAAAGATATTGCGATCAATTAGGTGAGTTATCACATGTCTGCTCGGGAACGTGGAATAAAACAACCATCTAGAGAAAAAGTAAGCGATTGGAGCAACTTCTAAATGCCCTGAAAGGTTATTTTACAGAATTGAAATCGTCCGACTATATAATACTTTTATCAGATGAAGGTGAAATACGTACTTAGTTAGTCGTCAGAAAACCCTAATTCAAAGAGAAAATATGAAGAACGTTGTTTCAATATCAGCAAAACTGCACGAATATCATGTTTACGGTAGACTGCTGGTATTGGCTCATCGGTTTATAAACTACGAACTATGATACTCGTATATTTTGGACGAAGAACTGGACATGATTTTGCTTCATGGCGATCCGGAGACTCGATGGAACCCAAATATCAGAAATGGCTCTGGCTCTCATTCTTGAGACAGGATTTGATTATGATGGTGAAGTTTATGCCGTAGCCTGCAATGCCAGACCTATATTGAAACGAGTTATCGTGAACAGAATGGATGCTAGTTTTATAAATCCAAAATATCAAGATATCTTCATATGATGAAAGATCCCTCGAGTTGTGGGAATTGTTGGAAAACTTTATTCCAATAAAGTATAAATAATAATCTTTTTATTTACGAACTAAAGAATTAAATTCTATGATATAATACTAAGAGGTATAAAAACCAAAGAGTGACGGTTGAGGGTTAAATATGGGATGATATCAACGAAAGATATTATGAATTTTAGATGCTTCACATAAAAATACTAGACGGTATTCTCTAGTTAGTCCACCTATTGAAAGTTTTGCGAATGATTATTTAGTAAGTACAAAAACAAAAAGAACGAGCTTGTAAAGAAATGCTAAATAATCAAATACTAAAGTGTACAACCTCGGGAGTTATTAGTGGTTTTGGGGATTCTAACATTACCAGTTGATTCCCGCTAATATAGTAACGTATTATATGTACAGATAGAGAATGATAGTGTATTGCCTATATGGCAGGTTATGATTTAAAAAGTGATCAGACTCGAGACATTGGTATATGCATGTCTAGCTGGTGTAGCAATTAATCAAATATTAAAAAGGCTGGTATAAAAGCTTTTGTGAAAAATGGGCATGATAGATTCTGCAAGGTTCTCATCAAAATTAATCAAAAGTAGGATTTAGATTAGTAACTAAGTTTGAGTAAGAATTTTGAATTTTGGGAAACTGATACCAGGTGTGGGAGCAATAGTCGGTGGTGGGTTAGACTATACAGAGACTAGAATAATCGCTTCAAGATCCCACGACTGGTTTTTAAAAATAATTATACAATTAATAATTTTTCGAAAGCAATATGATGTCTCTTTTAATAAAAATAAATAAACGAGGTCTTTAAATAATAGTGATAAAGAGAGAGCTCTTAGCACTCTTATTTTTCTATTTTACGAATAAAAATTAGCTATCTCTTTACAATTTCTGTTACTGAAAGCATTCCCATAAAGAACATACGCATTTTTATCAGAAACTTCAACAATAGATCCATCTGCTAATTTCTTTTTAGAGGTCCAATTATCTGGAAAAAATCTTGAAGACGCTCTGCTTCTATTGGAGTAATTAGATCGATACTTATCATTTACTTTTTAGAAAATGAGTAAAACGATTACGGTTCCTTCAGAGGTGAGCATGGTTCGCCCAGGCGAATCTAAATCATCAGCAGGGCCATTCCGCCTTCAGAATAGATATAGGTGTGTCAAATCAGCAGACGTCCGTTCAATTCGTTTTTGGTCCTCTTTAAAAACTGGAATTTTTCCAGCTTACCAGAATCTGTTAAGATATTTTCTGGTACTTCTAGATTCGTCTTGAAGTACTCTCTTAGAGTAATAGGTTTTCCATCAAAATCAGGCTCGAGTGTCGATAGTAGTATGTTTCCACTCTCAACCCCTGTATGTCCAAACTGTTCCAGTAAAATTATCAGAGACCTCAACAATATCTTCTCTAATTCATAGAAGACATGACGATTTGAACTGGGAATTTTTGTTGGGAGCTGAGTGGCAAACAAACCTGTTTCAAAAATATACTCATCATATTTATTTTCTTCAAATATGACACTATTTTGCTCATATTTTTCATCAATAGTTTTTAAAAATCTGTCGTTACGATAAACGAAAAAGAAAAACTCGACGTCGACGTTGACTCTTCCGTATTCAGCACGTTAATCACTCATTCTACTGAATATCCTAAATTGATGAATGCTGTAAGCATGATTACAAAAATCTCTCCCACGTTGTTTAGAAGGAGTTTTCAAGAAGTCGATCACGTTCTCGAGAATGAGGTATTTAGGTTTGATATTTTCAGCTGCGAATGATTTCCCAAAATAGAACACCCTTTTTCCTTCAATGCCTTTTCGTTCTTTTACTTGCAACGGAATAATCTTTGGCAAGGAAAACCTCCAACAATCATATCGGCATCCATGAGATGCAAATTTTTCATCAGATATATCTGGAAATGCTGAATATTTAAGTTCTCACTGTCTGGAAATGATAGTCATAAACTGTCAAAAGCATCTTGTGATTTACGTGAAGGTCTCCTACTGATTAGCCCATTTAGTTTTTATCTTTATCAGAGTTTTCAAGGCCGATTCGGAATCACCAACACCGGCAAATAATTCTAATACTTTCATTATTTTCCCTCATCTTTTATTGTTAATTATATATATTATTGTGAATCGATCAGTATTAATTACTGTATCTTGATATAATTGATAAATAATATGAGATGTGGATTATGTATTTTCTGTGGAGAGAAGTTTTAGAGTTGTTGAAATCCTATTATAGGAAAGACTCTTGGTGAAGTCGATAGAAATAATGTTTTTACAAAAATAGAGAACAATCCTAAAAATCACAGAATAATTGGAGATGTGATTGAACAATCATGTTTTGGTTATTCTGCTTATGTAAACAATAACGACTTACTCAATTGATAATAAATCAGTAGAGTTAAAACTACGGTATTGAAAAGAGTTCCTTCACTTTTATGAAAGCGGATACCTATATGAAAGTGAAGAACTATGAGTCATTAAACAGTGTCGTTATATAAAATTGCTCAACAAGATGATTTTATGATTCAACTCTGAGGCATAGACTAGAAGAATTGTTATTAGTTTATTATTTATATGATTAAGATTAAGCTTTCACCTGCGTCAGAATAATTTTATTTCTCGATACAAGGTTTTAAATTTTTAAAAATTTAACGTTACTAATATACAATATTTTGAACTTTGACCAACTTTAACATTGTTGTAAAATATAAACAAAAATACAGATTTAATTGTTAACAGTCCATATAAATCAACAGAGATTTTATGAGCATATCTATTTATTTTTAAGGAGTTTTGTATAGGGGTCAGAGTGCTTCAAACTCTTAAAGTGAAGATGGACTAGAATTAGTAGATGCTTTTTGTTAATTTCAATGAAGAACTTAATGAAAGATATTCAAAGCGAAAATTAGATAAATGTACAAGATAGTTTGTTAAATGCTTTTGAGTCCATTAAAAAATCATCCAAATATATTTTGATGATATGTGTCTAGAATCAATTGGTTGTGTATTGAGAATAATAAAATTTATAAACAGACAAATTTCTATAAATGATTTAGAAACGATGTTAGATGTAAGAGATTGGGAGAAAGATGGGCTTTTAGCTTCTTCAGGTTTAGACCGCAAATCAAAGCCTACAAGAGTTCCTTCAATCTTCCGAATTCAAACGGAAGTTGTAAGATGGCAGAACGTTCATGTATTTTCTAAAACAATACTTATCTTACAAAGGACAGAGTATAGAGGCACAGAGTTTTTCTATAGATATAATAGAAGAACTGTTTTCAAAGGACTTCTTTGTGCAAAGTGAAGATGAGACACAGTTTATTCTGGCTTTGAAAATATTAATTTTATTGAGGAGTTAAAAAACATTAGTTTAATCTAGATAGAAATCACTATGAAACTAATAAAGGAGTGATTGAATCGGAAGAGAGATTGAATTTTCGTTGAGATGAATTTCTATCAACTAAATTTAAGTACAATGATTATTTTTATAAAAAGATTAGATGGTCAAACGCTTCAAGAAAATAGGAGATAGTAACGGTATCTCTAAAGAAAGAGTCCGTCAAATTCTTAATAGAATTGTTTCAAATCTACCTAATATCAAAGAAATAATGAGTTTAAGAGACATCTACACTGGATACGATATCTCCAAAAGAAGCGTTTATAGATTTCTTTTGTAAAAGACTCAAGAATATATGAATTATTAAGCTTTTAATATTCAAAAGAGGTAAGCAGGATACTACGAAACTCATTGTTGATGGTGAATATGATGATAATCAGGCAAACGTTCTTGAATAAGTCTAAAAGACTTTTGATTGATGGAAGTACAGGCTTTAACAAGAGAAAATTTTGATAATTGATCGTTTTATATAGACAGAAATCTTCAAAAATACTTCAAAGTAGATGATTTACATTATTTGTTCACTGAAGAAACGAAGACTAGTCTCAATTACAATTCAAGTACCAGAAGTTTGGTAATCAACTAAAGATATAATAATGTAATTTTTCTTTGAAGAAAGGCTATCGATACCATTTGGATGCTTTTGTTTGATAAATATCAAGAAGACCTAGAGTCTTTGTTTATGAGACTTCACAGAAGGTTCTTGTCATCACCATGTTTTTGATCCAGAATTGATGAAACAACTGATATAATTGACGGTTCGGAACTGCATTATTTTTGTAAAAGAATAAATTGTTTCCTAAAGTAATAAAAAGTTAGGAAGAAACTGGAATTTGTGAGGGAAGAAAACTCAAAACGAGAGTATCTAGCAGTGAGTTATCTCGGTTTGATAGACATCCATTGACTGAACTTATAGAATGTTTAAATTTAAATTTTGGTTTAAAATAAGACTCAATAACTTCATATCTTTTAGTGAATTTGGAGACGTGATTTTCAAATATAAATATTCATTTGAAAACTGACAAAAATTCTGAGAAGTTGATAGAGTCGTCAACTTTATCAACAAAGATATTGTGAATTTAATGAGTTCATAAATATTATCAGAAAAGATTGCTGATTTTCAGTTGAAAACCAGATTTAATATTGAGTTAGGTTTGTTCATAGAGGAGAAATTATCTTCAAACGTGAATACGAAAATGTAAAATGTCCAGTCATATCTTATCTCAAAGAATTTTAGATTAAATAATCAGTCGTTTTTAGGAACCAGAGATATTATAGTACAATTTACAAATTAGAAAAAGAGATTTCTATTTTGAAAATAGCTGAAGATGCATATAAATGTAACTTCGTTAGTGAATCGTGGTTTTGATAGACAAAAATTTAGAAAGTATGTTTCATGCAAGGGATATGTCAGTAAAGGAGAGTATATTGTATCTTTATTAAAATGATGGCTTTTGATTGACATATTGATTCAAGATGGCTTTGAGTTACTTTCTCTTGATAGACTCAATTAATACGTCGACATTATTGAGTTTGTCAGTCAGGTTTTCTAATATTTATTGTAAGAGTGAAACATCTTAAATGACTTTTGAGTGATATGTTATTAGAATATGGTTCGGTAAACACTGATGATTTTACTTTATGATTTGAATTTGAAATACTGGTTTGAATTTAGATGAATACGATGTCAAAAATCGTATTATAGAAAAACGGAGCTTTTTATTCCAAAAGAATTGAATAGAAGTTATGTTTTGAAAAGAAAGATTACTTAGACGAGGATATGGATAATGAATTTATTTGGACTTCTTAGTGAAACTAGGTGCGCTGGAAAAGTAACCATTCAAGGAATAACGAAAAACGTTTCAGTTTTAAATTCCCGATTACTTGGTTTATAATAAAAATAATGGACGGATTGCCACATATGTCCTCAATTTGTTGATGAGAATATCCAACAAACACAATGAGGAATTCAATAAAATTATTGAAGGCACTTGAAAAGAGTAACCTGACGCATTAAAGAAGACGAAAAAGAATATCCAATTAATGCAACAAATTGAACCTGCAGTGGTTCTTCGAACGGTATAGTCCTCTGACGGGAATCAGTCGTTTACAATCCTTAAGACAGTTGTCAAGAGAAGGGGCTGAGCTGAATTTGGTTATTGAAAGCAATTATTCTGAGGAAGGAAAATATAGATATTAAAAGATTAGAGTTGAATCTTCAACATGCAACTGAATCAAGGGTTGACTATAATCCGATCTGGATCGTTTGGTTGATCGTCATAGGGATGTTATTAAAGAACCTGCTACATTTACAGTTGAAGAATATGCGACTGAAAATTAATGAATCAAAGTCATCGGTCCGTAATTATATCCGTAGAGCTAATTTAATGATTGAATATCTGGAATATATTGGGCAACCTCTTAAATTCTATATTGCAAGAGACCAACAAATTGATGGTCCTATTAATGATGCAATAAGATTCATTGATGATGACACAGATGTATGAATTAAAGGAATTTCTGTTCTTAAATATCCTTACTTTAGGTGGAGACAAATCTCGAAAATATTCGAGAAGTAGGGGAGTTAATCAAAAACAGCAGATTAAGTTTGGAATTAGTGGAAGAACTTGAAGAATCTAACGTTTTAGAAGAAGCAAACGATTACTTTTGAATCCGATGAAACTAAAGAATTAGTTTTCAAAACGAGAGTAATAAAATCTTGATAAAGATATTAAAGAAAAATTACTCAATGTTACGGGAGTCTTATGTTGAAAAAGATAAGTTATCAAGTGCACAACATCAACCGATTGAACTTTTTGAACAAAACTTATTCTATTATTAAAGAAGTTGATTCCGATGCGGTTCAGAGAATGAACGAAGAGTTGAAAACAAATTTTCTCTGTTCTAACAGAATTGAAGAGAAAGTAAAAATTAAAAGATGAGAACACTGACTAATTGTAACTTTAAAAATTATTTATTCAACGGCTGGAAGATAATCCCAAAAGAGTTTTACATACATGCTTTGAAGAATTCTGTTCTCGTACGATCGTGTTGGTGGCTATTTAGTTCAGCATCTTTTAGCATATTACGCTGTGGTATTGAAAGTTTTGTTAATGAATAATGGTAAATTTCGACTAATTATTTTCCCATGAAATTTCGGAATTTGATTATAATCAAATGCGCCAAGGGTATCGAAATCGAATCGAAGATTTTGAAAATGAACTATTAGAAAGAGTTGATGTCTCAGCATTATCAAATGAGCAAAAGAGAAATTTTTCAAATTTAGCGTATCTAATTGAAATTGGATTTAGTTGATATTAAATTGATTTGCATGGCATTGGACTTTTTCATTCTAAGTTTGGGATTTTCATGATGATTTCAGCAATATCGTATACTCTGCTGGTTCATTGAATGAAACACATGCTCGCATTTGTAAAAATTTTGAGAAATATCACTGTTCTAAATAGTTGGCAACACAATGAGATGAACTATATAGGAAGTCCTCAAAATTCAGAAAAGCTTTTGTAGGAAAATAAGCCAGATAATGATTTTTGTGTTTAGTAAAATCAGTTGATGAAATTGTACGAGAAAAATCATTTCTTTTAGCAAGGGGAAAAATTATTGTCGACTCAAGTGTCATTTGAAGAGAATGCCATCGTTTTATATCTATGATAATGGAGCTTCAATTAAAAACAACTTGGAAAATGAACTAGACTATAAACAACGTTCCATTAAATTGCTTATTAAAAAGGATGTACAGATGAATCTGTCACTGGGAATTTCGAGATGATTTAACTTATGCTGATGTCAAAGAAAATTATTAAAGTTATTTTAAAAAATATTCTGATAAGACAGGTGAGAGACTGCTTTTGTCTCAGATACAGTTGAACAATTTATTAAAGATTCCGAATTTAAGATTTCAGAGATTGCTAAACGAGGCTGACAATCAAAATAAAGATGAGATGCTAGCTGATGAGTTTGCTACATTTTTTGCAAAATTGTTAACAATGAGATGTGTCACGACGCTTATATGATATACAAAAGTTGGGTAAGTTTTATCAGGCTATGATGAAAAGAGAGAGCTAATTTTTCTGTTCCCTGGTGCAGGAAAAACTTCTATGATTTACGGAACATTTGCCTGTTTGTCGAGGTCCCAAAATAGATCGTGTTAGATAAAATTTTGGGTCAAGGTCCCAAAAATGCATTTTGTGTCCTGGAAGGAAGAGTCAGCTGTTTTCGGTGATAAACGCGAACTTTCGTTCTGGGATATTCATTCTGAAGATTTTCGAGAAGAAATGTTTATAAAAACACCACCGACTACAATTTAATTTGGTAACTATGAGTCCATTGAAAAATACTCAGAGCAATTAAAAATTGATTAATTCACGTACTTTATTAGTTTTTGACGCAGTTCATAAAATTAAAAGTGTTGAATCGAATCAAAGCAAAATCTCACTTGAACTAGCGAAACAAGCAAGTTATAGATATGTTCTTACAGGAACCCTATTCCAAATACATACTTAGATGTTTGGAACTTCTTATATCTTGTTTGATATTAGTTAATATACATTTTAATTTTCGGATTACGATGTTAAATAGTCAGATGCTTTTCAGTGATATCGAAATTAATGATGGCTCCGTTTTTCTGGAGAGTAACAAAGTATGAGTTGATGGTTCTGGAGAAAATGAAGATAATATATATTCTGAGATTGCAAACAGATACAGCAACAACAATTGATAAATATCCTTTGGAAGAAGTATAGTGTGCATCCTTTTAAACTTTACATGCGACTAATTCAATTATCTCAAATCCTGATTTATTAAAAATAAAATTCCAATTGATGAAAATTTATAGTGAAGAAGAGAAGCAGAAGATGATGAAGTGGGTCATCCCAGATTTTTCTAATGATATCCCTATTTTATACTAGAAAATGAATTACAATTAATCAATTCTACTTTCTAAATCAGCAACTTATAGTAGATGTATTCAATTAGAAAAGGAACTCATGGATGCTTCTAAAGTTATTGTGATTTGGGTATATTTGCAGATGATTCTAAAAGAGTTGAAGAGAGTTGAAAAGAGAAGGTTATCATGAGTGGCGGTTGTATATGGTGATTAGTGCCAAGAGAGAGAAGAGATCATCTTAGATTTTCAAAAGGAAATATGATGTTCTGATTTCAACCACATACCTTAGCATGAATCTGTTTTCACTTCACTATGGTTGTACATGATGCTATATATCTAGAGTATTCATTTAACTTAACACATATGTTAAGCAGTCTAGAGATAGAATTTCATAGATTGGGGTTGCTTTGAAAATCAAGAAACAAAATTATTACTTAATGCCTTTGAGGGACAAGAGAAATAGAAATACAATTGATAGTAAAATATATCATCGCTTGAAAGAAAAGCGTGATAGAATGTATGATATTAGTTGAGGAACTCTTATTGCTCCAGAATTTACAGAAGATGAAATGGATGAAATAAAAGAAAATGATGCAAGAAGAAATAGAGCAACTCAGAGTAAAGAAACATTAGTTGAATGAGGATGAAAATGAAAAATCAGTTATTTGATTATGATGATTCAAGTGTAGAGAGTGTTCTAGAATACTCTCAACACCTATTATGATAAGCCATTTGTAGATATTATAAACTCTACAAGACAATCACTGTATAAAAACTTACGCTGACTTTCAAACTAAAACGATTTCCAACATTCCATACAAAAGAAATTAGCATGAAATCTAAGGGACAATATGGAAATTACATTGAGAAATACTCTATGGATACCAGCCTAATAGTGATTCAGAACCCGACTTTGAAAAATTGGTGGAATTAAAAAGTAACTCCGTTTAAAGTCAATAAGAATGGTTCAATCAGTGCTAAAAGAACGCCTGGTTTTAACAATTTTGAATTACATGGAAGAGAATCTTGAGGATTTCTATGCAACACACTTATGGAGAAAATGTTCTAGGATTTTACTTTTGTTTTTATAATGGCCTAATTCCGAATCAAACGTTGGCAGATTATATCATTGAAAAGTCTTTATGTATGAGTGGTTTGAAGAAGATATGGAAGTCATTCTTGAAGACTATAAGCGAATCACTCAAAAGATTAAAGATGGTCGGGCTCATGAATTGTCAGAGTCGGATGGGAATTATCTTTCTACTTGTACCAGGTAGCTGGTGGAGGTAAGGATTTTCGTAGTCAACCGTTTAGTGACGAACCAGCTAAACAACGTGCTTGGGAATTGAAATCCAGCTACATGACCTATCTGATTAAAAATAAGATTTTTAATCAATCAGAGCAGGAAAGTGTAGTAGGAACAGCTCGTGGTGAGAAAAAGTCTTTCACACAAATTATTTCTGACAAAAATTTTAGCCTATAAGGGTATGACAGAAGCAGAGCTTTATCAAAAGTTTGATGTTAATCCAAAAAGCTAAAGGAAAAAATAGTAGTTTAATCTAAAAGCTATTCTTGGTTTGACAGGAGATCTTGAAAAACACAGGAATTTCAAAAAGGCAAAATATGAATTTGCGTGTTATTCGTGTAGGTAAAAATGGACTACCAAAGGAAGATTCTCCGTTTAAAACTTATAATTTCCAAGAGTTGATTGATATAGAAGAGTGGAAGAATCCCATCCTTATTTAGAAATTTATAACAAACGTTTCTTATTTGTCGTATTCAAAGAGGTTGCTCCTAAAGAGTTTGTTCTAGATAATATCAAATTTCTGGGGATTTCCTGATCGCACAGTTAGATGAAGTTCAACGAGTGTATGGAAAGAGACTAGACAGATTTCTAATGAATGGCCTCAAACTTAACTCAAAATGGGACATCGCATTTCAACAAACTTCCCACAGAGTAAGATTAACCAGGTTCTCTTTACGAAGATTCATGCTCAGAACACACTTTATGAATTAAAACCTGGAGAATTCGTCGGTAAAGGGAAGTTGTCTGATACAGATGTCCTTCCAGATGGGACGACACATTACTAAAAAGCATCTCATTTTTGGATGCCTAAAAATTTTGAAAGAAGTGCTAGAAGGGAAGTGGGATTGATGGATGAGATTGATATGGCTGAGAGTAATAGAACCGAGGATATGAAAAAGAGAATTTTGATTCAATTCTCATTCTAGAAAACATATATACCCGATATTGAGATTATTCTAACAGATGACATAAAAGACCAATTTGCTGGTTCAGATATTCAGATGAAATCATACTCTTTTTAAAGATTATAAGTTTCATATAGTTGATGCTAAGGGTGCTACTGACTTATATTAAAAAGAAGGTGAAGAGGCATTGCTACGTTTTGCTATGGAATTGATTAGCACTCAGCCTGGTGGTGTTCGTATGGGCTGGGGCCACCTTACACTGATGAAGGATATTACGACAGCACAGAATATTTCTGCTTTTACTGGGTTTTGTTAATTGACACTGAACTTGATTTGGATGAGACATAATGTATCAAGTTTAGAGGATGATTGTCAGCAGAAAAGTAAGATCGCAAAGTTTATGTCATCAATGAAAAGTAGGTTTTGATGCAGAAGAAACTAAATATACAGTTTTGGTACTTTGAGAGAGAGAGAATTGAGGTTTATATAATTGGATGCAACAGACATATAAAAACAATGTTGAAAAAGAAAGCTTTTCAGGGATATGGATCTCAAAGGTAATTTTAGATGATGAAAAAGTATATTTCGAATGTGCTTAATTCACAAAATACTGAGAAGGACCTCAAATTATATATATAAGTCCCAATAAGAAAAAGAGCATCCCTTGAATATGACGGTTTCTAAATGACTATTTAAGGAAAGTAGGATTTTTCTGTAAACTAAACTAAAATAAAAGAGGCATATGCTCCTGTATCCATATAAATTACATTTAAAATCATTATTGGTGAGTTGAGGTGCTACTGAGATATTTGAGCAATCATGCATTTTCTATAATTTAACGAAATGTTCTAAAATATTTCCTCCCTATCCAGCCCTGGATAGGTTTTTCGTTATTGATAACGCGCTTCAAAACAATCTACGCTAGCCTGGGAGATGAAATAATTCGTGATTTCTAATCTTCAGGGAGAATTTTTGAATAATATCACAATGACGTTTAATATGTCAAATAGCTATTTTAATATCTTTTAAAATTTTCATGAATCTATAATAACAAATACAGTCTATATATATAAAATCCTAAATGGTGAGAAATATCAGCAAACGGTAGTTAATTTAAAAGCTTTTTGAAGATCACCTAATCTAGTAGATAGTGGTGATTGATTATATTGTCTCAATCTTTGTTAGTTAATATAATTCATCCTTTGTTGGTTCAATGACTTCAATATAAAATCTCTCTCACTTGTGAAGCTAGATAGCTTTTTGAAGACTCATTTGCTTTCATAAACAATTCAACAAAAGAATTGAGGACAAGAGATCATTTCGAGTTAATATTGACTTCTCTTGATTTTACAAAAGATTCAAAACATCCTTTCCAAATACACTTATCTTCAATGCATTGCGTTTGTCAAAAACATTCTTTTGAATTAGTATTTCAAGATTTTTGATAAAGTCATACAAATTTTCGTATTGCTCATCTAAGTTTTCCATAATAAATCCTTTCTAGTCGTATCCATATAATGCTTTTATTATATGCGTCACTCACCTTTTCAAAATAGTAATCATGTTTTATGCTCCGCTAATATCAACAGTAAATATTCCATCTTTAAATGTATAGCTTTTCGCTTCGATTTATGATTTGTGATCCCATCAATTCAATCGTTTCATGTTCTTTATTGATAATCAAAAAGTTATCAGCTTCACCACTATCAATTGTTCCCTTATTTTCCAGAAATAGAAAATACTCGTTCATTTTCTTTCTCACTAATCCAGTAATACTCACCATCTAATGTTTTGTTGCTTTGACTAGAGCAAGCTGATATAAGAACAACTGTTAGCATTGAGAACACTACACTAATTACTTTTCGCTCTGCCCTCCTTATTCTGAACATACTATACCAAAATGAAAATTACAGAATTGCAGCAAAATGTCTATTATAATAGAAAAATGTTAAAATGTCTGTTATAACAGCAATCGTTTTCGAAAAATAAAATTTAATGATGAAAAAGCTATATAACATGAGAAAAGGAAAAGTAAAAGCTATTTTCCGTTCTAAAAATGAATTTCCTTTTGTGAGTGAAACTAACTTCGAAACATGAGTGTTACTAATTCAAATATTTTTGTTATTTTGACGAATAAGTAGATTAACCTCATTTTCGATAATCTTAGCGTCATTAATCCATTGCTTTGACGAGAACGTTGTAATATTCTTTTGGCATCCTCCTTCATGCAAATCCATTTTCAAAATATCTCATGTAACAAGTCTGCATCAATGTAGTTTCTGCTATTAAATGATACTATGCCTAAGCAATCATCTGATAGTTTAAATCAAAATAGATTGGGACTCTTATTACTCTTCAATTGTCCATAAGGAAGGAAGCTTGATAACTCATCCTTTAATTTTATCAACTAGTCTATTGTTTTCTAGACTTGGTTTTAAATTTATACTATCTAAAGTTACATCAAATTTTCTAAAAATCTAAAGCTTCATTTAAAGCTTCAGTAAATTCTACCAGCCAAGCCACAGGTAAGCCGTATTCAAAAATCGTTCATTTGTTCCTCCTTTGATAAACATAAAGTCACACTACAAGTGTTTATAAGTAAAATGCGTTATAGGTAACTATAATGAGCAATCAACTCTTTTCTTGAAAATACTTATTTTCGGAAAAAGTTAATTTAAAAGTACAATATATTAAAATGAATCACAAAAGTATCTCTCTAGTAGGCATATTTACTGTATTTAATATAGAGCTTTCATTATTATCTCGTCATCCCATTTCGAGAAATATCACTCTTACACCTTTATCTGCGCATAGCTTTTTGACCAGTTTTAATAGATTTTCATTAGCATTTGAAAAAGTCTTTTATAATATTTGATAACCTGTTTATTATCCGAAAACAATTGGGAATTTTTACCTAATGTTTTATTTAATTCTGTAGAACTCCATTATAACTGTTATCTAGAATAAACCTGTTACTAAACAATTCCAATAACAAAATCTCTTTTCATTATTTTAATCAAAAAGTTGATAATATTCTGAAATCTAATGCACCAATGATACCTGATGTTATAATCGAGGTAAACATAGTATTAAAAATATCCAATTTTAAAGGTCCTTTCAGTAGTTTATGCTCATCATTATAACATTAATTAATAAAATTTTATGAGCAAAATTTTATCTACTCGATTATGATTTTATTTTTCATATGTATTCTTCCTAGAAATTCAGCTAGTTACTTATCTACTTAGAAAAGGTTGAGTTTCAATTTGCAATAGCGCAATATATTTCAATTAAAAATACACGCTTGACACAGCGTTTTCTTATGTATTGATTCGTATTGACTCTATCTTTCACCTCTGTAGATAGAATATCAGAATACTACAATCTAAATTTCTTCAATGTTTACAATTTCTACTATCATCAGTACATATTAGTTAGAGAAAAAGGTAGAATTTGAGTAAAGTTCAAGAAAAAGTAGCTAGATTCAGAAAGTCATTGATTTCTTAGTCTATTTTGTAAAAACTTCATCTGGATTTGTCGGTGGCACATGACAATGAGTTCGTCCTGGTTAAAATCAGAATCAACCCACGTCATAGCAACGCCAGACGGATAGATGCTCATACTATATCCTGCTACCTGCACTGATATTAAAGCCACACTCCACCACATACTTCCACTTTTGAAATCGTTCCACTATGTAACTAGACCATTTGTTTATCGAATACAAACTCCATTCCTTGGCCATTTTCCATGTACCGGCCATACTAGAATAGTTCCATTATGATAGCTTGAGTATCAATTACTTCATGATTCAGATACACCTCTTTCTCCAAATCACATTTGTGTAGACAGAACAGCATCTGTAACAACCTCAATATTGAAACTTCTCTGAGTCTCTTATAATTTTTACAATAAAGGTAACAAATTGTCCTCTTTCCATCCATAGTTAGATTTTTATTAATTTGAATTTCTATACTCAGCAATTCAAAGATTGCTAGCCTTAACCTTTAATAGTAGTAACTATTTAAAGAACTGAAAATGACCATAAAAATTCTCCAATCTTCCTGACGAAATAGTTCCGCTGTAAATCGATAGAGTTGCTCAGTTTTAATGTTCCATTATTCTCCATATCTCTAAGTTCTTCAGCTGTAGTATCAATAATATTAATCTCAGAAGACTTTGATGATGAACTAGTTGTTGAAGAAGAATAGCCTTTTGAAATACTGCGTAGTGAGTACTGCTAGTCGAAGAAACTTGCTCTGAAATATCGGTGTTTGCTGGTTTTATATCTTGTATGATTAAATAGGAAAAGAGTAGCAAATAACCGTGTAAGGTATAATGTCACTAACATAAATAAAATCTAGTTCGGAACCGCTACTCCTGAACGTCTAACTATTACACTTTCATTATGATTATAAACCTCTACAGAGGTTTATTTAATTTAGGTTTTAAAAAGTCAATTCATGAATAGGCACAGTAATGAGTTTGTCCTTCTTCAGAACTCCCAGTTTTAAAAACCCATATAGACATCTTCTTCACTTAGCTTTAATTATTTTCCTAATTTCACTTTTTAACTCCCTGATACTTTTTCCATCATTCTTTCCTCTACTATATCATACAGATTTTGATAATCTGTTCCCTTTTCCCAAAAACTATTTATGAATTTAATAAATCAAATAAATCACACTAAGCTAAACAAATAATAAGACTTTTCTTTTAAATCTTAATCAACAATTGGTGGACATAATTTGTCCACTCTTTTTGTAAACCTAAATTATCAACAGAAAGAGGTGAAATTAAATGCATTATTATCAAGTTGAGTTTAAGAATCCTAATGATTTCTTAAAAACTCAAACAGAAGATTTTTATTAAGACTAATCGTTTATTGCTATTTAAAGAGGATGATGCTTATTACCTTATTTCTCAAGAATATTACAACGATCAAGAAATCATGGGAAAATAAAGGATTTTTGATCATGAGTTTACATTAAAAAAGTTAAAACTCTAACAGAAAGTGATTTTATGAAGAAACTTGAAACAAGTGATAGAAGAGAGACTAGTAAAAATTCTTACTGAAAGTGCAAATAAAGAGACAATGTCTTGTCATCTAAAAGCCTAATTTGGAAAAGTTGGATGAATTGAAAAATTTGTGGTCTCGCTCGATTTTAAGAAGGCTGTTCAAGAACTAATTACATACCTTTCATTTCAAGAAAAATAAACAATAATGAACAACAGCAACACTTTTATGTTTTTATGGCGAGAGGGATCTGGACGTAAGTTTGCTGTCCAATTTCTGACGTCTCTTTTTGGAATGAATGCTATTTGTAAATTGTAATAATATTCCTAAGATAGGCGAAAAAGATATCCCGGTATTAGTTGATTATATTTCAGCAAGACCAAGAACAAAATCAGATGATTTTTTGATGTCTTTTAGGCAAAAAGAGGACATTCATTTAATGTCATTATCGCGAGAACTAGCTCAGAGGCTGAATCTATTAGAAAAAGAATTACTTGAAGATTTTTAATAAGGTATCGATTGTTAATTTCCCGAATTATGATGAAGCAGAACTTAAAGAGATCGGGCTTCAAATGTTAAAATCAAAAAGGTATTCAGTTGAGTAATGAAGACTATGAACAATTAATAGCTGAAAATAAAGTACTAAAGGATGCTAAAGAAGTTCGACTTTTTGTTCAAGAGCTTGTTGAATTTGCAGTACAAAATAATTATGATTCTTCAGATAAAAACGAATTAAATCTTGATGGATTTATTCTCCAAAAATGAATCTTCAGTTGAAGATGAGAAAATGCGGTGAAAAAGTTGAGTGAATTAATTGGTTTAGAAGAAGTGAAAAAGTCCTAAACCAGCAGTTAGCTTATAATCGAGTTTCTGCGTTGCGTCAGGCTCATGGATATAGTAATGAAATATTAAATCATCATCTTATTTTTCTGGAAATCCAGGACTGGGTAAAACAGTAGTTGCTAGGCTTTTTCAGAAATTTTTATACAACAATAAGATAATTCAAGAGAATAAGTTAGTGGGAAGTAGGTCGGACGGATCTTGTTGGTGAATATGTTGGCACAAACTGCTCCAAAAAGTAAGAAAAAGCTTTTGATGATGCAAGAGGGGAGTGCTCTTTATAGATGAGGCTTATAGTCTTATCCCGAGTAGTGAGAGAGATTTTTGGACATGAAGCTATTTCAGCGCTTATACAAGAAATGGAAAATCGTCAGGGATGAGGTATTGGTTATTTTTGCTGGGTATGAAGAATTGATGACCAGATTCATTGAAACTAATCCAGGCCTTTCCTCCAGAATTTCTAGAGAAATAAAATTTTTGGATTACACAATTGATCAACTAATTGCTATTTTTGGAATTGATGATAAATAAGAGACATTATCAATTAACCGATGATTGTAAGACGGTACTACATCAGCATTTTTCAGAGGTTATAAATTGTAAAAACTTTGAAATGCTAGATACGTTCGTAAATTAGTAGATGAAAGTGTTTTCAGTCAAGCACAACGAGTGATTGAAGCTGATAAGATTCAGTTGAAGATGATACCTTTTTAAACCAAATTACATTGACGAGACATCAATGAAGCTATTGTAGCTATTGAAGCAAAAGTGTCAAAACCAATATCGTTGATAGGGATTTGGAAGGTAGAAGGAACCTAGAATCAACTCTTTAAAGAGAAAAGTGGTACTTGTCAAATAGTAGTATCGGTAGAAGATTTGAACTAGAAGTTGATTGAATCTAAACCATTGGAAATGTTATAATATTGATTAAAGATTTAGGATGATATGAACGATCAAGACGCAACATTAACTATATTTTTTGATTACAGTCTGGTGCGCATTTAACTCAAAGGCTCAGCTTGCAGATGAATTTAGTGTTAGTGAAAAGACTATACAACGAGATTTTTCTCTCCTGTCTGGTTTCTTAGATACACAACCGATGGTTGCAGCAGAACTTGCCTATGATACGAGGCACCATACTAGGTATCTAAAAAGGAAAATCTTTATTTAATAAAAAAGGATATTCTTGTAATTTCAAAGATTTTACTAGAAAAATCGTTCTTTTGAATAAGGAAGAAAACAAGTCATTACTTGATAGTTTATTGGCACTTATTTCAAAAGATGAGCAAAAGAAAGTTTCAGTATTGTCAAGTGAGTTGCTAAATTATGCACCATTATCAGACACACAAATCGCATTGATAAGATTTGGGAATGGTCTGAAATGATTCGTAAGGAGTTGGTCTTAGATATTGATTATCAATCTCCTTATAATACTGAAAAAGAGACATACAATTTTTCCAGTTTCTCTTTACTATGATACTCATTATTTTTACATAGTAGCCTATAATTTATTATTTGATTCCTATATGACATTTAAAATTAGACAGAATACTTAGTTGGAAAGAATCTGAAAAAGAAAAACCTTCTCTCTCATATGGAAGAAAATTTCGCGATGGAGAAATTCGTAATAAACGATAGATCCTTTCATAGGAAAAGAGTTAAATATCAGAGTTCTATTCGTCAACGATCCAGCAATTGTTGTTGATCAATTTCCACTAGCAAAAATTACTGAAAAACATCAACTGGCAATATTATTGAGTTTAGAGTCAGATACTCCAGGGCTGAAAGAGGGCTGTTGAGTCAAGCGGAATCCCTAACGGTATTGTCTCTCAATCGTTGACTGATGACGTCAAAACTCTTATTAAGAGATGCGAAAAATTACATTGACAAGATGTTTGAGAGCGAATAAGATAAAATTTTTGTCTGTTAAAAAGAATACTAAAGGAGAAGATGAAATCGAGTAGAGTGATATATGAGACTCGACCTTTAGCCCCTACGCTACAGTAAGAAGTATTGGAACGAATATATCTCAAGAGGGTGATGAGATTATTACGTACGTTTATAATAAAGTTAAATTGCCTGACAGAGAATTAAGAAATGAAATATACTCACATGAGAAGCAAAGATGGACTATAGGTGATGTTAATCTTCCTGATTGGTTATATAGATATAGTTGACGATGATTTATCGGATAATGGCAAAAATTTGTCAAAACAGTGGAGATTAGAAAAGTATAGTTCAGAGTTAAATGACTACAAAGAAAAGGTTATTTCATTGATGAAGAAAAGAAAATGGTGTACACGGATCGGGGAAATATTAATGTTCTCGAGAAGACCTCAGAAGTACCTTGTTGGGATAGAATCACTTCCTTTAGTCAAAAATGCTATAATCGTGTTCGTATTACGCCAAAATGATGGAGTTGGTAGATTTTGAGACTCAAACAGTGGATTATAAAACACTTTGTGAAATGGCTGAACAAAATAGGAAGAAAAACGAAGAGAAGGAAAAAGAAATTTTAGCTAGCGCAAGAATTACAAAAGAAAAAGATTACGAAGTAGCTATTCAATTGTTTTTAAGACTAAGCATTTAGTTGATATAAAAACACAGTTGAGTGAAGAGGGAAGAAAAGAGGTCGATGCTCTTCTTGATTTAATAGACGACTCAGAAGTATGTCGTGCTAACTATGATATTTTTGCATCAAGCGGGCGTCGAAATACTCTGAAAGAAAAAGTAAGAGAGGATGATTTAATTGGATTATGTGACTAGAATACATTTAAAAAGAGACGATAATATTAGAAAAGAGTTAATTGATTTCTGTTTAAATAATTCTGAACAGTATGTTGCGATTGGCTGAGTTGGTTGAGTGAAGATATTAAATTAGATGATTTTTAGAATATTATAATCGTATTAAAAAAACATAATGGTAAAAGCACATCCAGCAATAAATATTTTTAGAGATGCAAAGAAAGATGATTTGTTCTGGACCAGAGATTTAAGTGGAGTACTGGATTTGTAAAGCAAAAATCTCCAGCTATAGTAGTTTGCGATACTCATTTGATATTGGATCGGTCATCCCAGTTGATGCATTTAATGAGAATGCAAGTCCCTGGACAAATTAAAGCATCGTTTAATAGACCTCTTGGTGCTACCGTCGAGAGGATACAGGATAAAAAGTATAATAGAATACTCACTGATGTTTAATGAATTTTCGATTATTTTTGAGGTAACAACCTATAGTGGAGGTCTTTTAGATAATCTGCCTGAATTTGATTTAGAAGAACTTGTCATCTCATACCTTCAAATTAAGGAAAACTATTATGTCCTTTCTAATTCAATTGCAAAAGAAGTCACAACAATAAAAATTGAATGTGAAATGATCTCACGAGAAAATTGATAACCCTAGAAAAGCAGTAGTTCAAGTGAAAGGCAAAAAAGGCAAAAGAAGCTTGACGCTTTAGAATTTAAACAATATGTGAGATGAAGGGTTATCTAGTATATTTATATGCTCCGAGAGTAATAAATTTTAGATAAGATAGAAAAATGTAGTTAGGATAGAGGGACAACGATTTATTAGATTTCTATAGAAATATAAATTAATCTACCAGCATCTATCACTCAGTGGGAAGATTTATTTACTAGTCAGGAGTGATTAAGATGTAGAAATAGTAACTTTGATTGCTGAATTTCTTTCTATTATTTTCAATCGTATCTTTCTCAACCTTTTTGTCATGACAGTTATAAAGTCTATCAGAATAAAGCCTTGTAAATGTATAAGTTAATTCTTACAGACCCTAAACTATTTCCCTGTTTAAAAATATTGATTCAAATTTTATGAAATCAATTAGTAGATATCGTTCTGAAAAAGCCTCGATATTACGCTTATTTTAGTCCATCTGAAACCCATACTTTCCAAACCAGGCTTGAAAAAAGCTCGTAAAAGCATCACAATTTAGTAAACGTTAAAACTTATTTAAACTTATTGAAAGCATTTCGTATCAAAAATACGGGATGCTTTTTCTGTTCATCCCCAAATTTTTGTAACTAGGTGATACTTGAAATTAATACAAATTTGGTTGTTTTTGATAAATCTAAGCAACACTACATGATGAAGTGAAGGATGAATCTTTGATAGTATTCACTTATTGTGAAATATGATATATTTATTAATTAGATGGATGAATCACTCTAGAGTTAAATATAGTATAATAGGGACATACTTTTTGGTTTATTTTTGTTTGTAGTCGGATTATGAAAAGAATATCCAATATTATGCGATAAGATAGAATGTTACAAAAAAGAAAGGGGATGCAATCCGATGAAGAAAGACAGATTAATTGTATTGACAGATGCTGTTCTAGCAATTATTATGACCATCTTGGTTTTAGAGTTAGAAAAACCAACAACACCAAGTCTTGAAGCTTTTTGGATTTACGGCAAAATTTCTTTGCTTGTTTTCTTTTCCTTTTTCTGGTTGGGATGCGTTATGGATGGCACTAAACACGTATGGGAAAAGGTTGAAAATTTCATAGAAGTATTTGGTGGAATTTGTTTCTACTCTTGGGCGGCTAGGAGTTCTCTTTGGAGGAATCTCATGCCATCCAAGATACTAAGTCTGAATGATGTGGTGGACCGGATCATATAAATGTCAAGGATTTACCGTTTCAGTCCTTGGGAGCTTTAGCTAATATCCTGTCTGATATTAAGAAGGGACTGATTCAAGACAGTCATATCTGGTCTTTCTTCCAGTCATTTTTCAAACAATATCAGTTGATAATCAGCTTAAATCAGATCTATCAGTTTGATCTATCTTTCTCTGATGGAGATCTATGTCCTATCTTCACTTTGATTATTGAAAAAACGGCTCGGTCAGGAGCTAGTATGAATAAGGAGAACAAATGAAACGTTTAAAAATGTTATGGCATATTATGCAGGTGCAGGTTTTACTCAGTTTTGACTCTGAGCTTTTGTAGACCTTTGTTTTTGGGTCAGGAGGCGTGCTTTTCCTAGTTGAACCTGCTATCACAAATTACGGAGACGGTCTTTGGTATGCTTTTGTGAGCTTCGACGACTGTCGGCATACGGGGATCTCCTAGCTGTGACCTTGATTGGAAGGATTACCAGTGTCTTCTTGACGATTTATGGGCTCATATTTTGACTGTTTATCAGCTGTTATTTTTAATTACATACAATTTAAAATAAGGAAGGAGAGTGACAAATGACTGCCAATTATTCAACACGGGAATATACTCGTAGAAATTATGATGACCTTCATGTTCGATTGGAGATACAGCGATTTTGATGTGCAATTTTATTGCTCTATCGGACTAAATATATGATCAACAGCTGTCATTATAGAGGACCATGTTGATTTCACCCTCTCACTGACTTTTCGATTGTTGGACTGGGATTCGGTTTAGCTATTTTGATACGCGTTTAATCAAGCAACTCTAGAGGTTTTCAGTGAAACTAAGTGTTGGTCAGTTTGCTTGTCTCGACTCTGTATTTCTGGATTTCTCTGTCTTATGCAAAGTGAGTTGATTGCACGAACCTCCAACCATTTGGGATGTCCTCATTGCTGTCTGAGTGGGATTGCGGTGTCGATCGGTTCACGAGGAGACAAGCAATATCATTGCCATGGGTAGCGAATGACACTTTTACAACTCTCATGTATCGCCTATCTGTAGCTGCTGGCACATGGTTTAACTCATTTACAGAGAGACTGTGAGCATTAAAAATGAGAATCTGGCTTGATATCTCTTGATAGTGCATTGTTGATTCTTTCAGCTAGCTATTTCAGCAGTTACTCTGACAATAGGGACAAGCGCGAAAAGAAGGGATCAAACAGTTTGTCGAGAAAAGAGTTCGCCAATTATAGATTTGATTAATCAAGTCTACGAGTCAAGTAGCAATGAATTGATCTTGACGGTTGTTGAAATCAGATTTCGAAGAGAAATTAGAAACACTCCACCAAAACAAGCTCTTACGGTATTCAGTCTGTTCAATTGAAAGTGAATCAAGTTCACGATTCGACAAACATTAGATAGTGAGATGACCAAGGAATTTTATGAAAACCATTGATCAAGTATATCGATCAAAACTCTCTGAAAAAGATTACACAAACGATAACATGTAAAAGAAAATTGAAACGAACAAGGGTTGAGGGACAATGAACTGAATCGGTTTTTACGCCGTGTTTTTCTTGTATCTTCCTCTTTCTTACTTATAGCAGGTTGTTTTTGCTTGAATAAGAAATAAATTAGAAGTTCTATCATCTAAGAAAAATGATGAACAAAAAATCATTTAACTAATGGTGTGAACGTTTAGTGTTTATCAGCTCCATTCTCTGTAATTTTGGGGGTAAAATCCACACCATTCGGATAAAATTAGTTGAATTTGATTGGAAAAAAGCTTTTATAAAAGCGGAGAAAAGTCTTGATATTACGCTGTTTTTAGTCCAACTGAAATTCATACTTTCCAAACCAGGTCTTAAGAAAGCTCGTAAAGCTTCACAATTTAGTAAACGTTAATTCGTTACTGGACAGCAGAATACAAACGAAAACACTTTGCATCTTGCAAGGTGTTTTTTGTATGAGAACTGGCGGTGCGCAATTAGGATAGCTCTAGCGACTTTAGTCGCATAGAGATATGCTATGCACAGTTGCCCCAAGAAAACAAGCGAAGCGATATTTGAATGGATGGCAACCACTGCACGCAAAATGTTAATTCGAAAGAATTATATCAACGTTTACAGACATTCAAGAGTATTCTCTTGGATGTTCTTTGTTCTACTTTTAATTTTACAAATTAGGGTGCACATAATTATTTGAAAAATACCATGGTTAGTTTACAATCATAAGTGTAAAAGCGCTTACTCGATTATTGGGAGAGGTTCTCATGTGTATAGTTGACCAAGTGAAAATAGCAACTTATATTTGTGAGGTTTTGAAGATTGGGGTTTGGATGATCCTAGGGAGAAGGACACTGGAAGATCGTCAGAAATTTCTCTAGTGCATCTGAGGAGGAAATTCAGGAGTTTTGAGAAGAGGTGGAATTTCTCTCCCAAATGAGCTTCAAGTCTATCGCTACAAAAACGGTAGCAAGTTCTTGCCAGTCCACCCTGTGGATTGGCTAAAGAGAGTAAGCTTTGCTTTGATGAGCATACAAATTGAGTCGATACATTATTTCAAAATAGGGATCGCCCTGTTGACGGAATTTCCGACTATTTTTCTAAGCCAAGATGTTGAAGAGATGCGTGATAGTAGAGTTAAACCCTATCTTTTAATAAAAATGACTTTTCGTTTGCAGATGTGCGATTCTTGTTATCTCACGTGCCATGTTTCGTCCGAACCAGGAAGGGCGAGAAGGGCGATAATCTGCTACATTCATGACACCCGATGAAAATTATCTGCGTGGCAGAAAGTTTTTGACGGAGCTGATCGAAGGATAATGGAAGCGATCAGTATGAAAAGAGGGCAGTATATTGCCCCAAATGTTTCTAGTGGTTTGAGAGAATGAAGCAAAAATGGTTTTAGGGACCTGCAATTACTATGCTCAATTTAGTAAAAGCCCAAGTATTGTTTGAATTGGATGTCAACCACCACTCTAAGTAGTCTATTCAAAAAGAATTACAATATTTACAAAGAGCACCTTTCGAGAGTACTTTTCTCTATACAAACTAAATCAAAGATAAACAAAAACACCCATCTCCCCAGATCAAATAGGACTGCAGAAAATACGAGGTCGTTTAACTGCAGATACGTTTTCGTCTTTGCAGAGACAGTCACGCCCTTGATAGCTCCTCAACAGCTTCTTTGTGCTCTTCAACCTTCTTTTGCTTTTGATGCAACTTTTC
>BNJU01003495.1_pt1 | contig 70987 bp, 113 predicted proteins | sample 8539281 | NCBI WGS metagenome assembly BNJU01 (sample SAMD00202456, study PRJDB9452) | human saliva metagenome | isolation source: human saliva | place: Japan | reverse complement strand
ATATTCAGACTGACACACCACCGGTCAATTACAATTATTTAAATTTCATTTCTTTATACATCCGCTGTTTCATATCTAATGTATTTTTCCCAATCATTATATACACATATATATTCCTATCTTTGTTTTTATATAGTATATCTAATAAATAGTATTTATTATGTTTATTTTTCTTTTATATGTACATCTTTCAATAGGGTATGAAGTTAAAAATAATACACTCCTTTTCCCAGTCTATACAGCCTAAATCTTCCAGAAAACCAAATGAGTTCTTATATTTCATAAGTTCCTCTTCTGTTCTAATTAGTATTTCTATGTAATCATAATCCTGCTTTTCTCGTCCTAACTTACTTTCATTAAAAAAACCTTAAGTAGCCCGGGTTTCTATTTCTATATCTTTCTGTTCATATCCATTATACACATTATAAGCACATATAACTAATACAATACTTATAACACCTAACCATATATACCATTTCATTAAAAATCTTGTACCTCCATATAAACTATTCCTAATCTATTCCGTCGCACATAGGATAGATATTCCTCATATAGCTATACAGTATTTTACCGAATTCTAATTGGGTTTATCTGCTCTTACCACTTATAAAATCCTCACTCTTTTCTTTAAAAACCTTTTATCACAAGAATCAGCCTCCTAGTAAAATAAATGTATATATACATTTTAAATAATATTTTAAAAAATATGTTCTATATTAGTTATATATAATATCCACAATAATATAAATGCTATACTTTCACTAATTATAAGTACATATACTAACCAATATACTTTTTCATTCCTTGACCACAAAAATAATATATTTGTATACTTATTAAGCTTTTATCTTTCTATTATGTTTTCTATATCTGTTTTATCTATACTCAACAACCTCCATAAAAGTAATATATACGATGCAATAGATTAATAATAATGTTAATATATCCGCATAAATTTCTCCTATTCTGTAAAAGCATTTGCCCTTTTTACCGGCTGAATTTATATGTTTTTTAAACTTATCTTTCAGTTCCTCATCTAAGTTTCAGCATAAGTTTCTCTCTTTCACCCGGTACCCCTGCCATGACAGGCAGGGCACCAAGCATCATTGAAAGCAGTCTTTTAAAGTCCTTTGACATATCCTTATAAGACTCTTTTAAGTCTTCATACTTGACCTATAGCAGTATTATCGTCTTTCCTTCTGATAACAAATATTGTAGCCTTTCTTTACATACATTTTGCTGACTTCTGCTCTCAAGTACAATTAAAATTGCAGGTAAGATCATAAGTATAACACTAATTATTACTCCACAACTTAAAAGAGCCGCTAGCCCTCTCACTATATCTACATATAATTTGTATACAAAAAATAGAAATATAGATTATAAATAAAATTATACATATAATTTCGGAAATATTGTATATTCTATCTTACATACATTATCTTGTTCTTCTATGCTACCTTTTACATAGCACAAAACCAATATGCTTAAATCCACTTTTTACCTTGTAATATCATTTGAAATTTTTACCTTTTAATGATTTCATGAAAGATAACTTGTCAAACATTTTCCATATTTCTGTTGTCGTTCTATTTGTTATACATGAACCATTTATTGTAAAGCTTATCATAAACATTTAATCTCCCTATCCTAAACATTGCTTTGGCAGAAATTATTAGAATTTGCTATCAACGATCCAGATCCAAAAGGATATGATAATCTCGGATTATGCCAATTAATTGGGGCTTCCCCATATACCCATCCTTCTGATAACTTCTTATACCATGTAATTCCCACTCCTGCACCACCTCCAAGTCCCTCTCCAGAAATGATTTCACTATAAACAGGATTTAATGTTAATGCAGGTGCAATTGCTCCACCTTCAACACCTACTGCTAAATTAATTGAACCTCCAATAAATAATCCCGCATAATCCTCCGGGTTTTTACATTATAGACATATCCTTTTGTTTCTGTGCAATCTATAATACCCGGATAATTCCATACTTTTTCCAAAACCACCAAAAGAATACTCACAATACTTATCATTATCCATAACAATTCCTCTACCAACTATTGCCAATCCAACACTCTTTGTCATAAGTATAATCCACCCTTTTATTTCCTGACGTAAGGCTTGTCAGTCTTAAATATTTACCGTATTCATATGATACACTACTTCCGTCAGGATATTCTGTCTTTAATCTCTCACCATACTTTCCAACTTACTTCATCTTTGCTATAATCCACTACCTTTGTGGCTCTGCCAAACTTATCACCTTCTATATTTTTAGTACCGAGTGCATCCTTTACCTGACTCAACTGTCTTAAGCTGTTGTAGGTGTACTCCACACTTTTCCCGTCATTGTATATAATACTTTTGATATCTCCGGCTTCCGTGTAGGAATAGGCGGTATTATAACCTCTCTGTCTTTCTTTTCTGTCACTCTTCCTAAAAAGGTTATATGAAAGTACGAAAATATTATTAAACCCCACATCAATTCCAATATTCTTAAATGCTCTACTTCACCTTCATATTTGATGTCCAAAAATACAGTGGTTTTTCCATTCTTATCTATTATGATATATACCCTTTTATTACTATGTAATGAGTATATGTTACTTCTATACCATCCTTTTTCACTAATATAATATGAGTAGATTCCCCAACTTTCTTTATCTGAGTAATCTTGTTCATCACTTGTATTTTTAAATAACTCATAACGTATCTGTACGCCAGATCATCTACTGTATCATATCTAACATGCTGTATTCCACTATACCCAAACTTACATAATGTACTGTCTTTTAACAAAGGCATCTTTTCAATAGGTTCGTCACTTAGCACCTCAAAAGAAATTATATAATGTGAGTTTTTAAATATTCATATTCAAACTCCATATTTTCTTTCATATTCCCAATATTTGGTGCAACGTAGTAATGTGTATTTCTATTACAACCGCATTAACACCTCTTTCATATGAATACATTTTATCTACAATACCCTATAGATTTTATTACTGACATTTCTTTCAAATCTTTTTAAATCAACTGTCCGTTTTAAGCGCTTTATCATCGGCATAATAATTGATAGACATATAATAGCAGACATACCTGTAGAAAAATAAAAAGGACATTGTCAACCTGATTTTCTTTGTATATTCTCTTTCTTTCAATTTTTGTCTTCTAACCACACAAATACATGCCACTATTATCAATGCAATAACTACAACAATATCACAAAAAAATTTGTATTTAATATACTATTTCTCTATTAAAAATTTATATCTTCTTTCATTATAAAACACCCTACAAAAATATTATAGCCTTACTTAATATACCTGTGTACAATAAGAATTACTTTTTGCGGAACATCTCCTGTATCATGGAAATAACTACCATGAATCCAATCTTGAGTATCTGACACATGATAAGTTTTGCTATATCCCAAACTCATCTGAAACTTTGAAATAGCTAGCTTCGAAACAGATGTAACCTTTTCTCCGGTTCTTGCACTAACTCGGTTGCTGTAATTTTTCCACCCTTTAATATATTATATGTATATAGTGCATCGAATTTCCTTCAAAAATCTACAGGTTTATAAATATTATGTACAACCCTAAGTGATATAGTAGTATCAACTACCGAATCCCATAGCTAATATTAACTGCCAATTCCCCATAATCATAAATACAATACTTATCTTTATCAAACAATACTGTTTTTCCTTTCACATTACCCGCACCAGCTGCTTTATAAATACTGGCAGATAACGAGGCGGAAACATCTGCATACATTTCTCTTTTATCCAAAGGCTTATAATCACCTGTTACTTCCTGATACCAATGTACCATATTAGCATTGGCTCCATCTATTACTATATTTTTATATGAATTATCAATATTCGCATTTGACGGATTAGCCAATGTAACTCTAGGCTTCTTTCCATCATAATCCACCAATCCAAACGGATTCCCAAAACAATACCCATACTGATTCAAACTAAATGGCTGCTCTATACTTCCCTTTATCCAATCTTCTCCTGCAAACCTGCCAACTCCCCGGCACATACTCTCTTGCCTGTGCAAAGTATGTATCAGCTACATTATCATATCTGTAGCCTGTATAGCCGAATGGCTGCAAATGTCCCTGTGTGTTATAAGTATCTTCTCCGAATTCGTCATATCCGTATATAGTTTGACTTTCTTCTCCCTGCTCAAGAAGGCGAATTGTACTTCCCAGCTCATCCTTGTAGATAGGTAAACTCTTTTTCCCCTTCTTCCATATATGCAACATTAAAGTCCCATATATAGCTTTGTATTGCCTGACTGCCTCTTTTTGTGGTTTTATTTTGCAAAAGGTTATGATATGCCCTTGTTCTGTCAAGTATATAGCTTTCTTCATATGACGGTGTCATTTCCGACAAGTTTTCTTCCATGATGGTCTTAAGCCCGTCTTCTCCATAGCCTATCTTTCTTTCATATTCTTTAAAACCTATCCTGTTTCCTAAACTGTCATAGCTGTAGCTTCTTGCTTTTCCTGATTTCGAGTAACTTTAAACCAAACCTACCTGTGATGTCGTATTCGTAGGCTCTTACTCTCTTCCCTCTATTGATTATACCGATAAGATTTCCTCTTTTATCGTATTCGTATGTCTTATTTCCAAAAGACGATACACATACTCCTCAAGCTTTACACCTTCCTTTAAATGGCAAAGTGCGCTTAATAACCCTCTTTTGTTTTTCCATATCAGTTTTATCTATTCCACAACAGGCACCATAAAGTAGTATATATTCTAAAAAAGGCACTATTGCTGTAATACAGAAATTCGACATAAAATCCTCCTCACTCTAACTTTTTCAATCTACTCCAATATCTTTAGCTCAATGGGAGGGCCTGCTCTTCTGTAATCCTTTACTCCTCCAAAGTTTGCTGTAGCTCTTATCGTTAAGTATTTCTTTTCATTTGCCTGAAGTATTATTTCCTTTTCGCCTATAAACCTACCATCTGTTTCTGCAACATTTGATAAATCTTCCGGACTCCATTCATATATACCTGATAATCTAAAGTCTGAATTTATAAAATTATATTGTTTATATTCATTTGAGTCTAAAAATAAATGTAACCCTGTGCATCTTGCTGTCATTATTAATTATAATTACATATATCCTAGCTTCAACATCTTTTGATGTACCGTCATAATATATATGTCCAATCGATGATTCTATTTTTATTAGGCAATTTATTATTATCTTCTATAAATTCTACTTTAGGACGAGATATTGAACTTATTATACAAAAATATAAGTGTTACAGTTAACATTACAATTGTACTTAAAAAGTTTAATCTTTTACTTTCATTTTTTTCGCCCTCAATCTATTGTATTGCAATAATACATAGGATATGATGAATAAATTTGGTTTCTTATGTATTCCATCTGGCTCCAATAGCCGCTTGCTCATTTTCTGAATCTATGTATTTTTCTAGGATATTTCCTGGTAATTTACTATCCCAGTCTTTATTCCAATTTCTTAGCCATCCTGAATTTTTCTGCCAAAACATCTCACCTTCTCTTTCTCTAATTATCGTAGTATCATACCAAGTTAAATGTATCTCATAATCTTTAGGTGTAAAAACCATTTTCTTTTCGCAGCATTCGATTTTTCAATATCTGTAGAATACATAAAATTTGGATCTATAATATCATTCCATGCATATGTCATCATATATGTTATATCACCTTTCTTACTTTTTGCTAATATTACCTGATATTTTGAAGCCACCTACTTTTTCATTGGTTCCATGTAAAAACTGATAACCCACTGCATTTTCACCATTTTCAATCACCATATGCGGTATTTCAAGTGTTACATCTATGCTACCACCCGGCTGAATCTTTATTACCTATTGGAATAACTAAATCACCCACTTTGCCGGTCAGTATTGGATTTTTCATCATATATTGTCCCCAGGGTCCATTTTCACCTGTATACATTGTTGGAAATTCCACAATATCCTTTCCTGTTCCCACCATCCAATGTTCGCCTATCATTAAGCCAAATATATCTTTTTCTTTTCCAAAATAATCACCAACAGTACTTCTAAAATCAAACCCAGTTTTATCAACATATATCAGAGGGTTAGAAACACAATAAGTATACAAGTTAATGGACTCCGGACTTTGAAATTTTATAAACCAATCTTTGTCCTCCCCGGCAAATCTTCCAACTCCCGGTACATACTCTCTTGCCTGTGCAAAGTAGGTATCGGCTACCTTATCATATCTATAGCCTGTATAACCGAATGGCTGTATCTGTCCCTGTGTATTATAAGTATCTTCTCCAAATTCGTCATAACCGTATATAGTTTGACTTTCTCCCCCCTGCTCGAGAAGGCGAATTGTACTTCCAAGCTCATCCTGTAGATAGGTAAACTCTTTTTCCCCTTCCTCCATATATGCAACATTAAAATCCCAGACATAGCTTTGTATTGCCTGACTGCCTCTTTTTATGGTTTTATTTTGCAAAAGGTTGTGATATGCCCTTGTTCTGTCAAGTATATAGTTTTCTTCATATGACGGTGTCAGCTCCGACAAGTTTTCTTTCAAGATGGTCTTAAGCCCGTCTTCTCCATAGCCTACCTTACTTTCATACTCTTTTATTCCTATCCTGTTTCCAAGCCCGTCATAGCTATAGCTTCTTACTTTTCCTGATTTCGAGTAACTTAAACCAAGCCTACCTGTGATGTCGTATTCGTAGGCTCTTACTCTCTTTCCTCTATCGATTATACCGATAAGATTTCCTCTTTTATCATATTCGTATGTCTTATTTCCCTGTAATCCTCCCTCTTTTATAAGTCTGTCCAGTGCATCATAAGTATATCTTATCTCTAAATCATTAGACCTTTTTAGTGATTCCCTGCTTCCATAGGCATCATAGGTATACTTGCTTACAAGTCTGTCTCCTCTTTTTACTTCTAAGGGTATATATCAATACAGTCAAAAACTTTCCTTGGTTATCATAAGAAAGTACTACTTTTACTTTGTCCTTTCTTTCCATACACACAAGTCTTCATTCTTTGTTAAAAGACAGAAAAATTTCCCTATGCTTTTTTTGAGTAGTTTTCTTTCATCATGCATTTACCAAGGTATTCCTGCTTCAAAATCATATTTATTAAGAAACCCAGCTGGGTAAAGCCATCCCGGCAAAATAACTGTTTCTCGTTTTATAGGATATATGGGTACCAATCTATTAATTTATATGCTTCAAAATATTCACCGCCCTCCTCCCAGTATTTACCTCCTTCTATTTTTACAATACACAAATAAGTATTATCATATTCTGAAAGTGGCATTTCTCTTATTGGATTATCATCTTCTCAAGCCAAATATCATGTATGTTTTCTTTATCATAAAAACTATTACTATCTCCTACAATTTTCCAACTTGCACCTGTTGCATAAAATGTTCTTTTAATTAATATAGCATTTTCATACTGTAAAAAATCTGCTTCCATTTTTGCATATTTAACAGGTATCCAAACAGGAACAAGATAAATTATTATAATTACAATTACTAATAAAAATAGTAAAATAAAACTTCTAAGCACTCTTATTAATCCTTTTTAATAAATTTCCTTCCATTGATATAATATTCCTTTTTATTTATTCGGAACAATTTGTCATAAATAAAACCCTCTCAGCACTATCACTTCCTCTGGAAATTTGGTATTCCCTCAAAAAAATATCTACACCTAATCCTCGTGATATAGTAAACTATTATCCGATACATTTTCGGTATAAAAGTTTTACCATTAAAAAGCATAAGTTAATCCACCTACTCTGTTAACCCAAATTTGAGCAAAACTATCTTTTCCTGCTGTTCGGTGTTACAAGAATAAAAATTAGTTTTAGGTATATTAAAAAGCTCCGCTATTAATGCCAGCTATATCATTTATTGTTAAATTTAGTGATTTGTTGTAATTTTTCATCCTCATAATTATACCCTAAAGATACGATTCCTCCGTCTCTTACAAATCCATGAGAAAAATACACTAACTTCAGTAATCAAATCTTCATTTCTTGTATATTTTTGTGTCATTAGCTCTTATAGCATTGCTTGGATCAGCAATTCTCGGCAGTTCTTTTGGGGTAGTCTTATTATTAAGATAATTTATTAAATCCGATTTGTTGTTAATAAAATATAAATTTACATTTTCTGAGCTTGCTACTCTTTTGAATTGCATTTATATCCCCATTTGTCCAACCGGCATTTGATACAAGCCATGTTATATCATTCGCACCTTCCTTTTTCCATTCATTTATCTGAGCGATTGCAGGATCAATAAATTCATAGTAATATTTACCCTTTTTGTTTCTCGACACTATATACTCCGCCTGATACCAAAAGCCTTTCTTTTCCATCCAAATCAATATATATATCAAAGAATTATTTTCCACAATAGTTGTATGAATTCAAGCTAAACGGCTGCTCTATATTTCCTTTTTATCCAGTCCTCTCCTGCAAACCTGCTGACTCCTGCCACATACTCTCTTGCCTGTGCAAAGTGAGTACCTGCTACATTATCATATCTATAGCCTGTATACCCGAATGGCTGTATCTGTTCCTGTGTGCAATAGATGTCTTCTCCAAACTCATCATAACCGTATATAGCTTGACTTTCTCCCCCCTGCTCAAGAAGGCGAATTGTACTTCCAAGCTCATCCTGTAGATATGTAAACTCTTTTTCTCCTTCTTCCATATATGCAACATTAAAGTCCCAAACATAGCTTTGTATTGCCTGACTACCTCTTTTTATGGTTTTATTTTTGCAAAGGTTATGATATGCCCTTGTTCTGTCAAGGATATAGTTCTCTTCATATGACGGTGTCAATTCTGACAAGTTTGCTCCCAAGATAGTCTTAAGACCATCTTCTCCATATCCTATCTGTTTTTCATACTCTTTTATTCCTATCCTGTTTCCAAGCCCGTCATAGCTATAGCTTCTTGCTTTCCCAAATTTGAGTAACTTAAATTTTTATTTTTAACAAAGATATTAATCAAATTTACCAACTACATGCTCTTACAGACATTTTATTTACTATATCAAAAGTTTTCATTTACCATCCCTCTACCAATCAAGTTCTATAAAAATCTCTATACTTTAACAAATCATAAGTTTTTGGATTTTTCAAAATCGCTTTTTTTAATATTCTTATCCTCAATAAGTATAGCTATTCCAGATATCCACATTTCATCATCATCTTCATATGCTCTCCACAGTAGTCTTTCTATATAGGGCAACAAATCATTTTTATTGTAAGACACCAATAATGAAACAGTATACTCAAATGTAGGCCAATTTGCATCTTGTAATAGTTCTATTAAAAATGGTATATACTCTAATTTTCTAGTGTAACTCATCCTTTCTATAATATATAGAATATTGAACCATGAAAACTTACTTTTGTATCTCAAAGGATTAAAAATAAGTTTCTGTATTATTTTCTTCTTTTCTAATAATAATGCTAATTTGTCTAGTTTTTTTCCCCAGATATATTCTCGTTAATGTAAATATTATATTCATATTTTTTTAATTAAGTTATCAATCAACTTTTGACATTACATGGTCCTCCATTATCTCTTATAGATATTGATGCTAATATTTTTGTTAAGTAATATGGATTCTCTTTTGCTGTTGGCCTGCTATTAATCCATTCCATCATCTCCAAAGGATTTACAGGTCTTACAGAAACATGATTTGGTTTATCTATAACTGCCGTTAATACTCCTGTTGCATTTATTGCCTCCATAGTTGTAATAGTATACTCCGTTGCTGCCGGAACTTTCAACTCATAAGACAATCCTGTATGTAAATCTATGGGTCTAGGAGTTAAATTAGTTGCATTTCATTTCCAAGTCTATATATAACTGTTTCATTAGGTCTTTTTGTTGTTACTTGTTCTAATGCAATTACCCTAGCCTTTCTTTCTCCTTTGCCGTACTATTTATATATGTACCAACTGCTACTCCTCCAGATACAACTAATGTTATACCTAGTATATCGAATAATTATTAACTGTTACAAACCCTCGTTGGTTTTTAATTCCTGCTTCAATCGCTTCGGTAACGCTAATTTCACCCATTTTTGTATGACCAATGATAAACAACCGCTCTCGATTGACCTCATCGAAGTAAAGGTAGATACGACGCTCCAACTCTTCCTTTGATTCTACTCTGATACCTTTGAGCATCTGTTTCGTCATCTTGCTAAAGAAGCTTTCTATCATGTTAAGCCAAGACCCATGCTTAGGTGTAAACACAAATACAAATCTTCCTTCGGGGCGAGTAGCAAGGTAGTTCCTTGTCTCCTTTGATTTATGTGCTGAATGATTGTCACATACTATGCGAATGATATCTCTTTCAGGATAACGATCATCAAGCTTTTTAAGTAGTTCTATAAAATCAGAACTTTTATGTGTTGTACTAACATAAGGGATTGCTTCACCTGTTAGCAGATCTATTCCGGCAAGGAGTGATAAGGTTCCGAGACGCTTATATTCAGCATCTCGCATCACATAGCCGTTTCCTACCGTAGGGCGAAGATCCTCTCCTGTAGTGGTAATAGCCTGGATTCCCGGCTTTTCGTCACAAGATACTGTATGTACCATCGGTTCATCTGCCGGGATAATAAGCTGACCGTTTTCATCGAATTGCATACTCACCTGTTTATACACCAACAGTACATCATGCATCTTGGACTCAAACTCAGGATCACGTTTTCCGCAGTAATACTTTATTTTGTGCGGCTTTATATCAGAGTTTTTTAGTATTTTTTGAACCATAGGCTTTGTTATTGTTTCCAAACGTGGGTAATCTGCCTCGACTGCATGAGTCTGAATATGCTGATGTAGATTCTTAAGTGTCCATAGCTCCTGTGCATAGCCAAGATCAGCGGGACGCTGACAAGCAATATCTATAATCCAAGCAACAGCGTCATCTCGTGATCTCAGCAGGGACGACCTTGACGCTGAGCATCAAATAATGCGCTTTTTGGTTCCGCTATCCATATATTTTTGATGCATAGTTGCACGGTAGAAGGACTTATATCGTATATTTTTGCAATAGTACGAATTGGAGTTCCCTTACATCTGTCCAACAGTATATGGGCTCTTATAACTACTTGAGCCTGTATAGTTCTCTGCTTGATCAATGATCGTAGGTATTCATAATCGCCTTCATTAAGGGTTAAGGAAGTTGACTTTCTCGGCATAATAAGCACCTCTCATTTTAGAATAATCCTATTATACCATAGAATAATTATTTGTGTCGGTTATTTAATTAATGATACTAGTATCTCATCTGCACAAAAAGCTCCTTGAGCGTGATATAGTGCATTGCGATGAGACAGTTGTTCAGGTGCTTAAAGAAAAAGACAAGGCACCACAGACAAAGTCTTATATGTGGCTATATAGAACCGGAAATGACGACAAGCCATCCATAATTCTTTATGATTATCAGCCTTCAAGAAATGGTGATCATGCAGTGGAATTCCTGAAAGGTTTCAAAGGATACTTTCACTCTGATGGATACTCCGGTTATAATAAACTTTCTGATATGATCAGATGTGGGTGCTGGGCCCACCTTAGGAGAAAGTTTATAGAAGCGATTCCATCTAAGAGTTCACAGGATGCATCACTCACCCTTGCTGAAATCGGAAGGAATTATACTGTGATCAGCTGTTTCACATTGAAGACAGCCTTAACTGAAGAACGATATAGTAAGCGCCTGGAGTTGGAAAAACCTGTTCTTGAGGCTTTTTGGTGTTGGATTGATTCCATAACGGCATTAAAAGGCTCTGCACTTGGAAAAGCTCTTGTTTATGCTAATAACCAGCGTCCATATATGGAGAATTATCTGCTTGATGGAAGATGTTCTATTTCTAATAATGCTGCCGAGAATGCAATACGTCCGTTTACAGTAGGTCGCAAGAATTGGCTTTTTGCAGACACTCCCAAAGGAGCATCTGCAAGTGCAGCTGTCTATAGTATTGTAGAGACAGCAAAGGGAAACGGCTTGAATGTCTATACCTACTTACAATATCTTCTCATGTATATGCCGGATACACAGTGGCAGTCCGAACCTGAACTTTTAGAAGATTTAATGCCCTGGTCACCGGATGTAAAGGAAGAATGTAAGCAATAAACAAATAAACTATGGTGCTCTTTATTGGAGCACTTTTTATTTGATTTATTATCTCATTTGATTTATTATATCATTTAGTTTAATGAAATATAAGGCATCATGTTATTGAGCGCTACCCTCTTTTATCGTAACTATATTTTCTATTAGGATATACTCCTTTTTGTTCTTCAAATTAATCCTATGTATTATTTTATAATACTAAGAACTCTAAAAATCTCTATACTTTAATAAATCATAAGTTTCTGGATTTTTAAAAATCCTGTTGTTTTATATTATCTTTTTCCATAAGTCTAGCTATTCCTGCTATCCACATTTCATCATCATCTCTATATGCAGTCCATAGTGCTTGCTCTACAAAATGGTACTAAATCAGTTTTCTTATAGGACATAAGTGATGAAATAGTATATCTAAATACTGGCCAGTTTACATCTTTGCAAAAACTCTATTAAAAAAATGGTATGTATTCTATTCTTTTAACATAGCTCATTCTTTCTATAATATATAAAAATATTAACCCATAAAAATTTAGATTTATATCTCCTTGTGTTAAAATAAGTTTCTAAATTATCATCCTCCTTTTCTAATAAAGAGGCTAATTCACATAATTTCTCATCTCTTATATACTCATTTACATAAATATTATACTCTTCTTTACTAATTAAATTATCAATCACTGCTGACATTACATGATCCTCCATTATCTCTTATAGATATTGATGCTAATATTTTTTTGTTAAGTAGTATGGATTCTCTTTTGCTGTTGGCCTGCTATTAATCCATTCCATCATCTCCAAAGGATTTACAGGTCTTACAGAAACATGATTTGGTCTATCTATAACTGCCTCTAGTACCCCTGTTGCGTTGACTGCTTCCATAGTTGTCATAGTGTACTTATCTGCAATATCAGGTGTAACTGATAACTCATAAGATAATCCATCATCTATATCTCTAGGTCTAGGTGTTAGATTAGTAGCATTTCCACTTCCACCTCTGTATATAACTGTCTGCTTAGGTCTTTTTGTTGTTACTTGTTCTAATGCAATTATCCTAGCCTTTTCTTTCTCCTTTGCCTTACTATTTATATATGTACCAACAGCTACTCCTCCAGCTACAACTAATGTTATACCTATTATACCTAATGCAACTAAATCCATTGGTCCAGGTGCAGGACTATCAGCTAAGGCAGCTACTCCTGCCATTTCAGTTCCTGTTTTCAGTATATCAAATACTTGTGAATAGTTACTAGCCATTTCCGGTGTTTTTCCGTCCCTATCAACTAATCCAATAGGATTTCCCCAACAATACCCATACTGATTCAAGCTAAATGGCTGCTCTATACTTCCCTTTATCCAATCTTCTCCTGCAAACCTACCTACCCCCGGTATATACTCTCTTGCCTGTGCAAAGTAGGTATCAGCTACCTTATCATATCTGTAACCGGTATATCCGAATGGCTGCAAATGTCCCTGTGTGCAATAGGTGTCTTCTCCGAATTCGTCATATCCGTATATAGTTTGACTTTCTTCTCCCTGCTCAAGAAGGCGAACTGTACTTACAAGCTCATCCTGTAGATATGTAAACTCTTTTTCTCCTTCTCCCATATATGCAACATTAAAGTCCCATACATAGCTTTGTATTGCCTGACTGCCTCTTTTTCCGGTTCTTCTTTGTAATAGGTTGTGATATGCCCTTGTTCTGTCCAGTATATAGCTTTCTTCATATGACGGTGTCAGTTCCGACAAGTTTTCTTCCATGATGGTCTTAAGCCCGTCTTCTCCATAGCCCATATTTCTTTCATACTCTTTTATTCCCATCCTGTTTCCAAGCCCGTCATAGCTGTAGCTTCTTGCTTTTCCTGATTTTGAGTAACTTAAGCCAAGCCTACCCTATGATGTCATATTCGTAGGCTCTTACTTCTCTATCTTACACAAACTACCAATCAATCCCATAAAATATATCTTCTTCCTTCCATTTAATCAGCTTTGTTTTGTTTCCTGATTCTATATCAACAAGATAGAAAGTTCTTCTATAAAAACTACCACCAAAGAATGGATTGTCACCTACTGTATAAAGCATATATTTCTCATCAGGTGAAAAACTTCAATTCCATAATGTTCTGATTAAATAAATATTGATTTGTCACATGTTTCTTTTTCCGTATTCAAATCGTAAATATATATTTCAGGTTCCTCATAATATGCAATCTTGCTCATATCAACCGGCATATCCATAATTCCGTCTGAATCAATAGCGTCTGTTAAATCTATGTCTAATATTCCCTTTTCTTCACTACTACCAATTATTTTTCGATAATAGTTCCTCTACCGTTTTTCTGATGGAATAACTTTTTACTTGTTTCTAAAAACAGTGTGTCTGATTCTTCATTTATAAAATATGCATAGCATCTGAAAATCACTTTTTGTTAACTATTTTCATATTCCAAATGTTATTTTCTTTCTCTATATAGCAAATATCTCTTTCTATATCATTCCAAAAATGTAGCCTCCTTTATAATACCTGGTATATGAATATATGTAACACCTGGCAGACTATAATTTATTTCATCCAATCCCAACTCATTGGCACATCTATTTAAATTTTCCAAATCTATAATAGGCTTAAATGTATTATTCCTCATATCAAGTTCTGCATATACCTGAAATCTGTCCTCCCATATCACACCAATAATCTTTTTCATAATCATCACTATAGGATAATTCCTGAAATATGTAGTCTGAAATTTTTCATATTCTTCGGTTTTTTTATATTATACTTAAAAGTTCCTTTATTCCCTGTCTTCAAATTCTGCTATGAATACTATAGGTATACTATCATCCATTTCTTTCAGCATCTGATACTTGTTATATTTCGTATAAAAGGCAATATATACTCCCGATTATTATCAAAAAAATATAAATACTTTTATTATATTTTTCTTCATAACAATCCCCTTAATCTACCGTAGTACAATCCTTGCTCTTATGGATTTCATCCCAAACTTCTTTTGAAATCATCATATTTTTGAATTTGAATATATTCCAAAAATACCATAGACATTATATACCTCACAGAAATATAGTATTTTACTGAATTCTAATTGGTTTTATCTGCTCTTACCGCTTATAAAATCTTTTATTCTCTTTTTAAAATTATTATACCAAGAATAACCATTCCGGATAAATATATTCGTATGTATAAACTAATTAATATTTTATATAAAAACACTATATTTAATAGGTATGCTATCCACACTAATATAAATGCGACACTTTCAGTAATTAATATTATATATATTAGCCAATATGCTTTTTCATTACTTGCTACAAAAATAATATGCTTTGTATACTTATTAAGCTTTATTTTTCTTATATTTTTCTATATCAGTTTTATCTGTTCCCCAACAGAAACCATAAAGGGTATATATCCTAAAAAGTCAATATTGCTGTATTACTGAAATTTGACACAAAATCCTCCCTATTCTGTAAAGCATTTTGCCAACTTTGGTCGATTTATTTTTCTTTTAAATTTCTTACTGTTCTTTTACCTCTTATTACGTTGTTCCATCGCAAACCCAAACACTGCTCCTATCATTTCCGCATACTCTCTCCATAGCTGAACCACTATACTAAAATATATTTATCTGTTTTTACTCGTAATATAATCTTTTACTCTTTTTATCAAAATCTTTATTACAAGTATCGTATCAAATATTGAACATATTCCTACATATATATTCAAAATTTTCTAAAAATATTTATATCACCTAGGAAATAAAGAACCCAGATCACAATAAAAAGTATACTTTCACTTATAATTATAATATATACCAACCAATATAATTTTTTTCATTCCTATTCCATAGAAAAAACAATTTTTCAGTATACTTATTAAGTTTTATCTTTTTTTCATGTTTTTCTATTTCTCTCTTATCTACTACAAAGCAAAAAAATATACTGCATTATATAACATAAAAATGTAGTCAAAATTACACTAGTTAAACTTGGCATTCTTGTCTCCTCCCAAGATAGTCTTAAGCCCATCTTCTCCATAGCCTATCTATTTTTCATATTCTTTAAAACCTATCCTGTTTCCCAGCCCGCCATAGCTGTAGCTTCTTGCTTTTTCCTGATTTTGAGTAACTTAAGCTTCCTCTCTACCAATCAATTCCATAAAACCTATCTCCTTTTCTCCCACCTATTTAAATTCACTTTGTTCCCGGTTTTAGTATCCACTATAAAGAAATTCATCCTATAGTAATCACTCCAGAAAAATGGAATATCCCCAACTGTGTAAAATAGATATCTTCCATCCGATGACAGCTTAAGGTATAACATATGTTGCCAAATCAAATATTGACTACTAATATAATTATTTTTATCTGTTTCTAGGTTATACATATAGATTTTAGGTTCACTATATTACACAATCTTAGTCATATCATCCGACATATCAATAAAAAGCATTTTCATCAGTACCATCAACTAACACAATCTCATCATCTTTATCAATTGTCTTTTATAATAATTCCTGTTTCAGTTTTATTTTCTACAAATGGCTTCTCTGTTTCCAAAAATAAAGTTTCCGTTCTTTTTAGAAAGTAGTTATGTCCTGTAGAATCTGTATTATTTAATATTCGTATATTCCACTTTCCTTCTTCTTCTCTTATATAGCAAATGACTGTTGAATAGTAACCCCAAAAATGTATATCCATCTTTATAGTATTTTGGCATACGAAGTTGCGTAACTCCGGGACCATCATATTCAATTTCCTTCAGGTTAACCTCTTTTACACATTTATTTAAATCTTTAAGGGATATAATTGGCCTCAATGTATAATCTTCCATATCAAGTTCTGCCAACCCCTGAAATCTGTCTTCCCATATCACACCTATAATCTTTTTCATAATCATCACTATAAGACAATTCCTGAAATATATAGTCTGAAATTCGTTCATATTTTTCTATTCTTGATATTATATTTAAAGGTTCCTCTGTCTCCATTTTTTTAAACCGCACTGAAAATACTATTGGTGGCTGATCTACTATTCCTTTTACCATCTGATAGCCGACATATCCCTTATACATATAAAACATACACAAAAATGCCTATTAAAAATAGCACATGCTTTTATTATCGTCCTTCTCATAACATTTTCTCCTAATCAGATGTAATGCATCCCTATTAGCTGAGACAAAAATAAAGTTGAGGATGTAATCTATTCCAAATATCATATAAATCACCATATTGTGCATTTACATACTTAACTTTTCTTCCTATGTTCATCTGCCTAACATTATAGTCATATATCCAATTCGGTGCTACACGCTCTCCCGTTTCCAAGATTATTCCTCCTGCCTGAATCCACCTTCTTGCATTTTTGATCACAATTATTTGTTAATAATTTATAATCATTTTCATCAATCCCTATTCCATTGGTTTTTAAGATAGTATCCCTTGCTGCATCTGCCATTGCTTTTTCCCGGATTCATCTGTTATTGGAAAATATATTGCTCTATTGTACTTGTCGCCTTCTTTACCTTCTCTGGTTTTAACATTAAATTCATAATTTTCTTTTTTCTTGTTTAATATTTCTTTTAAATCTATACCATACGCATAATTTACATTAGCATCATTATATCCCCTAAAAATAGTTAAAGGACTATGAATATCACCCACAAAACTATATAAATCTCCTGTATCGTCACTTCTAAGCAGCATCATTGCAGCATGTCCAAAGCCATTAGCACCTGATTCGATATTTAAATAAAATACTCCCACATAAGGTGAACCATTTTCTTTTTGTAAAATGTCATCCTCAGCATGTTCCCTTGCAGTTTTTCCGTTATAATCAATTAATGCCAATGGGTTACCCAAACAATACCCATACTGATTCAATGAAGTGGGGTAATAAATCTCTCCCTTTATCCAATCTTCTCCTGCAAACCTGCCGACTCCCGGCACATACTCCCTTGCCTGTGCAAAGTAGGTATCAGCTACATTATCATATCTATAGCCCGTATAACCGAATGGCTGCATTTTCCCTTGTGTATTATAGGTATCTTCTCCAAACTCATCATAACCATATATAACTTGGCTTTCTTCTCCCTGCTCAAGAAGTCGAACTGTACTTCCCAGCTCATCCTGTAGATAGGTAAACTCTTTTTCCCCTTCTTCCATATATGCAACATTAAAGTCCCATACATAGCTTTGTATTGCCTGACTGCCTCTTTTTGTTGTTTTATTTTGCAAAAGGTTGTGATATACCCTTGTTCTGTCAAGGATATAGTTCTCTTCATATGACGGTGTCAGCTCTGACAAGTTTGCTCCCAAGATAGTCTTAAGCCCGTCTTCTCCATAGCCTATCTGTTTTTCATATTCTTTAAAACCTATCCTGTTTCCAAGCCCGTCATAACTGTAGCTTCTTGCTTTTCCTGATTTCGAGTAACTTAAGCCAAGCCTACCTGTAATATCATATTCATAGGCTCTTACTCTCTTCCCTCTATCGATTATACCGATAAGATTTCCTCTTTTATCGTATTCGTATGTCTTATTTCCCTGTAATCCTCCCTCTTTTATAAGTCTGTCCAAAGCATCATAAGTATATCTTATCTCTAAATCATTAGACCTTTTTAGTGATTCCCTGTTTCCATAGGCATCATAGGTATACTTACTTACAAGTCTGTCTCCTCTTTTTACTTCTATAAGCCTGTTTAGGGCATCATAACTATAATAAAAGGTAGCTGAATCATTCCATAGTTTATGTATGATCTTTTCTTTATTATCATTTTGCTTTATTCCATTCGGATTTACATCCCTATGTCTTACAATCTTTGTTTTATTCCCTAATAGGTCATAATCATAGGCATACTCTTCAAGCTTTACATTATTCTTTAAATGAGAAAGTTTGCTTAAAAGTCCTCTTTCATTATATTCATAGATACTGCTTACATCCTCAGACATATCTTCTCTGATAAGTCTTCCCTCTTTATCATAAGTATAATCCACCCTTTTATTTCCTGATGTAAGGCTTGTCAGCCTTAAATATTTATCGTATTCATATGACACACTACTTCCGTCAGGATATTCTGTCTTTAATCGCTCCCCCTTCTTTCCGTATCTATAACTTACTTCATCTCCGCCATAATCCACTATCTTTGTGGCTCTGCCAAACTTATCACTATCTATATTTATAGTACCAAGTGCATCCTTTACCTGACTCAACTGTCTTAAGCTGTTGTAGGTGTACTCCACACTTTTCCCGTCATTATATATAATGCTTTTGATATCTCCGGCTTCTGTGTAGGAATAGGCGGTATTATAACCTTCTCTGTCTTTCTTTTCTGTCACTCTTCCTAAAAGATCATATGAAAATGTTTCTTCATATCCAAGCGCATTTGTAACAGACACTATATTTCCCATAAGATCTCTTTTATATCTTGTAACCCTTGGAACGTTTTCTGCATCTATATGCTCTTTCAGAGAAGTGTTTGCCGATTCAACACCTGATATAAGTTCTTTATCACCTTCATGTCTATATACGGTAATAAGTCTTCCTACCTTATCATAACCGTATTCCGTTCTGTTTCCCAAGGCGTCTATTACTGACGTAAGTTTTCCTCCAAGAGAATAACTGTATTCTGTCACATGCCCCATGGCATCCGTTTCTTTTATTACATTTCCCATGGCATCATATTCAAAACTTTTGTTTTTTTGTGAAAAGTTATTCTTTACCTCTATAAGTCTGTTCAACTTATCATAGGTAAATAAAACATAATCTCCTTTTCATTCTCCCTTCTTACTACATTCAAATTTTTTTATCATATGTGAATATTTCATATCTTTTTATCAGGGTATGTTTTTCTTTTGTAAAAGACCACCTTTATAATAATCATAAATAGTTTCAAATTCCCCTGACTTTATCTTTTTATTTTTCCAAGTTCATTGTATTCATATTCTCTTGTAAAACCGTACACATCTGTTTCAAGTATTATCCTTCCCAAAAATATCATACTTTATTTTATGTGTTCCAAGATTATTTGTTATATTCAGGCTATGTTTTTCCATACTCATACTCTGTTTCCTCTCCGGATTTGTCTCTGTAGGATATAAGTCTGTTTCTTTCATCATATAGAGACATATCTTCATTCCCACAGTGTTCTAATTTAAGTGGAATAATCTTTTTCGTCGATATAGTTGCTCATAGTAGCCCTCTCAATAAATTCAACTTAATAATACTCTATAATAACCCCGGACTCATATTTAATATCCAAATGGAAGCTTTCAGGTAACTTGATTTTTATTTAATTTTATACATTCATCAAAAAGATAACCTTCTGCATCTATATACTGTAGCGATTTTGGGAATTTTACTTCTTCTAAATCCATCGCTCCCATAAAAGCTTCACCACCTAAGTATATTAAACCCTCCGGTAATTCTACATTTTTTTAGACCTGTATAGCAAAATGCCATTTCTCCTATTTTTATGCTTTCAGGAAATTCTATGTACTGCAAATTACTGCATCCTGCAAAAAGCAGCTATTCCAATATTTTCCAGTTTTTATTTAAATGTACTGTTTTTAAGTTTTCACAACTTTCAAAAACAAAAATAGTGGGATTTCTACTAAATTTTCCGACAACTCTACTTCTGTTAAATTTTTTACATCCCGAAAAATGCAGCTGAATTAATTTTAACTACACTGTTAGATATAATAATTTTTGAGGTTCAGAACAATTTTTAAAAAGCATTCTCTCCAATTTCCATTACCCCATCAGGAATTTTTAATTTCCTTCTTTGGCATTATATATGCTGAAAATACCCATTTTGTATTTAACTAAAACATTATTTTCAATTAAAAAATTTAGATTGAAAATTTAAAATTATATAACATAAGATACCACATATAAACAAAGTAATTAAAAACATTATTATACTTTTTACTATTATATACCATTGCAAAGCTCCCTATTCATTTGTCTGCTTTCTTACGGTGTTATATTTTTGAGTATGTCATTCACAGCTTTTTTTCCATGTCCATGCCAATGGCTCCCTACAATTAAACATAACCTGTACTGTTTCTCTGCCTATTTTTCCCCCAAACCCGTTTTATGATATATTCTTTCATCTATTCGGGTATAATAAAAATCAAAAGCAATACATTTTTACACAGCCGTCATTATCAAATTCATCGTATTCCAAAAACTTTATCCCGTTATGTGCTTTTGCAAGAAGATTTCTAAAAATCCGTTACCAAAAGTTTTTATTTCCATATCTTCACCGACTTTAAGAAGGCTAATGCTTAGATTTACATCTCCGGCAAGGTTTGTTTTTATTACCTCGGGTCTAAAATTGGTAGGATATTTTTATTTCTCTTATCTCTTTTGGCATATCTATAAAAGATTCAGGAATATATATACTTAACAAGTCATCAAAGTACTGTTCTTTGCTAAAAGTTTCAAGTCTACCTTCTATATAGTATCCCGTATCCAAAGACATAGCTTCAGCTTCAGAGTTTCTTACTTTTTAGAGGGATGATTTGCTTATCATAATAATTTTTTTCATAGTATAACCTTTATTATAATTCTAGTAGTATTTTATCCTTGCTTTTCCGTTATAAATAAACATTCCACTCAAATGATTTGGTACAGCTATATTTTTTTATAATTATCAAATATGCCGTTACCAAATACCTCCGTGAAACTCGTTCTATACTTTCAGGAACATAAATTTCTCTTAAATTTTTACAAGAAGAGAACACATCATACCCCAAATATTCCACACCGTCAGGTATAACAACAAAGGATAAGTTACTACAATTTTCAAATGCCCTATCACCAATTATTTTAATTCCTTTTGCAAAAATCTAAACTGTAAATTTTTCGTACCTTCAAAAGCCAAATCTCCTATCATAGTCGTACCCTCTTTAGCTGTATATCAGTCTTTTTTTCTTATCTAAGCATTCTATAAGTACATTGCCTACATATTTACATCCGCCCACTTCTTCTTGACTGCTGTACCAAGGGGTATCATCTAATGCATTATAACCGACAACACTTACACCGGAAGAATCACCTATATCAGTCAATTTTTTACAGCCCTCAAAAGCTCCATCACCCTATATATCTTGTTTTATCATTTAAATTAATCGACTTTAAATTTTCGCATTCAGCAAATGAATTATCTAAAATATCTTTTAAGTCTGATCCCAATATCACTTCCTTTAAATTTTTACATTGATGAAAACTATACTGTGGTAATGACCTTAGCCTATCCGGTAATACTATTCTTTCAAGAGAATCACATGCTTCAAATACTTTATTTCCCATTAACTCCACATTATCCGGTATATCTATATATGACAGTTTTTGGCAACAACTGAATGCAGATCCCCCTATAACTGTTAAGCTTTCCGGAAGAACAACTTCCTCAAGTGTAGGCGAGTCAAAAAAAGCTCCTCCTGCTATACTTTTAATCCCGTTTTTAACTGTTACCTTCTTCTCATTTCCTTCATACTTCATTAAAAATATTTGAAAAATATTTATATCCGTCATCTGTCGGAAGTTTTGATAACCATAAAGTATTTATAAAAGCTCCCTGCCCCCAACAAAAATATCTTCTCTGTTTAAGACAACTTCTTTTCAAGTTTTTACAATCCATAAAAGGCTCGACTTCCTATATTTTGAGTATTAAAAGGTATATAAATCTTTTCAAGACTTGTACAATTATAAAAAGCTTCATCCTGTATTTCCTTTAAGTTTTTGGATAATTGTACCTCTTTTAGTGAAGTACAATTTTTTTAAAAAGTCATTAAACCTATATGTTTTTGATTCTGAAAAATCAACTTTTTAAGTTTACGCAACCTGCAAAACTTCCCCAAGTTAAATATTCCAAGGAATCGAAATGCTATATCTTCTAAACTCTCACATCCAAAAACGAAAAAGAGCCTATTTTCTTTAGCCCCTGTGAAATTTTAATCTTCTTCAACCCTGTACAACCTGCAAAAGCATAATCTTCTATACTAACCAGCGATTCAGGCAAAACCACCTCTTCAATATCTGTGTTATCTATAAAAGCATTTGTACCTATACTTTTAACTCCTTCAGGAATAATCAGTATTTTGGATCTCTCATCTTTATTTATAATACCTCTTTTTATTCCTCTTACAGTACTGTTATATATAACCATATGTTCAAATAACATATTTCTTACATAATATTGTAATGCGGCAGTAAAAATAATTATAAACATAAAAGGCGATAATTACCCTTTTTTTCAAATATCCTTTCCTTAATAATTTCACTGTTTCACCCTTTCTGTGCATTATTTATTCGGTAACATTGGTAAAAATACTACTCAAATTTTTTTCATAGCTACTTCCTTTTTGATAAAAGATATGTTTTTATTCGCTTTCTAATCTATATATCTCACTTTCACGTTCTCATAAAAATCAATCTTCTCAGCTATTTCTTTGCTCACAATTACTTCTTTTACATTACCTGAGCCTAAGAGTATACTTTCTCCCTACATCTTCCACAGACTTCGGTATATAGACTCTTTTTAAATTTCTGCAATCAATAAAGGCACAGCTTAGAAATATATCAGCCCGTCCGGAAACCCCACATCTTCTAATCTATAGCAATGCCCTAAAGCGGACTCTCCAATTATTTTTAGTTCTTTTGAAAAAACTATTCTTCTTATCTTGGATTTGGAAAATGCGTTATTTGCTATACTGACTGTTCCGTCTTTTTATGATAACCTTTCCTCTTTTTATCTACAAGTTCTATAAGATGATTCCCGATATATTTGCAGCTATACTTATCCTCTTTTATGCTATTATAGTACTTTTGTGTCATAAAAAGAATTTCCTATATAGAGCGGTTCCCCTCAAACTCTACATTTTCTAGGTTTATACACATACTAAATGCACCATCATCTATTTGCTTTACATTCTTTGGAATAACAGTGTTTTTATCAAGGTACAACCTTTAAATGCTTCTTTACCAATATATTCAAGTCCCTGAGGCAGTTCTATATATTGAAATTTCTCACAATTTTCAAAAGTGTTTCCATATATGAGTGATATTTTCAGGAATTGATATATTTTCCAAACTTTTACAATTGGAAAATGCTGATGAACCGATATATCTCACAGTTTCCGGTATTGATATATTATAAAGGTTACTACACCCTGAAAATGCATACCCTCCTATAGTCTTTAATCTATCTGATAAAATAACTCTTTTAATTCATCATGTCCCATAAATGCACCACCTGCAATTACAGTAATCTCGGTTGGAGACCAAAACATCTTCCATATTGTAAGTTGCTTGAAATAATATATGTTTATAATATTTTAATCCCTCTGAATCTACAGGTAGCTTTTTATACCATTCTGTACCTTCAAAAGCAATACGTTCCTACCAGGCTGATACTGTCAGGTATATTTATTTCGCTAAGTTTAATACATTCTCCAAAAGCATTATACCCAAGTCCTTCAATAGAATCACTTAAGTATATTGATGAGAGCTTGTGCATCCATTAAATGTTGCATCATCTATATACTTTAAATTATTTGGTAAATCCACTTCTCTCAAAAGCTTTACAACCGGAAAACACATAACCTTCTATATGAATTAAAGTGTACGGAAGTTTTTACTACCTCCAAATTTTTCGCATCCCATAAATGCACCCATTTCAATATCTGTAATATTTTTGTGGGAACTCTATATTATTTAAGTTTTTACATTCAGAAAATGTCATCGCTTTTTATCTTTTTAAGTGATTGTGTAATGATATTTCTTTTAAAAGCGGTACATCCGCTAAATGCTGATTCCCCGATATATTTTTACTTTTTCAGGAATTCTTATTACTTCCAAACTTGTACAACCATTAAATGCATCTCTATCTATTTGTTCCAAACTTTCCGGTAAATTTATCTCTTTTAAGTTTTTACAACCTATAAACGCTCTTCGATGTATTATTTTTACACTTTCCGAATATATGCTTTCTCTATACACTCACAGCGGAAAAAGCATCATTCATGATTTCTGTTGTACCTTCCGGTATGTATACAGTCAAATTTCTTATATTTTTATCTACTAACCCGGCTTTATATTCAATAACTTTATTATCCCTTAAAACTAAATGCCACCTAAAAATTTAAAGTTATATATGATGTAAAAACAGCTATTATCCCAACTATAATTATCCACAAAATTTTATATTTTGATTTCATATATCATCCCTCAATTCAGCTTGTAGATATAACCTTGACCCCTTATATTCTTGACTTATATATAATCTCCTTAATAAAACACAAGTTTGGAGTCTTAATCCCATCCGTCTCAATCCAGTGATATTCTCCCTTAATCTCTCAGGCAACTCTATTTCCTTTAATGAATAACATTCTCTGATAGCGTATGAATCCAGATATTCCACATTTTCCGGTATTTTTTTATTTTAGTGAAAGAACAACCCCCAAAAAGAATATGCATTTATTGCTTCTAAGCTATTAGGTAAATCAATATTTTCTATTTTTTTCACATCCGACAAATGTAAAAATAATTAATTTCTTTTAATTTTATACCTTCTTCAAAATCCACTTTTTAAATTTGAGCATAGAAAAAAATGCCTTAAAAATCGATTGTTTCTACACTTTTAGGAATATATACCTCTTCAATATCGTTTCTGTTTTTCAAAAGCTTGTGCACCAATCACTCAGGGTTCCTGCTTTAATATGGATTATTGAACTTCCGTTATTTTCAGAAGACAAAAAGTATATTATCTACATACTTACATCCATATTCATCCGGTTTTATATTGTTTAAGTACTTTGTATTTTCAAAACTGTAACCGCAATTCTTCTATTCCTGATGATAAATTAATATCTGACAAGTCCTTACAATTATTAAATGCTCCGTATCCAATTTCAGTTATACTTTCAGGTAATTTAACCTCCTCTACTCCGGACCCCGCAAATGAATTTTCTCCTATTTTTTTCAACCCTTCCTTAATATCTATCTTTTTCAATGCCTCACAATTCTCAAAGCAGTTATCTCCAATTTCAACTATTCCTTCAGGCAGTTCGATCTCTTTCAACCTATAATTGTTTATAAATGCGGCATTTGCAATTATCTTTGTTGAATCTTTAACTATGACAGCACTATTTAAACCTTTATTATATAAAAGCACTTTTTCCAAGGTATACAGATCCATATTCATCAGCCATTCCGCTTTTTTTAAGAATTCTGTTCCCCAAAATGCATTTTTCTCCTACGCTTTCAATTCCTTCTGACATTCTCACTGTAGATAAACTGCTGCAATTATAAAAAGCAGCACTCCCAATTGTCTTCACACTGTTTGGTAAATATACACTCGTAAGACTTATGCAATTGTTAAATGCTATTTCTTCTATTCCAGTTGTATTATCTGATAATTGTAAGCTCTTTAAAGAAGTACATTCTGCAAAAGTACCCTTCTCTATTGTTTTGACCCCACTCGGAAGTTTTACATCAGTTAATGATTTTGCAATTTGAAAATGCATCATTTCGTATGACTTCTAATCTTTCAGGTAATTTGATATCTTTTAAATTTTGGCAATCATAAAATGCTCCCATTCTAATCTCTTTAATGCTGTCCCGGTAATGTAACTCTCTCCAATTTCGTACAGTATGCAAAAGCAAAAATTCCAATCTCAGTTACATTATCCGGTACTTCCACCACTTTCAAATCTTTCTTTTTTTCTATAATTCCACTTTTTACACCTATAAAAACATTATTTTTAATTATTACCCTACACTTCAAATTTGATAATATAACATAAAAGTGTAAGGCAAACTAAAAGTATTATAAATATATATTTATGCTTTTTAAAAATTTTAGTCATATAATATACTCCAATAATATAAATACTTATTCAGAAATTTTCATCTATATTGTCAAAAATTTCTTCTATATTGTCCCTAATCGTTTGCATCTTTTTGAAAAGATATTCCTGAGTTTTTAAGCATATGATCAAGAACAAACTCTCTTGAAATTTCATAAAAATCTTTCATTAAGAGCATCTATATTCCTGGAATATTCTCCGATGTATATATTCTTATTCCCTCATATTTTCAGGATTTTCTATTATATAAAAAATATGGCAAATTCCTTTCATAGCTTCTCCATAATTACTCTTTTGTTTTATATTCATGTCGTCTTTAAAAACATACACAAATATTTTTACGAAAATAATACTACCCTAATTATAGCAAATTCTACACTATTTTTCATTATATTTTAATGATATATGTCATATAGATTTTCCATGAACAACTATATATTATTCGTTTTTATAGAAGAAAAGCACAATAAAAGTTTATATTTTTTATTGTGCTCTAAAAATGCCATACCTTTCCACTCCATCTGCCTTTTTCCAAGCATTTTTGCCTTTCCATTATTCAGATATTAAAGTTATTCGTATTTTCAGCTTTCACCTAATATAAATATTTCGTCCGGTGAGTACGCCATATACCCTCCTTTAAACAACTTAAACTATCAGGTTAAAAAAATTCTATATACTTATCGAATAGGGTTTTCATAACAACTTCACCGTTTTTCATCCATTACTAACACGGGGTTGCTTCCATCCTTATTAAATCTAATTATACGCAATGTAGTGCTTTCCTCTATTTTATATTGATATAAGAAAACGTAATCATCACTACAATATATTCCCCGGTGTACATGTATATTTGTTTGATTTTTCATCAGTATAAATTATATTGGTGATACCTGTATCTATATCTGTAATGAATAGCTTTGTTTTATAGCTTTCTTCCTCACTGTAAAATCCACTTGCCACACTGTATATAAATTTACCACTTACCTCATAATTTTCGACAAAATCCTCTGTTTTATTTTGAATGCCGACTATTTCATATTTAAAAGTTTCTCTACCTTTCTCCTTCTCCATATCCTCAACTTTTTGCACGTAACATAGCCTGTGGATGAAATTTGAACTCTACTTCTTTTTCTCTTCTTCACTAAATCCCTCGCTTGTTATTCTTATTTTGTCTTTATAATTTTTATCTCTATAAGTAATTTCTAATCGTTGAGTAAAATATATGTATCCATCTAACACCCTGTAATAATTTGGATTTAAATCATATAATTTTATACTAACCAGCTCATATTCTTCCACATTCCTATCATGTATCTCTTCTTTCCACCAACTTTTATCATTTCTTATTATGTAATCCATCTTCCAAGTCCATGCAGAATAAGGTTCTATATTCTCTTGCTTACTAAAAATAACAATCAAACAAATCCCATGGTGATGCTTCACTATAGTATCTAACTCTTCCCAATCTTTTTTGCTTATATTTTACCTTATTCCAATTAAATATGTAATAACATGGTACATCTATTCCCACGTCTCCATAAGGGTTTTGGTTACCATTTATACATACACTATAACCATTAAATACCGTGCTGCCAATTCCAAGAATAGGTCTGGGTTCATAAAACACTTTTGATGAGTAAACTTTTCTTCCATCCAATGTGTATTTCTCAAAGCATACCATTGCTGAAAACAATATATATACTTATCATCAGTATAAAATCTATCATCTTTTTCTCCACTGATAAACTCTATTATGTTTCCTTTACCTTCTACATAATCATTATTACTGCTCATACTAATCTCATATAATCCTAATTTATCTCTAAAAATACAAAAGATATTATTTTCAATTATCATAATTCCTTCTATTGGTTGCCAATCAGAGGCTACTTCTTTCACCTCTGTACCAACACTATTCATATCATAAGTCTGCCCCTATACAAAAATATATACCTTCTTTTGTTTGGCAAACCCTTCCTATGCTTCTTACAGTTACTTTTTCATTATCGTGAAAAGAACATCTTTCTGATAATATTCGGATACTTATCTGCAGGAATATACATAAAATCAAATAATGACAGGACAAAAATATGCTATAGCAATTATACTTATACATATAATCCATTTCTTTTTCATATTGAAAGCCTCCATTCCACCGATTCTATTGTTAATATAAATTGTGATGAAAAATATTTTTCAAAAAAATAAATAAAAAAATTTCCATATATTTATTGAATAGGTTTCATAACAACTTCACCGTTTTCATCCATTACTAATATAGGGTTGCTTCCGTCGCGATTTATCCTTGTAATACATTGTGTTTCACCATAATCACCGTATTCGTAAATAAATATGTATTTATCTGTAGCAAATATTTCAGATGAATCATTCCCAAGGAAAAACCTCTTCTTTTTATAAACTTCCTTATTCAAGCCGGTGTCAACATCTATAGAATAAATATATAGATTTCTATGCTTCTTTATCTGTATATTCATCCTCATTTATTACATATACATTGTTTTTTTGTCAACAATAAATCTGCTCCAATCTCCCGATATATCCGGACTTTCACTTACTCTCTCATAGTTTACATAAGTTTCATTAGAGCTGTTTTTTTATTTCATCTATACTGATTCTAAATACCGCTTTTTACATTAATTTGGTAGGTAAACTTCTCTCGTTATCATCACTGTATTCTTCTTCCAAAGTCATCTCTTCCGACTTTCTTTTATATTCCTTGTCAAGATAAGTGATTTTCTGATTTCCATAAAGATAAATATACCCGTCTACCTCATCCGAAAAATTCCAAACAGATAATTCTATACTCTGTAAGTCGTAATTATCCGGATCTTTCCCATCTACTTGGTCATACATTCCCTCAGTTCTTACTTCTTTATCCACTTCTTTTGCCAAATCATCATATTCTATAACATCTTCTCTATTATATGAGTCCCATTCCTCCGGTTCTAAATAGTACCTCGAAAACTTCACCTCATGTAGATGATACTTTATCTTATTTACATCAAGTCTGTAATATTGTGGAACACTAAGAGCTATACGTTCATTTTGATACCATTTATAAAAAAATGTAATCATCAAATATAGTATGACTTGTCGTAAAATCTAATGCCTCTTTATTGCTAAAAATCATCTTTCCACTAAAATCATATTTTTCTTAATCCGTGTCTCACATTTAATGTATATATATTTTCACCTTCCATATACATTTTTACCTGAATCATTGGCAAATTTTACTATTTCTCCATTTGAATTCACCTTATAAATACTCACGACATCATCACATTCACGCAAAAAAACAGTATTATCTTTTGCTAAAACACCCACAATTTCACTTGGTATTTTTGCAGATTTCATTTATATTTCCATCAGAGTTTTCCATATACATAAGTCTGCCTTTATATACAAAATATATACCGTTTTCTGCCTGCTCCACTTTACTGATTACTTTTACACGGTTTTTCCGTCCTGATTTGATTTATTTCCCCAGTTATATGTATCTGATGAGATATACATGGAGTTGATTTTTAGGGCAATGTGTAAAATATTAAAGCAAATATAGACAATACTATAGCAACCACTACTACCCATGTGAATATTATTTTTCTCATAATTCTATTTCTCCAACGCCTGCATTACTACTTCTCCGTTTTTCATCCATTACTAACACGGGTTGTTACCTTCTCTGTCAATCCTTGTAATACATTCCTTTACTCCATATTCACTACCTTCATAAATGAATATATATTTATCTGTCACAAACATTTTAACGGAATAATTTCCGATAAAAATCTTTCTTTTTCTATAAATCTCCTTATATAAACCTGTATCAACATCCATAGAATACACATATATATTTCTATCCTCTTTGCTACTGTCAAAATATTCATCTTCTTTTAATACATATGCATTCTTATTGTTAATAATAAACCCTCCCAGCATTTATTGAGATCATAACACACTAATTTATAATTAATGTAATCATCCTCAGAAGTATCCTTTATATCATCTACATTAATTCTACACAACATTCTTGCTATAGTTGTATATGTTACTTTTTTTATCTTCTCAGAATTTAACAGCCCTTCTTCCATAGTTGCCAGTTTTTTTCTTTATATTTCTTATCTCTATAAGTAACTCTCTGTTCTCCATAAAGATAAATATATCCGTCTTGTACTTCTGAAAAAAGACCAAGAAGTAGCTCTACACTTTGCAGTTCATAATCATCCAAATTTTTTTCAGCTGTATCATCAAATATTTTTCCTTCCCTTACTGTTTTATCCACTTCCTTAGCAACAGAATCATAGGGTATAACATCCTCTTTCCAATACATATTTCCGGCTTCAGGTTGCATATAATATCTTGAAAGTTTTAATTTCCTTGTCTTATAATTTATTTTGTTGGCATCAAAAAGATAATACTTAGGTATGCTGACTTCTACATCATCATCTCCATCATAGCCTCTGTAGAAGATATAGTTATCAAACACAGTATTAATTGAGGCAACATCAAATTTTACTTTTATTACTAGAAATTCTATTTCCATTAAAATCATATTTTCTTAAACCGTATTTACTGTTTAATGTATATATTTTTTTCCTTCAATACTTGATGTTCCTGAAGCATCAAAAAGTTTTACTATCTTTTTATTTGAATCCACTTTATAAAAAGCCATAATCATACTCATCCTGTTTACGCAAAAACAGTATCGTCCTTTACTAAAATACCCAAAATTCCACTTTTGCACTTTGCATATTTCTCTAACCTGCTCATCCGCTTCATCCATATACATTAGTTTGTCTTTATACACAAAGTATATGCCGTTTGTCCCCTGCTTTTACTTTTTCTATTTCCGTTCCACCTGTCTTTTCATCCCGATCCCCAATCTTTTCCTTCTGCCAATGCTTGTCTGCGGATACATACATAAAATCAAATCTAGGAAATACAAAAAAATATCAATACTGTTATAAAAAAATAATAATGAAAAAAATAAGGTTAATAATATTGACAACCTTAGCTTATTTTTCTCCCTCATTTGTATATAATCTCCTTTTTCATAGCATCATACAATTTCTTCAAACAACTGGCTAAACTACACATAAACTTTAGTCTACTCTTTATCCGGACCATAAGCTTCTCCTTATGACCAATCTTTATACTTGTCTTTAAATAAATCAAACAGACTAATTACATCAACTGATAATTCTTTATCCTCTCCATTCCCATAATCATATATAAACTTTCCGGGTCGACCTGTTCTGTCATGTCCCAACTATATCAAGTTCATTCATATATAAAATGTTTTCGTCATTTCGCTTATTCATATATTCCCACAGTTCTTCAAAACTATTTATATCTTTAAACTCTTCCAATCCCTCATTCTCAGCAATAGTCCTGTATCTGCCCTCACGATTATTCCATATCTTTAAGTGCGACATATTATCATTGAAGTTTTTGTATCAGTTCTAAAGTTTCTTCTCCTCAGTTATCCGAAAAATAGCCTAGGGAAGGTGTCTTGCCTAAAATATATGGATCTATAGCTTCATCAAATACATCTAGAAGCACCGGTTCTGTTTCTATTACTCTGATATTTCCTTTACTATCGGTATACTCCATATTTGCACCTGCATACTGCATCATTCTGTATTTCTTCCATCCATCATCCCTAAATTCTACTGCCTCTGTCCTTCTCATGTCTTCCAATTTTTTTAGCTCTTTCTTTAAGTAAATACTTTCCATATATCAATAGTACTAAGAAAAAAATATTATGATACATAAAAATCTACCTAAACTTTAATTTGTTCCCCATTACAATATCCCTCTTAAATCTATTCCTTTTTCTATTACTTCAATATAAAAAAATTAATAATCATCTATACTATAATCATTTTTTTAGTAATTGATTCAAAGTAATTGACCCATATTCTGTTATTACCTTTTCATAACCTTTCCCTGTATCATATGTAATTTTTCCTTCAAAGCTTGAACCGTCCAATCCTATAGTATCCAGTTCGTCAATATAATATACTCCATCTTTATTTATTTTCTTCATATATTCAATCAGATCATTCAAATCTTTACATTCTGTGAAACTATCCAATCTTTCACCCTCCGATATTGTTTTTAGGATATATTGTATTTCCTACTCCATCTATTCCGGAAATTCGTATGTTTCTCATATTAGCATTAAAGTTTTTAATATATCTGTTTGTATTCTTATTTTCAATAATCCTGTATCTAACCAAAGAACTAGTTTTTCCCATGTATATAATCTAATGTGTATTCATATACAATGTTCTCCATATTTCCATCTGCTTTTTATAATCCATTTATTTCCTTTCTCATCATTGCATTCAATGTCTGTCCCTAAAAATATGTGATAATTTAATTACGGAATTATTTCATAGTAATATCTCATAGCTCTTTCTTCTCTCTTTTTCAGCACTGTACTCAAAAATATAACAATATGAAAATGGCTAATATAACTAAAGAAAATAATAAAATAAATATAGTAAGTCTCCTATTTTTTTATACTCCCATCAAAAACTCCTCTTTGTTTAAAAATTTAAATCTAAGGAAGGAAATCAGGATTTGATTTTTGCCTCATATACTATATTCAAGCTATGTAGCAGTTGACTCTATAAGCAAGAGTTTTACGAAACAATTCCAAAACATCAGGAAATTATCACAGCAGTTGGAATAGCGAATGAAAGGTAACTTATGAGCCTTGAAAAATCAAATATAAAACAGTGATTTTTAGTACATAGGAGTAGTACGCCCTTTTTAGAGCAATTTCTTATTTACAAATAAGATATTTTTTTATAAACGCCTTATTTTTGCGTAGTCTCTAAAGTAAAAATCTACTGTGGTGAATAATTCAGGATAAACAGTCTGTAACGAAATATTTATACCTTTTTCTTGTTATTTACCCTGAGAATGCTCCCGGCAGAACATAATTATTCTTTTCCGCTTATATTCCCTTTCTATAAAAACAACAGTCACACATTTTATCAACTTTTCAGTAACAATCTTTACTCCCAATTCTCAAATAAATCAAACAAGCTAAGCCTTCCTGAATCTCTCAATATTTTCTCTTCTCCATTATCTGATATATATGTTATCCTACCATTAAATCCCGTCCGTCTAAGCCAACCAAAGAAAGAGCATATAAATAGTATTCACCATTTTTGTTATTTTATGCATATAAGTTAACAGTTCCTCCAAATTACTTTATATCTTTGAACTCCTCCATCCCTCTCCCTCTGCTATAGTCTTTGGTGGTATAGGAATTCGGCTCCATTCTCTCCACTTATTCTTATATGTTTCATATTGTCATTGAAAATTATCTATATATTTCTGCATGTTTTCATTTTCTATAATTTTATAACTGTGAAGACTCTTTTTCTTCCCTGATATATAATCTGCAATGTCTTGAGTAACTATATCAAGCAAGCTTTGTATTATTACCATTCATGACCCAAGTATTCCCTTTTATTATCGCTGCATTCCAAAATCCATTTCCCAGTGTATCTGCCAAAAATTACTGTGACAGATATTTCATTATAATATTTAAGCGCATTATCTCTTCTTTTTCATTCAAATATTCTGTGCTAATGCTTACTATGAACAGTAATGTTAATATTGATGTTACAGCAATAATTACTATTAACTTTTTAAAAATTTTCATTCACCTCCAACTTTTATACCTCTCTCATATTCATAAGTTCTATATGTCATAGTAAATAATTCTCTAATACCTATTGTTCCACTCTCATGTATAACATTTTCTGTTCCATCACCCATATCAAATGTTATCCTAGCATTGAGGCCTGAACTATCTAATCCTATTACTGAAAGAGCATACAGATAATATTCACCATTTTTTTGTTAATTTGTGCATGTATGCTATGAGTTCCTCCAAGTTCTTTATATCTTTGAACTCTTCCATCCCCTCTCCCTCAGATATAGTCTTGGGTGGAATAGGATTTTCAGCTCCGTTCTCACCACTTATCCTTATATGCTTCATGTTGTCATTAAAATTATCTATATATTTCTGTGTATTTTCGTTTTCTATAATTTTGTAGTTATAAAGACTGCTTTTCTTCCCTGATATATAGTCATCAATATCCCGGCTAACTATGCCGGTAAAGTCTTCATTCCGATTCGTAATCACCCAACTTTTCCCTACATTATCACTGCATTCCAAGTCCGTTCCCAGTGTATCTGCCAAAGTTACTACAGTGGATATTTCATTATAATATTTAAGTGCCTTATTTCTTCTTCTCTCATTAAAATACTCTATGCCAACTATCGCTATAAACATTAAAGCTAATATACTTGTAATTACTAGGATTATCTTAAGTTTATTTTTTTCTCAACCACATTCATATATTCTCCTTAGCCAAAAATATTTCCATAGTATTGTAATATTTAATCAAAAACTGTTTTATCATGTCCTTAATATACACTAAAAATACTATCCCTTAAAAATACTATGATTTAATTGTCTTATCAGCAAAAATAAATATTCAAATATTATCTACTATTATCTTTAAACAACATAGCAAGATTTAAAGTGTCATTCTCATACATAACTTTCTCTGTTCCGTCGCCTAATATATATACTATCCCTACCCGGTATGTCTGACCCATTCACTCCTATAACATCCAGCGCTTCTATAAAAATACTCTCCATCAGCAGTTTTACTACTCATATAATCAATCAATGCACTTAAATCATTACACTCATGAAACTCTCCCAATCCCTCTCCCTCAGATATTGTCTTTTAACTATACATCCATCTTTCATGTCGCTTCTCGAGATTCTTATATTTTTCATATTATTATTAAAATTACCTATATATTTCAAAAAATACTTTCAGATTCTATTATTCTGTATTCATACATATGATTATTTTTGCTTGGTAATATAAGCCATTATATCATCACTCACTCTTCTTGTTAAATTTCCTTCTCTACCTTTTAATATACCTTTATTACCATAATTGTCACTATACTCTAAGTCTGCATCTAATACATCAGCCAAAGTTATTATTGGTATGATTTGATTATAATATCTCAATGCATTTTCCTTTCTTTTTACTATTTGTATGTTCTACATAAACAAATATAAATATAAATACTAAACATATTGATATTAATAATATAGCCACATTTATTTTTTTATACATATAGCTCTCCATTTTTGCCTCTGCTCAATGTTAACAGTTATTTTTTTACAATACACACCGCCAATAGTGTTGAAAAAAACATTTTTCTACACTACTACAACTTTAAATCTTTTGACTATAAATAGTTATAGTCTATTATCTTTAAATAGTATTGGTAAGTTTAAAAAAATCATCTTCATATATAACTTTTTCCGTACCGTCATCAAATTTGTATACTATTCTACCTGGTATATCTGAACCATTAACCCCTACTACACCAAGTATATCAATAACATAGTCTGTACCATTTATTTTAGTATTCATATAATCAATCAGTGATTTTAAATCATTACATTCATGGAATTCTCCCAAACCCTCTCCCTCTGATATTGTCTTTTTGTTCTATTTGTTTACCATTTCGGTCATTTTTGAAATTCTAATATTTTTTTCATATTATTATTAAAAATTTCTAAGACTATTACGGGTATTTCCACCATCTATTACACTTATACTATAACCATAACCAAATCCTAAAAGCTTTATTCCTTCTTGCATAAGACTAATCAATTTATCTTTTTGTTGCAAAAACCAGCATTTCTAGCCTTTTTGACCTGTTTTACCTTTATAACTGCTCTCATATTCTGACCACGCATAATTATTATCTGCCGGTTGCTCAATTTCATGTATTGCATGAGCTGTATATAATCCTAAACAACTACTCAAAAAGACTCATATTTATACATTCATTTATAGATTTTATTGCTAACACTTTTGCTATATTCAGTTTCACTATCACTTCTCTGCATCAATAAAGCCTGCACTTGTAGACAACATTGTACAAATAACTCCTACAGGTGCGGAAATTGGTGAAAAAAATCGGATTTGCCATCATTATTGATACTAAAGCTGTTCCATAATTTATTGTAGTTATTGGTCCTGAAATACTTGCCCCTATAGTACCTAAAACATTAATTATAAAATCTCTCATACTTTTTATTAGAATTATTACTTGTATATGCAAATACATGTACTTTATGAATATATTTATTAAATCCCGACTTACTTCCATTTACATATCCAACATTATCCCTTACTATTTTTTTATCCATTTGAGCATCTGAATACTCTAAATTATAAAACTTAATTTGTTGCCCTGCTCCTTCAATAGGAACTACTTGTTCATTTAGATTAGTTATAGGAACTCTTGTTTCATATAAATTCCCAGCTGCAATCATAGTTTCTAAAAAGTTTTAAATTTAAAAGCATATTCTCTATGTTACTGTTAATTTGTCTTTCATCCCCATCTCCAACAACGGTATTAAAATTTTTATTGTTATTCTTTAGTAAAGCACACACCTCTCCATATTTATCCCAGCTAGAGTTCTGCACTATTGGTACTTTATTTACACTAGCACTAAATCTACAACAAGTCTCTGCCCACCCAGAAACAAATATAAAGTTTTCTAATAATGTGCATTGCCAGCCATCTTTTTGAATACCTAAACAGTATTTTTGAAACTGTGTATCCACAATTAATAATTTTTTTTAAATTTCAACATCTTTACATACACATAAATACATTCCCAGTTTTATCAATGCATCTATTTCACTCTCTTTCATGACTGATACATTCCTTAGTAACAGTTTTTTTACAATCAATTCATCCACTGTACCGTTATCATTTAAAAATTTAGGGTATTTATTATAGGACTTACTCAGTGTATACTCCTGCCCTGGTGTTACAGGTGATATTATTCCTCCATGCTTACATGGTAAATATGAGTTTGTATCCAAGGCATATTTACCGTTTATGGAAACATTCTTTCTTACATTCCTCCATTCTCCAAGCTTAAAACGACAACTATGTTTGGCTACAAGCGGTTCTTCATTCCATTTGGAACATGAGACAAATCCGTCAAACTTTTTATCACCTGTATTTGCAAGCGCCCCCATTTCACTGCTGTCGGTATAAACACCATGATCAGCACTGTCAAGTGTAGAATAATCACTTCCACGGCTACAACAAAGTACCGCTCCATTGACAAGAAATTCAGTGCTTTCATCATTATGTTCTTTCCAGTACCGCAACATTTCTTCTCTTATCTTTTTCTCGTCTGCATCTGTAAGCTCCCTTATAGATGCCCCAAAAATCCCTTTTTTCTTACCTAATACTTCATATATCCATTCCGCCTGATTTTTTTCTTCCATATGTACCTCCCGCAATGTAGCTAGTATCAGTATTCTATCCTAAGTATACTTTACTTCCTTTATTGGTTATTCCGTCATTCATTTCTATCTGTGTTCCGTTTTGTGTTATTTGTACTGATGTCGGCGATATTAAACTTATACCTGCGTTACTGCTTTCTATCAACACTTCAGTTTTTGCAGCTATTGATATCATCCCGCTACTTTTTATACTTATTCCTTTATCATCTTTAAGTTCTATACTTGAACCGTTATTATCTGTAATAAGTACACTTTCAGGACTCAATCTGATTTCCTTTCCTTCTTTATTTCTTTGAAAAATTTAATTTCAGGATTGTCACGCCCTCCTGCACTGCCTACATGAAAAGCATTTTGTACATATACATTTTGTTCATTTTGCATCAGGGAAATTTCACTATTACCCTATCTCCGACTTCAGGCATACAATACCAGCTTCCTCTTTCAGGTGAAGAATATACTGTAGCGTAGTTTAGGAACGCCTTATCATCAGAATCGTTTTTCATCATCATCATACTCACTTTTACAAGTTCATTTTCAACTTGACTTACCTTTGCAAATAATGCAGCACCTATAAGTTTTTTTCATTCTGATACTCCCTAGTCTTTACATCACTTTCTTTCATTAATATGTACTCATTAATCACTTCTCTATGTTCCAGTCTGCTGACTCTTGCTACAACAGCCAATTTTTCATCAAGAAATGTTAATCTTTCCCCTATTTCATAATGTTCTCTTACAGCAACCTTATAATATGCTTTGCCTGAATTAAGTAAAGACTCATCACCACTGTCAACTCCAAGCTCGTAATATTCCAATCTCAACAGCTTTTTCTGTCTACATGGAAGTCCTATAAAAAACTTAACGCCCTCTACACTATAGTCAGGGTATATCACTGTATTTGCTGAAAAGCCAATCTTTTCAGATAATCCCAATCAGTTTCTTTATACTGACACATAAACCCATGAGTTTTCTTATCATCACCTGAAGTCATTATAAATGCACTGTTATTATAACTTTCTATGATAATATCAATAATATCTCTGTAGCTAACTCCTGCATTTTGAAATGTTCTTATATGCTCTTTTTCCATCCATAAGTATACTTTGTGTCATCAGGCTAAGAGTCATATAGTGAACATCTCCGTTACTTTTTATATTGCAGGAAGTAACAATATAATTTCTAATCTCCGTTAAAAAACTTTCAATATCAGTTAAACTTTTCTCACCTCACTCACCTGTTGCTTCATTTATCTCCTGTAATGATGTATAAGGTATTTTTATATCTTCTATATTTTTTTAATAAATTCTCCATTTACAAGCTCATAAATCATGCCATCATAAATAACTGCCTCATCAAATGTTCTGTACATTATATCTATCGGTCTGTTATATGAATAATATATAGGATATGTATAGTATTCTTTTAATGTCGTTACATATATATATCCATCTATAAAATAATATTCTGAAGTCGATTTTTCATCTTCTCCGTAAATTATTACAGTACATCTTGACACTTTATTATTTGTATCAATATATTTTACTACTTCCCCATCCCGGCCTATTATATCTTTATTAACAACTGTTATCTCTTCATCTAAATAATCAGTCGAAAATTTTTTATAAAATCCACTTATATCACTTTTTATATTATTGATATTTATTTTTTTAATGAGGAGTCCATACATCCTGTTATTAATATACATAATACAAAAAAATAAACTTAGAACTTTAATATTACTCTTCATGCCAATCTTTATCCCTTATTAATTCCAGATTTTTTTCAAATTCATCGTATAGTCAAAACTTCAGGTTTATCATCCGAGCTGTCTTCCATGCGGACCACTTCAATCTTAACCTTATTGTTATCCTCTATAGACAAAGTAAAATCTTTACCATATTCTATATACCCTATAACATTTTCCTTCTCATCCTTCTTTACCCATATTATATTCATATCTTTAGTCCAGCCGACCTTATCGAGACTCTTTACTTGCACATACAAAGGCTCCTCATACATAGTAAGTTTGTAGGAAATATCTCGCTCAAGTTCATTATTTCCCTTTTCTATAATACATACTTCACCTTTCAGATCTGTTGCAATTTCATTTAATCTTTTTATTCTATTTATATATTTGGGTGCATACGTCATAGTGAATCCCCGTATCATTTTATCACCACCAACATCAACGCTGATTCCGGCTCCTAAATATAAAGGATCGCAGAAACCGTATATCCCATGTGAACCATATCCATAAGCATAATCTCCCCTCTTATGATTCCCAAAAAGTTCAAAATCAACATCAGAAATACCATCTCCGAATTCAGTCTTTATACTTACGACATACCATTTAGGATTATCCGTCCCTTTGCAATACCATATAATACAGTGTATTTCCTTGCCTTCTTTAGTAAGTATAATTTCCGCTCTTTTTTTCATTCTTTTTCAGCTTTCCGTTATATTTCCAACCGTTTGATAAAAACTCGTCCAATGGGCAAGGCATTTGGTATAAAGAACCGTCAAGCTTGAATATATAATCGTCTATAGATTTTCCCATAGTCATAGGTTTTTTATACTCACCCCAATCACTTCCGGAAAAAAAGCTCCTCATTTTTCACAAGTCGTTTTTCAGACTCTATTGGAGTAACCATTAAGTAGTCTGCACTATATCCACCAAATATACTTTGCTCATTCTTATGAAGTCTGACGTCTACATTCTCTATATACATATAAGAAAAGGGATTATATATTTTGTATCTTACGGTAAGTTTTCCATCTTCCTCTGCTATAAATTCCCAGTCTCTAAATTCTATATAATTGTCACTTCCTTCTCTTGCATATAACGGCATTTCAAATATGTCTTCAGATTCCATGTACTGACTGTAATTTTGTGAGAGGTATTGCCATACTTCTACTGTAGACAATGCACCTGCCATTTTTAATACAATCTCTACATTCTCAATATTTATAAACTTCCTATCATCTTCAAAAAAATAACATACTTTTTCAAACTGTTTTTTTAAAAGATATTTTTCATATTCCATTTTCATTTAAAAATATCAAGAAACTTTGCCTGTTTTTTTCTTTAGTATCCAGTACACTACCATTTCCTAAAAATATTGGATGCTCCACCATGAGACACATGTAAAGTCTGTATCAACCACTTAAGTTCCTCAAGATCTGATTCTGATAATCCATCCACCTTATTATCAAACTCTTCATATTGGTTCTTTTTCAAATCCAGAAGTTTGTTCTACAGACTTCTCATCACTTACTAAACCACAGGAAAGCAGAATATTTGTGCATACTATGAATATTATTACTATAAAAAAATTCTTCTCATTTTTTTCTATTCTCCAATATCCTGATGTCCTACCATATAGTCCGGATTTTATTCTTGCTGCCGGCAATGATTTATAAACTTTACCCCATGACCAAACTTGAGCCTCTTTTCCATCATATGAATCAACTATCTCAACATGTTTAACATTCTCTTTTCCATAATGTTCATGCTGTACTAATATGTCTCCCCTCTTTGGAATATACTTATCATCTTTTTTATGCCAAACAAATCCTGAGCAATCATCACCAACATCAATGTTATTTATTAACTCACACTTTTTACTCTCCTAGTTCTACCTCCATTTACTATTTCTCCACCTAAATAGGTTGTTATATTTTTAGTATACCAATTTCCTATCTCAGCAGTTCCCTCCATAAAATTATCAATTTTTTCATCTATACTCCGGCTTGATGATAAAATGCAAACCCCATTTTCATCAATATCATAAATCTTCCCGTCTTTCCCTTGTATTTTTTTCAGACTTTTGCCATATGACCGTCTTCATATAAATAGTACCATTTATCACCTATCTGTTTCCAACCTGTTCTCATGGCTCCGTCTGTATGTAAGTAATACCATTTTCCTGATATCTGTTTCCATCCCGTTTGCATAACTCCGGTAGACTCAAAGTAATACCACTTGCCAGATATCAGCTTCCATCCTGTTACAGGTTTTACCGTTTTCATTATACATCCAGCCTATCTCAGTCTTAACCCATCCGTTACGTTCAGATTTATTTATATTACTTAATACACTGTTTTTATTCCCTGAAGCTGCTTTTGCTGCTGTACGCACTCCTGTTGTATCATGATACAGCACATAATTTATATCTTTTTATTCCCATAGCCTTTTTCGCCTGATTTTTTTCAACTCTGTTTTTAGTTAGGCTTTCCTATTACTACAGGTATAGAACCTTGCACCATTTTTCAAAAAAATTTCCATCTCCGCTCTTTGTTCTGAACTTCCAGTTTACTAAAACACAAGAAGGAATAGAGCCTAATACATTTTTTTGCCATTTTATTCATGTTGAATTTTCGCCTGTCCAAACTTTTTGACTTTGGTATTCTGTTCGCCTTTTTCCTTGGTACTAAATGACACACTTTTTGCCACTCATATCTATACGATTATTTATCTTTTACAGATGATTTCATACTCTACCTCCCTGATATATAAAAACACAAATTCCTGCATAAAAATATGTATTACATATATTAGCTTAACATTGATTTTTCAGTTACTTACTCCACATCATCATAATCGGATGTTTTGAGCTTCCTCTCTTTTTTCCTTCCCATCCATAATTATTTCCTGCATAATCAATATACATAAATTTACCTGAGCCGATTTCTAAAATATCCCCATCTTTCAGCTCCTTCGAAGTATATACAGCCTTCCCGTTTAATCTCACAAAACCCATACTCTCTTCTCCCAACAGCGTACCCTCATAGAAGCTTTCCACACTTTCTTCATCAATATATCTGTAAGGATCACCGGCAGTTCCTCAATCACTTCACTACCGAGGTCTTTCTCAAGTTCAAGAAGTTTAGATACGATTTTCAGTTTTAGAAGTTGCATAAGTAATGCATTTACTTCTTTATCTCCACTTACAAACGGCTACTTAATATTATTACTATTCATAATATTCTATACTTACAGTATCATCGTATACTAAATCCAAATCAAAACCTTTAGGTAATATTATCTTTTTAGGTTTGGGCACTCATCAAAAAGATAGCCTTTTGCATCTATTATTTCCAGTGACTTTGGGAACTTTACTTCCTCAAATTTTTCATCACCCATAAATACTTCTCCACCCTATATATTCTAAGCCTTCCGGAAGTTCTACTTTTTTTAAACCGGTATAACAAAATGAAAATTCATCTATTTTTCTAATGCTGTTTGGGAAGTCTATATACTCCAAATCCTTGCAATTAGCAAAAGCAAACATGTCAATATTATCTAATTTTTCCCATTTAGAACTACTGTTCTTAATTGTTTACAACCTGAAAAAAACAAGCAAATGAGATTTCTGTTAAATTTTTCCGGTAACTTAACCTCTATTAGGTTTTTACAATCTAAAAAAGGCACAAGAATTAATTTTTCACCACACTATCAGGTATAACTACTTTTTTTAACTCTGAACAATTTTTTTCAAAAGCTTTTTCTCCAATCTCTGTCACACCATATGGAATCTCAATTTCCTTTTTAGGCATTATATCTGCAAAAAGTCCTCTTTTATATTCCAGTAGGACATTATCCTTGATTATAAACTTTTGATTTGAAAGTTTATACTTATATAAACTAAAAGCACTTATGCATATGACAAACACTAAAAAAATATGTGTATTTTTCTTTCTGTTCATTTTACATATCTCTTCTTTTAATAATAAATAATTTCCGGGTTTCATTCTTAGTAAGTCAAATTCATCAATAAAATATTTACCCTCCATATGTTTCGGCAGTCTTATGGTTTTTAAATTTATACAATCTGACACAACATCATTACTTATATATTCTATACTGTCTCAAGTCCCTTTGATTCTGAAAAAACCAATCCTACTCAGTGATATTTATCCTGTTCCAAATTTTTAAAGCCATAAGGTATTTTTTTAAAAACATATGCACTCACTATAGACATTCTCCTATTATCTCTCATCTTTTATCAAAAAAATCTCTACTTAAAAAAAGTTGTTCATATCAAGTTCCTCAATACTCCTTTCTATTTCCTCTTAGCTGATTTTTGGCATCATACTTTTTCGTCCGCTTCGGTATCTGATTCAATAAGTACCTTTTTCAATATAAATGCCAATTCTTGTCAAGAAGTACGGCTTCAACCTTATATTCTTTATATTAAATAAAACTTCAAATATAAAAAAATATCAATTTTTATATTAGTTTTCTATAATTTTTTTAGTAAATTCTTACTATTATACTATCATATACTAGTACATTTTTTTCAATATATTTTACTGTCAATAACTCAAAAATACCCTCAAAAACCGTTAAATCTCCGGATTTGAGGGTATTATAGCTTTATGGGCTGAAATATTGAATTTTGATACTAAAGTAAACCTTATGTTTTGCATTGACTCAGTTATTATCAGTCTTCCTTTGACAGGAAGTTATAGCAAAGAGCTGCCAGTGCACCGCCCACTAAAGGAGCAAGTATGAATACCCATACCTGTGAAAGAGGGAGTGAACCGAAACCGCTCATAAGAGCCGGTCCGAAGCTTCTTGCAGGGTTTACCGATGTTCCTGTAAAAGGTATACCCATAATATGAATAAGTGTAAGTGAAAGTCCGATTACAAGACCTGCCACACTGCTGTTTTCAGGCTTTGAAGTAACTCCCAAGATTGCAAGAACGAATACAAATGTAAGTATAACTTCCACAAGGAAATGCTATTCCGGCAGAGATGCCCATCGCACTGGCCTCACCGAATCCGTTTGTTCCAAGTGCTGCATTTGAACCGAGGATTACACAAAGCAGTGCAGCGCCTAAAATACCGCCTAAAAACTGTGCAACTATATAGCCTACAAAGTCCTTTACATCCATTCTGCCTGATACAAGCATTCCAAGTGATACGGCAGGATTGATATGACATCCTGAAATGTTTCCTATAGAATAAGCCATAGCCACTATAGAAAGGCCGAATGCAAATGCGATAAGCAGTGTGGAAAATCCAAGCGGTACCACTACATTGCTCTTACCTAAAAGTGTGTTTGCCGCTACGGCACTTCCACATCCGAAGAGTGTGAGTACACAGGTACCTATAAACTCCGCTACATATTTTTTCATTACTACCTCCAATATTCTCTAAAAGATATAACCTTGACAAAATATCCTTTTGTCAAACAACGAGACGTATTATACAACTTAATTTTATAAAAGTCTATAGCATGATAAATAATCTGAAAGAAAAAGGACCGCTCTCGGTCCTCTTTATCTTCTATAATACCTTACTTAAGAAGGTCTTCAATCTTTCATTTTTCGGATGTGTGAAGAATTCTTTCAGGCGCATTCTCTTCCACGAATTCTCCCGAGTCAAGGAATACCACTCTGTTGGCAACTTCTCTTGCAAATCCCATCTCATGTGTTACCACCACCATGGTCATCTTCTGCTCTGCCAAGTCCTTCATAACCGAGAGTACCTCTCCAACCATCTCGGGATCAAGTGCCGATGTCGGCTCGTCAAAGAGCATTACATCAGGCTTCATACAAAGCGCTCTCACTATCGCAACTCTTTGCTGTTGACCTCCTGAAAGCTTTGACGGATACTCATTTGCTCTGTCTGCCAGCCCTACTTTTTCAAGCAAACTCATGGCATATTCAGTTGCACTTTCTTCATCCGCGCCTTGAAGCTTCATCGGTGCTATAATGAGGTTTTTTAACACTGTCATATGTGGAAAGAGGTTGAACTGCTGGAATACCATGCCCCATCTTTTGGCGGTGAAGGTCAATATTCACATCTTTTTTGCATATATCCACACCTTCAAAAAGTATTTCTCCGCTGTTGGCCACCTCCAATTTGTTTAAGCATCTTAGGAATGTCGACTTTCCGGAACCTGACGGCCCTATAAGGCAGACCACGTCGCCCTTATTGATATTAAGTGAAATATTTTTCAGGACTTCTTTGCCATGAAACTCTTTAGATAGATTTTTTACTTCTATAAGCTTATCACCTGCCACTTCTAGCCAACCTCCTTTCAAACAACTTCAACAAATAGGTAAAGAACATTACCATTATAAGATATAACAGCGCTACGGCCAAAAACGGCATCATTGCCGAGTATGTCCTGCTCCTTATAACCTCTCCGGCCTTTGTCAAATCCTCAAGAGCAATATAACCTGCTACAGATGTCTCCTTCATAAGTACAATAAACTCGTTTCCAAGTGTAGGAAGTACATTTTTTATAGCCTGCGGCATTACAATATTCACCATTGTCTGCGCGTAGCTAAATCCGAGACTTCTGCCGGCTTCCATCTGACCTTTCGGTATTGAATTGATACCCGAACGGAATATCTCGGCCTGATATGCTCCCGAGTTTATTCCGAAAGCCAGTATGGCTGCGATGCTTTTATCAATACTTATGGAGCTGAATATAACAAAGTATATTATAAGCAGCTGTACAACTACCGGAGTACCTCTGATTACTGTAAGGTAAATATTGCATATGAAGTTTAAAATCTTCAACTTCTTTGTATTCTCATATACATTCCTTACTATTGCCACACTAAAGCCAAGTACAAATCCCAGTATTACCGCAAAAAATGTAATCTTAAGTGTGACAAAAAGTCCTCTAAGCAGCAACATCCACCTGTCGTCCGTTATAAAGTTTAAAACAAATTGCGCTTTTAATTCTTCAAACATATTACTCTGCCTTGATATATTTTGCTATAATGCTGTCTATTGTTCCGTCAGCCTTAAGCTCTGAAAGCGCCTTATTGACTCCGTCAAGAAGCTCTTTGTTACCCTTTTTAACTGCTATAGCATAGTTCTCGTCTGCATATGCCTCATCCAAAACCTTAAGTCCGCTGACTTCTTCTACAAACTTGTTTGCTACCGCACTGTCTATAACTACAGCATCTATCTTACCCTGGCTGAGTGCCTGTACTGCATCCATTCCCTTGTCATATCTCTCAACTGTCGCATCCTTTACATCACTTGCAAGGATATCTCCTGTAGTACCTGTCTGTACACCGAGCTTCTTTCCTTCAAGATCTTTAGGCTCCTGCTATAGTTGAATCGTCCTTTACAATGATAAGCTGCTTTGATGTGGTATATGTATCTGAGAAGTCAACACTTTGCTTTCTCTCTTCCGTAGCTGAAATACCTGCAAGTCCGATATCAGCCTTACCTGATGTCACCTCAAGTATTACAGAGTCGAATGCTATATCCTCAACCTTTTTACCTCAAGACCGAGTTTCTTTGCAATAGCGTCCGCTATATCCATATCGATACCTACAATCTTGTCGCCGTCATGATACTCATACGGTGGGAACTCGGCATTTGTAGCCACCAAAAGCTTACCTGCCTCTACAGTCTTTATCTGAGAAGCGTCCGCACTGCCCTCAGACTTTGAATCCGCTACACTTTCACTTGTCGCACTTGATTCATTTGCCTTTGTCTCTGTAGTCTTTGAACCGCCGCATGCAGCCAAACTTGCCGCCATAAGTCCTGCTAAAGCTATTGTCAATATTTTCTTCTTCATAATATCCTCCGATAAATATATTTTTATGATTTCTTCTTGCATAACTATACATCACTATTTATAATAATGCAAGAGAAAAATCCGATTTACACAAAAAAGACTCTAAATCCTGTAGCTTTTATAATGTTAGAAAACTAATCATCATACTGTATACAAAATTAGAGTCTTTTTAGAGCCCTCATACCCGATAAATGCAATCTATCTATCAGCTATACTGCTAATGAAGTCAAGTATCTTTCCATCTCATCTACGGCACTTACCTCATCATCGCCGTCTGCTGATATGTATACCTCTTTGCCATCACCAAACTTCAATGTCATCATGCCCATGATACTTTTTTTGCATTCACCTTCTTAGTACCACTTTCAACATAAATTCTGCTTTCAAACTGGCTGGCCACCTGTACTAGCATAGCTACCGGTCTGGTTTCAGTCTTTTGCATCCATTGCAACCTTAACTGACTTCCTAACCATTTTCTCTCCTTACTTTTCCCTTAACTTGTCTGCGATACTTGAGAGCTTACGTAGCCTGTGATTCACCCCACTTTTTGTGAGCTGTGGTTCAATCATCTTGCCAAGTTCATCCAAAGAAGCATGAGGGGCTCTAAGTCTGGCATTGGCCACCGCCTCCAGATTTGATGTCAATTTATCAAGTCCCATCTTATCCTTAATAAGCTGTATATCCTCAAGTTGTGAAAGTGATGCCAGAACCGTCTTATTTATATTGGCGGCCTCACAGTTCACTTTACGATTTACATCGTTTCGCATGCCTTTTAAGATTCGAATATTTTCGAATTTCATAAGTGATGTAGTTGCTTCCATCAGACCAAGTGCAAGTGAAATCTGTTCACTGTCCTTTACATATACTACATAGGACTTTTTTCTGGTTGTAATCTTCGGGTAAAGTGATAAATCCCCCATCAACTCCTTCATAAATAATGCATCTTCCATAGCGTTACAAACTATTTCAAGGTGATAACTCTTTTCAGGGTCTGTTATCGAACCTGCCGAAAGGAATGCTCCGCGAAGAAACGCCTTTTTACAACAGGAATTGATCAATACCGAATTACTGCCAAGTGACAGCCCGTCCACCGGCTCCTGATTTTTAAAAAGTTTTACAGCCTTAAGCACTTCTCTTGCACCTGTATCATCTATAATACTTACCGAATAAAGATGTTTGTGCTTGATGAGTGCACTATTGCTTATAACTACATCTGTATTTATATTAAATGTTTTTTTAACTAATGTAAAGTACTTTCTGGCAAGTCCTGAATGTTCCGTGGTTATTCTTAAAGACATTTCGTTAGTTTCAGCTAACGAAACAGTACCTATAAAGTATACAATTGCCAAAATTTCTGCAAGTTTGCAATGTCTGACATCCGGAGTCACTCTTATAAGTTCGTCTTTTACTTCTGAAGAAAATGTCATCTTTTTTCTACCTGCCGGCTATTCTTGAGATATTCTTGCCCATATCTCTATGTTCAAGCCTCACTCCTATGCCCTCTATGGTATCAAGTCGTCTCTTCAGTGCCGCCGCAATCGCTACGGAGCGATGTTGTCCGCCTGTACAGCCTATTCCTATCACCAATGCACTCTTTCCTTCATCTATATACCTCGGTATCAAAAACTTTATCATATCGTCAAGTTTGTCAAGGAAAACTTCCGCATCTCCGTTTGAAAAGACATAGTCTGCAACACCATGCTCCTCTCCTGTCTTTAATCTGAGGTCAGGGTCATAAAAAGGATTAGGTAAAAATCTTACATCAAATAAAAGATCCGGATCATCAGGTATTCCGTACATATATCCGAATGAAAGTACGGTCACAAAGAGGTTGTTGAATGACTTTCCGTCTACATAGATTGCTCTAAGTTCCTGTTTCAGCTCCTTTGTAAGCATTCTTCCGGTATCCATTATTCTGTCCGCTTTTGCTCTTAAAAACGCAAGTCGCTGTCTTTCAAGATGTATACCGTCTATCAGTCTGCCGTCTGCCGCCAGCGGATGATTTCTTCTGGTCTCCTTATATCTTTTTGATAAGTGTCTCATCGTCCGCCTCAAGGAAAAGAATTTCCATATTTATTTTCTTATGTTTCAGCTCATCTATTACGCCGTCAAGTCCGTCAAGTCCGCTTCTGATATCAATTCCCAGAGCCACTCCCTTCATTCCTCTTTCAGAATCAATGGTCAGCTCTACAAAATTTGAAACCAACTCTACAGGTAAATTGTCCACACAGTAATAACCGAAATCTTCAAACATCTTTAATGCAACAGTCTTACCTGAACCGGACATTCCTGTTACAATAATTATCTTCATATCAAATCATCCTTACTTCACATTCCAATTTTACACCGAACTTTTCATACACACTGTCTTTTACATGCTGTATCAAGTCCTTTATATCCTTTGAGGTAGCGTTGTCGTAATTTATCACAAAACCGCAGTGCTTACTTGATACCGCCGCACCTCCAAGTCTGAATCCTCTAAGACCGGCATCATCTATAAGCTTTCCTGCAAAATATCCTTCAGGTCTTTTGAAGGTGGAACCTGCACTCGGATATTCAAGAGGCTGTTTTTCTTTTCTTCTGTTATTTAAGTCTATAACGGTCGCCTTTATCTTTTCTCTGTCGCCATATGTCAACTTAAGCCTTGCCGCCAGCACAATCTCTTTGTTTTCCAAGATATTGCTTTTTCTGTAACCAAGCTCAAGCTCACATTTCTTTTTCCACTTGATACTTCCGTCAGGGCATAAAACCTTTACTTCAGTCAGTACATGAGAGAGTTCACCGCCGTATGCACCTGCATTCATCACTATTGCACCGCCCAAAGTTCCCGGAATACCGCAGGCAAACTCAAAACCGCTAAGTCCCGCTTCCATAGCATATGCGCTGACTTTTTCAAGTCCGAGTCCCGCTCCGGCCTCTATTATGTCTTTGTCATTGCTTATCTTATTATTAAGACAGACGGTAGAGATAATAACGCCGTCATATCCTCTATCATCCGCCAAAATATTGCTACCCTTTCCAAGGATATAATATTTCATATTTTCTTTTTTTATTATTTCCATACAAAGGCGCAACTCTTCCTCAGTGACAGGTGTCAAAAAGAATTTACATTCTCCGCCTACACGAAAGGTTGTATGTTCCTTTAACAGCTCCCCTTTTTTGCAATTTTTGCCAAGGATGCTTTCAAAATCCATAATTATCTCCACCGGTTATTTTAGTTTTTTCCGGCAATATTTGCCTGAACTCTGTTATAAAGTTCCTGTGCCGCATTATATCCCATCATCTTCTGCCTATGGTTTACAGCGGCAGTCTCTACAATGATTGCCAAGTTTCTTCCCGGTCTTACAGGCAATACATGGCATACCACCTTATTTCCGAGATATTCGATATAATTGTCCTCAAGACCAAGTCTGTCATAGTCTTTATTTTTTACCCAGTCCTCAAGCTGTATAACAAGGTCTATAGACTGCGTATCCTTTACACTCAGTACACCGAAGAGTGCTTTAACATCTATGATACCTATTCCTCTAAGCTCAATAAAATGCTTTGTAATATCAGGTGCTGTTCCCACAAGTGTCTGCTGTGACACCTTTCTTATCTCCACAACATCATCAGATACAAGTCTGTGTCCTCTTTTTACAAGTTCAAGAGCCGCCTCACTCTTACCGATACCGCTGTCACCTGTAATAAGTACACCTTCGCCGTATACATCTACCAACACACCGTGTATTGATATAACCGGGAGCCAACTTCACATTCAACCATCTGATAAGCTCGGCTGTAAGATATGTTGTGGACCGCTCGGTTCCAAGACAAGGCACACCGTAGTGTAAGCAGTATGAAAGCATATCCTCATCAGGTTTTATACCTCTGGCATACAGTACACAAGGTACCTTATAAGACAATAATTTATCGTATGTCTTTTTCTTTGTTTCCTCATCAATTGTCTCTATATACGCATTTTCCACATTTCCAAGCACCTGCACTCTCTCACTGTCAAAGTGATCAAAGAAGCCTGCAAGCTGCAACGCAGGTCTGTTGATTTCCGGATGTTTTATTATTATAGATTCTGTATCTATTTCCGGTGTGTAGTTCTTTAGGTTTAACTCGGTAATAAGCTCCTTAATTGTTACATTTTCTCCCATGGTACCTCCTATCATTTTACCCCCTATAAAAACTTATCCCAAAAGCTCTAACAGCTCTTCCTTTGAAATATTTGACAGTGACATTCCCTCTTCAAAGTTAAGTACTCTGTCCGCCAAATCCTTCTTTGACTCCTGTAACTTTACTATTTTCTCTTCTATAGTCCCTTTTGCAATAAGTCTGTATACCGTTACCGTGTTTTTTTGTCCGATTCTGTGTGCTCTGTCTGTAGCCTGATTCTGTGCCGCAAAGTTCCACCAAGGGTCATAGTGAATAACTATATCCGCTCCGGTGAGATTGAGTCCTGTACCTCCGGCCTTAAGTGAAATCAGGAATACATTTGTATCATCATTATTGAATCTATTTACAAGTTGCAATCTCTTATCCTTAGGTGTGGCACCTGTAATCATATAACTTGTAATCTTTTCTTCTTCAAATCTTTTGCCTATAATATCAAGCATTGAAGTAAACTGTGAGAACAAAAGTATCTTATGGCCGGCTTCAATACCGCTTTTTACCAAATCTATACAGGTTTCAAGCTTTGCGGACTCGCCGACATAGTTCTCAAATATAAGGCTCGGATCACAGCATATCTGTCTGAGCTTTGTAATCTCAGACAGTACAATCATCTTTGCGCTGTTGTAGTCTTTGTCGCCAAGCAGTATCTTCTTCAGATTGCTTAGCTCACCGTCGTAGGCAAGCTGCTGCTTTTTATCAAATCTTGAAACTCTTATCTCTTCTATCTTATCAGGCAAATCAAGTGCCACCTCCGACTTAAGTCTTCTAAGAACAAAAGGTGCTATCATCTTTGACAAAATCTTTGCACTGTTCTCATCACCTGTCTTTACTATATCATTCTCATACCTTGTTCTGAAAGCATTATAGCTGTATAAAAATCCCGGCATGATATAGTCAAATATACTCCACAGTTCACTCAGTCTGTTCTCAATAGGTGTTCCGGTCAGTGCAAACTTCACATCCGCCTTGACCGCCTTGACCGCTTTTGCAACACCGGTATTTTGGTTTTTTATAAACTGTGCCTCATCTATTATCTGATGTGAAAACTTCATATCGTGGTAAAGGCTTATATCTCTTCGCAGTGTGTCATATGAACTGATATATACATCCACGTCTTCACTCTCTTCAAGATACTTTCGCCTTTCTTCTTTTCCGGCGGCCAGCACCGACACTTTAAGCAGGTTATCTTTATCAAACTTTGAAATCTCTTCACTCCAATTATATACTAAAGATGCCGGACATACTATAAGAGCTTTATCCAATCTGTCATTTTGTTTTGCATCTGTCAAAAGTGATATGATTTGTAGGGTCTTTCCAAGTCCCATATCATCCGCCAGTATACCGCCGAAACCCAGTTCTTCTACAGAGCGAAGCCACTTAAGCCTTCTTTTTGATATCCTCTGAGGATATCTTTTACTTCGGCAGGCGGTGTAAAGTCTATAGATTTTATACCGTCAAACTTATTTATGAGCTTTGCAAAGCTGCTGTCTCTTTTTTCAACAAGCTCATTGTGTTCCTTCATCATCTCGTCAATGTAGATTGAACGATACAGCGGTACGCTTAGGGCTCCGGCTCTCAAATCCTTTTGCGGAAATATCAAGTACATTTAACATCTCGTCAAAGCTGTCCATATATTCGAGTCCATATTTATAAAGGCGCCGTTTTTTAATCTGTAGTACTTTTTCTTCTTTCTGTAGCTTGATACTATATCCGCCAGCTCTTCAGGGCTCATATCTTCCGAGAGCAACTCAAGCTGCAAAAGATTTGTTTTTACTGAAACGCCGATACTTGCAGACGGTCTTTTATAGACTCTTACATCATTAAAGCCGTCACTTCCAAGTACTCTTCCGTATTTATTCAAAAACATCAATGCCCGATACTTTAAGTTCATAAAGTTCATCCTCGGTTTTTTTGTCAAAAGACAGCCGCTGTTTGAATCATCAGGCATAAATCTTTTTAAAAACTTCTACCGCCTTGTTCTCCTGCTTTTGCAGTCTCTTAACAGTTCCTCCTCAGTAGTTTCAAGTGATTTTTCCTGAAAGTATATCCACTCTTCCGCCGCTGTAGCTTGCCTCAACCTTTCCCTATAGCATTGCCGTCTTCCATATCCAGATAGAATGTAATATTTGCTTCTTCAGGCACATACTCAATTGCCTCAGGCGCTTCATCTTTTATAATCGCACTGTCTTTTTATAATCGGCAACACCTTCGAGTAAAATCTGCCTATATTTTTTTCTTCCTATCTTTACATTCTGATATCCGAAATCCGAAATTCTTAAAGCTTTTATCAAATCCAGTGTCTTAGTGTCACATCTGCTCAGATATTCGTCATCGATACAGTAGACATAATTGTTCGTTTTGATAAATCTCGGAAAAGTCCAATTTTAAATTTATGCCTCCGAAATGCTCGTTGTTATATATCGGAGTTATCTTTATATTTATCTTTTTCGTTGTGCTCTCTGAACTCAATCTCTGAAGTAACATTCTTTCTGCCGACCTCTTCTTTTTATATATTCAAATTTCTTTCCTACAAGTAAATCAAATATCTCATCCGTATTTGAGGCGTCCATTTTTATCCTTGAGACATTAAGCCTTGTCTTTGTATAGTCCAAAAGCTTATAACTTACAGCCATTTCTCTTTCAATCATGGTCTCTATAAAGCTTCACATACTTTTAAGCTCTCTTCGTCAAATACCGAATATGACAATCTGACACTGTCATTTTTTTCCAAGCGGATAAACTTCGCCTCCCTTTTATGGCATCCACAAAATTGACATAGTTTTTTATCATCAGAAGCTTTTTCCTTCCGATTCTGAATTGTATAAACAATCCGTTTCCGTTTACATAATCAGAAAGTATCAGTCTTGGAACCAACTTTATGCTGCTTTCTTCACTTTCTTCATTGTCATAGTATGAAAGAAATGAATCTCCGAAGTAATTGGTCTCATCTCCAAGCTCATGGCTGTCAAGATATGCATTCAATAAAAAGACTGTAGCCACAACATGCTCACAGTTTTTACTTTCATTGCCGAAATACACACTGATTCTGTTCTTGTTAACGCATCTGCTGCAAGTACAGCCTGCATAGGTAAGCTTATCTCTTTCAAACTCTATACTTACGTCGCATTTATCAGATTCCACCTGTGCCCTTGCAACACCTCGCACTCCGGTATCCTGTTGAAACAGATAACTGTAGGTTATATCAAAAGCTCTGTTATTTTCTTCTACGCTCTCAAGCTTTACCAGACCGTTTTTTATCAGTTCTTTGGCTTTCTTGGCGGTATCCGTAGTCATAGAAAGGCTATCTATAATAGCCTCTCCGTTGAAGTATTTATAAATAGCCTTTTTATCCTTGTTTTTTGAGGCGGATATCATATCCGCCTTTATCTTTTTTACAGTCTCACTCTCATTCTTTAAATCAACGGCTTTTTTCAGCCCTTCAAAGGGATTAAACCTCATCTTTATTCCTCACTCTTAAGTATATTCACAGCTGTACCAAGCTGATTATCGGAATCGCTTCCTATCACCGCACCCTCATTCAAATCCACATCCACATCAGGTTTTATTCCTACCTTATGTAAATCATATCCTGAAGGCGGATAGTAATGCTGTGTAGTAATCTTTATCGCCGTACCGTCACCAAGAGGAAGTACATTTTGAACAATACCTTTTCCGAATGTTGTCTTTCCTACTACCTTACCCCACTTGAAATCCTTGAATGTGGCTGTAAATACCTCAGATGCGGAAGCCGAATTCTCATTTACAAGCACCACCATAGGAATCTTCAGTTCACCCGGGTCTTTTGCATAGTATTCTTCTCTGTTTCCATTTTTATCCTCTGTATACAGTACCAATCCCTCAGGCAAGATATAATCAAGCATATCTACAACCTGATCAAGCAGTCCTCCCGGATTGCCGCGAAGGTCCACTATCAGTTTTTTCATTCCCTGTGACTTAAGCGACTCTATATTTGATTTGAACTGATCGGATGTCACCGCGTCAAACTGACTTACGGCAACATAGCCTATTTTGTCATCAAGCATCTTTGAAGATACTGTCTGTACCTCGATAGACCTTCTGGTAAGGTTTAAGTCCACCTGTTTTCTGTCGTCACCTCTGACAACGGTCATAGTAAAGCTTGAGCCTTCCACACCTCTTATCTTTGTCTTTACCAATACGTCAAGGTCCGTACCTGTAACTTCTTCGCCGTCTATTTTGTATATTATATCGCCCGGCAACAGTCCGCCTTCCTTTTGCAGGGACTGTTATCAAATACATTCACTATTGTAATAATCTTTGTCTTTCGGATTCTGTGAAACCGAAGCGCCTATACCCGAGTATTTACCCTCAGTATCCTCGTTGAGCGCCTTATACTCTTCCTTTGTGTAATATACGGTATAAGGATCGTCAAGTCCGTTCATCATTCCTGCATAGATACCGTCTTCCACCTTTGTCATATCCTCGTCAAAGAGAAAGTATTTATCTATAATGCTTTGCAAAAGTGATGTCTTTTCTTCTATCTTTTTATAATCCAGTTTACTTCTGTTGCCTGATGTAAATATATGTGTAAAAGCCGCCTTTATTCAGTGCAATAACAAAACCTACATAGACAAGTACAAATGAAACCGCCATTCCGGCTATAAAGCATAAGAATCCGTTAAGTTTGCCTCTTCGCCTCTTTGCTCTTTCTTCTATTCTCTGCTCCACATCCGTCTCTGTCGTGCCATTTTTTCGTTCTTTTATATATTCTTCAAAGTCGTCATTCTCATGATGTTCAAACATATAAATCCTCCAAATTCATATTTCATTATATGATACCATTTATTACATAAAAACAAAGGGAGATATAAATCTCCCGATATTTATCTGCGTTATATTTGATTTTAATATCCGACCTTGTCCATATATGACATATACTTTTACAACCATAAGGGCAATCTTGAATGTGATGGCATCCTCAAACATTCTGAGGTCAAGTCCTGTACTCTTTTGAAGCTTATCCAGACGATATACCAAAAGTATTTCTGTGAATGAAAAAGCTGTCTGGACGTCTCTGAAACATTCAGGCTGTTCTCAAAGAACTTGTTGATAGTGGTAAGTGTCTCCTCGTCAAGATCCTCAGGATTCTTACCGTCAAAGATCTCCTTAATGAACATCTTGCAAAGCGGTATAGGTAACTGATATATAAGTCTTCCTATTCCCGAGTCTTGAGTAAGCCACGATATTTTCAGATGCGTAGAATATCTTACCTACATCAAGTGCCATCTTAGCCTCCTTGTAAGACTTTGACACCTCTTTTATCTCGTTGACTATAGTACCGTATGAAACTGTAACATTGAGAATTCCGATAGAATTAAGCTCATCTATAACCGATCTTGCCACTCTGTCGAGGTCTTCATATGCAGAGCCTTCCTTCATCTCCTTGACAAGGATAATATCTCTTTCATCAACCGCTGTAACGAAAGTCCTTTGTTTCTTGATGCAAAGAGTGCCTTTCACAGCCTCAAGGCTTGATACATCTCTCTCGTTCTTGGTCTCTATGATATAGACTACCCTTCTTACACTTGTCTCAATATGCAACTTCTTTGCTCTGTTGTAGATATCAACAAGCAACAAATTGTCAAGCAGGAGGTTTTTGATGAAGTTGTCCTTATCAAATCTCTCCTTGTATGCTACAAGAAGGTTCTCTATCTGGAATGATGCCAATCTTCCCACCATGTAAGTGTCGTCTGTGGTACCTTCCACCAAAAAGAATATACTCAAGCTGATGCTCGTCAAAAAAATCTTAAAAAATGGAACCCGCCTATAGCCTGTGAGTCAGCCAATGAATTGGCAAATGTATTTACCTGTAAACCGTAAGTCTCCGCCTCTGAAAAGGTAGTTGCCAAGACCTTACCCTCAACATCGCAAACGCAAAGCTCAGTTCTTGTAATACCCTTTAATCCGTCTATAGTATTTTGAAGAATTTGGTTTGAGATCATATATTTGTCTCCTTTTCTCTATTACTTTACTCCACCATCTCATACAAAAAATCATGATGAGACAGTCACCAATCACTAATCAATTTTTAACAAGGATTGGTCCTACAATCCAATCTGCTCTAAATATCCGGTAGCAGATATTAACAACTTTCATATAGATAATAATGCATTATCACGAGTAAATCAATAGCTAAAAAAGGTTTTTTTATTTTTGTTTATGTAAATTTACCTATACACTACCCGGTACAGGTTCATTCCCTTAAAATTTCACTATGATATTAAAGGAAATATTATGGTTTGCTTGCTTATTGTAGATAATAACCAAAAACTTTAAAAGTTTATTTCACCTGTGAATACATACTCGGCTCTTCCCCTCATATATATTTCATCATCAACCAGACTGATATCCAGTTCGCCTCCAAGTAAATGTACTCTTACGGATGTATCACAATCTCCCTTTTTCATTGTGGCGAAGGCGCTTGCACATGCTCCCGTACCGCAGGCAAGAGTCTCTCCCGAACCTCTCTCCCACACTCTCATATGAATATTCTTTCTGTCTTCAACATAGATGAACTCGGAATTTACCTTTTGCGGGAATCTCTCATGCTTTTCATAGTATTCTCCCACTTTGTTAAGGTCCATATTTTGAAGTTCTTCCAATGTATCCACATAGTAGACCGCATGAGGATTGCCTACATCCACTCCTATAAACTCTTTTTCTTCACCGTTTATAAGTATCTTTTCAGGAAACTGTGAGGTAATCTTTGCTCTGCCCATATTTACATTGATATATTCGGCCTTTTTATTCTTAGGCTCTATTTTTATATGCTTTATTCCCGCTCCCGTCTCCATAGTGAACTCTTCAGACTTCACATAGCCATGGTCATAGGCATACTTTGCCACACATCTTGAACCGTTGCCGCACATAAGTCCCCTGCTGCCGTCCGCATTGTACATATCCATCTTTACATCCGCTATATCTGAAGGACAGATAAGTATAAGTCCGTCACTTCCCACTCCGAAATGTCTGTCACTTACCTTTATTGCAACCTCACCGGGATTATTTACTTTTTCTTTGAAGCAGTCCACATATACATAGTCGTTTCCCGCTCCCTGCATCTTTTTACAAACTTCATATATTCTCCAATCTCTTTATTCCTTCCCACCATACAAAAGACAAATCTTTTTTGCCGTACTTATGATAGTATCTCCGTTTTTCATACTGCTGCTTTGCAAATATTTATGTGCCTCGGGCTCAGTCATATTCTTATGCTTTATCAAAAGCTCCTTTTGCTCTTTGTATTGTAAGAAAATTCTTACCGCCTCGCTCTTCCTGCTTTTTCTTTCTTTTTCTTTCATAATAAAGCCTGTCCGATATTTCACCCACCTTTTTTACAAGCTCTATCACTTTAAAAGGCATAGGCAAAAAATTTATATCCTCACTAAGTCCTTCACTGAGTTTGTTCGGTGAGCACACGAGCAAAAGCTCACAACTCTCATTGATATTTTCTTTCAGCTCCATATACTGCATATCGCCAAGCTGATATGCGCATATTACAATACCGTAATCAATATCATCACACAGATTTATAGCCTTGGCACCTGATGCAACCACTCCTACTATTGAATATCCGTTTTTTATCAAAATAGACCTTAAAACTTTGCTGTCACCGGGATTTGGAAATGCAATGATTATATCCGACATTATCGTCCTTTCTCCAATGATACTGCATAAAATCAGTATCTTTCCAAATACTTCTTTATTTCCCAGTCTGTAACGGCATTATTAAACTCGTCCCATTCGGACTTTTTGCATTTAAAGTACTCACCGAATATATGTGTGCCGAGTTTTTTTCTTTCACAAAGTCCGAGTTTTCAAACTCATCTATTGCCTCTTTTAATGTACTCGACAGTCTCTTCACATTTGCAATCTCATTTGAGTACATATTTTCATTGATGGCTTCTTTTAAAGGTAAGTCTTTTTCTATTCCGTCAAGTATCGAATATATAAGCATTGCAATGCAAAGGTACGGATTGGTGGCGAATCCGGGACTTCTAAGCTCAAACCTAATCTGATTGTTTCTTTCACCCGGTATTCTAAGCAGCGTGCTTCTGTTTGAATTGGAACTCCATGACACATATACAGGTGCGTCAAACCCCGGTTTCAATCTTTTATATGAGTTTACAAGCGGATTGTTTATCAGTGAAGTGTCACAGGCGTGTTCCAATATACCTGCAACTGCCGCCCATTCCTTTTTGCCAAGTTTTCCGTCTTCTAAAAGCAAATTGTTGCCCTCATTATCAAGGACGGAGATTTTAAAGTGCATTCCGCTTCCGTTCTCGCTCTCAAAAGGCTTCGGCATAAAGGAAGCGCTCAGTCCGTGCCTCTTTGCCAATGTCTTTACAGCCATTCTGAATGTCTGTATCGCATCCGCACAGGAAATTGCACCTTGATTGGTGAAATCTATTTCATGCTGTGCTTTGGCAATCTCATGGTGCGACGACTTTATATTTATTCCCATCTCTTCAAGGTTGAGTACTATATCTCTTCTGATATTCTCACTCATATCAAGAGGGCCTATATCAAAATAGCTGGCCTTTTCCTTTACATTCAGACTCACCTCGCCTTTATCGTCCGTGTTAAGTAAAAAGAATTCACACTCGGCTTCAATAAATATATTAAGACCCGACTGCCTCGCCTTATCATATGCATTAAGTAACACCGCCCTCGGGTCAGCTTCAAAAACGCTTCCGTCGGTTCTGTGAATATTGCAGATAAATCTTGCAACCTTACCCTGCTGCGGTCTCCATGGAAATATACAAAACGTGGAAAGATCCGGATGCAAATACAAATCCGAATCTTCTATAGGTGCAAATCCCTTTACACTTGAACCGTCAAACAGAATTTTATTTTCAAGTGCATCCTCAAGCTGGCTTGCAGTTATTGCGATATTTTTCAAAGTTCCGAAAATATCGGTAAACTGCAATCTGATAAATTCTACATCTTCCTCTTCAACTATGGCAAAAATCTCTTCTTTCGTCATCGCTCACCTTTTCTTTAAAACTTATTAAGCACCCTTTTTAACCTTTCGAGTGCATCATCAACATCTTCTTTTGAAATAATAAGCGGCGGAATAAATCTAAGAACATTGCTTCCGGCATTGATAAGTACCATCTTCTCATCAAGAAGCGCATGCTTTATAATATCGGCCACAGGTCTGTCAAACTCCATACCCAGAAGCAATCCCTTTCCTCTGACTTCCTTTATAAAAGGATATTCCTTTGCCATAGCCTCAAGTTTTTCTTTGAGATAATCTCCCACTGCTTTTACATTTCCTGTTATGTCATCTTCTTTAAAGATATCCAGCACCTTGGATGCCACTGCACATACCAAAGGATTTCCTCCATATGTGGAACCGTGATCTCCCGGCTTTAATACATCGCTTGCCTTACCCGATGTCAAAAAGGCACCTATAGGCACACCGTTACCAAGTGCCTTTGCCACCGTCATAACATCAGGCTTGATGCCGTATTCCTGCCAGGCAAAATACTGTCCTGTTCTTCCCATTCCACATTGAATCTCATCCAAAATCAGTATCAAATCATGTTCATCCGTAAGCTTTTTGATACCCTCAAGGAACTCTTTCGTTGCAGGATGGATTCCACCCTCACCCTGTACCGTCTCAAGTATTATAGCACAGGTTTTGTCACTAACAAGATTTTTTACAGACTCGATATCATTATATTTTGCAAATTTTACTCCGGGAATCAGCGGATAAAAGTCCTCTCTGTAATGCTCATTTCCTGTCACAGAAAGTGCTCCGAGGCTTCTGCCGTGAAAGCTTCCTTCCATAGCAATTATTTCAAATCTGCCGCCTGTTTTTGTACCGTATTTTTTTGCAATCTTTATCGCACCCTCTATAGCCTCCGTACCTGAGTTTGTAAAAAATACCTTTTCCATCTGACTGATTTCAAGAAGCTTTTCTCCCGCCTCTATAACAGGCACATTATAAAAATAGTTTGATATATGCCAAAGCTTATCAGCCTGAGCCTTCAGGGCTTCATTAACTCCATTATAATTATATCCTAGTCCCTGCACCGCAATGCCTGCAAAGAAATCAAGATATTCATTTCCGTCGGTATCAAAAAGCTTTATTCCGTCACCGTGGTCAAATACCACCTGATACCTGTTATATGTCTTTAATAATAATTGCTCCGCGCAATCTATTGAATCTTTCATCTTCATAACTGATCTCCTACAATCATGGTACCTATACCTTTGTTTGTAAACATTTCAAGCAAAAGGCAATGTGCAACCCTGCCGTCTGCAATCGTCACCCTGTTTACTCCGTTTTTTACCGCATCCACACAGTTTGAAAGCTTCGGCAGCATACCTCCGCCCATCTGTCCGTTTTCTATAAGCTTTTCAATTTCGCTTATACTTATCTTTTCTATCAGGCTGCTCTTGTCGTTAAAGTCCTTGTATACACCTTCAACATCTGTAAGAAATGCCAGTTTCTCGGCCTTCAAAGCCTTTGCAACAGCACATGCCGCATCGTCAGCATTTACATTGTAGCTTATATACTCCTTATCAAAGCCTACAGGGCATATGACAGGTAAAAAAATCTTTTTCCAAAAGGTCAAAGATAATATCCGGGTTTACCTCACTCACTTCTCCTACCAGACCTATGTCCTCTCCGTCCACTTCCTTTTTATGGCAATGCAAGAGCGAGCCGTCCTTTCCGCTGATACCTACAGCCTTCATTCCAAGCTCTCCTATCATCTGTACCAGCTCTTTATTCACTTTATTAAGTACCATTTCCACAACTTCCATGGTTGCATCATCTGTAAATCTTAATCCGTTTACAAAATGAGGTTCAATATTTACCTTTTCAAGCCATTTGGAAATCTCCTTGCCGCCACCGTGAACTATAACAGGCTGCATACCTACAAGCTTTAAAAGTACGATATCCTGTATTACCTTCTTCTTTAAGTTCTCATCAAGCATTGCGGAGCCGCCATACTTTACAACCACTATCTTTTTATTAAACGCCTGTATATACGGCAGTGCCTCAATAAGAGTCCCCGCCTTTTCAAGTAATTTATCCATAAAACACCTCTCTAGCTTCTGTAGTCCGCATTTATTTTTACATAGTCAAATGTCAAATCACATCCCCATGCCGTTGCAGCAAAATCTCCATATTTAACTTTACCAAAGGCTCTGACTTCCTTTTGCAGACAATATCTTGCTTGCTTTTTCTTCATCAAAGCCTACAGATACTCCGTCCTTATATATCAAAATCTTTCCGTTTTCACTCTCAAAGTAAAGCTCCATATTGTCGGGATCAAACTTTTCACCGCTGTAACCAAGAGCGCAAAGTATTCTTCCCCAGTTGGCATCATGTCCGAATATGGCCGCCTTTGTAAGTGATGAGGTAACTACCGATTTTTGCCAAGGTTCTGTGGTCTCCTTAGTCTTTGCTCTCTCTACCACCACTTCAAAAAAGTGCTGTAGCTCCCTCACCGTCTCCTGCAATCATCTTTGAAAGAGCTGTTGTAACGAAATTTAGATTGCTCTTAAATACCTTGTATTCCTCACTGTTTTCATTAACTATCTTTTCATTATCAGCAAGTCCGTTTGCAAGTATTATAAGAGAATCGTTTGTGGACGTATCTCCGTCCACACTCACCATATTGAAGTGTATCCACCATCTCTCTCTCAGAGCCTTTAATAAAAGCTCCTTTGAGATATTTACATCTGTTGTGATAAATCCGAGCATTGTGCACATATTCGGATGTATCATACCAGGAACCCTACACATAGCTCCCATCCTACCGTCTTTTCCCTGATATTTCAAACTCTACTGCAACTTCCTTTGAAACGGTATCTGTAGTCATTATAGCCTTGGCTGCTTCATTTGCAGCCTTTTCACTCTGCTCTAGAATTTGAAAGCGATTCTATTCCTGTACAAATCTTTTTCTATAGGAAGCTGCATGCCTATAACACCTGTAGATGCCAAAAGTATTGAATTCTCTTCCGCTCCCCAGTTCAGATGCCGCCTTTTTGCACTCTGTTTACAGTACTCCATTCCCTCATCCTTGGTACAGGCATTGGCAATACCTGAATTTATAACTATTGCATTTACATCAACTTCGCTGTCCGTTATTTTTTCTGTCCCAGTACAGGCGCCGCCTTTACAAGATTTGTGGTGTAGACTCCTGCAGATATTGCAGGAACTTTAGAAAAATCATAGTCATATCGGTTCTGTTTTTATATTTTATATTTGCCTCGGTTGCACTTGCCAAAAATCCATTCTGGTGCACATATTCCGCCATTTATTATCTTCATACATTCTCCTTATATTGCTTTTATGATTAACTGTAGCATCTACTTAAAGCTTTAATCCATGTATAGACGATTATGCTACAATACTTGATATATTTTCCCCATTCAGTACAAGCTCATAGCTGTTTATATCCTTATTTTGCTTCCAGTTTTGACTCTTCCAAAAAATATTTCCTGCAAGATTTTGCTTGAATGCTATAAGAGTTATCTTACTTATCCCTTCGGCATTTACCCTCTCTATGGCCTCCTTTACCATCTTACCGGCTATATTTTCTCCTCTGCACTTTGAATCCACACATACATGGTAAAATGTCGCCTGTCTGCCGTCATGACCTGAAAGTATGGTTCCGACTATTTGATTATTCTTTACAGCAACAACACTAAGCCCGACATTTCTGTCAAGAAATCTTTTTATATGTTCAAAATCATCATCAACCGCCCTGATCCTGAAGCCCTTTATACTTTTCCAAAGAGCCATCACCTCAGTATAGTCCTCTATTTTCATTGTCCTTATTTCTATATCTTTTTTCATCATATTGACATCGGTAAACTTTTTAATCCACATTCTTCATCTATCCCAAACATTAAATTCATATTCTGGACGGCCTGACCTGCCGCTCCCTTTATCAGGTTGTCAATGGCACCGGTCACTACTATCCTGTTTGTCCTCTTATCTAATACATAGCCTATATCTACAAAAATTGCTTCCTTAACAAATCTTTGTTTCTGCATTCTCATTTTTCTAAGCAGTCTTATAAACTTTTCATTTGCGTACTCACTCATATGCATTTTTATATCCTCTTCACTGACATCAGGATTTCAATGTGGCATATGCAGTCACCTAAAAATCCTCTCATCATCGGCACCAGATGAGGTGTAAAACTTATTACAATATCCTCTCCTGCCGCCTTTGAAAGCTGAGCCTCTATCTCAGGTGTAGGTCTGTGGCTCTGATTCCGTAAGCTCTTCATATTTTCATTTACTTCACAAAAAGATTGTCAACCTAGCACTTCTTCCGGCACCTGAGGTTCCCCTGACTTTTGCATCTATTATAATGCTGTTTTCATCTATCAGTTTATGCTTTTAAAAAGCGGCTGCAATGAAAGTATTGAACAGGTAGGGTAACATCCCGGATTTGCAATCAGCCTTGCCTTCTTTATATCTTCACGGTAAAGCTCAGGTGAGACCGTATACTGCCTCTTTTATAAGATTTTTGACCTGTGCTCAAGCTTTATACCACTTTTCATATACATCAACATCCTTTTTATTCCTGAAGTCTGCTGAAAGGTCTATAACCTTGGCATTTGCAAGTACCTCATCATTTATATTTTCAGCCAGGAAACCTTGAGGTGTAGCTGTAAATATAATGTCCGCTTTCTTTGACAGTTCCAAAAACATTGTCGTTTTCGCAGATGTTATCTGCATATTTATACATACTTCTAAAGACCTTCGAGTAGCTCTCACCCTGCAAAGCTCTTCGAGCCGAATCCACTATTTTACATCTTCTCTTTGCAATAACAGTCTTACAAGCTCAGTTCCTGCATATCCTGTAGCTCCCACAATGCCTACCTTTATCATAAAAACACCTCTCATCCTTTTCCTGCGATTTTATAAATACTTTTTATAATTTCATAATTATACACTTTTTATGAATAAAATCAAGGTTTTTGTGCATAAAAATTTTGGCAAATAAAAGGACACCTTTTTACAGTGTCCAAAATGTTTTAATTTCTAAATTTACTGATTTGTAAAGCTGTTTGTAAATTGTCAAGTTCCAAAGCTGCCGGCGCCTCTCTGAAAATTTTTGATATGCGAAGATTCCAAATCCTGAAACTTCTCCTGTTTCTCTTGCAGCCTTTACCTGCCTTAATAAAAATATCGTTATATCTCAGCCATTCCGAAAACTGTATTGCTGTCCTTTATATTCTTTCCGGTTCTATAAAGTCCGAGACCTCATACAGCTTTTACATTACTGTTACTTTCTTTAAGTCTACCCAGCTGTTTAAACAGTTTATATATGAATGAGGCGCCAATTCACCCGTCTTTGTTTTTGCTTCAAAACCGTGGTAGAGCTGAGGCATTATATAGTCAATATATTCATTTGATGCCATCCATTTATCAATATCAACGAAATATGACTTATCGCTTCTAAGATTAGATAAAAAGCGCTACAGGACTGATGCTGAAAACCGCCTGAGGGCGTGAGGTATGTACCGCCTTGTATACATCTTTTACAAGCATTGACACATTTTCTCTTCTCCACTGTGTAATACCTAAACTGCTTCCTGAAGCGTCATATTCCGCTTTGTCAAAATTTTTTGCAGGGTCACTGTCATTTAGTGAAGGGTAAAAATAATCATCAAACTGTACACCGTCTACAGCATAATTTTTACATATTTCGCTGATTGAATTCACAAGATAATTTCTAACCTCCGCACTTGACGGATTCAAATAGTAATTGCCTTCATGTAATAATACATTTCTCTGTTTTGAAGGGTCATTCATCCACTGCTTTACGATTGAACCCTCAGGTATATCTCTCATCATAGAATTGGTAACTCTGTAAGGGTTTACCCAAGCGTGGAAGGAAAGTCCGTGCCCATGCGCACTCTCAATCATATACTCCAAAGGATCAAAATTAGAGTTCGAATCTTTTGTAACCATAAACTTTGACAACGGGAAAGATTTTAATTTCTGACCGTAACTGTCCGAATGACTGTGCACGTGACAGAATATTGCATTCATTCCGCGATTTTTTATATCAGTCATCACTTGATCCGCACGTTTCTTAAATGACTCTACATCTGAAGGCATCTCACTCCAGTCAATATACGAAAACCAAACTCCTCTAGCTCTTTTTGCTCCACCGCCGTGCTTTGAACCGTAGCGCTTTTCTTTTAGGGTTTTAACCGCTGCATAAACTTGCAAAGAAACCAACATATTCATTATCACTAATACAGCTATAAGCTTTACCGATAAGTCCCCCAAACCATGTTTTTCATCTTCATCTGCTCTCTCTATCTCTAAGTATAATAAAAGTACCTACTATCATACTATAGCTAAGATAAAAACCAATATCAACTTCCTTAAAGACTTATTACAAATACTTTTATCTAGCTTCGCTTTCTATAAAGGAATTTTTTACTTAGGATCCCCTGTTCTTATCCCCTACAATCCAATAATCACATATTTTTCCGTCTGATGCCAATGTGCTTTCTCTATAAAGCACACCTCTTCCTTTCTCAAACATAATATAGTCTATATCGCAACAAATAGGCAATAAATCCAAATAACCGTTATCTCTTGCAAATTTTTCAAGGGGACATCTTGTGAAGTGATAATAAAAACCGTCCCTATGAAGATCGTTATCAAAGTTAAAATCCCAGGTTTTTATCCTTATACTCGGAATGTTTTGATCCGCCCATTCCGCCATTCTATGCATCCTGTCAGAAAACTTTTTCATATCTTTAGGTTTATTTAAGTCAAAATGACCTCTAAGTTTAGCTATCAATTTGTTGTTTAAAAACTCAACAATTACTTCTTTAAAATCATCTACACAAAAATCCCCTGCTCTGCACACAGCCATAAATACATATGCTGAATAAATATTGCCTGACATCGGATTGTTTGATCCGATATCTTCAGTATTCTCAAGCATCTGCCCATATAAACTCTTGCCTTTTTATGCTTTTCTTCGGTTTTATTCTTACCGAATTTTTCTTATCATCGGTTTCTTCAAGAGAAAAACTTATTAAACTGAAATTCATTCCTTTGTACTTCATCATAACCCCTTCAGTTTTTACAAATTGATTTTCAATCATCACGTCACAGAATGCAACTTAACTTCTATAAGTTAGTACTTTCTAACCAATTCTATTTTATCACTTTAATGAGGGCTTTTCTATGTTTTAGAGTATTAAAAAGGACACCTTTACAGTGTCCTCATTGTTTTAGACTTACTAAATCATTTACATTTTTCATTCAAATATTTTTGAAATGTACTTACGCTTATATTTGCTCTTTTTGCAGACATATTCTACTGAAATTATTCTGTCTTTACAAGCATACGTAATGTATTTATAACACCTATCTTTTATACCCTCTTCTACCCTCTTTTTATCCACTTGTCTTTAGATTCTTCTGTAACATGTCGTATAACTCCTTCATTGCATCCGATCATCTTATTACCCTCCTTAACATACTTAAAATCACAGTTTTTCATCATTCACCCCCTATTAAGTCATGTTCTTTTAACACACTTTTTCCTGTAGCGAATATTGTCAACTCTCCGCACCTCAATCTCATCCATATTCTCTTTACTATAAAAGGATCCTCCGATACTTCAAAGGTCATTTGCCTCTGTATTTACCTTTCTACTTCATCGGTTTCCAAAACCAATTTGTACCATAATCATCCTCCTTCCTTTTAACTATAAAGTATTCTATTCATACTGATTTGAAGAGTATTTCATAAATTATCAAGTCACCAGCATACGATACCTAATGATAAAATCATTTATTATAATTAATATAGATAAGATAAAACTCAATATCAGATTACCTAAAAATTATTAAAAATACTTTATCTAAGTATTTTTCCAATACCGGTTCTGTTTTGAACCGATATGTTCTATACACCCTTTTCTTTTAAATTGGAAATTCCACGATTCACGCAGTCTTTCCTTTACCTATTTTTTCTTGAATCTCTCTTGTAATATTTGGGTTATTTTTATTGCTTGAAGAATAGCTTCTGTGTTTCATTTAGATCCACATAACTTACAGCTTTATTACCCTCTTTATTACCCTCTTTATTACCCTCTTTATTACCCTCTTTATCACATAGTATTAATCCAATTAAAAGGAATCTTTACTATAATAGAGTTTTCTCTGAATTCGAAATGCTTCTTTTCCATATTTCTGTAATTTTTAGGTCACACCCTCTACCTGTCTTCTCACTGATATGCGGTTGTAAAAATCTCAGACAACTTTTTGTTGACAGGAATGGACTCACCTAAAAAGAAGCTTCTACAGTCTGTCCTGGTATTGTTCCTCTTGATAAAATCTCAATCCTGGTCGAAGTAAATCGTTACCATGGGTTCATTCATTTCTACCCACTTATTGTGTGAAGAAGGCATTAGTATAGCTTCTCTAAAAGCATCTTTATCAAATAGAGGTACTTCTTTCCTTTCCACAACTCTATCCGCCTCATCTGCTTGTATAATGTTTTAACACATCACCATATCTTAATGATTTTCATCTAATGTATATAACAAGCATCTGAAATCCGAAATTCACGTACTGAATACATATTGTCAGATTTACTTTTTCCGAAAATATAGCCACTCTAACAGGAATATGGAATTATCTGATAGCAACTGTGCCATAATATTATATTTACCTATCCGCTGTATATAATCCCAGGTTCTTTTCATATCTGTGGTATTCAGTTTTTATTCCCTTTTGCTCCATAGTAAATTATCAGCTTTTCAAAGATAATTTCTGATACTCACTTGCTGTATTCTCTATTGTTGGAAATCCGGTCCTCAAAATAGAAAAATAAAAGATCTCCGGATACTTTCTAAGCTTCTCTCTTTTGCTTGATCCGATTCTTATATCTCTCTTCCGAAAAAGAAGTAGGTATTGTCTTTGGCTGCCGAATAACTCAATACAACCACTCTCTTATCCTCTAAATAAATTTCTTCAAAATGGAAATTAACATCAGGATATATTTGTCTGGCTAGAAAGTGCTTTAGGGCTCTCCTTTCACATCTTGATTTGGATCGAATTTGGTCCCAACCGGTTCATGCGTCTTATCATGAATCCCCCATATGAAGTATCCACTCACTCTCTGCCTTCATATGTTGAACTATTTGAAATTGCGGATATGTATTCTCCCAATTCCCTCGGATCATTCCAATTTCTCTTTAAACTCAAACCACTCACGTTCCGTATCATATTGTCTAAGTTCATCAATGAAATCAATCGAGCTATTCATATTATTTTATCTCGATAATTTACTACTACATATATTAGATTATATCACAATGGTGATAGACCATACAATGCAGCAAAACTAGTACATTTCACTTATTACTGTTTATAAGCACATGTAACACTTTTCACTTAGAACCCTCTATTTTTAAAAATTTTCTTTGAGTTCATACCTTTTTGAAAAACTTAGAATTATCCTCATATAATTGTCCTGTTTGATTATCGAAACCATCTGTGATACTCATGAGATAAACTCTAGGATTAACTAAGAGGTTCATCAGTAATCTTTCACCTTGTAGGCTTTCACAAAAGATTGACAACCTGTCTGTCATAATAAAAGGGCACCTTTTACAGTGTCCTCATTGTCTTAAGTCTTACTAAACATTTACATCTTTTTCATTCAAATACTTTTGAAACGTACCTACGCTTATATTTGCTCTCTTTGCAGCATCTTC